>Ga0079998_126807_pt1 | contig 42084 bp, 31 predicted proteins | sample PerSpoBPS_BMetaG_FD_69201 | JGI IMG/M metagenome (GOLD analysis project Ga0079998, IMG submission 69201) | Thermal spring microbial communities from Yellowstone National Park, Wyoming, USA - Perpetual Spouter B (PS_B) MetaG (SPADES assembly)... | ecosystem: Environmental > Aquatic > Thermal...
TGCCCAATCCCTTCAACCCGCAAGTTTACTTGCTGGTCAACGCTGGAGTGACCGATGAAGCGTTACGATTGTTGGCGCGAATTCCGATGGACATCGGACAGCCTTACGATTACTTGGTCGCGGACAAACGGTTTTTTAAGGATGGGCTCAAAGGCATTTTAGCAATTGGGCGATGGTCACGGGAATGGGGCAAGCGGTAGGATAGCCTTGCGTTGGGGCAGAAACCCTAACGGTGGAGCAGCCATTTTCTTCCGTCTCTGAGGGTCAAAAACCTTCCTTTCTGTTCGCCTTGACCTTTCCTGCCTTGAAATCGGCGCAAAGCGATGCCAAAGTTTTTTGCGCCTCTTGGGAGCGGTTGAGGGCTGGTGCCCTCCCAGGACTTCAAATCCTGTGCACCGCCCAAAAGGCGGTGGGTGGGTTCAATTCCCATCCGCTCCCGCCCAACAAGGCTTTTTCAGCCCTCTCAAATCCCGTCAAATTCGCTTCCCTTCTAAGTGCGCAGGATTTTTGACACCCCATCCGCAAATGTCATTCGCCTCTTGTCGTGGCTGATAGCCACTCCAGCCATTTCGGCTGAATCGTTCGCTTGTGCAATTGGGAAGGTGGCTGCGTCAAAAAGAATGCCGCAAACTTTGGCGGAGGTGGTGTCCGATGCGGTGTCGGCGATGGTCGGTGACGGTGATGGCGTTGGTGGCGGTTGCCGCCACCTTGCCATCCCTTTGCCCTCAAACGCCTTTCCCTAACGCTTACGCCCTCGTCAATGGGCGCGTCTTTGCCGGCGACGGGCGGGTGTTGGAGAAAGCGACGGTCCTCATCCGCGACGGCGTGATTGAAGCCGTCGGTGAAAATCTGCCTTTACCGTCCGATGCGGAAATCATCCAAGCGGGCAACCTTGTCATCTACCCTGGCTTCACAGATGCCCACACGACGCAAGGGTTGAAATTGCCCGATTGGCAACCTGACCAAGATGAGCCGCCCGACACGAGCGTGGATGCCCCGCCCTTTATGCGCCTCGCCAACCGTAAAGGCATCCGCCCCGAATTGCGCGCCGTTGATTGCCTCGCTTTGGACGCAACAACCCTTGTGCCTTATCGGCAAGCGGGGTTTACGACGGCGCTTTTTGCGCCCTCAGGCGGCGCCATCAACGGGACGAGCGTGTTGGTCAATCTCAGCGGGGCGCCCAAACGCGAATGCGTCGTCAAGCCCGTCGTGGCGATGCACTTTGCCTTCCAGATGCCCCGAACGGTGCGGGGTTACCCGTCCAGTTTGATGGGCATCTTCGCCCATTTGCGCCAGACCCTCTTGGACGCCCACTATTGGCGGGCGATGCAAACCGCCTTTGAAAATGGCAGCGGCAAGCGACCGCCCGCCGACGAAAGTTTGATCGCCCTTCAACCCGTCTTGAATGGGACGATGCCCGTCATCTTTGATGCCGATTCAGAAAACGACATCCGACGGGCGATCAAATTTGCCGACGAGTTTGGGCTTCGGTTGATCATCAGCGGTGGTCGGGAAGCGTGGAAAGTCGCCGACGAATTGGCGAAGCGAAACACTCCTGTCCTTGTCAGCCTCGCTTTTGGTCCTGAACCCCGTCGCCCTTCGGCGCGCCGACAGCCCTCCGAGCGCCCGCAAGCGCCTCCCGAACTTTTCGCCGAACCCCAAGCGGAAGAAGAAGCGCCAATGGCGGAGCGGGAAGAAGAAACCGAAATGACGGAAGCCATCTTCAAAGAGCGGCAACGGCAATGGCAAGAGCGGGTCGCTAACGCCGCCAAGTTGCACCAAGCGGGTGTGCTGTTTGCCTTCACGACGCGGGGCACGCGCAACTTGTCGGAGTTTTGGCAAAACCTGCGCCGCGCTATCCAAGCGGGGTTGCCCAAAGAAGTTGCCTTGCGGGCATTGACGGTCAACCCCGCAAAACTGTTCGGCATGGATTCGCACATGGGCACGGTGGAAGCGGGCAAAGTCGCCAATTTGGTCGTGATGACGGGCGAGTTCACCGATGAGAAGGCGCAAGTGCGTTACCTGTTCATTGACGGTCGCAAGTTTGAGCCGATGCGCGAGCGCGTCCCATCGCGCCCCGCAGCACCAACGCCTTCCCCGACGGAGCAACGCCCCCGTTTCCCTCGCCTTGAGTTGCCTCCAGAAGACGGAAGTGGGGGCGAGTGTTTGCCCGATTGAGTGCCTCAGGAGGTGAGCGAAGGTGTGGCGATGGTGTGTCGTCGTTGCCCTCATCCTTTCGGCGTTAGCGATGGCGCAAGTGCCCGTTGAATTGGACGAGCATCGCCAACCCGCCATCAAAACGAACGGCAACTGCTTCATCAAAGGCGGGACGATTTGGACGGGCATGGGACAGGCGATAGAAGGCGGGAGCATTTTGGTGCGGGACGGCAAAATCGCTGCCGTCGGCAAAAACTTGACGCCACCTGACGGCATCCCCGTCATTGATGCGACGGGCAAGTTCATCATGCCTGGCATCATTGATGCCCACTCGCACATCGCCATTGATGCCACCAACGAAGGCACGGACAGCATCACAGCGGAGGTGCGCATTCACGATGTTTTGGTGCCGCAAAGTTTGTCCATCTACCGTGCTTTAGCGGGAGGCGTGACGGCGGCGCTGATTTTGCATGGCAGCGCTAACGCCATCGGAGGGCAAAGCGTCGTCGTCAAGATGAAGTGGCGACAGCCAGTGGAGCGACTGATTATTCCCGATGCACCCCGCATCATCAAGTTCGCTTTGGGCGAAAACCCCAAGCGTTCCAACTTTACGGGCGAAACGGTGCGCTTCCCGACGACGCGGTTGGGTGTGGAGGCGGTCATCCGTCGCGCCTTTGACGAAACTCGCCGATACATGAAAGCGTGGGAGCGTTACGAACGGGAGCGTCAACGCAACCCCCACGCCATCCCGCCTCGGCGCGATTTGCGCTTGGAAACTTTGGCAGACATCCTGCGGGGCAACATTTGGGTTCACTGCCACGCTTACCGAGCCGACGAAATGCTGATGCTGGTGCGTTTGGCGAAGGAATACGGCTTCAAGATTGCGGCGTTCCAACATGCGTTGGAAGCCTACAAGATTGCGCCTGAACTGGCGGCGGCGGGCGTGGGCGTTTCTGTCTTCGCTGACTATTGGGCATACAAGGTGGAAGCCTACGACGCCATCCCTTACAACGCAGCGATGTGCCTGCGGGCAGGCATCATCACTTCGGTCAACTCCGACAGCGGTGAACGGATGCGACGGCTTAATTTGGAAGCGGCGAAGTGCATCAAGTATGGCGACTTGACAACGGAGGAAGCCCTGCGACTCGTCACCCTTTACCCTGCGATGCAATTGGGCATCGCCCACCGAACGGGCACTTTGGAAGTCGGCAAAGATGCCGACATCAGCATCTGGGACGGTCATCCCTTGAGCGTTTACAGCAAGTGCGTGATGACGCTGGTGGACGGCGAAGTGCTTTTCATGCGCCGCGACGCTTTCGGCGTGGACAAGACGGCGACCGTTCGGCGCGAGTTGTCCCTTTGCCGAACTGACCACCTTGCCCTTCCGACCCCACCACCTGCCCGTCGCTACGCCATCGTCGGGGAGACGGTCTATCCCATCACACAACCGCCGATAGAAAACGGCGTCGTGCTGATAGAAGGCGACCGCATCAAGGCTATCGGCAAAAACATCGCCATCCCGAAAGACGCTGTCGTCATCAACGCCAAAGGGTTGCGGGTTTACCCTGGGTTGATTGACGCAGGTTCGGTTTTGGGCTTGACAGAAATTAGTGCCGTTCGGGCGACGGTGGACACCAGCGAGAGCGGGGATTTTCAACCCGATTTGCAAGCCCTCATTGCGGTCAATCCCGCCAGCGAGCATTTCGCCATCACGCGCTTTGTCGGCATCACAGCAGCCTTGACACGCCCGACGGGCGGTGTCATCAGCGGTCAAAGCGCCGTCATTCACCTTGCGGGTTGGACACCCGACGAGATGCGCATCAAAAGCCCCGCCGCCTTGCACCTCAATGTGCCTGAAGGGTTGGGCGGGTTGCCTTCCTTCGTGCGGTTGATGATGGAGCCTCAGCAACTTCAGCAATTGCTGGAAGAGAGCGGCACCCGCTTACAGCGGCTTCGGGATTTCCTGCGACGGGCGAAACTTTACGCCGAAGCGAAAAGCAAAGGCGCTGAAGTTGCTTTTGACCCACGCTTGGAGGCGATGCTGCCTTACATAACGGGCAAATTGCCCGTCATCTTCCACACCAACAGCGCCCGTGGCATCCGCACGGCGTTGCAATTGGCGGACGAATTTGGCTTGAAGGCGGTCATCGCAGGCGGGCGAGATGCGTGGAAAGTCGTTGACTTGCTGTCGCAAAAGAAAGTGCCTGTCATCGTCGGACCGCTTTGGACTTTGCCTGCCAGCGATTACGACCCTTACGATGCGCCTTGGGCGAACCCAGCAGTGTTGCATCGGGCAGGCGTGAAAATTGCCTTCCAGTCGGCGAGTGCGGCGACAGCACGGGATTTGCCCTACCAAGTCGGCATCGCTTGCGCCTTCGGGTTGCCCCACGAGGAAGCCTTGAAAGCCGTGACAATTAACGCCGCCGAAATTTTGGGTGTCGCCGACCAACTGGGGAGTTTGGAAGTGGGCAAACTGGCGGACTTGATCGTCACCGATGGCGACCCGTTGGAAATCACGACCAACTTGCATTACCTGTTCATCGCAGGCAAACCCGTGCCCTTAGAGAGCCGCCACACCCGCCTTTACCTGCAATATCGCCAGCGGTTGGGGCAACCTGCGCCCCTCGCTTCGGGGCAACCGACAAGCCAACAGGTGAGTTCATCAGGGGCAACGCAATGAACGAAGTGGGCAAGCGCTTACGGGCGTCCCGATTCCCACTCCACGCCTCGGTTGCGGTTTGCCCATCAAAAGGGCATGGCTTTACAATTCTCCCCGACCACTTTTGAAGGAGCGAGGGCATCAGGCAACAGCACCCAAAACTTGTCCGCTGCTTTGGGTCGTCTCAAGCCATCGGCAGGTGAGGGCGAGATGTTGGAAACCCTTCAGGCGAAAATCAAGGCGCTGGCGGAACTTTCTTCCCTCGTCGCCGATTTGCGACGACAGGGCAAGCGCATCGTGTTCACCAATGGCTGCTTTGATTTGCTCCACGCAGGGCATGTGACTTACTTGGCGCAGGCGAAAAGCCTTGGAGATGTCCTCATCGTCGGGCTGAATTCCGATGCGTCGGTGCGAGCGTTGAAAGGCAGCGAGCGCCCTTTGGTGCCGCAGGAAGATCGGGCGTTGCTGCTGGCGAGCCTTTCCTTCGTGGATTTCGTCGTCATCTTTGACGAGTTGACGCCCCATGCCCTCTTGCAAACTCTCAAGCCCGATGTCCATGTCAAGGGCGGCGATTACACGGAAGACGATTTGCCCGAAGCCCCTTTGGTGCGTTCCTACGGCGGACAAGTCGTCATCCTGCCGAAAGTGGAAGGGCGCTCCACGACCGAACTAATGCGCCGCATCCGCAAAGGGGAAGGTGTTCAACCCGTCCGTAAAGTCGTCGGCATCATTCCTGCCCGTTATGCGTCGGTGCGTTTTCCCGGCAAGGTGCTGGCTTTGCTTTGGGGCAAGCCCATCGTTCAGCATGTCTATGAGCGAGCCAAGCGAGCGAAATCCCTTTCCGAAGTGCTGGTGGCGACGGATGATGAGCGGGTGAAAGCAGTCGTGGAAAGTTTTGGGGGCGAATGCGTGATGACTTCGCCCCATCACCCTTCGGGCACCGACCGCATCGCCGAAGTGGCGGAACGACTGGACGCCGATGTCGTCGTCAACATTCAAGGCGATGAACCGTTGATTGCGCCCGAAGCCATTGACGCTGCCGTCCAACCCTTTTTCGCCGACCCGACTTTGAAGATGACGACGCTGGCGACACCCATCGCCGACGAAGGCGAATATCGCAACCCGAATGTCGTCAAGGTGGTCACCGACCGAGATGGGTTCGCCCTTTACTTTTCCCGCTCTCCCCTACCCTTCTTTCGCCCCAAAGGCACGATGGCAGAAACGCCGTCGTTTGCTATCCCCGATGATGCTGTCGTTCGCCCCTTGCGGCACATCGGGCTTTACGCTTATCGGCGGGAGTTTTTGCTGCAATTTGCCCAATGGGCGCCGACCGCATTGGAGCGAGCGGAAGGGTTGGAACAACTGCGGGCATTAGAGCACGGCGTCCGCATCAAGGTCGTCCTCACGCCCTACCGCAGTGTCGGCGTGGACACGCCCGACGATTTGGAGCGTCTCAACCGCCAAATACCTCCGTGAACCGCTTTCTAAAGGCATCATCGTTTTGGTGGCAGCGGCGGTGGTTGTTCGGTGCGGTAGGGCAAGGGGATGTATTGGACGGAGGGGCGGCGTTGGATCGGCTGCGGGTAAAGCGCCATCAACTCGTAAACTTCCTCGGGCATCTCTGTCCGCACGGGCAGACCCAACGCTTTCGCTTCGTCCACCGTGATGGGGTAATCGTGCGTCCAACGCCCTTCCGTTAAGGCGACAGCGACACTTTCGGCTTGGGCGGATGGCATCTTGTCGCTGAGCAATTCCATGACGGTGCGGCGGACTTGCTGGATGGCTTTCTCGGCGATGTCCGCCATGATGAGGGTTTGGTCATCCACCTGATTGATGTCCTTTCGCTCCAACACCCGCAGCACCGAAGCGGCGGGGCAATTGCCGATTTGCGGGTCCAGCGGTCCCAACACGGCGTTTTCGTCCATGACGATTTCATCGGCTGCCAACGCAATCATCGTCCCGCCTGACATGGCGTAGTGCGGGACAAAAACAGTGACTTTGCCAGGGTGCTTATGCAAAGCGCGGGCGATTTGTTCGGCGGCTAAAACCAATCCGCCCGGCGTGTGGATGATGAAGTCAATGGGCATGTCAGGAGGCGTTAGGCGGATGGCGCGCAGGACTTCCTCGGAATCGTCAATGTTGATGAAGCGCATCAAGGGAAAACCCAGCCAACTGACTGTCTCTTGCCGATGGATGAGGGCGATGACCCGCGAGCGACGGCGCTTCTCCAACCGCTGCATCACCCGAAAGCGCATCTCTTCCAGCATCTTTTGTTGCAGCCAAGGTGTGACGGCAGAAATCGCCAGAAGCAGCCAGAAAAGTTGGAAGAACCAATCCATCCCTTCCGTCCCCCTTGCTTGCCGAATTGTTTCATCAGCCAAGCCCTAAAAATAGCCGCCCCAACTGCGGGGATAGCGGTGAATGCGAACCCGCAAGCGATAAGGGCGCCGCTCCCGCAGCAATGGAGCGAGGACGACGCCTGCCACAAAACCCCCGATGTGCGCCCACCAAGCAACACCCCCGATGTTGGGCACCAAAAGCGAAAACAGCCCCGACGACAACTGGAACAAAAACCACAGCCCGATGAAAACAAGGGCAGGCAAAAGCACGATGTCAAAGAAGAACAGGATGGGCACGAGGGTTAGGATGCGAGCCGTCGGAAACATCACGAGGTAAGCCCCGACGACACCCGAAATGGCGCCGCTGGCGCCGACGACAGGGATGGGCGAATGGGGGTTGGTGATGATGTGGGCAACGGTGGCGACAAGACCGCAGACGATGTAAAAGACGAAGTAGCGCCCATGCCCCATCGCATCCTCCACATTGTCGCCGAACAGAAAGAGAAACCACATGTTGCCCAAAAGGTGTGCCCAACCGCCGTGCAAAAACATCGTGACAAAGGGAGCGACGAGTAATTTGAGCGTCGGGACGGGTTCGCCCCGCCAAAACGCCGTGTATTCTACGGGCACGACGGCGACGAGGCGGATGAATTCGTCCAGACGGTGACCCAGCGCCACCTCAAACAAAAAAGTGACGGCATTGATGGCGATGATGCCGTAAGTGACGAACGGAAACCGTTGCGACGGGATGTCGTCCTTGATCGGAAAAATCGCCCATCCCCCCTCATCAAATCAACGGCAAGATGCGTTCCTGCAAGGGCAAAGTCGTCACCTCAATTTTGCCATCTTGCACGACGACATTGATTTCGCTGCGGACGCCGATTTCGGGTCCGTAAATGCCCGGTTCAATGGTTACCAGCGTGCCGGGCACTAACTGGCGATGGTCGTGGGTTTCGTAACCATCCAAGTTGATACCCCAGCCGTGCACCTCGCGCCCCAACGAATGCCCTAATCGGTGGATGAAGCGGTCGGCAAAGCCGTGTTGGGCGATGACCTTGCGGGCGACGGCATCTACTTCAAAGCCATGCACGGGTTCGCCCTTTTCTATCCTTTCCGCCAAAAACTGAAGGGCAGCATTGCGGGCTTCCCGCACGGCGGCGAAGGGCGCCTCAAAACGGGGCGGGACGGTGCTGCCCGTGTAAGCGCACCAAGTGATGTCGGCGTAAACGGCGTCGGGGTCGTCGGCAATTTTGGCGAACAAATCCAGCAAGACGAAATCGCCCCAACCGATGGGCGCCGCTTTTTCGGCGGTCGGAAAGTAATGCGGATTGGCGCTGTTGCCCATGCAGGCGACGATGGGCGGGTGAGAAGTTGTCAACCCTTCTTGCTGGAAACGCTGCAGCAAAAACTGCTGGACATCCCATTCCGTCACCGTTCGCCCTGCCATCAACGCGTCCACGATGAAGGTGAAGGCTTCATCTTTCAACCGCAGCAATTTTTGGGCGGCTTGCCTATGGAGCGCCAAGCCCTTCTCGTCCACTCGCCCTAAAACCCAATGGACTAAATCCGCCGACGAGACGAGTTCCACGCCAAAACTTCGGAGCAACTCAAAAGTGCCCGCATCCAAAAAAGAGACGGTCGGCAAGGCGCCCTTGGGCGAATAGTCAACGGCGAGGCGTTGAACGCCTTGCAACAACTCGCGCAACCCGTCCAGCAACTCTTGGCGAGAACTGTAATCGGTGACGATGCCGGGCACTTCGGCAAACAACGAGCGCTCCAAGCGAGGGACGAGCCAACGGGGTTCGCCCTCGGCAGGGATGAGGCAAAACCAACGGCGGGTCGCCGTGTGGGGTAGGTGCACAAGTTCGGCGGCGATCGGGTTGACACGGCGAAAATCTGTCAACAGCCAACCGTCTAAGTGCCACTGCCGGACGGCATCTTGGCATTTTTGCCATCGCATGGATTGCCCTCACCCCACCGTTGAGACCGATTTGCGGCGACGAGCGGCAACAGCGAATTTTAAGCCTGTCGCCCTCCGAGGGGTAACATGGCGAGTCCTTAAACTGCCCTTGAGCCAACCTTATTACGCCTTTAATCGTCCGAGGTTAAGATGTTACTGGCGACAGCCGAGGGACGGTCAAAGCAGCCTTGAAAATCGCAAACTTTCTGACAGGAGGGATGGCTATGGCGATGCACGGCAGCAAGCGACATGCCCTTCAGTGGTATCGTGGCTTCACCCTCATTGAGTTGCTCGTGGTGATCGCGATCATCGCCATCCTGGCGGCGATCCTGTTCCCCGTTTTCAGTCGGGCACGGGAGAAAGCCCGCCAGGTCACTTGCTTGAGCAATTGCCGTCAAATCGGCACTGCTGTCTCCATGTATACGCAAGACTACGACGGCAACTTCGTCCCCGCCCAATTGCCGCCGACAGGTCCTAACTACTCGTGGCCGACGATGATTTACCCCTATGTCAAAAACGACCAGTTGTTTGTCTGTCCGTCAGGGGAGCGATCGCCGACAACCATCAGTTACACCAGCCGCTATGGGGCGGCGACTTGCCCGACACCTTATGTCGGCGTGACAGTGGACGACCCGAACTTATTTGGCGGGATGTGTGGAGACGGGACGACCTACTCGCTGGGTTGTGTCGTCCATGCCCTTTCCTACGGGCGCAATGTCATCCGCAATATAGCCACGGCTTGGCGAACGCCGGGCTTTTACGACGGCAACAAAAGTGGCTTCGTCCGCACGGGCACGACCATCGGGGTGCACGAAGCTGAAGTCGCCGACCCCGCTGGTTCTATCCACATCGTGGACGCTTGGACACGCCAAGCAGGGACTGGCTTCCCCGGCAACTCTATTCGGGGCTTGACCGAAGAGATTCGCACCGACCGATGGCCTGATTGCACGGCATCCAAAGCCGCCAATCGCCACATAGAGGGCTTCAACGCCATCTTTGGCGACGGGCACGCCAAATGGCGCAAATACGGGACGACCAATGTTTGCGAGTGGTCTATCCAAGACGACTGCCAAGGTGTCGGGCTGCAATAGCCATCACGGTCCGGCGATGGCGATTGCCATGCGGTCAGGATGCAAAACGCTTTGGGCGACTTCCAGAACTTGTTCGGGCGTGATGGGCTCGTAGAAGTTTTTCGCCTGTTGCGGATAATCCAAGCCCAACCCGAACAGTTCGCAAGTGACCAGCAAAGCGGCGATGCCCCCGCTGTTTTCCATGCTCAGCACTAACCGACCCAGCAGGTAATTTTTGGCGTCCGCTACCTCGTCTGGCGTCGGAGGCTCTCGGCGGATTTTCGTCAGTTCGGCGAGGGCGCTGTCAATGGCGCGTTCTACATCGTTGGGGTTAATGCCCATCCGCACGACGAACGGTCCTTCGCCCAAACCTGCTTGAAGGGAAGCGCCGACGGCGTAGGCGAGCCCTTGGTTGTCGCGGATTTGGGTGAACAACCGTCCCCAACCTGCCCCCAAGATGGTGGCGAGGATGTTGGCGGCGTAAAAACGCTCGTCGGTGCGGCGCAACCCTTTATGTCCCATCGTTACCCAACATTGGGTGCGGTCGGGCAGCGATTGGCGCTCTCGGATGGTCGTCGGCGGCAAGGGCGCAGGAGGAAAATCCACTTCCGGTGGTTCGTCGGCATTTTGCCAATCGGTCAAAGCGTTGGCGAGGCAGTCAATCAACATCGTTTCAGGCAAGTTGCCGACGACGGCAAAAATGGCTTTGCGAGGCGAAAGTCGCTGATAAATTGCCAACAAGTCGTCACGGGTCAATCCTTCCACGCTTTCGGGCGTTCCTTCGGGAGGAAGATGGAAGGGATGATCGGGCGGATAGGCGAGATGAAGGAACAGGCGGCGCGACACTTCCTCTGGTCGTGTCAAGGCATCCCGCAGGGCATTGAGCATCCGCTGCCGTTGCTTTGCCACTTCCTCGTCAGGGAAAGTCGGGCGCTGCAGCACCTCCGCCATCAAGGCAGCGCAATCGGCGAAATCTTGAGGCAGGCAAGACAGTTGGATGGTCATCCCTTCGTGATGGACACTCAGCGACAGTTCCGCCCCGCGCCGTTCCAGCAAGTCATCAATTTCCTGAGCGGTGTGGCGGTCGGTGCCCCGTCGCATCACTTGCGCCATCAACTGGGCGCCGCCGGGCTTGTTGGGCAAATCCCAAAGTGCCCCGCCTTTGATGAAGCCGTGAACGGTGACAAGGGGAAGGTGGGGCAAAGATTGGGCGATGAGCACGCAGCCGTTGGGCAAGACCGTCCGCATCGGTTTCCAAGTTGCCATCCTTCGCTGCCTCCTTCAGGTGGTGAAATGGGCTGGGCTAATTTGTAGCACAGCCTGTCGGGTGGCGGAAAAGGGCGGGCGCTGACACAATTGGGGTGTCGCTAACCTTGCGCGATAGGAGAGACCAACGATGCGACAACGATGGGCGTGGCTCTTGGCGTTCGGGTTGATTAGCCATTGGGGGGCGGTGGGGCATTGCCAACAAGATGCCGCTGCGTTGCTGGACAAGATGGCGAAAGGTTTCGCCGCTGCCGACGCATTGCGGTTGCGCTCCTCCATCGTCGTGGAGCAACAAATGGGCGATGCGAAGGCGAAACAAACGGTGCAACACGAAGCCATCTTTCAGCGCCCCAATTTGCTGCGGGTGCGATGGACGGAAAATGGCGGCAAAGGGCTTCTGATTCTCTGCGACGGTCGCAACCTGTTTACGCAGGTGGATGCCCTTCAACAAGTCAAAAAAGAGACGGCGCCCAAATCCCTCCAGCAAATCGTGCGGGGCGATCGTCCTTCCTCGCCTGTCGTTGACCCGTTGAGTTGTTTCCTGAAGGAAAGTTGGCGGGAGAAGGTGGAAAGTGCCAAAGTCGCTGGGACGGAAAAGTTGCGGGGACGCCAAGTCACGAAAGTCACCTTGACCCTCAAAGGGGGCGCCCAGCAAACCCTTTGGTTGGATGCCGACGGTCGCCCTTGGCGCACCCAACGCGTCATCAAACGCGCCCATCCTGGTGGCGGGACGATGACGGTGACCGTTGACGAGACTTTCCAAGAGGTCGCCTTGAACCCCAAACTGCCGAAAACCGCTTTCCGTTACACCGTCCCGAAGGGTTATCGGCAAGTCGCCGAATTTGAAGCGCCTCAATCTGCCCCCAAATCGCCCTGATGATAGGGAGTGCTAAAATGAAAGGCGCCTGCCAACCTTGTTGGCAGCCTGACAGGGGGTGAGCGACGCCGTTGATCCCACGCCCCACAGCGAACATCCGACAAAAAGAGCGGGCGATTTTGGTGGGGGTGGCGTTGAACGGGACGGACGATTTGCAAGAGAGCCTTTCCGAACTGGCGGCGTTGGCAGACACCGCTGGCTCAGAAATCGTCGGTGTCGTCACTCAGGTTCGTCGGGAAGTTGACCCCACTTACTTCATCGGTCGGGGCAAAGCGGAAGAGTTAGCCCGCCTGTGTGCCGAACGGCAAGCCGACTTGGTGATCATAGACCACGAACTTTCTCCCGCTCAAGCGCGCAACTTGGAAAACCTTTTGGGCGTTCGGGTCGTAGACCGAACGGAGTTGATTTTGGACATCTTCGCCAAGCGCGCCCGCACCAAGCAAGCCATGTTGCAGGTGGAGTTGGCGCAATTGCAATACCAACTCCCTCGCTTGCGCCGAATGTGGCAACACTTGTCCCGCTTGGGCGGTGGCATCGGCACGCGCGGTCCTGGCGAGACGCAATTGGAAGTGGACCAACGCCGTGCCCGAAAACGCATCGCCGATTTGCAACGACAACTGCAGGAAATTCAGAGGCAAACCAGCGCCCGCGTCCAAACCCGCAAGGAGCGCAACTTGTTCACCGTCGCCCTCGTCGGCTACACCAATGTCGGCAAGTCCACGCTGATGAATGCTTTGACGAAAGCACAAGTCTTTGTGGAAGACCGTTTGTTCGCCACTTTGGATGCGACGACGCGAGTGCTCGTTTTGCCCGATGGGCACAAAGTTTTGCTGACGGACACCATCGGGTTCATCCGCAACCTGCCGCCCCACTTGATCGCTTCTTTCCATGCGACTTTGGAAGAAGTGCGGACGGCAGATTTGCTGCTCCATGTCGCCGACGCTTCTCATCCCGCCTTGGACGATCGGATTGCCGTCGTGGAACGGACGCTGCAGGAAATTGGGGCGAGCGGTAAGCCGACAATTTTGGTGCTCAACAAAGCCGACCAATTGCCGCCTGATTGGGATCGTCAGCGGTTCCAACGGCGTTATCCCAATGCCCTTTTGGTGTCCGCCTTGACAGGGGAAGGTCTGGAGGAACTGAAGCAGGCTATCTGCGCCGAATACGCCCGCCAACGCTTGGTGCGGCTACATGCCCAATTGACGCTTCAAGCCCAGGAAATCGTCGCTTTTGCCTATCGGCACGGCACTGTCCGTCGCTTGGAGTATCACGACACAAGCATCGTGTTAGAGGCGGAACTGGAACGCCATCTTGCTGAAGGATTGAAAAAGCAGGTGGCGGAAAGCGGTTGGGGCGTTGTGCGGATAGAACCTATCAATGCCCTCAAAGTGTAGGAGCGTAAAGTCTTGCACGCTTGCTTCCCGCTACGCGCCCAACGACCCTTCAATCTCTTGAAAGCCTTTCAAGGCTTCGGCGACGAAATGGGGGGCATCCTGAGCAATTTCTCGCCAGAGGGAAAGGGTGAAGGTGTCCGTCCCTTCGGTTTTCCCTTCCGCCCATCGGTTCCAAAGGACATCGGCGAGATGGACGCAGAACGCCAGAGGTGAGCGGGAAAAAGGAAGGGAGCCGCGCACCCCACCGTTGAACTCGCCTTCCGGGCGTTACCGACGCTGGTGGCTCCAGCCAGGCAACCCTGCGGCGCGCGGCAGGGAGGGCTTACCGTTGCTCCCTTCCGGGCCTGGCGGGGTTCACCCTGTGCCGCCGCGCAGGACCCAGCCTTCATCGCCCCGTGCGTCAGCCCGTCCCCACAAGGCGAGCCCGCGGGCAGGGAATTCAGCCCCGCTATCGCCGATTGCGGGTTCAGGGCACGGCGATCTCCCCGCTTAGCGCGGCTCCCGCTTCGGCATTATAGCGTCGCCGTTGCCCAATGACACTCTTCAACTGTCAAGGCGACTTTCCACTTCCTGAACCCGTCCCGTCTCCACAGCCAGCAACGCCTTCTCCATCACTTCCACGACATGGCGGACACAGCGGACATGGATGGGCGACTGCTCTCCCGTCGCCAAGCAATGGCGCAGGTGGTCGGCGATCAACCGCCCCCATTTAGGGCGTTGCGCCCACCGACGGTCTATTGGCACTTCCACTTGATGCCAACCTTCAGGATGCTGAAATTCCGCCACCTCGCTGACAAGCCAAAACTCATCTTGCCAAAGGTCGGTCACCAGCGCGCCGTGACTGCCGAAAAACTCGTAAGTCGGTGAACGCCGATAGGGCAAGCAGTAACTGGCGTCCACGCAGGCAAAACAGCCGTCCCCAAAATCCAAAAGCACCACACCGTTGTCGCGAGTTGTCACGCGCAGGGTATAGGGCACGAAACCAGGCTCCGTCACCTTCTCAATACGCCGTTCGGCGATGGCGATGTCAGCGAAGGCGAAAACCCGACGCACCGAACCCAAAACGAAAGTCAGCAAAGTCAGGGCGTAAACGCCCATGTCATAAAGGGGCGCCCAACTTCCTGCCGTCTCGGCTCGCAAATAGTTGCCCGTGTCAGTGGCGAAAGTGCCTCGGTCAGGTCCGCCGTGACTGCTGTGGGCGCGGGCGAAAGTGACTTTGCCGATAGCGCCTTGCCTTATCAACTCCCGCAAAAATTGGGTTGACGGATAGAGCGGCAAAATAGGAGCGCACAAAAGCAAAACCCCGTTGCGTTCTGCCAATTCCGCTAACTCGTCCGCTTCCCGTCGGCTCAAAGTCAACGGCTTTTCGGAGTAGCAATGGACGCCTGCTTGCAACACTTGCCGAACGATGGGCGCATGGGTCAGCAAGGGCGTTAGCACTAACACCAAGTCCAACTCCTCGCGCGCCAGCATCTCGGCGACATCGGTGTAAACGGCTTGAGCGCCAAACTGCCGTCCGATTTCCGCCCGCTCCCGCACGAGGTCGCAGACGGCTTGCAACACGACGCCTTCTTCGGGAGCGTGCAACCCTGGCAAGTAACTTTTTCGGGCGACATCGCCGACACCGACCACACCGACCCGTAACATCGTTGTCGCCTCCTTTGAGTGGCTGTCTCACAACTCCATGACGACGACTTGATAGCCGTTGACTTCGGGGACGATGAAGCGAACGACGCCATCGGCGAACTCAAAGGGCAACTCGGTTCGCTGCGGCGCCAAGTAAACTTGCTGGGGCTTTTTGCCCGTCCGCACTTGCAAAGTCACTTGCCGCAAAACGATGGGTTCTTCCACGATGTCAATGGTGCGGGTTCGGCGGATGGGGGCGTAAGCGAGTAAGTGAACCATCCACCTTGCCCTTCGGTTGCGGCTGTTTTGCCTCGTCAGCGTCACATGGGCGAAACTGGGCGCATCCGTTTCAATCAGTCGCTCAGGCACAAGCATCCGCAGCGCATTGACGACAAGTTGGCGATAAACAAGGTAGCCATGCTGAGCGTAAAGGCGGAAGAGCGGGTGAGCAAAGTAAACGATTTGTCCGTTCGCACTTTGGACAATCGCAGGTCGGCGGGTCGCTTTCGCCATCGGCGAATGGCGGTGCGAGGTGAAATGCTGCCATGTTCGGTTGAAGTAAGGTTCGCCGACGGTCGCCAGTGTTTTCGCATTCTTCGCTTCCACAATCATGCTGGGGGCATTAACGACATGGGGCATCTCAGGCACGCCGTCGGAAATCGCCTTGCCGACCAGCAAGTATTCGCAGTCCCAACTTGCCTCGCCCTTCAGGTCAAAGCCTGTCAAATCGGCGAGGGCGAATTTGCCTTGGGCGTCCACGAAGGCGCGGGCGCTCAGCAAAACTTTGCCGCCCCGTTGCAAAAATGCCTGCAGTTTGCGCAGCGTTTGTGGGTCGGGCGAAAATCGGTCGGGCACGATGAGGGCTTGGTAGCGGTTGAAATCGCCGAAGCGGTCTATGACATCAAACTGCCAATGCGTCTCCATCAGCATCCGCGTGGCGCCCTCATCGCTTTCTGTCATCCGTCCGTCTTCGGCGTCGGCGTTGGTCAAGATAGCGATTTCGGCGACGCCTTCCGCCCCTTCGCACCACTCTTCCAACTCGGCGATGCGCCGATAGACAGCGCCGATGCGTTCGTAAACGGTTTTGTCCAACTTACCGCGTGGGTGAAGTTGGTCGCCGATGGAGCATTTGCCACCCAACGCCAAAGCGTGAAAGCACTCGTAAGCGAGGGCGGCTTCCGTCTTGAGGGTGCCGAAGTCCGCCCAACTGCGGTGGAAGCGCGCCGTCATGCCCAGAAACTCCCGCCAAACCGTCCGCACATAGCGGGCGAAGAAGGGAAAGTGCAGGTAGCCCCAACCGCCCGTCGGTAGCGACTCAATTTCCTGATGGGTGTAAAGGTGCGCTTCGCGGCTGGTGCCGATGCGCAGGCGGCTGTTGTGATAGACGGTGGCTTGAGGCGATGGCGATGGACGATTTCGTTGACCCGCCCCATGAAGCGCTGACAAACTTGGCGGGCAAACTGGCGGGCGTGCTCGGCGTTTTCGGGGTCAAGCCCTTGCGCCAGCATGTCCCGTCGGCATTTCTCGCAGTAGCATTCCCACTGCATCACGATGTCAAAAAACACGCCGTCCACTTCGTAACCTTTGACGACTTCCTCCGTTTGCGCCGCCACATAGTCGGCGTAACCCGTGTTCAGGCAAAGCCAGCGCCAACCCGCTTGAAAAGGTTCGGCGCCGACGAATTTGCCCTCCCGATTGACTTGTCGCCATTCGGGATGGTGTTCGGCAGCCCAGTTATCCCAGACGACGCTGATGTAAACGGGCGTTCGGATGCCATAGCGATGGCAGGCAGCGATCATCTCGCCCAACAAATCGCGCTTGAGGGCGGGATGCTTGATGCCGACCTTCGTGTCGTAGTAACTCATGCCGTGATGGCATTTGGCGAAGACGGTGACGGAGTTGACGAAGGCGTCTTTGAGGGTTTGGGCGAACTCGTCGGGGTCAAACTCGGCGGCGACATCGGGAATCAATGGCGAAGTGTGGAAGTCCAAGTGGATTTGGCGAAAGGGCAAAGCAACCATCCTGCCACCTCCTTGCGTTGATTGGTCTGTCGCCACCGCAAAGTTTAGGACAAGGCGGACACCTATCGGCTTGTCTTTCGCCTTGACGCTTTCCTTCCCGTCGGGCAAACTTGGGGCGAAGGGAAAGGGGGGTGAAGGGCGATGTTGGAATTTGTCCGCTTGCGGATGGAAGCGACGGTGACGCAAGGGGGACAATTGCCCCGCTTCCTCGGTTCTACCCTGCGGGGGGCGCTGATGGCGACTTTCCGCAAGATGGTGTGCGTGACGCACTTGCCCGAATGCCCACCCTGCCTTTTGCGGTTTCAATGTCCCTATCCCCGCCTTTTTGAACCTTTCGCCTCTCCCGACCATCCCTTTGTGGCACGGTTGCGGGAAATGCCTCGCCCTTTCGCTTTGGAAGTGCCGCCGCCATCGGATGCGCCCCTCAACTTCCGACAAGGTGACTCGTTCGTTTTTCGGGTTGTCCTTTGGCACGATGCCGCCACTTTCCTGCCTTACCTCCTCGTCGCCGCCCAACGAATGTTGGAGCAGGGTTTGGGCAGGAAGGAGAAAGTTCAGGCAACTTTGCAGCGGGTCATCGCAGAAGAAAAGGATGGCAAAGAGCGGGTCATTTATGACGCTTGTGAGGGGTTGGTGAAGATGGACTTCCCGAAGGTGGCGATTCAGGAAGTGATGGGAGCATCTTCGCCTCAAAAAGTGCGGCGATTGTTCATCCGATTCCTCACGCCCGTGCGCATAGACATTGACAAAAAGTTGCAAAACCCTTTGACCTTTAGTGCCCTCATTAAGGCTGCCAACGAGCGGGGACGAGCCCTCTTTTGGGCGTATGAGCGAAAGGAGCCACCTTGGGACGGTAAAAAGTTGGTGCAGGAAGCGGAAAAAGTCGTCACCGTCGCCGATGAGCAAACTTGGCTGGATTTAACTCGCTTCTCTCGCCGACAGAAGGAGCGGCTGAAAATCGGCGGCATCGTCGGTTGGGCAACCTTTGAGGGTGAGGATTTGCGCCCCTTCCTGTCTTTGCTGCGGTTGATGGAGTGGGTGCACATCGGCAAGTTGGCGACGATGGGGTTGGGGCAAATCAGCGTGAAGGTTGTTGATCGGCAAGCCGCTGTCAGACACCGCCCGCCAAAGGTGGGAAGAAACTGACGACATCGCCATCACTCAATCGTTTGCCCCGATGCCCCTCTTGGTCGTTGATGAGGATGACGGCACCGACATCGCCCAACCCTAACATCTCGGCGACATCATTGACCGTCGCCCCGTCGGGCACTTCCAGTTCCAACGGCATCCGCCGCTTCTCCGAGGGCAACCGTTCCAGCAGCGGACCGAACAACTTCACCGTCACCCGCATCCGTCCATCACCCGCAATAATTTTGGCGGTGGGCGGATCGGAAAGTGGCGTCAGCCGCAAACCCTGACTGAACCCGTCCTCAAGGAGGCGAGGGACGATGTGGCGACCGACGACGGACGAAATTCGTCGCCTTTATGAGCAACACGCCAAACACTTGGAGGCAGACCATTGGGGCAAGTTTTTGGCGTTGGCGTCGGACGGTCGCTACCTTGTCGGTGACGATGATGTGGCGTTGGTGGAGGAAGCCTTAAAGGTTTTTGGGCAAGGCAACTTCGTCTTGTTGCGGTTCGGCGTGATATATGCCTACCGACTGTGACAAGCAAAGCACTGCCCAAACTTCGGTGACTGCCATGCAAATGTGCCCTGAATGCAGTGCGGACAACAAGGATACGGCACGCTTTTGCCTCCGCTGCGGGACGCCCCTTCGGCGCCTGCGGGGGCGGGGAACGATTTTGCATGGGCGTTATCGTTTGGAGCGGGTTTTAGGTTGCGGGGGGATGGGAGCGGTTTATTTGGCGACGGATTTGCGGTTAGGCTCAAAGGTGGCGGTCAAGGAGAACTTGGATATGTCGCCCGAAAGCCAGCAGCAGTTTGAATTGGAAGCCCGCGTCTTAGCGACCTTGCGCCATCCCCATTTGCCCCGCGTGCAGGATTTCTTCGTTGCTGATGGACGGCAATACCTCGTCATGGACTACATCGCTGGCGAAGACTTGGAGGAAGTCGTGGAGAAGCGCGGTCCGCTGCCACCGCAGGAGGCTGTCCAATGGCTTTTGCAAGTTTTGGACGCCGTGAAATACCTGCACTCGCAAAACCCGCCCATCATCCATCGGGACATCAAACCCGCCAACATCAAACTCAGCCCTGATGGGCGGGCTTATTTGGTGGACTTCGGCATCGCCAAAGTCTTGCGGGCGGGCAACCGAACGCAAGCGGGTGCTCGTGCCGTCACGCCCGGCTATTCACCGCCAGAGCAATACGGCACAGCGCCGACGGATCAGCGGTCGGACATCTATGCGTTGGGCGCCACGCTTTATTTCGCCGTCACGGGACGAGTGCCGCCCGAAGCCATTGAGCGCATCACGGGTCGCACCGACAAACTCATCCCGCCTCGCAATCTCAACCCGTCCATCCCGCCCGATGTGGAACGGGTGATTTTGAGGGCGATGCGGGTTGCGCCCGACGAACGGTTCCCCTCAGCAGCCCAAATGAAGCAAGCCTTGGAAGCGAGCCTCTCACCATCTCGCTCTCCCTCTCTCGCCCGCTCCCCATCGTCCCCATCCCACTCCCCTGCTCCGTCACGGGCGCGCAAACTTTCGCCTCAGCCCCGCCCGAACCGTTCCGCCGCCCCATCGTTGCCAATGCCTATCGCCCCCGTGTGGTTACGGGGCATCGCTTTTTTGCTGGACATCCTGATTTGGTGCGCCGTTAGTTGGGTGATGACCCTCGGTTACACCTTTGCCGCAGCGTCGCTGACCAACCGTCCGACTTGGTGGGTCTGGACGGAAGTGGAGCAGCGACAACTATTGCAAACCTTGGCGGTAGCGGGCTTTTGGATTTACCGCTTCACCCTTCACGCCGTCGCAGGGCGCACTTTGGGCAAAGCCTTGCTGGGGTTGCAAGTGGTGACGAGGGAAGGACGACCTTGCGGATTTTGGCGCGCTTTGGTTCGTGAAATCGGCTTTGTCCTTTCATTGTGCGTTTGCGGTTTAGGGGTTGTGTGGGCGATTTTTGACCCCTACAAGCAGGGATGGCACGACTTGATGGCAGGCACTTTCGTCGTGCCATCCCCACAGGCGCAATGAGGGCAAGGCAATGACTAACCCGTCAAAGGTTATCCCACATGTTTTGCGGGTCGCCGTAAGCGTAGCCCTCAGCCGTGTAGGGGTTTCCGCAACTGGTGTTCACCAGCGGACCGATGAGGCGCCTAATCTCCATCAACTTAGCGTGACCATCCACGAAGGCAATGTCTGGGGCGTCAAAGTGACGAGGGGCAGGACGGCGATAGCCATAAGTCGTCCAACACCATTCACCTGAACCCTGACCGTTACTGGTGAAAGCGCGCCCGTATGCCATGTGCCAATGCCCGGCACCTACTTCCTGCCAAGAGGCAGGGTCAAGGGGGTTGCCTGTGCTGCTGGAGATTCCATTGGCGTCACCGACTTGCGCTTTATCGCCCCACATCACTGTCCCAGCGGGAGAACCGACTTCCGCCAAACTCCGATTTGCCAATGCGCCGTAGTAGCCATAACTCCAAATGCCCCAACGAGCAGAAGGGCAGGAAAAAATCTGGTCGTTGCGGATGTAAGGCGGTAGCATGATTTGATGCAGGGGACGCCAACCCACACTTGGGATGGTGTAGCCAGCCAAAGGAAACCGCTCGTCGTAATCCTGAGTGTATTGGGCGATTGCCAGACCGATTTGGCGGACATTGCTAAGGCAGGAACTTTGCCGAGCCTTTTCGCGGGCGCGAGAGAACACGGGGAACAGAATCGCCGCCAAGATGGCGATGATCGCAATCACGACCAAAAGTTCAATGAGGGTGAAGCCGTGACTGCGACCCGCCCAAGCGTCACCGACGAAAGACAGCCTTTGGCGCTTAGTTCGCCGCATCATGACCATCAACCTCCTTGCGTTGAATTTGCTGCCTTATCGGCAGCCGTTACCATTTTAGCGCACAGGGGGGAGGCGTGTCAAGCCCCCCTGAGGGTGTTCGGAAAGGGAGGGCGAGGCTCCCGCCGAGTTGAAATGATCGGCAGGTCGTGAGATGGGCAGGTCGGCAGAGAGGCAGTTGGGCAGTTCGGGGGAATGAGGCTCACTGGGAGGTTCGCCCTCCCATCGGGCTCAATTTCCGAACACGCTTAGCCCCCTTGCCTGAGGGAACCGAGGCAGAAAGCGCCCTATCCTTTGGGAGTGGGTGAACGGACGATGCGTTGGGTTTGCCGATGGATGCATCGGTTTTTGCCTGAAGTTGCCGAGGGCATCGCGCTGCCACCGATTGCTTGGTGGGTTCGGCGGCATGTCGCTCGTTGCCCCGCATGTGCCCACTTGTGGCGGCAGCATGAGCGCTTGACCCTTTGGCTGCAACAAGCAGCGACAGAGCGAGCGACGCCCCCTTCGGATTTGTGGGCACGCATCGCAGAACGGATGGCACCGCGAGAGCGTCTCGCTCCCCAACCCAGCAAGGGTTCAGTGTGGGGCGTCACGCATCGCTCGTGGCAAAAGGCGGTCGCCGCTGCGGCGTTGGGAGTCATCTTGCTGGGGGCGTGGCTTTGGTGGCGGTCTTTGCCTTCCCCGTCGCCTTCCGTTGTCACCGTTGCGTCCCCTGACGCCTTTACGATAGCGGTGCTCCATCAGCATGTTGCGGTGACGGCTTCGTCGCCTTTCAACAACCTCACTTTCACGGCAGGCATGATTGCGGGTGGTGAGGGGCAATGAAATGGCGACGCTTCGCCATCGCTTCGGGCATTTTGGCGTTGGTCGTTTTGGCGGGCTGGTGGTGGCAGGGGCAAATCCGTCAACGGGAAGCGTGGGACTTAGTGCACAAAGCCTTGCGCTTTCAGGAGAGATGGCTTGTCACTGGTCAAGTTCGTTGGGCATTCCGTGACATTCAAGGGCGATGGGTGGAGCGGCAAGGGCGCATCTCCCTTGCGGGGCAAACCCTTCAAGTGCACGGGCAAGGGGCGGAATTAGTCTGTCGCCTTGCGGGTTGTCAGTTGGTCACCAAAGGGATGACCTCCTTGCGCATCGTGCCCGTTAGCGCTCAGCGGTTGCCCCATGCCCCAGACCGATGGAGTTTGTTGCGTCGCTCTTATCGGGCGAGGTTAGACGAGGCATCGGAAGTGGCGGGTCGGTTCGTTCAATGGGTTCAACTTGCGCCCCGCTCTCCAAACGCTTTTGCCCGACGGTTAGCCATTGAACCCAAAACGGGAATGGTGCTGGCGCAAGAGGTGTTGGACTGCGACGGCACGGTCCTCAGCCGATGGGAATGGGTGAAAGTGAGCGGAAAACATCGCTCCCACTTTCGCTTGCCCACTTCAAGGCAGGAGAACGAGGGACTGAGGAAAGGGATAAGCCAATGGCGGGTGGATGGCTTTGTGCCTGTTCAAAGGGTGACCGCTCGTTGTGAGTGTTGCTCTTGCGGCATGACGATGCAGATAATCCATGTGACGGACGGGATGGCAGATGTCGCCATTTACTTGCCGACGGGAACGCCTCAAGAGCATGGCTGCCCTTATTGTCAGTTTCCTCAAGGGGCGCCACGAGCCACACGGTTGGGGGCAATGACCGTCGTGGTCATCAGCGCCCCTCGCCCCATCGTGGTTATCGGTGACGCACCATCGGAGACTTTGCTGCGCCTCGCCCAACAAATTGCCCAGCGCCATCCCTGAAAGTGGGGCAATGGAGAGGGTCTTCTCCTGCCGTCACGCCTTTCCTATCCCGCTGCTTGACTGTCGTGGCTGATAGCCAAAGTTTTCGGGGCAAACTGCCCTTCGCCCCTACCATTCGCCAATCGCCATTGGCTATTCGCTGCCGTTCAAATGTCCAGTTCGTCGGCGACTTCTTTGGCGTGTTGCTCCAAGAATTTGCGGCGGGGTTCTACTTGTTCGCCCATGAGGATGGTGAAGAGTTCGTCGGCTTTGCGGGCGTCGTCCAAGTTGACTTTGACCAACACCCGCTTTTTGGGGTCCATCGTCGTCTCGGCGAGTTGGTCGGGGTTCATTTCGCCCAGCCCTTTGAAGCGTTGGACGATGACTCCCCGCCCTAACTTGCGCACCAATTCGTCCCGCTCTTCGTCGGTGAAAGCGTAGTGGACTTCTCGTCCCTTGCGGATCAGGTAGAGGGGCGGCTTGGCGATGTAAACATGCCCGTTCTCCACGAAGGGACGGAGGTAGCGGAAGAGGAAGGTCAAAAGCAGGGTGCGGATGTGGCTGCCGTCCACATCGGCATCGGTCATGATGATGATGCGGTCATAGCGGCGCTTGTTCAAATCAAAGCCCGTTTCGGCACTTTCGCCCCGTCGGCGATGTTTGCCGTCTTCCACCCAAATGCCCGTGCCCAATGCCGTGACGATGGCACGGATTTCTTCGTTGCTCAGGACTTTGTCCAACCGATGCTTTTCCACATTGAGGACTTTCCCGCGCAAGGGCAAAATGGCTTGGGTGCGTCGGTCGCGTCCTTGTTTGGCGGTTCCGCCCGCGCTTTCCCCTTCCACCAAAAACAACTCGCAAAGGGACGGGTCTTTCTCGGTGCAGTCGGCGAGTTTGCCGGGAAGGCGGGCATCGTCTAAGGCGGTTTTGCGTCGGACGAGTTCGGCGGCGCGCTTGGCGGCTTCTCGCGCTTGGGCGGCGCGGATGGCTTTCTGGGCGATGCGGCGGGCGATACTGCCGTTGCGCTCAAAGTAAGCCGTCAACTCTTCGTGGACGACGCTGAAGACGATGCCTTCCACTTCGCTGTTGCCCAGTTTGTGTTTGGTTTGCCCCTCAAATTGCGGGCGCATGAGTTTGACGGAGATGACCGCCGTTAGCCCTTCCCGCACATCATCGCCCGTCAAGTTGCCATCCTTTTCCTTCAGCAAGCCGACTTTTCGGGCGTAGGCGTTGATGGCGCGGGTGAGGGCGTTTTTGAAGCCGCTTTCGTGCGTGCCACCATCCACCGTCCGAACATCGTTGGCGAAACTGAGGATTTGCTCTTGGTAGCCCTCGTGATATTGCAGGGCGACTTCCACGCTGATTTCATCCAGCAGTTTTCCATCCTGCTCCACTTTGCGGGTGCCGCTGAACGCGATGGGGCGATGCAGGACTTCTCGGTTGCGGTTGAGGTGTTGGACATAAGCAGCCAACCCGCCTTTTTCATGGAACTCCGCTTCTTCGCCCGTGCGCTCGTCACGGAAGATAAAACGAACTTGCGGGTTGAGGAAGGCTAATTCGTGCAGCCGTTGCTTGATGCGTTCGGCATCCCATTGGGTCGTCTCAAAAATTTCGGGGTCGGGTTTGAAAGTGATGGTCGTGCCTGTTTTGGTGGCTTTGCCAATCACCTTCAGGGGAGTGACGGGCTCTCCCCGCTCGTAACGCTGCCACCAAATTTTGCCGTCCCGCTTGACTTTCACTTCCAGCCATTCGGAGAGGGCATTGACGACGCTGACACCGACACCGTGCAGACCGCCTGAAACTTTGTAAGCGCCCGTCTGAAATTTCCCGCCTGCATGAAGCATCGTCAAGACGACTTCCACAGCGGGGCGTTTCTCTTCGGGATGGATGTCCACAGGGATGCCCCGCCCGTCGTCGGTGACGCTGACCGAACCATCTTGGTGTAGGGTGACTTCAATGCGGCGGCAATAACCTGCCAACGCTTCGTCCACGGCATTGTCCACGACTTCTTCCAACAAGTGGTGCAAGCCTCGGCTGCCCGTGTCGCCGATATACATCGCTGGTCGCTTGCGGACGCCCTCTAAGCCCTTCAGGACTTGAATGTGCTCCGCTTGATAGTCGGAAGGGGCAGTCACTTCTTCCGTTTCCGTAAGAGTTGCCGTCGCCTTCTCGTCGCTCATCGTTTTGCCCGTCCCTCCTTTGAAAACGGCAGCGACTGGCAAATAGCGACTGGCGACTGGAAAAACAGCGGTGTTGGAGTGGCTATTAGCCACAAGCGAAGACGGCAGCGAATAGCAAGTGGCTAATGGCGAATTAACTACCGCTCGCCCTTGCTACTTGCTGCCATTTTCTGTCGTGGCTGTTTAGGGCGAACCGCCATTCGCCCTTCCTATTCGCCATTCGCTATTCGCTGTCCTTTTTCGTTCGGCGGCGTCGGCGGGGTTTGGGGGCTTCTTCAGGTTCACCGATGTGAGGAAGTTGTTCTACTTCGCCGCGCACGACCTCCACACTGCCAGGGCGAACGAAGCCCGTGCCCGCCGGGATCAACCGCCCGATGATGACATTTTCCTTGAGCCCGACGAGGTAATCCGCTTTACCCCGAATCGCTGCATCCATCAACGCTTGCGTCGTCCGTTGGAAAGACGCCGCAGAAAGCCAACTGTCCGTCGTCTCGGCGGCTCGCATGATGCCCATCAGCACCCATTCGGCGGTGGCTGGTTTGCCCCCCGCTTCTATCACGCGGCGATTTTCCAGTTCAAAGATGGCGCGGTCCACGAGTTGACCCGGCAAAAAGTCGGTGTCGCCGGGATCCACGATGCGGCGCTTGCGAAGCATCTGGCGGATGATGATCTCCACATGCTTGTCGTGAATGTCCAACCCGTGTGAACGGTAGATGCTCTGGATTTCCCGAAGCAAGTAATCTTGGACAGCCCTGACGCCTCGCAGCGATAGGAGGGTTTGGGGGTTGATAGCCCCTTCGGTCAAGGGGTCACCCACCTTAACCTGGCTGCCGACGCGCACTTTAAAGTCTGCGTTGAAGGGAACGACATAGCCCTTGCGGATGATGACTTCTTTGACGCCCGCCGCTTTCAGTTGTTCTATGACGACTTCCGTCAGCGGTGTGCCCTGCGGGATAAGGACAGTGCCGTTGACCTTGACATCTTGGGCGAGGGGTTCGTTCAGGTGGCGCTGCCAGTCACTTTCGGGGATGCGAGAATCCACGAAGACGCGCCAAATGCCGTGCCGAGAGATGCCGACGACCGTGCCGTCATACTCGGCGACGATGGCTTGACCGAGGGGCTTACGGGCGTCAAAGAGTTCTTCCACCCGCAGCAACCCGCGCCGGCGCGGGACATGCAAGCGCGTCCACCATTTCATCCGCTGCTCTTTTTGCTCTTCTTCGGCGCCGCGGGAGGCGCGTTTGATTTCGTCCATCATTTCCTTCAGGCTCATTTCGCCACCGGCGGCACGGGAGTGGCGGATGATTTCCCGCAGGGCGCGTTCCCGGTGCCCTTTGAACTGGCGGATTTCCACGAGGCCTTGACCGATGACGGTGTGGAAGGTGCGCAAAGTAAACTGGGTGCCCGGTTCGCCGATAGACTGGGCGGCGATGATGCCGACAGCCTCCCCCAACTCCACCAAACGCCCCGTGGACAAGTCCATGCCATAGCACATGGCGCAAATGCCGTGAGGCAATTCGCAGGTGAGGGGCGAGCGGACCTTGACGGAACGAACGCCTGCGGCTTCAATTTCCTTCGCCTTCTGGCGGGTGATCATCTCACCCGCTGCCACCAAGACTTTCTTGGTCTTGGGGTGGACGACATTGGCGGCGGCGATGCGCCCAAAGATGCGTTCGGACAAGGGCACGACGGTGACGACTTGTTCGCGATGTTCGTCCAATTGTTGGCGCTCCTCAATGGGCGTGACCTCTATGCCTTCTGTCGTCCCGCAATCTAAGGCTTTGATGACGACATCTTGGGCGACATCCACCAAGCGGCGGGTCAGGTAACCTGCGTCGGAAGTGCGCAAAGCCGTGTCCGCCAAAGTGCGTCGCGCCGAGAAAGTGCAGACAAAGTATTCCAACATGCTCAGCCCGTCGCGGAAGTTGCTCTTGACGGGCAAGTCGCTGATGATTGTGCCGACCGCCGTCGTCATCAACCCGCGCAAGCCCGCCAACTGGACGATTTGCTCTTTGCGTCCTCGTGCCCCACTTTCCGCCATCATCGCCAGCGGATTGTGCCCTCCGATGTGTCTCATCACCTGCTCCGTCACCTTCTCCACGACTTCCATCCATGTCCGATAGATTTGCTCTTCCCGTTCAAAGGCGCTCATCAGCCCTTCCGCATACGCCGCTTCTATCTGGCGGACTTTCTCTTCCGCTTGGCGCACGAGGGCTTCTTTTTCCGTGTGCACCCGCAAGTCGGCGATGGACAAGGTAAGCCCTGAGAGGGTGGCGATGCGGAAGCCCAAATCTTTCACATCGTCCAAGAACTGGACGAGCCGGGCGTTGCCGTAGCGCTCATAGAGTTGGATGACGATGTCGCGCAATTTGCTCTTGGTGACCGCCTCGTTGATGTAACCGAAATCGCTGGGCAAAAGCGTGTTGAAGAGCAATCGTCCTGGCGTCGTCAGGAGCCAGCCGCTTTTATCGGCGGCGGGGTGACGCACCAAGATGTCGGTTTGCCAGTGCAGTTGCTTGGTGTCCAGCAACCGCAGCACGGTTTCAGGGGAAGCGAAGGCGCGCCCCCGCGGCGCCAAGTAGTGCAGCAAGTGGCGATAGACAGGGGCTTTTTCGCTGCCGACGGTCACTTCGTCGTTCATGCTCAACAAGCCCTTGCGGGCATACAGCAACACTTCCACGGGGGTGGCGAACTGGCGTCGGTGGGGTTCGTAGGTGATATGGGCTTCTTCGGGCAGTTCCTGCCAGAGGGTCAAGTAGTAACAGCCCAAAGCGATGTCGTAGCCGGGCGCCATCAAGGGTTGACCATTGGCGGGTGAGAAGATGTTGTTGGACGACATCATCAGAAGGCGCGCTTCTGTTTGCGCCGTCACTGACAGGGGCACATGCACTGCCATCTGGTCACCGTCAAAGTCGGCATTGTAAGGCGGACAAACGAGGGGGTGAATTTGGATGGCTTTGCCGTCCACCAAAACGGGCTCAAAGGCTTGGATGCCTAAGCGGTGCAGGGTCGGGGCGCGGTTGAGTAAGACGGGGTGGTCCTTGACGACATGCTCCAAGGCTTCGTGGATCAACTCGTTGTCTTCCTCTTCCAGCAGCCGTCGGGCGCTGCGGAGGGTGTAAATGCCCGTTTGCTCCGAATGCCGCTCCAGCCAGTGCATTAGGAAGGGGCGAAAGAGTTCTTTCGCCATCACCCGAGGTAAGCCGCATTGATACAGTTTCAAATGCGGACCGACGACGATGACGGAACGCCCTGAATAATCCACCCGCTTACCCAACAGGTTACGCCGAAAGCGCCCTTCTTTGCCCCGCAGCATGTCTGACAGGCTTTTGAGGGGGCGCCCTGTCGGACCGAGGACAGGGTGGGGTTTTCGGGCGTTGTCCAAGAGGGCATCCACGGCTTCCTGCAGCAAGCGCTTTTCGTGGTTGATAATGCTTTCAGGGGCACGGACTTCCCGCATCTTTTTCAGCCGATTGTTGCGGTTGATAACCCGCCGATACAGGTCATTCAAGTCGCTGGTGGCGAATCGTCCGCCATCTAACTGCACCATCGGGCGCAAGTCAGGTGGCAAGACAGGCAGGACTTCCAGAATCATCCATTCAGGACGGTTCCGGGATTTGCGGAAGGCTTCCACGATTTCCAACCGCTTGATGATGCGGGTGCGTTTTGTCCCTGTCGTTTCCTGCAAGGTGCGGCGCAACTCGCGAGCGGACCGCTCCAAGTCCAACTCTTCCAGCAACTCCCGCAGGGCATCGGCGCCCGTGCCTGCCTTGAAGAGGTGGTCGTAAGGGCGGTGCAATTTGTCCTGCAAGATTTTCAAAAGGCCTGTGAGGGAGAGGAACTCCTCACGCTGCAGGGCTTGCTTGGGTTGTAAGCCTTGCAGCAAATCAAACGCCTTGTCCAATTCCTGCTTTTGCTCTTCGGCTCGCTGTTCTTCCGATTGGATTTCCTTCTCCAGCGCCCGAAGGAGTTCTTCTGCTTCGTCTTCGGAGAGGGTGCCCTTTTTGACCCGTTCGCGCAAAGCCTCTTGTTCTCGGCGCAAGCGGTTGATGTTTTCTTTAAGTTGACGGTCAATCTCGGCTTTCGCCATTTCAACGGCTTTCTGCATGTTGTCCCGCTCTTGGCGGATGGCGCGGTGGTCTACTTGGATGACGATGTAGGTCGTCAGATAGACGACTTGCTCCACTAACTTGGGGGAAATATCCAAGAGCAAGGCGATGATGGAAGGGGTGTTGCGGAAGAACCAGGTATGGGCGACAGGGGCGACCAACTCAATGTGTCCCATGCGGCGCCTTCGGACACGGGAACTGGTCACTTCCACGCCGCAGCGCTCGCAGACGATGCCCGCAAACTTGCGTTTTTTGTAGCGACCGCAGGCGCATTCGTAATCTTTCGTCGGACCGAAAATCCGCTCGTCAAACAACCCGTCCTTTTCGGGGCGGAAAGTGCGATAGTTGATCGTCTCTGGGCGCTTGACTTCGCCGTAAGACCAAGAGCGGATGTCTTGTGGGGACGCCAAACCGATGCGGACGACTTCAAAGTAAGCGGTCTGGCGCTGGCTTTTCGTCTCCAACATCGGTCACCTCCGAACGGATGTATCCTAAGCGGGCGTGAGGCACGGCCTCCGAGACGAACACCCGCTTGAGGTTGCGGCTTAACCTTGCCCCCCTTCAGCCCCTTCACCGCGATGCTCTTCCTCGTCCCTCAGTTCCGCCGGCACACCGTCCCGCGTCTCCACCGTCACTTGCAAGCAAAGGCTTTGCAACTCTTTGACGAGGATCTTGAAGGATTCGGGGACGCCCGCTTCCAGGATGTTTTTCCCGTGAGCGATGTCGTCAAAGATTTGGACACGCCCTTGCACATCGTCGGACTTGACAGTGAGCATCTCTTGCAAGTTGTAAGCGGCGCCGTAGGCTTCTAATGCCCAAACTTCCATCTCGCCCAGCCGCTGCCCGCCAAATTGTGCCTTGCCTCCCAAAGGCTGTTGCGTGACCAGCGAGTAGGGTCCAGTTGCACGGGCGTGGATTTTGTCTTCCACCATGTGGATGAGTTTCATGATGAACATCCAACCGACGGTGACAGGCTGGTCAAAGGGTTCGCCCGTCCGACCGTCGTAGAGGATAGACTTGCCCGTTTCAGGGTCAAAGCCGACACGGTGGCGGGCGCGCTCTAAAAGGGCGGCGGCGACTTCGGCTTTCGTCGCTTCAGAGGGCAAACAAAGGGCTGCCAGCAAAGCGTCCCGTTCCTCGCTGGGTTGGTGCAATAAGGCAGCCGCTACTTCTTCGGCGTATTCTTGAGCAGGCTCGCCCCATTGGGGTTTGCGGACTTTGAGCCGCCACTCCGTCGCCATCGTGTGCAAAGCGTCTTTGTGCAACTCGTTGACGGCTTCCCGCAACCCCTCCATGATGTCGCTTTCTTTGACCAACCCAAGGAAAGGCGGCACTTCAAAGGAGGTTTGGTAGAACCGAGCCAACCAGCCCAAGTGCGTCTCCAAAAGTTGCCCGATGTTCATGCGGGATGGCACACCCAAGGGGCTGAGGATAATGTCCACGGGCGTCCCATCGGGCAGGTAGGGCATATCGGCTTCCGGCAAGATTTTGGCGATGACCCCTTTGTTGCCGTGCCGACCTGCCAATTTGTCGCCGACGGAGATTTTGCGGCGCTGGGCGACATAGACCCGCACCATCATGTTGACCCCTGACTTCAGTTCATCGCCCGGCAAGGCTTCCAATTTGCCGCCACAGCGGCTGTGCTCCGTCCGCTCTAATTTCTTCCAGTGGTGAAGGATTTCGCCACACTTACGGCAGCGATATTTGTAGCGGGCAAGGATGACCGTGCCGATGACCGTGCCCCATTCGCCAGGCGGGACTTTCAGTGACGCATCTTTCATGTCCTCGGCTTTCTTGCCGAAGATGGCGACCATCAAGCGGTCTTCCGGGGACAGTTCTGTCTGGGCTTTGGGGACAGCCTTGCCGACGAGGATGTCGCCGTCCTTCACCTCGGCGCCGACGACGACGATCCCGTTTTCGTCCAAAAACTTCAGCCGTTCTTCGGCGACATTGGGGACATCTCTGGTGATTTCCTCAGGACCGAGTTTGGTGTCTCGGGCGGTGATCTCGTGGCTCTCAATGTGGATGCTTGTCAACAAGTCCTCTTTGACCAATCGGTCGCTGATGACGATCGCATCCTCGTAGTTGTAGCCTTCCCAGACCATGAAGGCGACAAGGAGATTGCGTCCCAAGGCAAGTTCCCCATTGCGCGTGGCGGGACCATCGGCAAGGATGTCGCCTTTTTTGACCCGTTGCCCTTTGGACACGAGAGGGCGCTGATGCCAGCAAGTGCCCTGGTTGGAACGACGGAAAATCCGAAGGTCGTAGATCTTGCGTTCCCCAGAGCGCGTCGTGACCTCAATGCGGGACGCATCCACATAAGTGACGACGCCGTCCACATCGGCGATGATAAGGGCACCGCTATCTTGAGCGGCACGCCCTTCCATCCCCGTCTTGACCAACGGGACTTCAGGGCGGACGAGGGGCACGGCTTGCCGCTGCATGTTGGAACCCATGAGGGCGCGGTTGGCGTCGTCGTGCTCTAAGAAGGGAATGAGGTTGGTGGCGACAGAAAAGCATTGGCGGGGTGAAGCGTCCATGAACTGCACCTGCGAGCGATCCACCCACATGTAGCCCGATTCCCCTGTTTCAGGTTTCGGTCCGCGCACGATGAGCCGGTCAGGGATGATGCGCCCTGATTCGTCCAAAGGCGTATCGGCGGGGGCGATGAAATAGCGTTCGTCTTCATCGGGGGCAAGCCAAACGATTTCATTAGTGACCCGCCCATTCTTGACGACGCGGTAAGGCGTGCGCAAAAAGCCGAATTCGTCCACTTTGGCAAAAAGGGCAAGGTGAGAGATCAGCCCGATGTTCGGACCTTCGGGCGTTTGAATGGGGCAAATACGCCCGTAGTGGCTGGGATGGACATCGCGCAATTGCAGCATGCCTTTGGCGCTTTCACGAGAGATGCCGCCAGGACCGAGGGCAGTCATGCGGCGCTTGTGCTCCAACTCGTCCAACGGGTTGTGCTGGCTCATGAACTGGGAAAGTTGCCCTGAAGCGAAAAAGGAGCGGATAGCCGCTTGCAAGGGTTTGATGGACAGCAGTTGGTTGGGCGACAGTTGCTCTTTGGGCACCGTCGCCATCCGTTCTTTGATCGCCCGTTCCATGCGCAGGAAGGCAGCGCGCAGTTGTGACTGCAACAACTCACCGACGCCGCGCAGTCGCTTGTTTTTCAGGTGGTCCACATCGTCTTGCAGCAAAGTCATCCAGTCGGCTTTTTGTAAGATGGTGGGGAAGACAAGTTCGCCTCCGTTCATCGGCGCACGGAACAAGCCCCAGAAAGGCTCCCCCATCTTTTCGTCCATGCTCTCCACTTTCTCGCGGAAGCAAAGGAGCGCCCGCAAAGTGCCCACCAAATCTTCCAAAGTCAAGGTGACGCGATCAATGGGGGGCTCAGCGCCCAACCAGTCGGTGAAGCGCAATTTGCGGTTGAGCAAGTAGCGCCCGACTTTGCCCAAATCGTAGCGCCGAGGGTCTAAGAACAAACCGTGCAGCAATTCGCGGGCGGCGTCAAAAGTTGCCGGCTCTGAGGGACGCAGCACTCGGTAAACGGTGACCAACGCCGTCCGCTCATCGGGGGCGGGGTCTACCTCTAAGGTGTCGCTGATGTAGGGGTCACAACGATACAGGGTGACTTGACTCAAGCCCGCTTCCAACAGGCGGTTCAAACGCTCCAACGACTCCGCCGTCAGCCGCAAGGGGGCTTTGATCAGGGAACGGCGAGTGCGGGGGTCAACCACATCATCCAGTAGCCAAAGGTGTTGGTTCTCTACTTCCTCGGGCGACACATCCAAAGGCGCAGTCACTTGAAGCGGGACGCTGAACAGGCGAACGATGTCCGCTGTCGTGCTGCATGGCAACCGCTCGTCCAAAACCGTCACGCGGTCAATGTGGGCACTTTGGAAACGCTCCCAAAGTTCAGGGGTGATGATGGTGTTTTCTTGGGCGAGCAGTTCCCCTGTCTGCAGGTCAAAAATAGGTTCGGACAGGCGTTTTCCAATCAGCGAGCGGTCGGTCTTAGGGAAAGTTCGGGGGATAGGCGGAATGCCCCGCGTCTCCCGCAAGGCACTGAAGGCTTTGACGAGCAAGGTGGCAGGCATGGGTTTGGAGCCACCGACTTTGACACGGATGACGACGCGTTCTCGTCCTCGGTCTTCCTGTTTGGTCTCCACGACGGTTTCAAATTCCAGCCAATTGCCCGATCGGGCGACGATTTGGGCGGTGAACATTTCTCGCCCCGTCAATTCGTGCAGGTGGGAGGAGAAGTAGACGCCTGAGGAGCGGTTGAGTTGCCCGACGACGGCGCGTTCCGTCCCGTTGACGATGAAAGTGCATTGAGGCGTCATCAGGGGCACTTCGCCCAAATAGACATCCGTCCACTCCTTCACCTCTCCCGCCTCTTTGTCAATGAGGCGCACTTTTGCCCGCAGGGAGGCTTCATAGGTCAAGCCCCGCTCCTTGCAGGCATCGGGCGAAAAGTATTTGTGTTGGTGACATGCCCCTTGCCGACACGCCTCGCAACCGGGATGAGGTTGAGGGATGTCCAACTGGTGATCCAGAAACTCCAAGACCAAAGTGCCCGTGTAGTCCTCAATGGGCGAGAAAGCCCTTAACAACTCCCGCAGCCCTTCCGTCAGAAACCATTCGTAGGATTGCCGCTGGACTTCCAGAAGGTTGGGTGGGTCAACGGGGGGAAGGATTTTTTGCCAGCGTTGTTGTCGCTCTCGCACGCGGCGGAGAAAAGCACTTTGCGCCGACGAAGGGCGCGTCGTCACTGCCGCCATCGTGGCTGACGCCTCCTTGCCTCAGAAAGTGAACGAAAGAGCGCGGCGGGAGAAACGGCTCATTCAATTTCCACCGTTGCCCCCACCGCCTCCAACTTCTCCTTGATTTTCTGGGCTTCCTCTTTGCTGACACCCTCCCGAAGCACCGAGGGGGCTTGCTCCACCAAGTCCTTGGCTTCCTTCAACCCTAAGCCGGGGACGACTTCGCGGACAGCCTTGATGACCTGCAGTTTTTGGTCACCTACCGCTTTGAGGATGACTTTGAACTCGGTCTTCTCTTCCACCGCCGCAGGCGCCTCGGCGGCGGGGGCAGCAGCGCTGGGGGCGGCGACGGCGACGGGCGCAGCGATGCCCGTGATGCCGAACTCTTCCTTCAGGACATCCAGCAACTGCTTCAGTTCCATCAGCGTCATGCCCTTGATGGCATCCACCAACTCTTGCACCTTCGGGGTTACGGCAGCCATCTCAGACCCTCCTTCTTTGTCGGTTTCTTGGCGTTTTTGGATGACGGCGTCCAACACCGCCGTCAGTTCCCAAAGCATCAGGATGGGCAAACTCACCAACCCAGAAAGGGGCGCTAAGAGCGCCTGAAGCACCTCAGCCATCATCTGTTCGCGCGAGGGAAGGCTCGCTAAGGCTTCCAACTGCCCACCCTCATAAACCGTCCCTTCCACGATCCCCCACAGCAAAGACAAGACCTCGTAATCCTTGCGCAACTGATGAAGGGCTTTCACCGCCGTCAGTGGGTCGTCATAGCCGACGGCGATCGCCAAAGGCCCTTTCAGGCGTTTTTGGAGTTCGCCGTCAAAGCCGACCTTTTCAAGGGCACGGGCAAACAGGGTGTTTTTGATGACCCGAAACTCCACCCCTTGCCCCTTCAACTGCTTCCGCAGGGTCGCCATCTGCCCTGCGTCCAAACCCATGTAGGTCGTGACGACGAGCCCCTGACAGCGGCGCAACTTCTCGGCGAAGTCTTGAACGACCTTCTCCTTTTCCGCCTTTTTCATCGTCGCACCGTCCTTTATTCGCTAATCGCTATTCGCTACTCGCCGCCGTTATCGCACCAGTTGGAGGGCTTGCCCGACATCCACCTTCACGCTGGGACCCATCGTCGGCGAAAGGGTGATACTGCGGATGTATTGTCCCCGTTGCGTGGCGGGTCGGGCTTTCAACAAGGCGTCCAAAAGCGCCCGAAAGTTTTCCAGCAATTGCTCCGTCGGGAAAGAGACTTTACCGATGACGGCATGGACGACCCCTTGTGGGTCGGTCCGAAAGTCCAGCCGACCGCTTTTGATCTGTCGGACAACTTCCCTAACCTCGCTTGTGACCGTTCCCGTTCGGGGGCTGGGCATGAGCGGACCCAACTTCCGACCCAACCGAGAGACCAAACGCATCATGTCGGGCGTAGCGATCAGGTAGTCAAAGTCTTTGAAGCCCTTCTCAATGCGGTCTACCAAGTCTTCCGCCCCCACATAGTCCGCCCCTGCCTCTTCCGCTTCCTTCGCTTTCTCGCCTTTGGCGATGACGGCGACGACGGGCTTTTTCCCCGTCCCGTAGGGCAACTGGACGACGCCCCGAACCCGTTGATCGCTCTTTCTTGGGTCAATGCCCAGCACGATCGCCACATCCACGCTCTCATCAAACTTTGCCGTCGCCAATTTCTTGACCAACTCTATGGCGTCTTGGACAGGATGCAGCGCTTGTCGGTCGTAACTTTCCGCCAACTGTCGGTAGCGTTTCCCTCGCTTCGCCATTCAGGGTTCCCTCCAACCGTCCTGAAGGTCAATGTCGCGCCATAGCGGTGCGAACAAAGCGTTTATGGGACGATTTCTATCCCCATGCTACGGGCAGTCCCCTCCACCATGCGGATGGCAGCCTCCAAATCGTCGGTGTTCAAGTCAGGCATTTTCGTCTGGGCGATTTCCCGAATTTGCTGTCGGGTCACTTTCCCGACCTTGATTCGGTTCGGCGCTGACGAACCCTTCTCTACCCCTGCTGCCCTCTTGAGCAACTCAGCAACGGGAGGGCGACGCAAGACAAAAGTGAAGGAACGGTCCGAGTAGATGGTGACATCTACGGGGACGACCGTCCCTATCATTTCCCGCGTCGCCTCGTTGTAAGCCTTGATGAACTCCATCAGGTTGATGCCGAAAGGGGCAAGGGCTGGTCCAACGGGCGGACCTGCGGCGGCTTTCCCCGCTGGCAGGTTCAGCCGAACCGTCGCCACGACTTTCTTCGCCACGAATCAACCCTCCTACCGTCAATGCCCGAAAAGCCGAAGGCAAAATTGTAACGAGGGCAAAGGGACAACGCAAGACCCCCCTTCATGCCCGTTCCACATTCGTGAAGTCCACTTCCACAGGGGTCTCCCGACCCAGAAGATTGACCATCACGACCAGCGTCTGGCGTTGGGTGTTCACCTCTTCCACCCGTCCGAGGGTGTCGGCGAAAGGACCCGTCTTGATGCGCACCGTTTCTCCTTTGTGCCAAATGGGACGGGCACGCACAGGTTCCTCGCCCATCATCCTCAGGATGCTTTCCACCTCTTGATCCCGCAAAGGTTGGACATTGGGCAAACCACTTTTTTCCGCCCGACCCGCTTGCATCCCGATGAACCCTGTCACCCCAGGCGTTCGGCGGACTAAGTGCCAAGTCTCTTCGTCCAGCACCATTTCTATCAGGATGTAGCCAGGAAAGACCCGTCGCTCCCCACTCCCCCGACGGGCTTGGGGGTCTCGCTCCTTCGGGATAACGATGCGCCCAAACTTTTCCGCTAACCCTGCCGCTTTGATCCGTCGCTCTAAAAGTTGCTTCACTTTCTCCTCTTGTCCCGTCATGACATGGACGGCATACCAGCGCTTGCGAATCATCGGCTGCACCATCGTCATTCCATCGTGCCCCCTCAGTGCAGGAACGCCAAAAGTTTCGCCAGCAAAACATCTAAGGCTGCCAGATAAAGGGCGGCAGCGACGACGACCAACAACACTGCCATGCTGTCCCGCATGACTTCCTCGCGGGTGGGGCGCTGGGCGCGTTTGACCTCTTCCCAACACTCCAACAAAAATTGCCGCACCCGTTGAGGGAGCGTCCCCTCGCTGGGCAAAATCGGTCGGCGTCGCTCCAAAATCCGTTGGGCTGCCTTCACGGGCTGTCACCTTCTCAATAGTTCGCCCTTGTTGGTGGAAAGGTCTCAAAAACTGGCGCTATAAGTTTAGCACCATCTTGCTCCTTCCGCTACCTCGCTGGCAAGGGCGGCAACCGAGGGGGCAGAGATGAGGGGTCACGGCACCGTCCGCAACGCCGTCAAATCCAAAGTCCGCCAACATCGTTTGCCCAAGCCGACATAAAAGTGGGCACGCACTTTTGACCCATCCACGACGAAGATAGCGTAGCCAGGCGCATCGGCATACTCGTAGTAGCCGATGAAGGAGCGCTCCGCTTCCAGGGAGGCGCGTCGCTGCGCTTCCGTCTGGGGCTCAAAGGATGGCTCTAACTTCACCAGTTCGCCCCCATAATGCTCAACGCCTTGCAAAACCTGCCGAGGCTCCACCTCAGGTGACGGGATGACGCTGTTGAGGGTGACTTGCACAAACGCCCCTTCGTCCGTCCTTCGCACGACGACCCCAAACTTGTGCAAGTGTGCCGTCAAGACGATGGCGCGGTGACGACCCAATAGGTTGAGCAACCTTCGCCGCTGCGTTTGCTGTTCGGGACGGGCGTAAAGATGCCATAGCGACCGCGCCCCAATGGGCACGACGGGCGGATGCAACAGGACGAAAACTTGCTTGGCTTGCTGGCTTGACAAAACCTTTTCCAGCCAATTCAGGCTCTCGTCATCGTAAGCGTCAAAGAAAGCGAAAAGGGCATCGGAACGCCGAATGAAAAAAGATGCTGACTTGATCGGTTGCCCTAACTGCTCACCCAAAAAGGGCAGGATGACAGCGTTGTAAGCGTCTAAAGCGCCTGGTCCTGTGATGTCGTGGTTGCCTTTCGTGATCAAAAAGGGGACGCCCAATTGCGCTTCCCTAACAAAGGCGATGGCTTCTTCACATTGGCGTCGCGCTAACTGTGGGTTGCCACAAAGCCCCTCTACGAAGTCACCCAACTGAGCGACGAAGGCGACTGACGGTTGGAAAGTTTTGACCTGCTCCCGCAGTTCGGCGAAAGTCTTTGGGAGCACTGTCTCCGTTAGGCGGCTGTAGTTGAGAATTTGGCGGATATCGCCTTCGCCATGCCTCTGGCGCACATAGTCCAAGTCGTGATGCGCCAATCGGTCAAAGTGAAGGTCACCCAAAGCGATGAAAGCAAAGGGTTGGGCATTTTGCCCGATGGCGACGAAGAAGCCGAAGATGATCAACACCCAAAGGGTTAGCAGCCAACTGCCCCTCGTCCGCATCTTTCGTCTCCCCTTCTTACCAGTTTTCGTCGTCTTCGTTGGTAAACAGGAAAAGGATACCGTTTCGGTTGGTGCGGGCGACATGGCGCATCGCCAGCCATTTGGCGTGCCCATCGCAGAACGCCCAATTCGCCCCCGCAAAATGCCGACCGACGAACCGAGCCTGATCCGTCGTCCGTCCGATGTTGGGGTAAGTCCAGCCAAAGGAGAAGGGTGGGTCAAGTTCCACTTTCGTTTGCAACTTGTGGGCGCTGTAGGCGATGTAGTAACCCGAACCGTCGCCCAAAGCAATGGTGGAGGCGGGAATGACGATTTGCGTCAGGGCAACATTACTCTCCCGAAAGGGCGGTGTCGTTGATTGACCATCAATGGCATCTTGCACTTGGCTGTAAAGGGCGTTGGCAGCGAAGGCGACATTGGTGCGGGCGTAAGTGGCGGGCGGGATGTAATTGCTGGGCGTCCAATCACCGAAGTTTTTGGACGGGCATGCCGAAAAGAAATTTGCCGTCTTGATGTAAGGCAGCAAAGCGTCCATCCAGAAATACATTTGCAGTGCCGAACTCGGTCCATACCAGATGCGCGGCATTAGTTCATCGTAATCCTGCACATACATCGCCAAGCCCAATCCGACCTGCCGAACGCCGCTTAGGCAGGAAATTTGCCTCGCCTTTTCCCGCGCTTGACTGAACACAGGAAAGAGAATAGCGGCGAGGATGGCGATGATGGCGATGACCACCAGCAATTCAATGAGCGTGAAACCGACCCAATGGCGCTGAACAGATGCCCATCGGTTACCTCGGCGCATCGTCTATCCCTCCTTATCACGGTTATGCTCGTCCATGAGGATGCGTCAAGGCAAAGGGAGTGTCAACGGGGGAAGGGCAAAGGGGCGACAATTTTCCGAACCTGCGGAAATTTGTGGAGTTGGGTTTCCCCTTGCCCAACCCTTTCCCCGTCGGCAAAATGCTGGCGGCAAGATGCCCCAAAGAGAGCCAATTTCGCAGCCGATGACGGACGGCAGCAGGGCAAGAGCAAAGCGCATGAAACGGCAGCGGAAAGGCAGATAGGACAGCGGGATTGTTGAAGCGCTTAACAGGCGCGACGGATGAAACAAAGTTGATTGGCGGGAGGGTCGCTCATGGCGGACCGAAAGGTTGCCGGCGTTTCCGTTCGCCGTCCCGCTTCTTCCTTGCCGTCGGTGCGGGCGGCACCTTTGACTTTGCGGGAACTGTTTCGCGTCCTGCATTTGAAATTTGCTCCCCGCCCTCTAAGACCCAGAGAAGTCCTCGCCCGCTTGAAAACTTGGCTGCCTTATGCGAATTGGTCGGAGCGGCGGTTGCGCCGCCTGATGGAGCGCTCTCTCACCGACCCTCGTGCCCGCACTTTGCTCTCCGTCACTATCACCCCACCCGTCAATGAAACCCTCAGCGCCCAACTTTGCCATGTCCTCGCAGGTTTGCGGGAAGCCATCGTCATCCCGTCCATCCCCGATGAGCGGGCACGAACGCACTATTTGGGCGTCGCCGCTGCCAACGCCTTTGCCCCTCGTTTCCGCAGCGGGCAGGGGATCGGACTTTCCGATGGGCAAGCCCTTTACGCCTTCGTCGCAGCGCTGCGGTTGTCCCCCGATGAAGTGAACGATTTGCGCCTTTATGCCCTCACCCGTTACCCGCCTGAAGTTTTCGGTTTCACCGCCGAAGGGTTGGTCGGCGAGTTGATCGCCCGCCACCTTTGGCACCCGTTGGCGAAAGACCGTTTCCCTCAAAACCCTTTTGCGGGCGGTTTCCTTGACCCCACCGCCATCACGCCCGATGAATTGGACTTCGCTTTCCTGCAAGTCGGGACGCTGGACGCAGGTGAAGTCCTCGCAGATTGGGCGGAAGCGGTGGGTTTTGATGTCGCAGCGGCGAAACGAGCGAAGGTCGTGGCGGAATTGCTCGGTCACCTCTTTTGTGCCGATGGCTTGCCGCCTTCGGTGCCCTTGCGTCCCTTGCGGTTGCAAGCGGTGCCTTTGCGGTTGCTTCGGGCGATGGTGCAGGCGGGCAAAACCGTTGTCCTGATGGCAGGTGGCGAACGAGGGGCGAAAGCCATTAGCGCCCTCTATCGTGCCCAGCGGGCAGGTGGTTCGCTTTTCAACACACTGGTGACGGACGAGGACGGTGCGAGGGCATTGCTGCGGCAAATGGGAGATGAGCCCGATCGCAGCGATGAACCGAACGGGTGGCAGCGAGAACGCTTGCGGTTTTGGGCGGCTCACTTTTACTTTGCCAGTTCGCCCCATCACCTCTCCCGCCAACAATTAGCCCAACGCTTGAGCGTCAGTCGGGAACGAGCGAGTGAGTTGCTGGACGAAGCGATCTATGGCAGGGACGCAAAAGCATCGTTGGTGCGGTTGCAAGTCGTGGCGCCTTTGCCCGAACCGATGCCGATGTTGGAGTTGGAGATGGCGTTGCTTCAAAAGTTTGCTTTGCGGGAAGCACGGGTCGTGGAAGCAGGGCGGGCGGAGTGGGCTTACCCTGCCGTCGGGATGGCGGCGGCGCAATTGCTATTGGATTGGCTGCAGCAAATGGAGCATTTCGCCCTCGGTTTGGGTGGCGGGCGAGCCTTGCGGGCGTTCATGGAAGCCCTCAATTTGCCCCATGCCCTCGCCCGTCTGCCCCGTTTGCGGCAATTGGAACTTTGGGCGCTGTATCGGCGTCCCTTTCAGCAATCCCATTGGGGCTCTGGCATCAACGACATCCTGGATGCGGTGGCGATGCGCTGTCACCAATTCGGCATCACTCAACGGGTGCGATGTCGCCCCTTTGAAGGCGAAGCGACGGCGATGCGTTTGGATGCCCTCTTCACTGCCATCGGTCACTTTGATGAGCGAGACCGACAGATGTTGCAGGAAGCGGGTGTCAACCCCGATGATTTGAAGGGTGTGGTCGGGACGCTGTTGAGCCAACCCTTTGATGCCAAAGGGCAACCTATCGGTGAACGCATCAACGAGCAAATCGGTGTCTTGTCGCTAAAAGCGGTGCGGCGATTGGTGGCGAGTGGTGTGCCCGTCGTCGGCTTGGTCGCCATCCCCCAACGCGCCCGCCCAACTGTCGTCGCTTGCCAAAATGGGCTGGTCAATTGCCTCGTGGTAGAACGGCGGGTGGCGGAGGCGATGTTGGCGGAAAGCGACGGGTGAGCGTGACACAATTGCCGTGCGGGAAAAGTCATCGCGAGCCCGAAAGGAGGTTCGGCAATGCGGCAGGGGCGATGGACTTTCGTCTTGCTCTGCGCTTGGGCGTTGGTGCTCGCATTGCACGCCCAACAAGGGACGGATTACGAGGTGCGCCTGAAGCAACTGGGCGCCGACCCGCAAGCCGTTCGGCAAGTCGTCGCCCAATTGCAAACGCTGCTGCGCAGCGAAATGCCCGAAGCGAAAATCGGGGCGTTAGATTGGCTGCTGCGCGACGCAAAAACGCACGACCCGCAACTGGCGTCGCTCATTTTGCCCCTCTGTCAAGACCCCAATGGCGAAGTTCGCCTGCG
>Ga0079998_109441_pt1 | contig 41974 bp, 39 predicted proteins | sample PerSpoBPS_BMetaG_FD_69201 | JGI IMG/M metagenome (GOLD analysis project Ga0079998, IMG submission 69201) | Thermal spring microbial communities from Yellowstone National Park, Wyoming, USA - Perpetual Spouter B (PS_B) MetaG (SPADES assembly)... | ecosystem: Environmental > Aquatic > Thermal...
GATTTGTCTTTTATCCTACATTTTCTTATATATCTTCCTAAATAAGCACATATATTCGTTCTTACTTTATGCTCCAATTGCCATCCTTTTAATTCCTGAATGCTTATTTCATGCCTTTTTAATGTTTTTTTTATTTCCTCCTGACCTTTCTCTAATTTTTCAAATCTTTTATCTACTTCATCAAATCTCTGATTTACTTCATTTTTAAATGCTTCAAGTTTCTTATCTGATTCTTCAAATCTTCTATCTACTTCATCAAATCTTTGATTTACTTCATTTCTAAATGCTTCAAATTTCCTATCCGCTTCCTCAAATCTTTGATTTACCTCGCTTCTAAATGCTTCAAATTTCCTGTCTGATTCTTCAAATCTCTGATTTACTTCCTTTCTAAATTCTTCAAACTTTACTGGCAATTCTAATAACTCAGTAGTTAAAATTAACATTCTTAACTTTTCAAGATAATCAGGTCTTTCTCTCAGTAAATTTAATAAGTCTTCAAATTCTTTTATAATATATTCTTTTTCCATAGTTCTAAAAGTTTAAAGCAGAGTGAAAATGCTTTGTCTAGTAATTCTAAAATATAGATTATTTCTTATTTTTCCCACCCACCCTGATAATAAGGCTTAGCCTAAAAACTTTCGCCCCCTTAAATAACCCCCCAATAAAACCAATAATTCCTTAAAATTTTCATAACTTATTGATTACCAATCACTTAACACTATTTATTGGACAAAGCAAAAGAAAAAACTTTTAATTTTACTTAACTATTCTTTCAAGCTTAACAAATTCCAAGGATAATGTTTTAACGCCATATTCATTAAATAAAACTGTAATTCTATTCTTATTTATTCCTAAAACTCTACCAATTCCGAACTTATGATGTTTGACTAAATCACCTATTCTATAAGTTAAACTTAAATCTGAGATATTGTCCCATATAATTTTTCCATTTTTATAACCAATTTCCTCTAAAAATCTTGAAATTTGAAGCTCCTTTCTTCCTTTTAAAAATCTCGTTTTACAATAAGATAAATATAACTCTTCCTTTGCTCTTGTAATGGCAACATAAAATAATCTTCTTTCTTCTTCTAAATTACCTTCATCTATACTTAAATGATGAGGCAGTACATCTTCCTCTAATCCAATTACAAAAACAACAGGAAATTCAAGACCTTTTGCGGAATGTATTGTCATTACGGAAACACAATTATTTTTTAAATCTACTTCATTTTCCATCTTAACGGAAATATCTTCAACAAATTCTTCAAGATTATTGTAAATTTCAAGTGAATTTATAAATTCTTCTATATTTTCTATCCTTTCTCTTGCCAATTGCGTACTTTCATTTTTTTCAATATATTCAATATAATTTGTTTCAAGAATGACCTTTTTAGCAAGCTCCTTAACACTTAAATTCTTTGAATAATTTAATAATTTTTCAAATATATTTAAAAATTCTATAATTCCTTCAACAGCCTTTTTTCTATTTATAAATTTTAAGGCTGGTCTTAATGCCTCATAATATGATACATTATTCTCCTCTGCTATTTTCTTTATTATTTCAAATGTCGTTTCACCTATGCCTCTTGGAGGTGTATTTATAGCTCTTTCAAGAGATATGTTGTCTTTTGGATTATAAATCAACCTTAAATATGCTATTAAATCCTTTATCTCTCTTCTTTCATAAAATTTTTCTCCACCAATGACATTATAAGGAATTTTATATTTATTAAATACTTCTTCTATGGATTTTGAAAGTGCATTTATCCTAAATAAAATTGCAAAATCAGAATATGGTCTTTTTGAACTTACAATAATTTTAGCAATTTTTTCTGCTTCCTCAATTTCATCGTAATTTTCCAAAACTTCTGGTTCTTTACCCTCTGGATTATTTGTCCATAAAACTTTATCTCTTCTTTCATAATTAAATTTAATTACTCTATTTGCTAATTTTAAAATTTTTTTCGTTGAGCGATAATTCTGCTCTAAAAATATAATTTTAGCATTTGGAAAATCCTTTTCAAAATTTAAAATAATTCTAAAATCAGCACCTCTAAACGAATATATACTTTGGTCTTCATCACCAACAGCAAATATATTATTGTGGTAAATTAAAAGGTTTTTTAAAAGTTGATATTGGATATGGTTTGTATCCTGATATTCATCAACATGAATATAAAGGAATTTTTTAGCATAGTAATCTCTAATTTCAGGATATTGATTAAATAAATCTAATGTCCTTAACATTAAGTCTTCAAAATCCATAGCTCTATATTTCTTTAAACGTTCTTGATAAGCATTATAAATTTCCATATATTCAGAGCTTAAATTATCTATTCTTCTACTTTTATAATCCATTAAAATATCAAGAACTTCACCCGCTTTTAAATCCTTATCTTTAATTAAACTCCTAATAATTCTAAATTGATCATCTCTATCATAAACGACAAAATTCTTTGGATAACCAACCTTTTCAGCATGCTCTTTCAAAATTCTTAAACACATAGCATGAAATGTATGTATCCAAATATCTTTTGATAAAGAGCCAAGTATTTTTCTAATTCTTTCCTTCATTTCTCCTGCTGCTTTATTAGTAAATGTTAATGCAATGATATTTTCAGCATCTGCTAATTTTTTAGCAAGAATATAAGCAACTCTATATGTTAAGACCTTTGTCTTTCCACTCCCCGCTCCTGCCAAAACCAAAACTGGTCCCTCTGTTGTTAAAACAGCTTCTCTTTGCTTGTCATTTAATTCATCTAAAAACTTCAATATATTCATATATTTTTCCTCCTTTTTATAAATCAAGCTTTAAGAACTATCCTTTTCTCTTAAAACTCTCCTTAATGGTTTTCCTATTAAGCTTTTTGGAATTTCACTTGTGAATTCAATTTCACTTGGAATCTCATAATAAGTTAGATGCTCTTTTAAATAGCTTAATAATTCTTCCTTCGTTAATGTTTCCCCTTCTTTAACTACAACATAAGCTTTTACAATTTCATCTGCTATCTCTGGTTTTTTAATTCCAACTACTGCTGCTTCTTTTATTTTTGGATGCTTATATAAAACTTCTTCAATGTTTCTTGGATAAACATTAAATCCATGGACAATTATCATATCTTTTTTCCTATCTACAATATAAAAATATCCATCCTCATCCATTTTAGCAATATCACCTGTAAATAACCAACCATCTTTCAATACCTGTTTTGTTTCTTCCTCATTATTCCAATATCCTTTCATCACTTGTGGTCCATTAATAATAAGCTCTCCTTCTTTTCCTGGGGGTAATTCCTCACCTGTTTTTAAATCTACAATTTTCGCATCAGTATCAGGTAAAGGAAGACCAATAGAGCCTTCTCTATTTTCACCATATATTGGATTAGCATGTGTAACAGGAGAAGCTTCTGATAAACCATATCCTTCTATTAGCTTAGCACCTGTTATTTTTTCAAATTGTTGTTTAACTTGAATAGGTAAGGGTGCAGCTCCTGAAAGGCAAAGTTTTATACTTGTTAAATTGTATTTACTAATTTCTTCATAGTTATTTATTGCGTTATAAATAGCGGGAACACCAGGAAAATTAGTAATTTTATATTTTTCAATTTCTTCAATTACTTGTTTTAAATCAAATTTTGGAAGTAAGACCACATTTCCACCAATAGCAAGCGTATAATTCATACCAACCGTCATAGCATAAACATGAAAAAGTGGAATAACGATTAGGGTTCTTTCATTACCATAATCTATATTTGTAGTCCAAGCAAGTAATTGCTTTACATTAGCATATAAATTAAAATGCGTTAGCATTGCTCCTTTTGGTCTTCCTGTTGTTCCACCAGTATATTGTAAAACTGCAACATCTTCCTTCGGATTTATTTGAACATCAATAATTTTAGGATTGGTATATAATAAACTTGAAAAAACATGAAAATCGTTTGGAATTGGAGGAATTTTTGAAAAAATTGTTTTTAAAGAATAAAGGAAATTTAATGGAAAGTTTAAAAATTCTTTAACTCTACCAATAATAAAAATTTTCGTCGGAATATTATCTTTTACTTGAAGAACTTTATCTAAAAATAAATCCAAAGTGATTAATGCTTTGGCTGAACTATCTTTTAATATAAATTCCATTTCAGACTTTGAATATAATGGATTCATTTGAACAACAATTGCTCCAAGTTTTAAAACTGCAAAATAAGAAATAATGTAATGCGGAGTATTTGGAAGCATTAAAGCAACCCTATCACCCTTTCTAATCCCTAAATCATAAAGAGCAGTTTTCAAGGACTCAACTTTTTTTAATAATTCTTCATAAGTTATAGAATAATTATAAAATGTGATTGCGGTTTTTTTTGGATATTTAACAGCGCTATCTTCAAGAATTTTAAATAGTGGAACTTCTTCATAATTTAATGAATATGGAACATTCGGCTCATACTTCTTAAACCAGGGCCTGGTTGTTTCAGTCATAGCTATAATTATAAAGTATGGAAAATTCCACTATAAATTAACTACCATTTTCCTGTCGCTCCTCCACCACCCGATAGTCCCCCCCCAAAACCTCCAAATCCTCCACTTGAAAATGTTCCAAAACTTCCATTTGAAATATATATTCCCTTTCCCATTTTAAGAAGAGAAATTAGACTTCCAATAATAAATCCAATTGAAATAAGAAGAAGAAAACTCGCCTTAAAGATAAAGTAAAGAAATAAAATAATTATCCCAAAAATTAATCCTATATAACTTAAAAATATCCCAACAAACAATCCAATTAAAAATGGCATTCCAGTTTCTTTTTTATTATTTTTATCACTATTGTGGGATTGCTCTTCATTTGAAATTCTTTTTTCAATTTCTAATATAGCACTTTTAAGTCCAAGATAATAATTTCCCTCTCTAAAATAAGGAGCTATATTTTTCCTTATAATTTCACCAGCTATACCATCTGTTATAATTGCTTCAAGTCCATAACCAACTTCTATCCTTATTAATCTTTCCTTTATTGAAACTAAAATTAAAATCCCATTATCTTTTCCTTTTTTCCCAATACCCCATTTCTCAAATAATAAATTCGCATATTCCTCAATTGGATAACCAATTGAATCAAAAATAGCAATAGCAATTTCAACAGAAGTCCTTTTTTCTATATCCCTTAAATACTCTTCTAAATCATTCAATTGATTTACATTTAAAATTTTAGCATAATCATTAACAAATCCATGTGGTTTTGGAAACACTTGAGATAAAATAAATAAAAAAATCATTAAAAGCGTTCATAATTTTATAGCTTGGGAAAAATAAGGCTTCGCTAAAATTTCACCCTCTTGAATGAACTTCCAACAATATCCGTATTTATTCAATTTTGTCCTATTGAGCAAAACTTCTTAAATTAAATCTATCCTTCAAATTCAAAATAGCTTAATTATATTAAACATTGTTATTCTTTCAAACTTATATGGTAAGACAACTTCTCTACTTTCAAAAGTTCCTTTTTTTTCAATTACTTTTCCAACAATACCAACAAATAATCCATAAGGAAACAAACCATCAAAAGAAGAAGTTAAAATTGTATCACCTTCCTTTATATCCGAGCCTTCGGAAATATATGAAATTCTTGGAATATCTCCCCCCTCAAAAATACCAAGATAATTACTTCTTTTTATTAAAATAGAAGCAGAAAAATTTTCATTATAAATCGTTATCGCTCTACTTGAATTTTCATTTACTTCAATAATTCTTCCAATTAGAATGTTTTTTATAGATAAAATGTCATTATAGCTTATACCATCTCTTCTTCCAAAATTTAAAATAATCTCCTTAGGATAAATGGGAGGGATGAAAGAAATGCCATAACTGAAATTTTTAAAATTTCCATCTTTTAAAACAAGTTTTTCAAAATCATCTTTCAAATTCCTTATATCCCAAAAAAAATTTTCAAAATTCAGAATAGGTCTGTAAAAAAAATTCAAATTCTCAAAAAGGACTATTCTTGGAAGTTTAAAAACAAATAAAATGGATATTAAAAAAATTAAAAAACTATAAAAATTCACCTACTCTTTAAAATTTTTCTACCCTTTGAAAGTAAAGGTTTAAACTTATTTAAATTATCCACAATTTTACCAATTCCTCTTACTACCGTTTCAAGTGGATAATCAACTCTATGAACTTTTATATTAAGTTCCTCTTGTATTCTTAAATCTAAGCCTCTTATTAAAGAACCCCCACCTGTTAAATAAATTCCATTTTCAAGAACATCTCTAACCAAATCCGCTTTAGCATCTTCAAGCAATCGTGAAATTGCATTTATAATTTGGTTAATTGGATTATTTAAAGCCTCTCTAACTTCCGAAGAAGATATTTTTATTGTTTTTGGTCTGTGCTGAATCATATCCCATCCTGATATTTCAATAAATTCCTCATTTTCAGAAGGATAAGCATTACCAATTTTGATTTTTATTTCCTCAGCTGTTAAATAACCTATATTTGTATTATATTTTCTTCTAATGTATTCAATAATTGCTTCATCCATTTCATCACCTGCTATTTTAATAGAATTTTGATGAGCTATTTGATTTAAAGAAATAATAGCTATTTCAGAAGTTCCTCCTCCAATATCAACAACCATATGTCCCTTCGGTTTTGATATATCAAGTCCTATCCCAATTGCTGATGCTATTGGCTCTGGAACTAAAAAAACTTCCCTTGCTCCAGCACCAATACCAGCATCTATTACCGCTTTTCTTTCAACTTCATTAGCACCAGCAGGAACACCAATAACAAGAATTGGACTTATAAATTTACTAATTTTTTTAATAATTCTATATAAGAATTCTTGAACAAGCTCAAGATTTTCAATAACTCCATCTCTAATTGGTCTTACTGCAACAATTCCTTCTGGTGTTTTTCCGTACATCATTTTTGCATCTTCACCAATTGCTATAACTTCCTTTTTTTCAATATCATAAGCAACAACTGATGGAATTCTTAAAACAATACCTCTACTTTTTTGATAAACAAGTGTCCAAGCGGTTCCTAAATCAATGCCAATCTCTGATGAAAAAAATTTTAACAAGTGCGAAATTTTAAAGTTGATAAAAAATAAGGAAGAACCGCTATAGTTTATAAATAGCTCTCTTTATAAAATCAAAAATCCTTTGAAATCCCAAAAACATTTCAATTACTGCAGGGCTTGATTTAAACTTTAAAATTTTCACTATGCTAATACTTATTTTAAACCAAATGGGAAATATAAAAGGAAGTGTATATGATGAAAATCAAAATCCTTTATATTGTGCTTATTCTTTAATAAAAGATACAACAACAATTTTAGGTGGTTATTGCGATGAAAATGGAAATTTTGTCATTTCTAATGTAAAGTATGGAGATTATAAATTGAAAATTGAATTTTTGGGATATGAAAGTAAAATTATTGATTTTAAATTAGATAAAGAAGTTTTAGATTTAGGTAAAATTACATTAAAAGCAGAAGGTATTCGCTTAAAAGAGCAAAAAGTAATAGCACAACCACCTATTATTACTTATGAGCAAGGTAAAAGAGTTATTAAACCATCAGAAAATGTAGTTAATTTAGGTGGAACTGCTATTGATGTAATAAGAAATGTACCTGGTATAAGTGTAGATCAAAATGATAACATTCAAATAAGAGGCTCTTCAAACATCACATTACTAATAAATTCAAGACCGACGACACTTGAAGTTTCAGAAGCATTAAGACAAATACCTGCAAGTCAAATTGATAGAATAGAAATTATTACAAACCCATCAGCAAGATATGAAGCAGAAGGGAATATAATAATGAATATAATTTTAAAACAATCACAAAGAGAGCAATTAAATTATTCATTTAATATAAGAGCAGGAACATATAATAATTACGGAATAAATTTCTTACTTGGAAATTCAGTTAAAACATTAAAGTTTTCTTTAAGTGCTTATTATAATATGTTTAACTTTCCAGGTGAAATAAATGCTGAAAGAACATATAGTGGATTTGAACTTTATAGTAATGGTAGTGGAGGAAGACAAACAAATCCTTATGGAATTCGCATTAATGTAGATTATGGTAATTTTAGCTTTGAAAGTAGTATAAATCATTGGAGCTTTAATATGTACTCAAATGTAAAAACAATAGGAAGTCAAAATTATATTACTGAATTTGATTCAAAAAGAGGTGGATTAAACAGCTCTATATTTTTAGGATATAAATGGAAACTTGTTAATTTAGGAGCATTTTATTCAATAAGAAATATGAGTGCTAATACTTATAATTTAGATAGAGATAGCTTAAATAATGTTTTAAGTGGATATAAAACAACTGAAAAAACACCTTTACATGGTCATTTAAGATTTAATGTGGATTTTGAAAGTAAAAACTTATCATTGGGATATTTAGGAAGTTATGTAAATTCAAAAGAGGATGATTACTTTTATAGCTATTCACAAAACGATTTTTATTTAAGTGATAGCATTAGATTGAGTTTTGAAAGGTTAAATAATGGAATTTACAGCACATATAGAAACTCATATAAAAAACTTAATTATGAATTTGGTTTAAGATTAGAGCATACAAAAAGAAATATAATAGGATACGAAAAAGAGTACTTGGATCCGTTTCCTTCGTTTAATATAAGCTATAAACCATATTTTTTTAATTATTCAAGAAGAGTTCAACATCCAAGACCCTGGGAGCTTGAGCCTGTTGAAGTTAATCTGGATAAATTAACAAAAAGAAGAGGAAATCCAAATTTAAACCCTGTTTATACACATTCTTTTGAAGCTGGATTTCAAAGCACTTATATAACAGCAGATGTATATTATAGAAAAGAAGAGAACACAATTGAAAGTTTAATTGAAAGAAGAGATAGCATTACAATTATGTTCCCTGAAAACATCGGATTTTCGGAATTTTATGGAGCTGAAATTGCTTTAAATTATCGCAAAAAGTTTTTTGAAATGAATACTTCATTAAACACTTATAATTATAATGTTTATTCTAATTCCAAAAGAAGTAGTTTTAGTTATGAAATAAAAAGCTCTATAAGGATTTTATTCTTACAAATTTCAGGTGTTTATAATAGCCCAAAAATTACATCAACAGGAAAAACTTATGAAAACTACTATGTAGATATCGGTTTAAGATTTCCATATAAAGAATTTATATTTATTCTTAATTTTAATGATGTCTTTAAAACTTCACAATTTAAAAGCGAATTTAATAATAATGGAATTTATCAAGTTCAAACAATGAAAAGAAATTGGCCTTCCATTCAATTTATGACCATATATAATTTCCAAAGTTTTAGAAAATTACAAAGGAAACCAATAGAAATGGAAGAGTTTGAAAATTAAATTTTTTACCTCTTTAATACAATCACTATTTAAAACAATTCTGCCTTGTCCAATAATTCTAAAACTATTTATTTTTCTTTATCTGATTTCATTATCTCTTCTAAGAACTTATCATCATCACATTTACATTTTTTGACCACCACAAGACCAAGCTCTTTTAACTCTTCTATAAACTTCATAAACTCCTCATGTTTAGAAATTTTATTATCACAAAGAATTATTGTTCCTCCATCATTTCTTGTTCTCATCATTCTTCCTATACCCTGCTTAAACTTTATAAGTGCTTTTCTCTTGTAATATTTCCAGAATTCTTCTTCCCCCAAATACCTTTCACGATAGAAGTTTAAGGGATCTCCGGGGTATTCAAATGGTATTCTTGCAATAAGAATTCCTTTTTCCCCTGGTACATCTACTCCAAACCAGAGCCTATCAAGTCCTACTAAGGCTTTTATTCTCCCCTTTTTTAAATCTTCTACACGTTCAGAAACTTTTTCATCTTTTCTTAGGAATGCAGTTCCTGGTTCATTCCCAAAAAGCTTAAAATCTTCTTTGTTAGTCAAAAGCACAAGCACTTTGCTATATTTATTCTTTAACCATTTAAAAGATTGCTTCAAGCAACCAATCCACTTATCTTTTTCTTTTTCTTCGCTTGGGTTTACGTCACAAATACAAAATTTTACATTTCCGTAAGAGAAGTTGTGAGGTAGGTTTGTAAAGTCTCCCTCTATACCCAACGTGGATTTAAGATCTTCGGGATCGGCAGTAGCAGAAGTTATTATAGCTCCCTTATAGCCATTCAGATTAAATTGACCTTTTGGGGAAATTGGAAATAAGGATATTATATAGTTGTAAGTCTGTAAGTTTTCGTTATATTCTCTACTGATTGAAAGTCCATAATTTCCTTGGTTTCCTTCAATAGTTTTATAAAATTCTTTTACTTTTATAAACCTGTTCTCTAAAAACTCATAGATTTTTAATTTTTTAATAAGCTCCTCGTCATCTTGCGAATCCTGGTCAGATATTGCTGTCCCAGAAAGCTCCTCCCAGCTAATCAAAGAAAGTTTTTCCAAATAACTCTTTAAGTTGGGACCTATCCAAATTCTCTTAATACGATTTCTTATGTCATCTACTACTTTATTTCTTACATTATCCTTATATTTTTCCAAAGGGTCTAATATCTGCTCTTTAAACTCATTCAAAAAGGAAGACTTTTCTTTTTCTATAAGGGGAAACTTTGGTTGTATGTTCTCGTTATTATCCTTTAAAACTAATGGCACTTCCTCATCACCCACTCCTAATTTAGAGAAATCCTCGTTGAGATTGTTAAAGAATTTTTCCACATCTAAATTATCAGAAGGCAAAAACTGTTTTATATAATCAAGGATTCCTTTAAGCATAAAAGTAGATATAGTCTTAGTCAAGGCACTTGTGATGTATTTGTCAAGCTCGTGTGCTTCATCTATAACCAAAATAAATTCTTCTTTTTCTATATCCCCAAAATCACTTAGTGCTAGTAAGGCATGATTTACTATCAATATGTCTGCTTGACTTTCTTTTGATCTTAATTTTGCCCAGTATAGGCATTCATCTTTATATTTACAAATGCTTCTATAATAAGGAGTACAATAGTCTTCATCTACACAAATTTTATTCCAAATCTCTGAATCTGTTTTCTGTAGAAACTCCTTGTCTCCATCCCACCGAGTCTTAAGTTTTTCCCCTATTTCCACGAGCATTTCCGCTGGTTTTCCTTGATAATTATTAAACCTATCAAGGCACAAGTAGTTATTTTTTCCCTTCATCACCAAGCGAAACACATTATTTCCTGTAAGCTTGTAATAGAAGGATTTTAGATTATCTACATCATTCCTTAGTTGTTCTTGGAGAAGTTTTGTTCCAGTAGAAATTATAGCTTTTTGCTGACTTTCTATAATAGGTATCAAATATCCGTAAGTTTTGCCAGTTCCCGTAGGTGCTTGAATGATTTTTATCCCACCATTATCTATGGTCTCTTGTACTATATCGAAAAACTTCTTCTGACTATCCCTGCTTTCATAGTTTTCTTTTTCACAAAGATAATCATATAATTTATATGTTTTGTTTCCCATAATCCTAAACAAAAAATTCCTTTATAGTGAAAAGTTTAAAGCTTCTTTTTAAAGTTACCTTCTTGGTCTTATATCTAAATTTGCTTTAAGTAATGCTTCTACAGGATGAGTTCCAAGAAAGACATCACATAATAACGCTATCGCAAGCTGACTACCCAATCTTCCCTGAGGAGTTTTAATTCCTAGTGTTTTTAAAATTTCATCAATTTCCTTTTGTTTATTTCTTGGTCTTCCTGTAAAATTAATATCTTCTTGCTCTAAAATCCATTTAAGAGCATATAGTATATATTCCAAAGGATAACCAGGTAAATTTATGTGTTTGAATATTCTTAATATCTCATCAATGCTAATTCCATGCCACATACCAACAATTGCCCGAAGAACCCCACGAGCTTTATCTCTATCAGCACACATTTTTCCATAAAAATCAATTAGAAAATGAGCATGTTTTGGTGTTAAAGAACGTTGTGGTTCTAAAGAAAAAATAACTTTTACTTTAAAATCTTTTTCTGATTTTGAGTTTTCAGTTTTAATCAAAATCCATCCATTTGACAAGTGTCTCATGTCAAGTATTCTTTTACGATACCTACCCCTACCCCAATAGCCACCTACCTTTAACATTTTTTATTCACCTCATATACAAGTAAATATTTATGAACTATCTCTAAATAATCCGTTATTTCTTTTGAATTATTTTCATTTTGCTTGTTTGTAGATAATATGATTATTTCTTTCAAATGCAAATTCTCTTCATTAGATAATAAATCTACGATTCTTTTTGCTAATGGCTCTACATATCCATTTACTCTAACATCTTTTGTTTGAATTACCAAAAATCCATTATTAGACAAATTTTCAAGCTTTCCTAATAAAAATCTTTTTACATCATTTAGAGTATTCTGAGATTTTTCATCAAAAAACAATTCAAAATATATGAAATTTGAGTATCTTTTAGTAATGTTTCCTATGAGTTTTTCATTAAAGTTTTCCTTTGGAAAAATCCAAACAGTTGTCGTTTCAAGTTTATCTATTTCTTTATTATATTCTGCTTCCTTTTCAACTATTGAGATTCTTGGAGTATATTCCTCATCTTTTGTCATTAAAGGTTTCTCAAAAACTAATAAGTACTCATGAGCCAAAAGCAGAAAGTTATATTTTAAGCTTTTGTTATACCATATTCCCGTAGTTTTACAATTATGTTGTTGCTTTATTACAATTTCTCTTAATTTAAAACCAGCATTAAGATAAACATCAAGAAGTTTAAATCCTAATGGAATTACAAACCCTTTTTTGCGAATATCACCTATTAGTATAGCACACTTTTTAGAGGGTTTTAAAACTCTATAACTTTCTTTTGCTACCTTTGACATTTCATCTAAAAACTGATCAACTTCCAAAAATGATAAATCTCCCTCTTTTAAATTTGTATAATGAATTATATTAGCATATGGGGGATGAGAGCAAATTAAATCAACAGAATTATCTGATAGAAAAGTTAAATCTCTTGCATCTCCTACTTTTAATTCAGGTTCAAAAATTTCATAATTAAATAATTGTTTAGGAACTTCAAAATCTATTTTTCTTTTTGCCATTTCTATTGCTTTTGGATTAATATCTATTCCTATGAATTTTCTTGAAAGTAATTTTGCCTCAATAGCAGTTGTCCCTCCTCCACAAAAATAATCCAACACTAACTCCCCTGGTTTTGAGTACTTCAAAATGATATTTCTTGGAATATAAGGGGACCAATTTCCTCTATATTCACTACTATGGGTAGCCCAATTACCTCTATTTTTAAAACTCCATAATGTAGTCCGTTCTTCTTTAAAGTGAGAAGGTGAGAATGCTCTTATCTTTTTTACTTTATTAAATTTTGATAAATTACTGATATTTACACCACTTGATTTTGTAATAACTTTTTCTATAAATCTAAGTGAAACTCCATATTTTTTAGCTATTTCCAAATCGGATAAACCGTTAAATTTTTCTTGTAAAACTTTTTTCTCTAATTCTTCCATAATAATGAAAATTTTAAACTTGAAGCCTTTAAATTTTTCAAAGTTTATGAGATTTACTTATCAAAGATTAATGCTTAAAACATCTCTTATTTATCTTTTGATAGGAATTCTAATAGGTCTTTCAATGTTTTTATCTTATCAATTTAAAATGTTTTATTGGGCTTATAGTTTAAAGGCTGTTCATACGCATTTAATTCTAATAGGATTTGTAATTCAAATGATTATGGGTGTAGCATTATGGATGTTTCCACAAAAGCCAACAAAAGAAACATCAATTGAAAAACGATTTACAACAGAAAAAGAAGGTCTTATGTTATATATTCTTTTAAACATAGGTATTATATTAAGAACACTATTTGAGCCATTTGCAAGAACTAACAAATTAGCATTTTATATAGCTCTTGTTGGTATTTTGTTTCAAATAGTAAGCATTTTTTACTTTTTATTTTTAATTTTTCCAAGGATAAGAAAACCAGGTGAATTTAAATGAAGATGTTATATTTAATTTCAGTTTTTATTCACATTATTTGTGCTTGTATATGGCTTGGAGGAATGTTTGCCTTAATTATATTTTTCATTCCATTAAGAAAAGAAAATTACTTTCTTGATATGGTCAATAAAGTTGGAAATCAATTTAAATTTGTAGGTTGGATTATATTACCGCTTTTACTATTAACTGGAATTTTTAATTCATTCTACCGAGGCTTTTATATTTTAACTTGGCTAAAAATTCTCTTATTTTCAATAATAGTAATAATTTCAGCAATTCATGATTTTTACATAGGACCAAAGGCAACAAAAACCAAAGATAAAAAACTTATAAAATATAGTAGAATAATCGGAAGGATAAACTTCATATTAGCAATAATTATGGTTTTACTTGGTATTTTTATTGTAAGGGGATTTTAAAAAATCATTCATTATTCTTGCTGTTGCTCCCCAAATTACACCTTTTGGCGAGGCAAATATATACCAAAAACCAGGAACAATTACTCTTCTTAATTTTAAAAGTTCCTCAATAGAATAGATAATAATATCTTCCACTTCATCTTTGTTTATTTTTATTTCTTCTAATGCTTTTCTTTCTAATTTTGATACAACTGGAATAATCTGAAAATTTGTTTTGGAAATAAAAACACCTTCAAGAATGCCTATAATTTTAATATATTCCCTTTTTATTGATAACTCTTCATAAGCTTCTCTTAAAGCAGTTTCTATTGGATCTTCATCATTTTCAATAATTCCACCAGGAAAAGCAATTTCACCTGGATGATTTTTTAAATTTTTACTCCTTTTTATTAAAAGAATTTCACTATCATCAATAATAGGAATAAGAACAGCTGATTTAACAAAGTTTGAAAATTCTAACATATTCATTAGCAATTTTGTCAATCCTGAAATTTTCTACTCTCTCCATTCCAATTTGACTATAATAATTATATATTTCATCATTTTCAAGCATTCTTATTGCATTTACAATTTCTTCAACGCTATTAGCATATATTCCGTACTCATTATTATTCCCGAATGTCTCTCTAATACCACTTCCAACAATAGGAATACCAAGAGCCATAGCTTCATAAAAAACCATTCCAAAACCTTCAAATTCAGATGGCAAAACAAGCGCAAACGAATTTTTAATATACTTATAAGGATTTTTCTTAAAACCAATATAAAACACCCTATTTTCAACATTCAAACTTTTAGCATATTCATAATAACTCTCAAAATTTCCTTTACCCATAACCAATAAATGATAATTTTTTAAATGTTTTAAAGCAGAAATAACTTTTTTCAAACCTTTATATTCTTCAAGTCTTGCTATAAAACACAAAGCTTTCCTATTAAATATAAATTTATATTCCTCCTCAATTGGCTCATTTGACAACATTCTAATGTTTTCAATATCAATTGGATTGTAAATACAAATACATCTATTACTTGGAATTTTATATAATCTAACAATTAATTCACAAACTTCTTTTGAAACACAAATATTAAAATTAGCAAATCTAAGTAAGATAAAATTAAAAAAATGATAAAAAAATCTATTTCCAATAAGCTTACTTTCAAAACTATGATGCGTACTAATACTTTTCTTTCTTAAAATTTTTGAAAAAATAATTGAAATGTAGCTTGGCTCTAATTCAAGACCACCAACTATAATATCGTAATTCTTTAAAATTTTATACAATTTTTTAAAAAACTTTAATAAATTTTTACTTACTTTCTCATTTTTATCTAAAATCGGAATAACATCCAAAATCGTATCATAATCTCTAATATCTTTATAGAGAATAAAATCAATATCAAATTCAGGATAATTTTTTACAATAAATTCTCCAAGATTTATGAAAACTTTTTCTGCTCCTCCTCCTTGAAGCGTAGGTAAAATAATAGCTATTTTCAAAGAACCTTAAAATTTTAAGGCTTTATGAAACACATTTCAATCATAGATATCCTAAACAGCCTAAAAGCGAGATGGAAACTAATTTTCCTTTTAATAATTTTATTTCTAATTTTTGGTCTTATGATAATTTTCTTTTCAAAACCCATTTATAAACCAACAGCTATTGTTAAGGTTGATGTATATGAAGTTATTCCAAAAATTGGGCAAGAAGTTGCTTATAAAGGTCTTTTACCAAGTGTCCCTTTAGATAAAGTTGGCTCTCAAATTGAAATTATCAAAATCATAAGTGGAGAAGTATTAAAAAATAATGGCGTAAATTTGAATTTTGAAGTCCCTAATTTTATAAAAGTTGAAATGAAAAAAACAATAATTGACACAATAAAGAAAAATTTAACATTTAATTTAAAAATTAAGAATGATAGTGTTTTTGTTTTTGATAAAAAAAATTTAATATGTAACGGAGCATTTAATGAAGAAATCAATTGTCCTTTGTTTAGTTTCAAACTAAAAAAACTAAAACCTATTGAAAATGAAATTAAAGGAAAAATTATTTATAAAAATTATCCTAAGACAATTGAAAATTGGATAAAAAATAAGGTTGTAGTAGATCAAGAAGGAATAACGGATCTTATAAAAATAAGTGTTGAAGATGAAGATAAGGAATTGGCAGTTAAAATAACTAATGAGATTGCTAATAAGTACATAGATTGGTCATTAGAAAATGAAAGAAGAATAGCAAAATTATCAAAGACCCAACTTGAAGGCTTATTAAACAGAATAGATTACAAGATTGATTCTTTAAACAAATTGGCAGTTAAAGTTAGATTGGATAGTTTAACACTCGTTTCATATCTTTTGGAATTTAGAGGTGGTTTATCATCAGAAGCATTAGCAGAAATTATTAGAAATTTAACGAATAATCCAAATAATAATTATTTAAGAAAAGTTATTGAAAGATATTATTCAAAAGATATTGATTATGCTAAATTTAATGGTGAAGTTGTAAATCATTTAAAGAGAAGAGATACTATCATCTCAAATATAATTGGTGCTGAAATTGCTATTGCTAAAACTGTTTCACCTGCTTATGTTGTTTCATATGCTTCAGAGCCTTACAAACCAATATGGCCAAATAAACCTCTGATTTTCATTTTTTCATTATTTGCTGGTTTAATTTTTGGAATTATTTATGCTCTTAGTTATGAGATGTTTGACAAAAAAATTTCAACAATTTTACAATTAAAACGATGGACTAAATTGGAAAATGTTAATATCTTTTATAATTTAAATGAGCTAATAATTTACTTACTTATGAATAAAAATAAAAAATTTCATTTCAATAATAAAATTGAAGGATTTGAGAACTATGATAAAGGTTTGGCAGATGAATATGTCATTATTATTCCAAAAGGTATAGACATTTATACTTATATTGAATTACAAAATTCTTATTCAGATAAAAAGTGCAACATTCTTCTCTTATAAATAGAATTTTTAAATCACTTTTTTTAAAAGTTTTAGGCTCAGCTTGTGGATTTCTAACAATTGTTATAACTGCTAAATTTTTAGGTCCGCAGGGAAGGGGAGAGATTGCATTATTCGTAAATATATTAACATTAATTTTATCATTTACTTCAACATTTTATTCAAGTTTTTCTTACTTAATAGGCAATTTAAAGTATAAGCTTGAAGATGTTTTTAATTTAACAATTTTTACAACAATTATCTTTTCAATTATTTTGCTAATTATCTTTAAATTTTTTCCTTATCAATATGGTTATCTTATAATAATAGTATTTATTTTTGCAAATGTTGTAAATTATATGGAAGGAATTGGATATGCGATAGATAATCTAAATTTAGTTAATTTAGTTAAAAATGCTCCTTCAATTTTAACATTTATATTCATGTTAATTCTTTTAAGCTTTCAAAAAAACATTTTTTTGGCTATTCTTTCATATTTTATATCATTCTTTGTGTTATTTTTATATGTAATTCTTAATTTTTGGAAGTATTTTAAGTTAAAAATTAATTTTGATGCTTTAAAAACTTTTATAAAACATGGAATTTTCGTTGCTCTTTCAACTTCTATAACATTTTTATTATACAGAATTGATTTCTTTTTAATTGAGAAATTTTACTCAAAAGATGTTCTTGGAATTTATTCAGTTTCTATCAGTATAGGAGAGATAAATTTCATAATTTTGTCATTTATTATTACCGCTGTTGCAGGAAAGTTTTTTTCAAGTGAAGGAAAAGCAATATTAAAAAAATCAATTTTAATTTTATGGTTTTTTCAAATTTTAGCAATTTTATTTTTTCTAATTTTTGGAAAGACTTTTATAAATTTATTATTTTCAAAGGAATTTAATAGCTCATATTTACCCTCAATTATAATTTTGTTATCAACAGCAATTTATAATCCTTCCTCAATAATTGCTGTTTATTTAAATATAAAGCTTGGAAAAACCTATATTCCATTTATCATTTCAATAATTTCTCTAATTATAAAATCAATTTTAGCATTTTTTTTAATAAAGGAATTTTCTATAATTGGGGCATCAATTTCAAGCCTAATCACATATACTTTAACATTTTCTATTTATGTTTTTGTCTATTTCAAACTTATTAAAAATTAGCTATTTTTTAACATTCTTTTTTGGATTTATTGGTCAAGCAATTTATATTAAAGTCGGTATCTCTATATCTCCATTTAGAGTTTTATTTGTCTTAACGTTAATAATGTTGTTAATAAAATTCACTATTGAAAAAGAGGCATTTTACAATTTTATTAAAAATTCTCTTAAATATGGTTGGTTTTTAATAATTTTATTATTTTGGTCATATTTAAGTCTTTTGTGGGCTATTGATTTTAAGTATGTTCCGAATGAGCTTTTTAATTTAACAGTATATATTATTTTTTCTTTAATATCACTTGCTATTATTGAAAATGAGAAAGATTTAAAAATTTTATTTAAAATTTGGATTTTTGTATTTTTTATATCTATAATTGTTGCATTTTGGGAAATAACAACTTCTAAACATTTAATAACTTCTCAATATCATCCTTCAAATTATAAGGAAAATAAATTTGAAATGTTTATAGTAACAACAAAGGTTTATATGCCAACGAGTTTTTATGGTAATCAAAATGATTTTTCAACTTATATTATTCTTTCACTACCAATAATTTTCTTTTTAGTAAGAAATTACTTAATAAAATTATTCTTAATTTTTTCAGGTTTGTTTATAATTTTTTATGTTGTATCAAGAGCAAACATAATTGGTTTATTTTTCCAAGCAATAATATTTCCATTTTTAATGAATAGAAAATTTAATATCATATATATCCCAATTTTAATTCTTTCTTTTGCTTTATCAATTTATTCAATTTATTACATTTCAAAAACTTCATACCCTGAATTTATAAAAGACGAAAGATTTTTAAGGTTTTATTCAAGTATAAGAAATAAAATTATTACAACATTAAAAGCGAAAAAAGATTTCTCAACAATAATTAGAGAAAATCTTTATAAATCATCATTTGAGTACTTTTTAGATTCAAAAGGCTTAGGTGTTGGTGTAGGTCAATTAAGATATTTACTTGAAGAAAAACCAAAATATTATGTTTTTTATTTTAAAGACCCCCATAATTTCTATCTTGAAATTTTAGCGAAATTTGGAATTTTTGTATTTTTTGCTTATATTCTATTCTTCATTTATATTATTATCAATACACTAAATTCAATTTCAAATCCAATATCAAAAGCAATTTTTTTAAGTTTAGTAGGCTTTATTTTTGGCTCTATAAGTCCATATAGCCTAATTTTATTTTTTCCACTTTGGGCATTTATTGCTTTAATTATGAATTACTTTAAGGTAGCACTAAAATAAATTTTTTCATTTGATTAGTTTCTTGCTCCTTTAAAATAATAATATATAATCCTTGTTTTGAAAGTTGAAGTTTATAAACATTATTACCAACATTTGAGAAATTATAAATCATTCTACCCGTATTATCATAAACTGACAAAATAGAAGGTTTATCACTATAAGCATAAATAATGGCAGTTTGGTTTTTAGTAATAACAGTTGACTCAACATCAAGGTTTATTTTAGCATTTGCTAAACTTACAAAAACCAAAAAAGTAAATATAAACTTTTTCATAGTTTTAAAATTTTAAAGCATAAAATTTTACTTTGTCTTTTATCCTTTAAAATTTTCAGTATGAGAAAATTTCTCATTATCTTGGCAATTCCTGGAATTTCTTTTGCTGGCGGATTTGCTCTTAGCGGTGTAGGTGGAAAAGCCCTAAGTTTAGCAGGCTCTTATGTTTCAATTGCTGATGATTGGACTGCTGTTTATTGGAATCCCGCTGGATTAGCTAACGCTAAGAAAGGTTTTGGAATTCATGGTTCTCTTGCTGGAATTTTTGGAGATGCTACTACAAAAACGGGCATTGTTGGAATGGATGGACCTTATTCCTTAAAAAATTATCCGATAAATTCAACTCAAAGCTTCTTAATACCTGCTTTTGGCTTTGTTCTTCCATATAAAAATCATTACTTTGGATTTGCTCTATATGTTCCATTTGGTCTTGGTACTAAATGGGATTTATATTCACTGCCAATAGGTTATAGAGATGATGGATTAGACAATTATCCTAAAATAGATCATGAAAGCTCAATTGAGGTTATAAATGCAGTTTTAGGTTATGGGAAGAAAATTAGTTATTTTTCATTTGGTTTAGCAATTGGAATTTCAAGAACATCAATTTTATTAAGAAAAGTTGATTTTGCTCTTCTTGATGCTAATGGTGATAAAATTCCTGACCTCGGTTATCCCTATTCTTATATGCCTGTTGATGTAAAATTAACAGGCAGTGGATGGGGATTCGTTTTAAATGGTGGTGTTAAATATGAAATCGGTCCATTAAGAGCAGGTTTAGCTGTAAGATATAATTCAAGTCCAAAAATAAATGGAGAAATAAGTGCAAATGTTTATTTCCCTAAAAATTCATATTATTACAATTCATCAGGAGGAAATCCTATATTTCTTGGAGGAATTGGAAGCTCGTCAGCAAAAGGAGATGCAGTACTTAAATTACCTCTTATTTTAGATTTTGGATTAGCATATAAACTTGAAAAGATAACATTAAGCAGTTTTGTTCAATATCAGGGATGGAATTCTTTTGATGTTATTAAGCTTAATATAGATAGCTCAAATCAGACTGGTGATAAAATTCTTGGTAAATTTCTACCATCAAAGGAAGAATTTATAGAAAATTGGAAAAGCACATTTAAATTTGGTTTAGGATTAGAATATAGAATAATTCAAAATACACCACTGAGAATAGGATTTGCTTTTGACCAAAGTCCAGTCCCTGACTCAACATTCACTCCACTAATACCAGACCCAGGCAATAAAATTCAGCTTACAGGTGGATTTTCAAGGGAATACAACAACTTTTCTTATGATATAAACTTTGAGTACTTCATAATGCCAAGGAAAGAAGTTAGTAAAAGTTCTTATAATTTACCAGGAGAATATAAGTTCTCAATTTTTGCTCTTGGATTTGGTTTAAATTATAAGTTTTAAAAGGAGGAAGAGCATGAGAAAGTTAATAATTATCACAATTATATTATCTATATTTTCTGCTTGTAAGCAAAAAGAAAATGAAATTTCATTTACAACAGGGTACTATAATGAATATAGCATATCTACATCAGGAAAAATAACTGACAATACATTCCAATCTAATGTTATCATATATTATCCACCTAATTATGAACCTAAGGATACTACTATCAAGTATCCTATAATTTACTTCTTACATCCATTTGGAGCAGATTACAATTACTATAAAGTTGTCTATGACCTTGGAACAATTATGAGTTATTTTATTTCAAAAAATGAGATTAATCCCGCAATTCTTGTTTTTGTAAATGGAAAAAATCCGTTTGGAGGAAGTTTTTATGTAAATTCAATTGACCCAAATAATAATATAAATGTTTTTGGCAAGTACGAGGACTATATAATAGAAGAAGTTATTCCACAAGTTGAAAATATTATAATTAAGAAAGAAAAACTAAATGGAATAAGATATATAGCAGGTTATTCTATGGGTGGATATGGTGCTATGAGAATTGCTCATGACAGACCAGATTTATTTAAAGGTGTTGCTTCAATTAGTGGTCCTCTTGGATTTGGTGTATTTACTGATCCTACGGCACAAAATTTTGTAAAAAATGTTCTAAAAAGTGAAATAAACGATTCACTTTATTGGGTAAAATACGATAGTATATTTAAGAATAATCAACTTGCTTATGCTACACAAACAACAATTTATAGTTATTATATAAATTCAAGATTTCCTTATGGTTTTGATACAATGGCTTTACTTTTAAAAATTCCTGACATTCAAAATGTTGTTTATAAGAAAGATACTACTATTATAACACCAGATAGTGTAATAAAAACAACTATTGTAGTATATAGAAAAGGAGCAGTTAGGGTTAAATCATTTTCTAACTTCATAATCGCTTTATCAGTAGCATTCTCTCCAAAGTTTGATAATTGTTTAAATTTCAATCAAGATTCAACATATATTATCTCTGTTTTAGGAGCAAATTGTATAGGTTTATATCTTCCTATAACCAAAGACTTAAATAACATTATTCAACCAACACTAATTTTTGCTTGGCTTTTAAGAAATGATATTTTAACTTGGTATGCTAATAATCTTCCACAATCCAATTCGCTTGTGGATAATGATATAAAGGTTTATATTTCAACAGGAAAAGGAGCAGGACAAGATTTAGAATATGTTATATTTAATATGGATTCTGTTCTTTATGAATATATGAAAAATAAATATCAGTCAAAAAATAAAGATATAAATCAATTTGTTTATTATAAAATTTTAGATGGCTCAACTGATGCTTTTAACTTTCCAGCAACGCATAATCAATATGTTTATAATGAGCTCGGAGAGGTCTTAAAATTCTTCTTAAAGAAATAATTTCCCCACCTTTTGGTGGGGCATTTTAAATGAAAATAAAAAAACTTCCAGATTATGTAATAAATAAAATTTCAGCAGGAGAAGTAATAAATAGTCCATCTGATGCAATTAAAGAATTAATTGAAAATTCCATAGATGCCAATAGTTCTGAAATCATCATTCAAGTAAAGGGAAAGGGATTAAGTTTTATTAAAATCAAGGATAATGGTGAAGGCATTGAAAAAGAAGATTTATTAAATATCACAAAAAAAAATTGGACAAGTAAATTAAGCTCATTTGAAGATTTGTTTAATTTAAAAACATTTGGATTTAGAGGAGAAGCATTACATTCAATTTCAAGTGTTTCAAGAATGATAATAAGAAGTAGTGTTAATGGTAATGAAGGATATGAAGCAAAGTTTGAAGGTGGAAATTTAATTGATTTTAAAAATTGTTATTGTAATAAGGGAACTACAATTATTGTTAAAGATTTATTTTTTAATGTTCCAATTAGAAGAAATTTTCTTTCAAGCTCAAAAACAGAAATGAAAAAAATAAAAAATGTGATTTTAAATTATATTTTAGCATTTGAGAAAATAACCTTTAAGTTAAACATATCAAATAAACATTTAATTTTTGAAAAAACTAATAATAGAGATGAAAGAATAAAAATGATATTTGGAGAATTCCAAAAAAAAGTTTTAAGAACTCCTGAATTTTCAATAGAATTATATATTTTTGAAAAAATTCCTGAAAATAGAATTTTTGTCAATTTAAGACCTGTTGTTGATAATAAAATTTCACAAATTTTAAGCAAGTTAAATTATATTATGTTTATAAATGTAAATCCAAAGGATGTTGATGTTAATGTCCATCCAAAAAAACTTGAAGTGAAATTTTCAAAAAATATCAACATATATAATGAGCTGAAAAAGTTTATAAGTGAAAATAAAGATATAAAAATTAAACCAAAGCATATACAAATAAGTAATCAAACGAATATAGAAAGCAAACCAAAATTCATAACAACAATTTCAAAAAATAACATCTTAATTATTCACAGAGAAAGAGCATTAAGAAAAATTTACTTTCAAAAACTTTTAAGCAAACAATATAAAACCCAAATGCTAACATTCCCTTATACATTTAAAATAAAACTCTCAGATGAAAGCCTAAAAATCCTAAAAGTTTATGGATTTAGTGTAATAGCAAAAGAAAATGAAATTATTATAAATGGCATACCTGATATTATTGAAAGTTTAAATTATGAAGATATGGAGCTAATTTTAAAATCCATTAATAATAAAAAACATATATTTGAAGTTGAAGGATTCCTAAATGAAATTCTTAATATTGCTGTAAAATATAGTAAATTATCTGATGATGAAATTATCTTAAAATTGTTATCTCTTAAAAATCCAAACTTTGACCATAACAATAAAAGAATTATTTATGAAATTGATTTAAATGAGATTGAGAATAAGTTTTGAGACATTTTCTTTAAGTTCTTCAATAGTTCCATTATTTTCAATTACAATATCACTTCTTTTAGCTTTTTCTTTTTGAGGCATTTGCCTTAATAAAATTAACTTGGCAGTATCTTCACTATATCCTTTACTTTTTAATCTTTCAATTAGTTTATCTTCATCAGCAATAACACAAATTATTTTATCAAACATATATTCAAGTTTATATTCAAAAATTAAAGCAGCATCAATAATTATTATTTCACAATTTTGCTTTAAAATCTCTTCATTTATTGCCTTAATTACTTTTTCTCTTATAAATTTTTCATATTTATCCATTTCTGTTGGATTTTTAAATAAATAATCTGATAATTTTTTTCTATCAAGAAATTGCTCACCAAAAGCTTCAATAATAAAATTTTTAACTTCTTCTGTTTGTAATAATTTATGGACAACTTCATCAGCATTTATTACACAATAACCCTTTTCTTTTAATATATTTGAAATTGTTGTTTTGCCACTTCCTGCATTTCCTGTAATTGCTATAAGTTTCATAAAAGACTTAAAAATCTATTTAAACCTTCTTCTAAGTTTTCTATTGAATTTGCAAATGAAATTCTAACATAATTTTTAAAACTATCTCCAAATAAAGAACCTGGTGTTAATGCTAAAAATTTTTCATTTAAAGCTTTATTACAGAACTCCAAGCTATCATATGGAATCTCTATAAAATAATAAAATGCTCCCTTTGGTTTAAATTTAATGAAATTTTTTAGTTTATCATAAACAAAATCCCTTCTTTTCTTAAATTCTTCTCTCATGAAATTAACATAATTTTTAACTTCATTATCTTTTAGTGCTGTTATTCCACCATATTGAACAGGTGTTGTTGGTCCTGTTATTAAGTTTGAATTAAATGTTACTAAACTTTTTATAATTTCTTTTGGAAATATACCATAACCAAGTCTAAGACCTGTCATACAAAATGTTTTTGAAAAGCTCTCTAAAAGAATAACTCTATCCTTTTTATAACTAAAAATTGAAATATGCTCTCCTTCATAAACTAATTCAGAATAAACTTCATCAGATAAAATATAAATTCTTGGATATTTATCAAGGATTTCTAACAATAATTCTAAATTTTCTTTTGACATTAAACTTCCTTGTGGATTATTTGGATAATTAATAATTAGTAGCCTTGTTCTGTTATTTAAATGCTTTAATAATTGGTCTTTTGGAATTAATCCATCTTCATTTAATTTAATAGTATGATACTTTATATTTAAAACTTTACACCAATAGGGATAAACCAAATAATATGGCTCAAATAAAATAACCTCATCATCATTATTACAAAGTGAAAAAATTGTATAAAATATAACTGGCTTTCCCCCTGCTGTTACTAAAATTTCATCAGGATTTATATGAATGTTTTTTCTTTTCGTTTCATATTCTGCTATTGCTTCTCTTAATTCAATAACACCTTGTGGATTGGGATAGTAATTTTTATTTTCTAATATCGCTTTATTTATTGATTTTTTTATATTCTCATGAACAGGAAAATCTGGCTCACCAATTGCTAATGAAACGACAGGATAACCTTTACTTTTTAATTCCTTTGCCTTTGCTTCAATTTCAACAGCAGTAATCAATTTATTTTCTATAATAAATTACTATTTCAAATTCATTTAAATTTTTCGTAGGCTTGTAAATACAATCAATAATTTTTCCATCTACATTTAACTTTATATTCATATTAGGAATTTCACAAGCATTATCATTTATATTTCCCTTCATAACATTAGCAATAAACATCTTATCAGCAGTTCCTTTAAAAACCATATAGTAATAACCATCTGCTATTTTTGAAACATTTTTATTAATTATTATTGAGCTTAATAACCAAAGCATATGGGCCCGGTAGGACTCGAACCTACAACCCACGGATTATGAGTCCGCTGCTCTGCCACTTGAGCTACGGGCCCGTTTGTAAGCTTGAAATTTTAAAGCATAATGATTTCTATTTCAATTTGACAAGTTATTATTGAATAATCACCTTCCTAACTGTTTTATCTAAATTTACAATATAAATTCCAGGCTTTAATGATAGCTTCTCATTTTTCTTTGAATAACCACTCTTTATCATTTTACCATCAATAGTATAAATTTTATAATAGCCATCAGATAAAAATTGAATTGCTCCTTTTTTAATTATAGCAACATTTTCTTCTTTATTAGTTATATTTAATTTATAAACACTTAAACCTTCAATACCATTCGCACTAAAAATATATCCATTCAGAAAGAAAACGGAATTTACAAATGAACTATCTCTATAATAAGCAACTGTTGATATATTATTCAAGTTATTTGCATTAATAACACTAATTTCACCATAGCCATTTGCTATAAATACATAATCTCCAAATAGATAAGTACTTTGAGCAGGAAAAAGTGTGTTATAATATCCAATCTGATAAACATTATTTACATTTGAAATATCAAAAATTCTCAAACCACTATTATAAAAATAAGCACCTTCGGATAAATAAGCTCTATTATTTAAAATAGATAAATTTCCAGGTAATAAAATCTGTTTATAACTTGCCAAAAATGGACTACTTGGATTTGAAATATCTATTATGTAGAAGAAACGTTCAGTACCATATTGTACAATAGCATAAATGTAATTATTATTAGCAACAGCATCAAAAACATAACTAATAGGTAAATAATTGCCATATATCAGATTTGGATTTGAAGGATTTGAAATATCATAAACTTTAAAATTAGGGAAGTCAAAAGCATATAAATAATTATTTGAAATTACAATATGATAAAAAACTGGTGAAGGGATTGAATTTACAATAGCAGGTGAATTTACATTTGAAATATCCAAAATAATTAAGGAGTCATAATAAACCAAATAAGCAAAGTTATTATAAAAATCAATTTCTTTCAAAAAAGTATCTCTCTTGAAATTTGATTTTATGACAGGATTAGAAGGATTCGTTATGTCCCAAATCCTCATTCCACTAGAAGATGTCACATTATCATTGTCGTCTATTGTAAAAATGTAATTGTTATGAAAATATACTTTCTTGGAAAAACCATATATATTATAACTTGATATTTCCGATAAATTTAAAGGATTTGAAGCATTTATAATTTTTATGCCATTATAATTAGCTAAATATAATGTGCTATTGTCCAAAAAGCCGGAAATTGCTGAGCCGTTGGTATTAAATGAGGAAACTAATGAAGGTGAATTAGGATTTGAGATATCAACAATTTTTATGCCTGATTTACCATTCATAACATAAAGATAATTATTTGATTTAATACCGCTTATAGGATAAGGAATATTTAAACTACTTATCAAACTTGGACTATTCACATTTGAAACATCCACTATGTAAAGTCCATTATCATTCAAAACATACGCTAAATTACTACTAACGATAACATAATGACAAGGATTTGAGATTGATGAAATAAATGTTGGATTTGCCGGATTTGATACATCATAAATTCTAAGACCCCAGTTAGAGCAAGTAAAAAGATAATTTCCTGAAACATAAGTTGAATAAAAATTAATTCCAGCAGGGATAGAGCCAACAATAGAAGGATTTGAAGGATTAGATATATCAAAAATTTTGATACCATTACTAGAATTAGAATAATATAAATAAGAACCTGATATTTCTATACTAAAATCATTTGTGAATCCTCCTGAGTAATTAAACACAATTGTAGGATTTGTAGGGTTTGAAATATCATAAACATCAAAACCAAAATTTGAATTAGCAAATAAATAATTTCCATAAATTTTTAAACTTTTAAGAGATTTTGGATTTTTCTCCAAATAGTTAAGAAGAATTGGATTATTGACATTACTAACATCTACTATTCTTAATCCATAATCAGTAGCAACAAAAAGATAATTATTATATTTTATCACATTTCTTGTATTTGAAAGGAATTTATTATATTTAAAAATTTTTGTTATGTTAAGGGAATCGGCACAATAGCCTATCCCCATCATTGCCACAAAAAATAATAAAAATCTCATCTTAAAACCTCCTTCTTTATATAAACTTCATCACCTATTCTTAACTTAATAATAGATAGTCCCTTGACATTTATATCAAATTTATAGGAACCTGGCGACAAATAACCAACTGATTTGTAATTTTAATCTTCCATTTAAATCATATATCTCATATCCAACATAATTAGGTTTATTTAAATTCAAATAAAAGAAACCATTTCCAAACTTAAATGAATTTTCTATTTTTTCTGGATTTGAGAGAATAATATTTTGAAGAACAACAAAACCATCAAGTGCATTCATAAATGAGCCATAAACATATTTAGAAGGACAACTATTACAATAAAAATTATTCCCATAAATTGTTTTTCCTCCAATATAAGCAACACCAGTGCTTGCTACTACAATTGAAGTTGCAAAATCATTATCACTTGAAGCAAAAGCATAAGTTTGATAGAATGAATTCAAGGAGCTATTTAGTCTTACTAAAAAAGCATCAAATTGACCAGAACCACTTGTTGTTCCTATTATTGTTTGATTTGGTGTAAATGTTTGTAAATGATGAGTATAACCAACAGCAACAATTTGATTAGAAGGAAGAAGATAAATACCATTAACTGCTTCACTATCAGAGGCTAAATTTTGTCCTTGACTTGTTAAAATAGCGATTTTTTCATTACCAGGAGTGAAGTTATTGTCTATCCTTCCAATGAAGGCATCTGAAACGCCACCAAGTGTTCCATAAACCGACTGACAATTAGAACAAACAAAATTAGAAGAATTTTTTGTCAATCCACCAAAAAATATCGTTGAATTTATTGTATCAATAAATATTGTATTAATATAATCATCTAATGAGCTTGAAAAAATAGCTGTTCCTAAATGGTTAGTTAAACTAAAGTTAAGTTTCGTTATAAATCCATCTAAGTTTCCAGTTGTTCCAAAAACTATTCTATTAGGAGCAAAGTTTGATGAATTTTTCGTCAAGCCTCCAATAAAAACATCTCCATTTCCATCTACCTTTATAGATTTTCCAACATCACTATCATTTGAAGTAATAATAGCAAAAAATGGATTAAAAAGAGAAAATGTATCAACTGAAATAACAAAAGCATCTCTCAATCCTAAAGTTCCAAAAACATTAGGAGTTATATTAGTAAATTGAGGAGAATTATCAGTATATCCTGTAATAAAAACCCTTCCATTTTTTATATCAACAGCATAGCCAACATCATTATTTGGGGAAGCAAAAACATCATTATAAAGAATAGAAGTTAATGAATTGTTTAGTTTTATTAAGAAAACATCCTCTTGACCTGGATTCCCAAATACATGCGGAAAAATCCCAAAATTATTCCCATCCTCTGTCATTCCTACAACATAAACATTACCATAATCATCTAACTTTATGCCATAAGCACAATCATTTTTAGCATTTGAACTTCCAATAATTGTTGTTTGTAAATGAGTAGATAAATTTGAATTTAATTTAACGATAAATACATCATAATATCCAGCACCAACACCTCCAAAAGAATCTCTTGGCGTTGAGCCAAAAGCACTCAATCCATTAGTACAACCAACAGCAAAAACTTCATTATTATAAAAATCAACACCAAAAACAACATCATCATGAGGACTAATTAACATAGCAACAGGATCTATAATAAGTGTCTTACTTTTATCGTAATTCCCAATTTCAAAAGATAAAATATCATCTTTCATTATGGGTTTTATAGGAATTTCATTAGTGCCAGAAAATGCTCTAAATTCTTCAAATTTTATTTCTTTTAGATTTTGAAATGCTAATTCTTTAATTTTAGCATTAGGTTTTACTTCAAGATAGAATTCAAATTTATTATTATTTGGAGCATTTATAACAAGATCAACACCTTTTTGAATTTCTTTAAGTCTTATGCTTTTGTAAAGTTTCAGATTATTTATATTCCTATCAGGAAAATTCAAATAGCCTTCTTGATATTCAGGAACTATGGATTTAGGTTTTGTATAGAGTTTTGAGTTTTTTATTTGAATTGAGCCATCTTTCATTATGTAAATTCCACTATAAGAATAATAGAGAACATTATTTTCAAATTGTCCCCTATTTTCAACAAAAAGCGTAGGCAAGCTAATGCTTGCGATCAGAGATATAAACATATGCACCCTCCTTTTTCTCTATTTACTCTCAGGGAACTCCAATTGATTGAACTGAAGTTTTGAGAGTAAGATTAAAATTTTAAAGCATAAATTTTTGCTTTTTTATTTTATTATATTTTTCTTGGCTATCTTAAGCCAAACTTCTTCAATAATTCAATTTTAACAATTTTTGGAACAAAATTATCTATATTTCCACCAAGCATAGCAACTTCCTTAACGAGGCTTGATGATAAGAAAAAGTACTCCTCAGAAGGCATTAAAAAAATTGTTTCAATATCATTAAATAATTTTCTATTCATCCAAGCTATTTGAAATTCATAATCAAAATCAGATACCGCTCTTATCCCTCTTATAATTACATTTACATTTAATTTCTTACATAAATCAACAAGAAGACCATCAAATGTTAAAACTTCTATATTTTCCATATCTTTTAAACTTTCTTTAACCAAAAACAATCTTTCTTCTAATGTAAATAATGGATTTTTATGTCTTGGTTGAGCTATTGCGATAATTACTTTATCAAAAAGTTTTTTAGCTCTTTTTACAATATCAATATGAGCATTTGTAATAGGATCAAATGTCCCTGGATAGATAGCTCTTTTCATATCAAATTTTTCTCCATTATATCAAAAATCTCTGACAATTCAAAATTTCTATGAAACCTTAAAATAACAATTCCAACATTATAAATTTCAAAAACACTAAAACTATGAACCTTACCATTAAACAAACTTAAAATTTTTTCAATATCTATTTCTTCTCTTTCCTTTGCTATTCCGACAATATAAAATTTTTCAGAAGATAAAACCTCATAAATTGGTTTTTCAGTTGATAGAAATCTTGTAAGTAAGGTATAGGAAAACTTAATCTCCTCCGCTATTTCATTAGCAGATAAGTTTAGCCTCAAAATATCATCATATTGATAAAATAATCGCTTTACAATTCTTTCAGAAACCTTATTTCCTAAAATTTCCATAACTTCATATAATTTCTGAACATTTAAATTTCGCATACCTTCATCAAAATCTCTAATTTTAGGAACAATTTTAGAAATTGATGCTTTCAAAGAATTATAAACATCAATCTCATTTTCAAAATTTTCAAGTAAGGCAGATAATTTTATATGAATGACTTGAACATTTCCTCTTAACTTATTCTCAAAAGACAAAATTGAAAATTTACTTTTCTTTAATGTTTCAATTAAAGTATTTTCATTACATCGCTCGTTAGAATGTAAAATTAGAAATAATCTTAAATCAATCCTATTTGTATCAATATCTTCTGGTAAAATTAACATTTGAGAAACATTTGTTCTTTCAACCTCCGATATTAAATAAGGAATTAGAATTCTTCCATATAATTCCATACCTGCCCTAATTTTAAAGAATTTTAATCGTTTTTCTTTTGGCTTTGAAAATTCTTCCTTTAAGTAATTTAAAATAATAGGATGTCTATCTTCTGATATGAAGTTTTCATTTTCATCTGTAATTTCAAGTCTTATAACAATTACACCCTCATCCGTTATAAACTCCTTATCAAACTTTCTATGATAATTTCCAACAACTTCTTTGAGGGCATCAAGAACATCATCCAACGATACATTTTCATAATACCCAACAATTGTTAAACCTGTTAGTTTTTCTTTTTTTGTTATGAAATTGTGAATATCAATTTGAACATTTTTCGTTTTTAAAAATTCCTTTTGTAATTTATAAGACTTATAAACGATATAAGCCAAATCTTCAATTTTCCTTTCAGATAAGTACTGCTCTGAACGAGAAAGAACAAATTTAATTAACTCACCATTTTCACTAATAATCTCTTTATATTCTTCTTCCGTAGCTAACTCTTTTAATTTATCCATTATTTCATTATAAATTTTAATTTTCTTTGTTCCTATATTCAAAAGCTTTGTCAAAGACAAACCACCTTTTATAGCAGTTTTTAAAAGATTTAAAAATTTATTTCTATTTTGCTCAAGTCTTATAATTTCATTTTCATTTAAGTTTTTTATTTTAAGAACAATAATTGCCTCATCATTTTCCGTAGCAAACGCATAAGCAAAATGAATATTAAAACCTTCATCATGAAATATACCAAGAACTGCATCCATAATCCCAGCCCAATCTTTGGCAATTATGTATATTGTAAATACTTTCTTATTATAATCAATTTCAACTTTCGGCTCATTAGTCTTCCTAAAATCTTCTAATAAACTTATAACTTTATTTTCATCTTCAAGTGAAAGCTTTTCCAACATAATTAATTTTTAAAATTTTAAAGTTCAATGAGTAAAGAAGACACCAAGTTGAGAAGCTCCATAAGCCATAAAAGAAAATTTATATCCAGGGTATGGTTTGAATTTTTCAAGAACTTTATAATTTACTAAAAAAATTCTTATTTCATATCTACTATTTGGTGTGTCAATGTAATAAAATGGAATTAATATGCTATCAGTTTCTTTTGGTAAAAAATCAGTTTGATAAACAAGTGTTGGATTTTTGTTTTTATTTTCAAAGAAAACAACAAAATAAAAATCATGATTTTTTATATAATTACTATCAACTTTCCATTTAACAATTAAGTTTTCATTTAAGTTAATGTACTGCGATTCAGGTCTTATGATTATAAAAGTATCAGGTATTTCAATTGTTGTAAATGAAATTTCTTCATAAATATCCCTATAATAAACTTTTAATGTGTAATTGGTATTAGGAGTATATTGATAGTTTGCGGTATAAAATGGATGATAATAGCTTAAATTCTTTTCATTTAAGTAAATTTGAGCATCAGAAATAACTTGTGAATTTTTTGTGTCATAAAATGCTATAAAAACCAAATCATTAGCAAAAATTCCATATAAACTATAATCAAAACTGCTTGTTCCCTTCTTACATCCAAAAATTATTAAAATAAAAAATAACTTTCTCATCTTATTTTAATAATTAAATTTGAGCCTCTTCCTACAAAAATTAAAGAGTTTGGAAAATTAGGATAAGGAACAAAACCATTTATTTCACAAAAATTTCCACTTATCAAAAGTAAATCATAATCTGTAATTTCTAAATTTGAAGTGCTTAATTGATAAGTTGTATCTGATATTGGAATATAACCGCTTGAAGAATTAAACTCTACACTACCCTTTTTCTTTAATAAAATCATATTTTTACCATTTGGCACTCCAAAGTATTTCCACCTTACATTTATTATATCACCCTTAATAACACTATCTTTATCAACAAAAACCCTAACACTATCAAGCTCTCCCGATTGACAATCAACATTTACATTATAACTACTAAAACTTATTTCAACTTTATAATTTTGATTTTTCTTATAAATAGCAATTGTTGAATAACCAAGAGCAGAGCTATTATATGTTATTTGATTACCATTTAATTTAACAATAGCATCTTGAACATAAATATCATCTTTTAGGTTTTTTATTCTAATTAAAACACCTGCCAAGGTATCAGGAAGACCAGATAGTGTCATTATAGTTCCAACAATAGCATAATTTTGTGATGGACTTTCATTTTTTGAGCAAGATATTAAAATTAAAACAAATATGAAAATTATCATTTTCTAAAACCTAAACCAAAGTTGAAAATTAAGGTATTATAGTCCGGTCTTAAATATAACGAGAATGCTGATTGGAAGAAACTCTTGCTATAAACTATGGATAAAGAATTTAAAGAAGTGATAAAGCTAAAATTTTTATAATCATAAATAAATTTTAGAATTCCATAAAGGTACTTTTGATTATAAGGTCTAAAAGGTCTTATATTTAAATCAATATCGTAAATCAACTCCGGTTTTATTGAAAAATTATTAAATAGCTTGTTCTTTATACCAAAATTTATTCTCAAATAATTTAAAGTATCAGTAAAATTCTCAAAATTTTGAAATTGATTTTGACTTGTAAAATTAACATTTAACGAAACATTATCAAAAATTTTCTTCTCAAACCCAAAGTTAAATAAAAATTCTAAAAATTCTTTACTTCCTGATGGAGTTTGGGCTTTCCCCACGCTTCTTCCATAAAATCCATTTAAGAATAAACTATTTGACAAATTTGCTCTTTCAATTGTTGAATTATAACCCATACATCCAAAAAGAAAAATTAAAAATAAAAATTTTTTCAATTTCAAAATTTTAAAGCTCTCAATAAAAAACCTTTAATTCTTCTATTTTTAAAATTTCTTGTCTTTCTGCTTTATTTAAGGCATCTTCAATTTCTTCATTTATTTGATTTTTATAATTTTCAATAATTTTGTCATTTAAAATTTTCTTTTCTCTTAAATAATTTTCAAACTTTTTTAATGGATCAAACTGCTCATTCCAAGTTTTAACTACCTCAGGATTTAAATATCTAGAATAATCCTCATCCGTCGTATGAGGAGTTAGTCTATAAACAACTGCCTCTACAAAGGCTGGTTTATTTTTTGATTTAATATCTTTAATTGTTTTATAAACTTGAATAATGTTAGTTCCATCAATTCTATAACTATCAATAATGCTTGAAAATTTTTGAGCTAAATTTTCATTTAATGTTTGAAAGCCAATACCTTCTTTTTTCAGAGGTAAATCCTTTCTTGAAGGAACACTTATAGCAAGACCATTATTTTCACATACAAAAATAACATTAACATTATAAATTGTTGCCAAATTCAAAGCTTCATAAAACTCTCCTTCACTTGTTCCACCATCTCCAAAATTTGTCAAAACCCAATAGTTTTTACCACTTAACTTACCAGCCATGGCAAGTCCAACAGCCTGAGGACATTGACTTGAAATTGTAATATAGAAATTCGTCATATTTAAACTTTCTGGAATTTTCTCACCAAGTGGATTCCCTTTCCAATACAAAAAGGCATTATATAAAGGAAAACCAAATGTTATAGCAAGAGCTGTTCCTCTATAATAAGGCATTATCCAATCATCCTTACTAAGAGCCAAGGCACAACCCACTTGAACAGCTTCATGACCTCTAAATGATGGATAAGTTCCAAGTCTCCCCTGTCTTCTTAAAATAAAACATTTCTCATCAAACATTCTAACTCTTAAAAGATGATAATAAAAATTTAATAATTCCTCTTTACTGAATTCTAATCCTCCTTCCATAAGATTTTAATATAACTTCAATAGGAAAAGGACCAATTGTAGCTTTGGCATAGGTTGAGTCAAACCTATAAATTTTAAGAATTCCAAGAAAAGCTTTTAAGTAAGTTGTATCAATACTTGTAATATAAGCAGTATCATTTTTTATAGTAGTATCTGAACAAATAATTGATTGTGGTTTTGTTTGATAGCGATATTTAACTTTAAAGAAATTATGAGAAAGAATTTTAAATGTACTATCATTCCCTGCTTCAATTACAATTTTTCTTGTACTATCAACCTTAAAGCTATCAACATATATTCTTAAAGAACAAGGACTAATTTGTTGATTTGTAAAGAAAATTGTATCATATATAGCCTTTGATTGACTTTCAATAGGTGTCCAACTATCATTTAGTACAAGAGGAGCTTTGAAAATTTTATTTGAGATTTTAATTTGAGTATTGTTTAAAAATTGAAAGTTCATAGTATCAATTACAAAAGGATTATAAACATAAAAAGTATCATAAATTTTATTGTATGTAGAAAGTGAAGAATCATAGAATTCAACATTCAAATCCCCAAAAGTGTCCTTTATAATTCTTAAAAATGTATCCTGATAAACAGTAGTAGAATCAAGAGCATTAGTAATTTTAAACTTAGTCGTATCAAGAGCATAGTACTTATGACTTTTTCCAATACCAAACCCCCAATAAAGAAGAATATCGTATTTTGAAAATTGAGGATTTTGGGGAGATGAATTATCTGACTTTTTAGAACATCCAAAGATAAGTAAAATCAAACTTAAAAGAAAGTAAAGCATACTGAAATTTTAAAGGTAGCTTTAAATCATTTTATAAAATATAATCATAAATATAATTCCAATCATTATACCAATTGATAAACTTTGTCTTGAAATTGAATTTAAAGAACTTGGAATTATATCCCAAAGAACTAAATAAATCATAGCGCCTGCTGCAAAGCCAAAACCAAATGGTAAAAATGGTTTAAAAATCTCTACTAAAATATAAGAAGGAACAGCCATTATTGGTTGAGGAAAACTTGAAAATATACTCCAAAATAAACAAGATAATGGACTTGCACCTTGTGATATTAAGTAAAGTGATATAGCAAGTCCTTCTGGTATATTATGAACTGCAATAGCAATAGATGTTAAAATTCCAAGATTTTCCTTTCCACCAAATGAAACTCCAATTGCAACACCCTCTGCGAAACTATGAGCAGTCATTATAAACAAAAATACAATAGCTCTTCTTGCTGATAAACCTCTTATATTACCTAAAACCAATTCCTTATTATTTAAATAATTATTGGTAGTGATAACCAACAAAATTCCGAAAATTATACCAAGAACTAAAAGAAATATATTTAAATTAAGAGCAGAAAATAAAAGATTAAAACTTGCTCCAATCATCAAACCGCCAGATAAAGCTTCAAAAAATCCCAAAACTTTCTTATTTATATCCTTAATAAAGAAAAATGGCAATGAGCCAATACCTGTTGCCAAATCCGTAAAAAGAGCATATAAGAAAACAATAAAAACTTCCATTTTATTCAATCCTTAAAATTCTTAAAACCTTTTTATTATAAACTGAAAGATAACTTCCAACTATTGATGTGTCAGGACCTATTTCAGCATAAACAATAAAACTATCAGGAGCAAATTTATAAAATCTTCTTATTATTTTTTTACTATTAGGAGTTTGCTCATAGTAATAGTAATTCAGATTGTAATTTAATTTTTCTTTTTGAATGGATATAATTGTTTTAGCAAAATAATCATTTCCAGAAATGACATATTCTTTATTAAAACCATCTACAAAAGGATAAGGAAAATAAGGTAAATTTCCATCATAAGCAACAATTAGCTGGTCATAATTTGAATATTCTATTGTTCTTTTAATAAGAATAAAATCACCGGTATTTTGTAAAAATTCCAAGTTTCCTTCAAAACTCAATATAATAAAAAAACTATCACTTTTGATTGCTGATATGTTAAACTCATTATTATTTTCATCTAAATAAGTCCAACTTTGATATTTTTTAAATGGTAAATAATCAAAAGTTTCAATATCTACAACTTTTGAGCAAGATATTAAAAATAAAAAAATTAAATTTCTTGGCATTTTGGATATTTATGTTGAGTTTTATTATAACTTTCAAGAACTTGATTGTAAAATCTTTTAGGATTTAACGCTTTAAAGTAAGAAAAACCAAGTCTAAAACCATTTTTTAAAAAATCCAAAATACAACTATTTGGCATTTCATATAGTTTTAATAGTTCAAACTTTAAATTTTCAGCAAAACCAAAATAGATAATTTCACCATTATCATAGTTAAAAATATAAAAGACACCAGGCTCATTTGAAACAAATTTATTTATATAAAAATCATTAAATGGATATTTGTTATGCCAGTTTGGCCATTTAGTCATAGCGAAAATTTTAAAGGAGCTTTTTACATCAAGTTCTTTAAAATCAATAAATTATGAAAGGTTTTTCAACCATTGATTGATTTAAGCCGAAGGCTTGATTTTAGGGTGGTGGGAAAATAAAGTAATAATCGTAATTTCAGAATTATTAGACAAAGCACAAAGTTATTGCTTTGTCCAATAAATAATTTTACGAAAGATTTTCTAAAACCACTGATTTAATGGGGGGAATTTAAGGGGGGCGAAGTTTTAAGGCGAAGCATTATTTTCAGGGTGGGTGAGAAAAATAAGAAATAATCTATATTTTAGAATTATTGGACAAGGCACAAAGTTATTGCTTTGTCTAATAAATAATGTTAAGTCCTTGATAATCAATAAGTTATATAGAATTTTCTGAAACTATTGATTTCATAGGGGGACTATTAGGGGGGCGAAGCCCCCCAAAGCAAAAAATGGGGTATTTATAAGCCGTAGGCTTATTTTTAGGGTGGGTGGGAAAAATAAGAAATAATCTATATTTAAGAATTATTAGACAAAGCACAAAGTTATTTTTTTCAAACTTTAAAATTTTCAACTATGCTTTGGATAACCAACCTTTTTCCAAAGATAGGTTCATCTTATGGTAAGGAAGTTGATAATGTGTTCTGGTTTATATTTTGGATTTCACTATTTTTCTTTTTGATTATTCAAATCGCTATGATATATTTTGTAATTAAGTATAGAAATAAGAAAGAAGATGAAGTTAGTAATATTGAAGGAAATAACTTTCTTGAAATAACTTGGACAGTTATTCCAACAATTATTCTTGTTATTATATTCTTTTATGGTGTTTATGTTTTTGATAATTTTCAAAGAAGACCTCCTGCTAATAGCTTGGAAATAAAAGTTATTGGTCATCAGTGGTGGTGGGAATTTCAATATCCAAATGGTTACACTACAAGAGATACCTTGATTGTTCCTACTAATAAACCGATAAAGCTTATTATGACCTCAACCGATGTAATTCATAGTTTTTATGTAAGGAATTTTAGAATTAAGGAAGATGCAGTTCCTGGAAGATATACTTGGACTTGGTTTAAAGTTGTTGAGCCTGGTGTTTATGACATTCAATGTGCTGAATATTGTGGTTCAATGCATTCAAAAATGATAGGATATATTAAAGCTGTTGAAAGAAAGGATTTTGAAACATGGTTAGCAAGTTTATCCAAGGAAACAGACTTATCGTCATTATCTCCCGTTGAAAGGGGTAAAAAAATATCCCAAATTAAAGGTTGTACAAGTTGCCATTCAATTGATGGCTCTCAATTGGTAGGACCAACATGGAAGGGTTTATATAATCATGAAGTAGTTGTTATAGAAAATAATAAAGAGAAAAAAGTAATAGCTGATGAAAATTATTTAAGAGAAAGTATATTAAATCCAAATGCAAAAATTGTTAAGGGTTTTCAAAATATAATGCCTTCTTATCAGGGTCAGTTAAATGAAGATGAGATTTTAGCAATTATAGAATACATAAAAACTTTAAAATAGGAGGTTGAATATGTTAGACAAACTTTTGAGCCACGAACCAAGACCTGGGATATTAGGTTGGTTGTTTTCAACGGATCACAAGAGAATCGCTCTTCTTTATTTTTGGACAATAATTTTTATTTTCTTAATAGCTGGTATTTTTGCACTTTTGATAAGAACTGAACTTTTTCTACCCGGAAAACAAATAGTTGATTCAGATACCTATAATAGATTATTTACACTGCATGGTGTGATGATGGTTTTTCTTGTTATTGTTCCTTTAATACCTGCAGTTATGGGTAATTATTTAATTCCGCTTATGATAGGAGCAAGGGATGTAGCATTCCCAAAATTAAATCTTCTAAGTTATTGGATATTTTTAACTGGTGTCGTTGTTATTCTATCTTCACTTATATTTGGAGCTATTGATACAGGTTGGACATTTTATACACCATATAGCCTTAAAACGGGAGGAGGTGTTTTATTAGCACTATTTGGTGTTTTTATTGTTGGTTTTTCATCTATTTTAACAGGTTTGAACTTTGTCGTTACAATTCATAGATTAAGAGCACCTGGAATGACTTGGGGTAAATTACCTCTTCTCGTCTGGGCTTTATATGCCACCTCACTAATGAATGTTATTGCAACTCCCGTTATTGGTATAACATTATTGTTATTAATTTTAGAAAGAGTTTTTGGTGTTGGATTCTTTGACCCTACAAAGGGTGGAGACCCTTTAATGTTTCAACATTTCTTTTGGTTCTATTCTCATCCTGTTGTTTATATAATGATACTTCCTGGAATGGGTATAATTTCTGAATTAATTGCAGTTCATTCAAGAAAAAGGATATTTGGTTATTGGGCAATGGCTGCTGCTATTTTTGGAATTGCTTTTGTTGGATTTATTGTTTGGGCTCACCATATGTTTGTTAGTGGTATGTCTGATGTTGCAAGGTGGGTATTTTCATTCTTAACGTTTTTTGTAGCAGTTCCAACAGGTGTTAAAATTTTCAATTGGATAGCTACACTTTATAAGGGTTCAATTAGATTAACAACTCCTATGTTATTTGCTTTGTCATTTTTGTTTTTATTCACAATTGGTGGATTAACAGGACTATGGCTTGCTACTATTGCTACTGATGTTTATTTACATGATACATATTTCGTAGTTGCTCATTTTCACTATGTAATGGTAGGAGGTGCCATAACTGCATTCTTTGGTGGATTATTCCATTGGTTTCCTAAAATTACGGGTAGAATGTACAATGAAAATTGGGGAAGATTAAGCGCTATTCTTATATTTATAGGTTTTAACTTAACTTTCTTCCCACAATTCCTACTTGGAATGCAAGGTATGCCAAGAAGATATTGGGATTATTTACCTGAATTTACATTATTAAATCAAATTTCTACAATTGGAGCTTACACAATAGGCTTTGGTGTTTTAATTTCATTATTAACATTACTTATAGCATGGAGAAGAGGTCCAAAAGCAGTAGAAAATCCTTGGGGTGGTGCTACACTTGAATGGAAAACTCCATCTCCTCCTCCATATTATAATTTTGAAGAAATACCACATGTTGAGCATGGGCCATATGATTTTGAGCATCTATTAGAAAAAGAAAAAAAGGAGGCTTAATTGAATTTAGAGTTGAAAGAAAAGAAAAAATTAAAAGAATTATTAACTTATGAAGTGGTTAATGGAAAAAGAATTTATTATAAAGGCTACAAAGATGCTTTAAAAGGAATTGTAGATGCGGAGGCTGTCATGGGCGCAAGTGCATTTCATAGTAGATTATTAACTAAAATTGTAGCTTTCATTTCAAATCACATCTCAAAAAATTATGAGATTTTGTCAGGTGAATTAGGTTATAAGTTAGAAAGAGGATGGAGGAATTTAGACATAGCGATATTTGAATATGAGAAGGTAAAGGGAAAGTTAGAGAGTGATGAGTATATAGATGTTGCTCCAATTGTTGTAATAGAGATAAACATAAGGGCAGAAATTGAAGATGAAATGGAATATATTAGCAATAAAGTTAATGATTTAATAAATAGTGGGGTTGAAAAGGTTATATGGATATTTACAAAGCCAAGAGTAATTTTAGTAGCCCAAAAAAATAAAGATTGGGTTATTAAAAACTGGAATGAGGATATAGAAGTTATAGAAGGCTTGAAGTTGAATTTAGAAAGGCTTTTAAGAGAAGTATGAAAGTTAAGGAAAAGAGCTTAAAAGAGCTGAAAGAATTATTAACTTATGAAGTGGTTAATGGAAAAAGAATTTACTATAAAGGCTATAAAGATGCTTTAAAAGGAATTGTAAGTCC
>Ga0079998_107349_pt1 | contig 41804 bp, 43 predicted proteins | sample PerSpoBPS_BMetaG_FD_69201 | JGI IMG/M metagenome (GOLD analysis project Ga0079998, IMG submission 69201) | Thermal spring microbial communities from Yellowstone National Park, Wyoming, USA - Perpetual Spouter B (PS_B) MetaG (SPADES assembly)... | ecosystem: Environmental > Aquatic > Thermal...
TGAAGAGCCGCCTGGGGATGGTCAACCTGATGAGCAAGACCCGGGAGAACGCGGAGAAGACGTTGAGGCTTTTGGCGTTTGCCTACGCTTTGGGGATGGTGATTGGGGAGGTTATGCGGGGAAGGTGGCAGCGGGAAAAAGGGGGGTCGGGTGGCGCAAGTGGCGGGACTATTCTGGCCTTTTCCTCCTCTTGAAGGCGCCTGGTCGCTTTCCCCTAGCTCAATGGCGGGAAGCCTTGGGCGAGGCCTTGCAGACCTGGCGGCGCCGGGTGCTTCCGCCTCAGCTTGTCGGAACATGAGGGGGAAGCTCAGAGCATGGGGGCCCCGGCAAAAGGGTATAAGCGCCCGCGCTTTGGTTTCGCAACATGGGGTGCCCAAGTCGGTTTTCTGGGGACCCCACGGCGGCGGAAGCCGCGGTGGGGTACTTAGGGCAGGTAGGGGGCCTCGGGCGGGGTGCCGGTGGAGGCCCTCTCCACCAGGGTGGGCTCAAAGCGCACCTCCCTGGGGGGGCCTCCGTACCCCTGCATCCTCTCCAGGAGGAGCTGGGCCGCCCGGGCCCCCATGGCCTCCACCGGCTGGACGATGGTGGAAAGCCCCACCTCCTCGGCGAAGGGGTGGCCGTCAAAGCCCAGGACCCGCACGTCTTTGCCCAGGGTGAGGCCGAGCCTTTGGGCCTCCTCCAGGACCCCCAGGGCCACCTGGTCGGCCCCGGCGAAGATGTTGAGGGGGGGCGAGGCCTTTTCCAGGAAGTGCCGGAGGGCCAGGCGCCCCCCTTCCGCCGAGAGGCGGGTCAGGTAGAGGTGGCCCTCCGGGAAGGACCGCCCGGCCTCCTTAAGGGCCTCCAGAAACCCCGCCATGCGTTCGCTGAAGACCGTGTGCCGGAAGGCCCGGTCCGGCTCCTCCTCCACCTTGATGGCGAAGATGCTGCCGGGAAAGCGGGCCAGGTAGGCCCCGGCCAGCCGCCCCCCCAGGCGGTTGTCCAGGTAGACGGAGTCGTACCGGGGGTTTCTGGCGTCCACCAGGACCACCGGCCTTTCCGTGGGCAGGCGCCCTTCCCCGAAGAGCTCGGTGAGGTCGTAGGAGGCCAGGATCAGGCCGTCGGTGAGGAAGGCCAGGGTGGTGCTCTCCAGGTACCGCTTGAGCCGGGCCTGGGAGAGGATGGGGAAGAGGGCCAGGTCGTAGCGCTTCTCCAGGAGGACGCTCTCAATGCCCTCAATGAGCCTGCGGTAGAACTCCGTGGCCACGAAGGGAAGGAGGACGGAGACCGTGTAGCTCCGCCCCCCGGCGATCCTGCGGGCGTGGGGGTTGGGGGTGTAGCCCAGCTCCTCCATGGCCCTCAGGACCCGGGCCCGGGTTTCGGGCCGCACGGCGGGGTGGTTGTTGAGGACCCGGCTCACCGTGCCCAGGCCCACCCCGGCGCGGGCGGCCACCTCGTGGATGGTAGGTTTCTTCTTCATGGCTTGTGGAAGCGCTTCATGGAAACTTCCACCCTCAGGATAGGGCAAAGGGCTCCCTTTTGCAAGAATGGGGGCATGGGCTACGTCCTTCTGGCCTACCTCCTGGGCTCTTTGGTGGGGGGGCTCCTCTTCTTCCCCCAGGTCCGGCAAAAGGACCTCCCCGGGGGCTCGGGGGTCTTCCGGCAAAAGGGCCCCCTGGCCGCCCTCATGGTGGTCCTCTTTGACGTGGGGAAGGGGGTTCTGGCCGCTTATCTCACCCCCGAGGCCTGGCGGCCCCTTGCGGCGGGGTCGGTGGTGGCGGGCCACAACTGGCCCCTTTTCTTCCGCTTCCGGGGCGGGGGAGGGATCGCCCCATCCCTGGGCTTCTTCCTCTTCTGGTACCCCCAGACGACCCTTCTTGCGGCGGGGCTCGGCCTTCTGGTGGCCGGGCTCTACCACGCCCTCTACTGGGGCAGGAGGCGGCGTGGGGTCTACCCCATCCCCTTCGGGGCCATCTTCGGCTACCTGGCCCTCCTCTTCTTGCTCCCGGGCGAGGGCCGGCTGGGGGCCCTCCTTTCGGCCCTGGCCGTGGGCCTGAGGGGCCTGCAAATCCTCAGGGGAAGATGGTAGCTTTAGGGCATGAAGATCCTGCGTTTCAACGAGGGCCGATGGGGCGTTCTGGAAGGCGAGCTGGTTCTGGAGACGGACGGGCCCGGAGGGAACCCCACGGGGCGGAGGTACGACCTGGCCTCGGTGCGCCTTCTGGTGCCCGCCACCCCCAGCAAGATCGTCTGCGTGGGGCGAAACTACAAGGAGCACATCCGGGAGATGGGCCACAGCTTCGGGGAGGACCTGCCCAAGGAGCCCGGCCTCTTCCTGAAGGCCCCCAACGCCCTGGCCCACCCGGGGAACCCCAAGGACCCCTGGAACACCGGGGACGCCGTGCCCTACCCCCACTTCACCCAGGAGCTCCACTACGAGGGGGAGCTGGCGGTGGTGGTGGGAGACCGGATGCGGAACGTCCCGCCTGAGCGGGCCCTGGACCACGTCCTGGGGTACACCATCGCCGTGGACATCACCGCCCGCGATGCCCAGAAGAAGGACCTGCAGTGGGTGAGGGCCAAGAGCGCCGACAAGTTCCTGCCCCTCGGGCCCTGGGTGGAGACCGACCTGGACCCCTCCAACACCTGGGTCCGCACCTACGTCAACGACGAGCTCCGCCAGGAGGGGCACACCTCGGCCATGATCTTCAGCGTGGCGGAGATCCTGGCCTACATCTCCAGCTTCATGACCCTCGAGCCCCTGGACGTGGTCCTCACCGGCACGCCCTCCGGGGTTGGGGCCTTAAACCCCGGCGACCGCATTGAGGTGGCCGTGGAGGGCATCGGTACCCTGCACACCCGCATCGGGCCCAAGGAGGCGAGGCCGTGGTGAAGGTCCTGGACCTCCGCTTCCAGGGGGTGGAGCGGGTCATCGCCAGCTTCCTCCTGGAGTCCAAAGAGGGGCCCATCCTCATAGAGACCGGGCCCGAGAGCACCTACGCCCGGCTGGTGGCGGCTTTGGAGGAGGCGGGCTATGCCCCCGAGGAGGTGCGCCACGTCTTCGTGACCCACATCCACCTGGACCACGCCGGGGCGGCCTGGCGCCTGGCGGAGGGGGGGGCCACGGTCTACGTCCACCCCAAGGGGGCGCCCCACCTGGCGGACCCCTCCCGGCTCCTGGAGTCGGCCAGGCGCATCTACGGCGAGATGCTTAAGCCCCTTTGGGGGGAGCTTCGGGGGATCCCCGAGGCGCGGGTGCGGGTCTTAGGGGACGGGGAGGTGGTGGAGGTGGGGGGCCTTCGGGTCCAGGCCCTGGAGACCCTGGGCCACGCAAGCCACCACCACGCCTACCTGGTGGAGGGGGTGGTCTTCGCCGGGGACATCGCCGGGGTGCGCATCGCCCCCGGGCCCGTTCTGCCCCCCACGCCGCCCCCGGACATCCACCTGGAAAGCTGGTACGCCTCCATAGACCGCCTCCTGGCCCTGAGGCCCGAGGCCCTCTACCTCACCCACTTCGGGGCCTACGAGGACGTGGAGGCCCACCTCCTGGCCCTGAGGGAGGCCCTCGAGGCCTGGGCGGGCTGGGTCTTAAACCGCCTCAAGGAAGGGCTTTCCCCGGAGGAGATGACCCGGCGCTTTGAGGCCTACGTGAGGGAGGGCCTGGCCAGGGCCGGGTTGGACGAGGCGGGGATGCGCCTCTACGAGCTGGCCGACCCTCCCTTCATGAACCTCCAGGGTCTGGTGCGCTACTGGCAGAAGCACCACCCCGAGGCCTTGGGAGGCTAGATGGGGCCTTTTCCCCTAGGCCGCCCGGCCCGCCTGGCTGTCCTAGCTTCGGGCCGGGGGACGAACCTGGAAGCCCTCATGGAGGCCTTTCCCCCGGGGAACCCCCTGGGGGAGGTGGTCCTGGTGGTCTCGGACAACCCCGAGGCCTTGGCCCTGGAGCGGGCGAAAAGGCGCGGGGTGGAGGCGGTGGCCCTCCCCTGGCGGGGGCGGCGGGCCTTTGAGGGGGAGGCCCTGGACCTCCTGGAGGCGCGGCGGGTGGACCTCGTCCTTCTCGCTGGTTTCATGCGCCTCCTCTCCCCCCGCTTCGTGGAGCCCTGGTACGGCCGCCTCCTCAACATCCACCCCTCCCTCCTCCCCGACTTCCCCGGCCTAAGGGTCCACCAGCGGGTCCTGGAGGCGGGGGAGAAGGAGACGGGGTCCACGGTCCACTTCGTGGACCAGGGCATGGACACCGGGCCCATCCTCCTCCAGGGGCGGGTGCCCGTCCTCCCCGGGGACACCCCCGAGGTCCTGGAGGCCCGGGTCCTCCGCCTGGAGCACCGCCTTTACCCGAGGGCGGTGCGCCTCCTCCTCTTGGGCCTGGCCTTTCCCCCGCCCGAGGGCCTGGAGGGCCTTTTGGGGGAGGAGGCGGCCCGGCTTTTCCGGGGGCTTTCCCCCAGGGAAAGGCCCCTTCACCTCCGCGTCTGGGCCCTCCTTCGCGCCTGGGGAAGGGAGGACCTGGCGGGGCCCGCCCTCTTGGGCCGGGCGGGGGCCTGGGGCCGGGGAGCCTTCCTCGCCGCCCACCTCCTGGCCGAGGACCACCCGGCCCTCCGGGCCGAGCTCCTTGAGCTTCCCGAGGCGGTGAGGGCGAGGGCCCTGGCGGCCTTGGCCCTGGTAGAATCCCCTTCATGAAGGTCCTGGTGGTGGGAAGCGGGGGGCGGGAGCACGCCCTTCTCTGGAAGGCGGCGCAAAGCCCTTTGGTGGAGCGCCTTTACGCCGCCCCCGGCAACGCCGGGATGGAGGCTTTGGCGGAGCGCGTCCCCTGGAACGGGGAGGTGGAGGTCCTGGCGGACTGGGCCCTCGAGGCGGGCATAGACCTCACCCTGGTGGGCCCTGAGGCCCCTCTGGTGGAGGGGATCGCCGACGCCTTTTGGGAGCGGGGCCTCAAGGTCTTCGGCCCCACCCAGAAGGCGGCCATGATTGAGGGCTCCAAGGCCTTCGCCAAGGGCCTCATGGAGCGCTACGGCATCCCCACGGCCCGCTACCGAACCTTCCAGGACCCCCTCCTGGCCCTGGAGTACCTGGAGGAGGTGGGGGTGCCCATCGTCATCAAGGACTCGGGGCTGGCGGCGGGCAAGGGGGTCACCGTGGCCTTTGACCTCCACACCGCCAAGCAGGCCGTGGCCAACATCCTGAACCGGGCCGAGGGGGGCGAGGTGGTGATAGAGGAGTACCTGGAGGGCGAGGAGGCCACGGTCCTGGCCCTCACCGACGGAAAGACCGTCCTCCCCCTCCTCCCCTCCCAGGACCACAAGCGCCTCCTGGACGGGGACCAGGGCCCCATGACCGGGGGGATGGGGGCGGTGGCCCCCTACCCCATGGACGGGGCCACCCTAAGGCGGGTGGAGGAGGAGATCCTCTGGCCCCTCGTCCGGGGGTTGGAGGCCGAGGGGGTGGTCTACCGGGGGGTGATCTACGCCGGCCTCATGCTCACCCGGGAAGGCCCCAAGGTGCTGGAGTTCAACGCCCGCTTCGGCGACCCCGAGGCCCAGGCCGTCCTGCCCCTTCTCCAAAGCGACCTGGTGGAGCTGGCCCTGAAGGTGGCCGAGGGGAGGCTTCAGGGCACCCGGCTTTCCTGGCGGGAGGGGGCCGCCGCCTGCGTGGTCCTGGCCGCCCCCGGCTACCCGGAGAACCCCAGGAAGGGGATCCCCCTCCACCTCCCCGAGCCCCCGGAAGGGGTCTTGGTCTTCCACGCCGGGACCCGGCGGGAAGGGGGCAGGCTCGTGAGCGCCGGGGGGCGGGTCCTAAACGTGGTGGGCCTGGGGAAGGACCTGAAGGAGGCCCTGGAGCGGGCCTACGCCTTCATCCCCCGGGTGGGCTTCCCCGGGGCGGTGTACCGGCGGGACATCGGCCGGAAGGCCCTGGCCCGCTTCAGTACTTGAGCCGGGCCAGGGGGAGGCGTTCGCAGGCCCGGAGCGCCTGGCCCAGGGTGCGGAAGCCCCTCTCCTTCAGGAGGGGGATCATGCGGGCGTAGACCTCGGCGGTCATGAGGGCATCCCCTAAGGCGGTGTGCCGGCCCAGGACCGGGACCCCAAAGCGCTCTGCCAGGCGCTCCAGGCGGTGGTCCTTGAGGTCGGGGAAGAGGAGGTGGGCCAGGAGGAGGGTGTCCACCAGGGGGGGCTGGTCTATGCCCACCTTGCGCAGGAAGGCCATGTCAAAGGCCCCGTTGTGGGCCACCAGGACGCTTCCCTCCAAAAAGGCCCGGAAGGCGGGGAGGACCTCCTCCAGCTTGGGCTTGCCCTTCAGCATCTCCCAGGTGAGGCCGTGGACCTCGGTGGAGGTTTTGGGGATGGGGCGGCCCGGGTCCACCAGGGCCTCGTAAACCTCGTGCCGGAGGACCCGGCTTCCCAGAAGGTGGACTGCCCCCAGGGCGATGATGGTGTCCTCCCTGGGGTCCAGCCCCGTGGTCTCCAGGTCAAAGGCGGTGTAGAGGAGGCCCTCCAGGGGGGCCTCCTCCAGGGCCTCGGAGACCTGGAGGAGGCTCAGGTCAAAGACCTCGGCCCTGGGGGGAGGGCCAGGGGGGGCGGGCAGGCTCGGGGCCTTCACAGCGGGGAGGAGGAGGATGAGGCGGTGCCCCTCCCGCCACAGGCTTCCGCCTGCCTTTTCCACGGCCTCCTTCAGGAGGGGGTGGGGGTCCGGGGCGGGGTGGGGGAAGAGGAGGCTGAGCCGGAGGAAGCCCTCGAGGGCCCTTCCTTCCAGGAGGACCTCCTCCGCCTCCTTCAGGGTGGCGGCCAGGCCCCGGCCCAGGGCGTAGGTGTCCACCCTGAGGAGAAGCCACCTGGCCTCCTCCTCCAGGGCCAGGCCCGGCTGGACCCCGGCCTCCCGCTCCAGGGTCTCCGCCAGGAGGGCCAGGAGGTCTTGGGCCAGGACCTCGGCGGCTTGGGGCGAGGGCTTTAGGGCCTGGACCAGCTGGGCGAGCTCCTGGGCGGCCTCCTGGGCCTTCTCGGCCAGGGGCCGGACCTCCGGGGGAGCCTCCTGGGCCAGGATCTCCGCCAGGGCCTTGAGGCCCGCCAGCTTGTCCTTGAGGCGGTGGAGGGTGGCCTCGTCCAGGCCCTCCTCCCCCTTTTGGGCCTCGAGGATCAGCCCCATCCCCTCCGATAGGGGCACCGCCTGCAGGAGGAGGTTTTTCCCCCTGGCCTGGGTGAGGAAGCGCTCCTTGGGAAGCTTCAGGGCGTGGGCCAAAAGCCCCGGATCCAGCAGGCCAAAGAGGCTTTTGCCGATTCCCAGGCCCTCCCCCAGGAGCTCCTGGGCCTTGGGGTTGTAGAGGACCACCTGGCCCCGGGGGTTGGCCAGGACCACCCCCTGGGGCAGATGGGCGATGAGGGCGGAGAGGATGGCCCTTTCCCGCTCCACGAGGGCCTTGGCCTCCTGGACCCTGGCCTCCACCTCCTTCTCCAAAGCGGCTTTCTCCTCGGCCAGGCGCTGCACCAGGCGGCCTAAGGCCTGGAGCTCCAGGGGGCCCTTTAGGGGCAGGCGGTGGCTGGGGTTGGCCAGGAGGATCTCCGCCTCCTGGCCTAGGGCCCGGGTGGCCGCCAGGTAGCCCAGGAAGAGGGGGTGGAGGAGCGCCCCCAGCACCAGGGCGAAGAGGAAGGCCACAAAGAGGAGGAGGGGGGCCTTGGCCCGCGCCAGCTCCAGGAGCTCCCGGGCCAGGGCCTCCTGGTCCTGGAGGAGGAGGAAGAGGGCGAGCCCCACCACCCCCCCCACCAGGAGGAGGCCCAGGAGGAGGGCGCCCAAAAAGCGGAAGACCTCCCTCACAAGCCCTCCGAAAGCCTTTGCACTTCCGCCAGCAGGTCCTGGATGCCGAAGGGCTTGGCCATGAAGGCCTCTGCCCCCAGGGCCAGGGCCTTGGCCCGGTCCGCCTCCCGGCCCCGGGCGGTGAGGACCAGGACCCGGGGCTTCCTGCCCTGGGGTAGCCGCTCCAGGACGGCGAAGCCGTCCAGGTCCGGCAGCATGAGGTCCAGGACCAGGAGGTCAAAGGGCCCCTCTTCCAAAAGCCTCAGGGCCTCTGCCCCCGTTCTGGCCAGGGCCACCTCGTGCCCGGCCTTCTTCAGGAGGAACTCCAGGGGCACCAGGATGCTCTCCTCGTCATCCACCACCAGGATCCGCATGGTCCACCTCCAAGGGCAGGGCGAAGGCGAAGCGCGCCCCCTCGCCCGCTTCCAAAAAGACCCGCCCCCCCAGGGCCTCGGCGAGCCTCCGGGCCAGGTAGAGGCCCAGGCCCGTGCCCCCGGCGAAGCTTTGGAAGGGCTCAAAGAGCCATGGCCTCTTTTCCTCGGGCACCCCGGGGCCATCGTCTTGCACATAGAAGAAGGCCTCCCTCCCCGAAGGCATGAGCTCCAGGATAACCCGGCTTTGAGCGTGGCGGATGGCGTTTTGCAGGAGGTTCAAGAGCACCTGGAGGACCCGGTCCCGGTCGGTGAGGGCCTGGACCGCCTCATGGGGCAGGCGGCCTTCCAGAAGCACCCCCCGTTCCCGGGCCAGGGGGGCCACCAGGGCCAGGGCCTCTTGGGCGGGCTCCCGCAGGTCCAGGCGCTGAAGCCTCAGGGGAATCCCCGCCTGGACTTTGGCGTAGGCCAGGACCTCTTCCACCAGGCGGGAGAGGCGGGCCGCCTCCTTGGCCAAGAGGCCGGTGAAGCGCCGCCTCTCCGCCTCCGGCAGGTCCGGATGGGCCTCCAGGATCTCCGCCAGGGCCCGCACCGCGGTGAGGGGGGTCTTGAGCTCGTGGGATATGGCGGCCAGAACCTCGTCCTTGGCCTGGTCCAGGGCCTTCAGGCGCTCGTAGGCCTGGGCCAGCTCCCGCCTCGCCTCCTCGAGGGCCCTGGCGTAGGCCCTAACCTCCTTGGACTCCCGGGCCGCCTCCTCCAGAAGGGCCTCTGGCGGGGCCTTCTCCGTGACGGAAAGGATGAGGAGCCGGGCGGTGGCGGGCCCCAACGCGCCCGCCAGGAGGGCCTCGGCCTTGGCCGCCGCCTGGGGGCCGGGGAGGTCCTGGGCCTCCTTGAGGAAGGCCGCCTCCGCCTCCGAGCCCAGGACCCGGGAGAGGAGGCCAGCCAGCGCCCCCACTTCCCCGGTCCGCCCCTCCACCGGCGCCTCCCTCTTGGTGAAGAGGGAAACCCCCACCACCAGGCCCAGGTTCAGAAGGAGGCTTGCCAAGAAGCCGTGGGTGGTGGCCTCGAGGCCCCGCAGGCCGAGAAGCCCCTCCGGCCTCAGGAGGGGGTGGGGGCCCTCCAGGAAGACCGGGGGGAGCCAGCCCGACCGCGCCAGGGCGGGCAGGAAGAGGGTGTAGGCCCAAAGGAGGATGCCCCCAAGAAGCCCCGCTAGGGCCCCTTCCCGGGTGGCCCCCTTCCAGTAGAGGCCGAGGAGGGCGGCCGGGGCCAGCTGGGCCACGGCGGCGAAGGAGATGAGCCCCATGGCCACCAGGGCGTAGGCCTCCCCCGCCAGGCGGAAGTAGAGGTAGGCCAGGAGCATGACGGCCAGGATGGAAAGCCTTCGCCAGAGGAGGAGGCTTGCCAGGGCCTTGGCCCGGAGGAGGAGAGGGGACAGGAGATGGTTGGAGATCAGGATGGAAAGGGCCAGGGCCTCCACGATCACCATGGCCGTCGCCGCCGAGACCCCCCCCAGAAAGGCCAGGAGGACCAGAGCGGGCCCCGCTTCCTGGGCCAGGGCCAGGACGAAGAGGTCGGGGTTTTCTTGGGGGAAGTGGATCCGGCCCAGAAGGGCCAGGGGGAGGACGGGCAGGTTGATGAGGAGGAGGTAGAGGGGAAAGGCCCAGGCGGCCAGGGGGAGGTGGCCTGGGTTTACGTTCTCCACCACGCTCACGTGGAACTGCCGGGGCAGGAAGAGGAAGGCCAGGCCCGAGAGGAGGGTGAGGCCCACCCAGTCCAGGTAGCCGGGAAGCCCCTCCGGGGGCCGGAGGAGGGGCCAGAGCTCCGGCCTCTTCGGGACCTCCAAAAAGGGGTTTCCCAGGGAAAAAAGCGCGGCCAGCCCCACCAGGAGGAGGGCGAAAAGCTTCACCGAGGACTCAAAGGCCACGGCCAGGACCAGGCCCTCGTGCCTCTCCGAGGGGTCCAGGCGGCGGGTGCCGAAGAGGATGGCGAAGAGGGCCAGGAAGAAGAGGGCCAGGGCCTTGGCCTTCATCGTAGCTGAAACCGGGCCGCCGTGCTCTCCTGGACTTCCTGGATGGCCCGGAAGCCCTCGAGGGCCCGCCGCCTCTCGCCGGGGCTCAAGGCCTCCCACAGGACGCGGTTTTCCAGAGGGGCCCCCTTCTCCAAGGCCTCCAGCTGGGCCTTCAGCCTCAGGCCGAAGAAGAAGGCGAAGGCCTCCCCCAGGCGCTCCGCCCCCTCCTGGCTCAGGGTGCCTCCCTGGACGGCGGCCTTGAGCCTCTCCTCGGTGCCCAGGGCCCGGCTTCCCGCCATGAGGGCGTAGAGGCGGGCCAGGGACACGATGGGGGCCAGGGCGTGCCGCTTCAGGTCCACATACCCCTCCTCGGTGCGCACCCGGCCCAGGAAGCCCAGGGGGGGGCGGAAGGCTAGAGCCGCCTGGGCCAGGTGGTAGAGGAAAACCCCCTTGCGGCTTCCCTCCAGGATGGCCTCCTCCAGGGGCCTTAAGGAGAGCTCCCCGGCCACGGAGCGGAAGTCAAAGAAGATCTGGGTCTCCAGGAGGGCCTGGGGCTCCGGGGCCTCCATCCACTTCCGGAAGGTGGAGAGCCAGTCCTTTAGGGGCATGCGCCAGCGGGTGGCCATGTACCCTCCCTTGCACTCGGGGATGCCCGCCCGGATGAGCCCCTCCACCACGGCCTCCGCCAGGGCCTGGAAGTAGGCCTCGTGCCCCTCCTCCTTGAGCACCAGGGCGTTGTCCTGGTCGGTGAGGAGGGCCTGCTCCCGGCGCCCTTCCGAGCCGAAGACCATGAAGCTGTAAGGGATGGGGGGCGGCCCCAGGCGGGCCTCGGCTTCCTTGACGAGCCTCCGGATGAGGGCGTCGTTGAGGCCCGCCACCACCCGGCCGATCCCTGTGGGGGGGAGGCCGCTGTGGACCAGGCTCTCCACCAGGCGGGCCACCTCCTCGGCGTAGCGGCTGAGCTCCAGCCGCTCCACCCTCCGGAGGAGGAGGAGGGGACTGGTGGCGGGGACCAGGTCGGTGTGGGTCACCACGCCCACCACCTTCGCCCCCTCCAATAGGGGCAGGTGGTGGATCCCCCGCTCCACCATGGCGGCCAGGGCCTCGTAGAGGGGGGTGTCGGCGGGGAGGGCGAAGAGGGGGCGGGTGGCCACCTCCCCCACTGGGGTGGAGGAGGGCCTTTCCTGGGCCAGGACCCGGTTCCGCAGGTCCCGGTCGGTGAGGATACCCAAGGGCTCCCCCTCCACCAGGAGGCTGGAGACCCTTTCCTGGGCCATCCTCCTGGCCGCCTCGGCCACCGTGGCCCCGGGGGCGATGTAGAGGGGCGGGCGGCGCACGAGCCGCCCCACGGGGGTGAAGAGGTCGGCCCGGACCCCCGCCCTGAGGCGCACCCGGTCTCCCAGCCGGGCGGCGAAGTAGCGGGCGGCCTCGGGGTAGGAGAGGAGCCAGAAGAAGACCTCCTTGGGCCAGCGGAGGACCTCCACCCCTTCCTTGGCCACCACCCCCAGGGCCGGGGGCTCCCCCAGGAAGAGGGAGGGGAAGCCGAAGAAGGCCCCGGGGCCCAGGACCTCCACCTCCTCCTCCCCGTCCACCAGGGCCACGCGCCCCCGGGCTACCAGGTAGAGGTGCTGGCTGGGGGGGCCGCCCTGGGCCAGGATGGAGGCCCCCTCCGGGTAGGCAAGCCGCTCCGGGGTGGCCTCGAGGCGGGCCAGGGCCTCTTCAGGCAGGTCCTTTAGGGGTGGGATGGTCTTTGGGTCCATGGTCCGGGGTCAGCCAGGCTATCAGGGGGACGATGTAGGGCAAAGCCACCTGCGCCTGAAACAGGACCACGAGGCCCGCCCCTAGGACAAAGGCCGGGGGTAGGAGCACGAAAAGCCGCACCACGCGGCCTAGGCCGGGTGGGGGTAGGGGCCAGATGCGGTGGTAAAGGAGGCCAAGCCCAAGGCCTAAGGCTACTCCCAAGGCGATCTGGAGGAGGATCTGGGGGGTGGGGAAGGGAAAGCCCAGGAGGTAGTGGCCCAGGAGGTAAAAGGCGAAAAGGGCGCTCAGGCTTCCCAGGTAAAACCGCAAAAGCTTCATCTTGCCTCCAAGTATAAGCCCCCTGGGCCCGGAGGCCCAGGGGATGGGCGGAAAGGCCTAGTGGTCGGCAGCGGCCCCGCTACCCTTGGGCACACGGATCTCGTCCACCAGCTTCTGGATCTCCTGGGGCGGGGGCGGGGTGGCCCGGGAGACCAGGTAGGCCACCAGGAAGTTGAGGAGCATGCCGATGGCGCCAATGCCTTCTGCCGTGATGCCAAAGACGAAGTTGGGCCAGCCCAGGTACTTGGTGCCCACGATGTAGGTGGCGGTGAAGACCAGGCCCACGATCATTCCCGCCACCGCTCCCTGCATGTTCATCCTCCGGTCAAAGATGCCCAGGAGGATGGCGGGGAAGAAGGTGCTGGCGGCAAGCCCAAAGGCGAAGGCCACCAGCTGGGCGATGAAGGCCGGCGGGTTGATGCCGAAGGGGGCGGCCAGGATCACCACCAGGGCGATGACCACCCGGGCGATGGTGAGCTTGGTGGCCTCGGAGGCATTGGGGTAGATCATCCGGGTGTAGAGGTCGTGGGAGATGGCGCTGGCCATCACGATCAGGAGGCCTGCGGCCGTGGAGAGGGCGGCGGCCAGGCCCCCCGCCGCCACCAGGCCCACGATGAAGGGGGCCAGCTTGGCCACCTCAGGGGTGGAGAGGACGATGATGTCCCGGTCAATGGTGACCTCGTTGACGTCCTTGTTGCCGCTCATCTGCAGGATGCCGTCCCCGTTCTTGTCCTCAAACTTGAGGAGGCCCGTCTTCTCCCACTTGGCCACCCAGTCAATCTGGCGCACTTCCTCCAGGGGCTTGTTGGCCAGGGTGTTGAGGAGGTTGTACTTGGAAAAGACGGCCACGGCGGGGGCGGTGGTGTAGAGGAGGCCGATGAAGAGGAGGGCCCAGCCGGCGCTCCAGCGGGCGTCCGAGGCCCTGGGCACGGTGTAGAAGCGGATGATCACGTGGGGGAGGCCAGCGGTTCCCACCATGAGGGTCAGGGTGATGAGGAAGACGTTGAGGGCGGAGAGGTTCTGGAAGGGGGCCACGTATTCCGTGAAGCCCAGCTCCACCTGGAGCTGGCTCAGGCGCACGGCGAAGTCGCTGAAGGTGAAGGAGAGGGGGGGAAGGGGGTTGCCGGTGAGGAGGTTGGAGAGGGCGATGCCCATGATCAGGTAGGCGGAGATGAGTACGGTGTACTGGGCCACCTGGGTCCAGGTGATCCCCTTCATGCCGCCGATCACGGCGATGAAGGCGGTGACCAAGACGGCGACCCAGACCCCCGTGGCCACATCCACCCCCAGGTAGCGGGAGAGGACGATGCCCACGCCCCTGAGCTGGGGAACCATGTAGACGAAGGAAACGAACAGGGCGCTGATGATGGCCACCACCCGGGCGAGGTTGGAGTAGTAGCGGTCCCCCACGAACTCGGGCACGGTGTACTTGCCGTACTTGCGCAGGTAGGGGGCGAGGAGGAGGGCCAGGAGGACGTACCCGCCGGTCCAGCCCATGAGGTAGACGGCCCCGTCGTAACCCAGGAAGGAGATGAGACCCGCCATGGAGATGAAGCTGGCCCCCGACATCCAGTCGGCGGCGGTGGCGGCCCCGTTGGCCACCGGGGGTACCCCCCGGCCCGCCACGTAGAAGCCCGCCGTCTCCCGCACCCGGGCCCAGTAGCCGATGCCCAAGTAAAGGGCAAAGCTGAGAATCACAATGGTCCAAGTCCAGGCTTCAACGCTCACGGTCTACCCCCTTAATCCTCAAAGCCGTATTCCCGGTCCAAGGCCTGCATCCTAATGGCGTAGACGAAGATCAGGGCGATGAAAACCCAGATGGCCCCCTGCTGGGCGATCCAGAAGCCCAAGGGCGGACCGCCGAAGAGCCGGATGCCGTTGAGAGCGGGGGCCAGCAGGATGCCGAGCCCATAGGCCACCACCGCCCAGATCACCAGCAGGTTCCGGATCAGGGCCAGGTTCTTCCGCCAGTACTCCGCCAGCTTGCCTTCGTCCATAGCTCCCTCCCTCGCCAAACCGGATAAGGCTTTGGGGATGCGTAGGATTTGCCTTACCCCGGTTTGGTGGCGGCTATCTTAGAGGCCCATGAGGAGGGTGTCAAGAAACGGGGGTTTTTTCGCTATGCGCCAAAGGGGCGGTTTCCCAGAAACAAAACCCCACCGGAGCTTCCCGGCGGGGTGGCCGTTTGGGCGCTACTCCTCGAGGGTGGAGAGGTCCCCGGGGTCTTTGCCCAGCTCCTGGGCCTTAAGAAGCCGCCGCAGGATCTTGCCGGAGCGGGTCTTGGGGAGCTTGTCCAGGAAAACCACCTCGCTCGGGGTGGCGATGGGGCCCAGCTCCCTTCGCACGTGCTGGACGATGCTGTCTTTAAGCTCCTCGGAAGGGGTCTGGCCCAGGCGCAGGACCACGAAGGCCTTGATGGCCTCCCCCTTGACGGGGTCGGGTACCCCGATCACCGCCGCCTCGGCCACGGCGGGGTGGGAGACCAGGGCGCTCTCCACGTCGGCGGTGCCGATGCGGTGCCCGGCCACGTTGAGGACGTCGTCGGCCCGGCCCAGGACGCTATAGTAGCCCTCCTCGTCCTGGCTCGCCACGTCCCCGGCCATGTAGACGTTGCCGGGGACCTCCCGCCAGTACTGCAGGTAGCGGTCGTGGTTGCCCCAGACGGTGCGCATCATGTGGGGGAAGGGGCGCTTGAGGACCAGAAGCCCGCCCTGCCCCGGGGGCACGGGCCTCCCCGTCTCGTCCACCACCGCCGCCTCCACCCCTGGCAGGGCCACCCCGGCGAAGCCGGGCTTGGCGGGGAGGGTGAGGGGGGTGCCCAGGGTGGGGCCTCCCAGCTCCGTCTGCCACCAGTTGTCGGCCACGAAGCCCCGCCTCCCTTCGTCCACCAGGTGCCGGTAGGCGAAGCGCAGGGCCTCGGGGTTCAGGGGCTCCCCGGCCACGGCGATGAGGCGCAGGCTGGAGAGGTCGTACTTTTTCGGCCACTCGGGGCCGAACTTCATGAACATGCGCACCGCCGTGGGGGCGGTGAACATGACGTTCACCCGGTAGCGCTCCACCGCCCGCCAGATGGCCCCGGGGTCCGGGTAGTCGGGGGCCCCTTCCCGCAGGACGCTGGTGATGCCCTCCAGGAGGGGGGCGTAGACGATGTAGGAGTGGCCCACGATCCAGCCGATGTCGCTGGTGGCCCAGAAGAGGTCGTCGTCCTTGACGTCAAAGAAGGTGCGCAGGTGGTAGGTGGTGCCCACCATGTACCCGCCGTGCACGTGGACCACGCCCTTGGGCTTTCCCGTGGAACCCGAGGTGTAGAGGATGAAGAGGGGGTGCTCGGCCTCCACCATCTCCGCCCGGGCCTCGGGCGGGTGGCCGAAGAGGAGCTCCTCAAAGTCGTAGTGCCCCGGGGGAAGCTCCGCCTTGCCCAGGCGCTGGAACCAGACCACCTTGAGGGGGAGGTCGCGGATGGCCTCCTCGGCGATGGAGCGGAGGTCCACCACCTTGCCCCGCCTATAGCTCACGTCCCCGGCGATGAGGAGCTTGGCCCCGGCGTCCAGAATCCGCTCCCTTAAGGCCCCCACGCCGAGGCCGGCGTAGACCACGCTGTGGATGGCCCCCAGGTAGGCGGTGGCCAGCATGGCCAGGATGCCCTCCAGGGTGAGGGGCATGTAGATGACCACCCGGTCGCCCTTCCCCACCCCCAGGGCCTTCAGGGCCGTGGCCAGGCGGCGCACCCGGTCCAGAAGCTCCCCGTAGGTGAGCTTGGCCTCCTGGCCCTCCTCGGAGAGGTAGAGGAGGGCCACCTTGTTCCTGAGGCCCCGCTCCACGTTGCGTTCCAGGGCGTTGTACACGGCGTTGGTGGTGCCCCCCAGGAACCACTTGTGCTCGGGCAGGTTCCACTCCAGGACCCTCTCAAAGGGCTTCTCCCAGTAAAAGCGCCTGGCCCACGCCCCCCAGAAGCCCTCGGGGTCCTCGAGGCTCCGCCGGTACTCCCCCTGGAAGTCCTGGAGGTTGGCCGCCTTCCTCAGGTGCTCCGGTGCCCAAAGCTTCTCCTCGCTCCTAAGAATCTTTTCCACCGCCATAACCGTCCTCCAGCCCCGAGGTGTCCCCCGGGTCCACGCCCAAAAGCTCGGCCTTGAGAAGCCGCCTCAGGATCTTGCCGCTCCGGGTGCGGGGGAGGCTTTCGGTGAAGAAGACCTCCACCGGCCCCAAAGGCCCCAGGTGGCGGGAGAGGTGGGCCTTGAGCTTCTCCGCCAGAAGGGGCTTCAGCTCCTCGGGCAGGTCCTTGGTCCTGGGCACCACGAAGAGGACCAGCCTCTCCCCCTCCTCCCCGGGCAGGCCGATGGCGGCGGCCTCGGCCACCTGGGGGTGGGTGAGGAGGGCCGCCTCCACCTCGGCGGTGCCCAGCCTGGCCTCCCCCAGCTTGATGACCTCCTCGGAGCGGCCCAGGATGCGGAAGTACCCCTCCTCGTCCATGAGGGCCAGGTCCCCCGTGAGGTAGAGCCCCCCCCGCCAGGGGTTCTCCCCCCCCAGGAGGTCCACCAGCTGGGCCGGCCCCGCCCGCAGGAGGACCAGGTGGCCCCTCTCCCCCGGGGGCAGGACCCGTCCCTCGCCGTCCACCACCCGGGCCTCCACCCCGGGCAGGGGTACCCCCACGAAGCCCGGCTTGGCCGGGAGGGGAAGGGGGGTGGCCAGGGCCGGGGCTCCCAGCTCCGTCTGCCACCAGTTGTCCAGGGGCCAGGCCAGGTTCTCCCTGGTCCAGCGCCAGACCTCGGGGGCCAGGGCCTCGCCCACGCTCCCCACCAGCCTGAGCCCCGTGGGCCTGGCCTCCCCGTGGCGGCGGAGGGTGCGGAGGACCGTGGGGGAGGTGAGGAGGACCCTCACGCCCAGGCGTTCCAGCCTCTGGTAGAAGGCGCTGGGGCTGGGATGGTCGGGCCGGTCCTCCAAGAGGAGGCTCGTCCCCCCGAGGAAGAGGGGAGCGTAGAGGCCGAAGGAGTGGCCCACGATCCAGAAGAGGTCCGCGGTGGTGTGGAAGACTTCTCCGGGCTTCAGGTCAAAGAGGTGGCGCAGGGCCCAGGCCACGCCCACCATGTACCCCCCGTGGCCGTGGACCACCCCTTTGGGCGTGCCCGTGGAGCCCGAGGTGTGGAGGAGGAAGAGGGGGTGGGAGGAGGGGACGGGGAGGGCCTCCTGGGGCTTGCCCTCCATGGCCCGCTCCAGAAACTCCGTGGTGCCCCTCCGGTGCCAGAGGACAGGGAGGTCCAGGCCCGAGAGGGCGGCCTCCACCGCCGCCCGGGTGGGCGCGAACCGGCCCCTCAGGTAGTACCCGTCGGCGGCGATGAGGAGGCGGGCTTCGCCCTTTAGGAGCCGCTGGCGCAGGGCCTCGGGGCCCAGGCCCATGGGCAGGGCCATGTGGACCGCCCCTAGGCGGGCGGCGGCCAGCATGGCGATGGCCGCCTCCACCCCCGTGGGCAGGTAGAGGGCCACCCGGTCCCCCAGGCCCACCCCCAGGTCCTTCAGCACCCCCGCCAGGCGGGCGGAGAGGTCGTGGAGTTCCCGATAGGTCCACTTCTCCAGGGTCCCTTCCCCGTCCAGGGTGAGGAGGGCCACCTGCTGGGCCCTTTCCGGGAGGTGGCGGTCTAGGGCGTTCAGGGCGGCGTTGGTGAGGCCCCCTTGGAACCAGGCCCGGCTTTCGGCGTCATACACCCTCTCCCAGGGCCTGGCCCAAAGGAGCCCTTGGGCGAAGTCGCCCCAGAAGCCTTCCGGGTCCTCGAGGCTCTGGCGGTAGAGGGCGGGGAAGTCCTGGAGGTTCGCCTTTTCCAAAAGCGCCCTAGGGGGCTCCACCACCTCCACCTGGGGCCCCACCTCGGCGGGCGGGGGGAGGGGAGGGGGCTCGGGGGCGGGCAGGTGGGCGGAGACCTGGGCCACCTCCGAGAGGGCCCGGGCCAGGCGGCTGAAGGCGAAGGGGAAGCGCCGGGCGGGCACCACCACCCCCAAAGCCCCCAGAACCTCCCCCTTGGGGCCCAGGAGGGGGGCCGCCAGGGCGGAGATCCCCAGGGCGTACTCCTCCATCTCCACCGCCAGCCCCGAGGCCCGGACCCGCTCCAGTTCGGCCTCGAGGGCCAAGGGGTCGGTGAGGGTGTAGGGGGTCTTGGGGAAGAGGGGCGGGACGGGCAGGACCCCGTGGGCCAGGAGGACCTTGCCCAGGGCCAGGGCGTGGGCCTCGGGGGGCAGGGTCTCCCCCAGGGGGTTGGGCTGGCCCTGCCGCCCCCGGGTCTTGAGCCGGACCCCTTCCGGGGTGAGGAGGGCCAGGTAGCACCGCTCCCGGGTCCTCAGGTAGAGCTCCTCCAGGGCCTCCTCCAGGAAGCCTTGGGCCTTAGGGGCGGGCCGGGCCCGGGCCAGGGTGTACCGCCCTTCCCCTTTGACGGCGAAGCCCTCCTCCACCAGGCTGTTGAGGAGGGCGTAGGCGGCGGAGAGGCTCCGGCCCAGGTGCCTGGCCACCTCCTTGGCCTCCACCCCTTCCGGGTGCTCCGCCAGGTAGGCCAGGATGCGCAAGGCCGCCTGCACCGTGGAAAGCCCCTTTCGCCGCGGCATCTGGCCCCATCTTCCCGAGGGAAAAGGCCCGCTGTCAAGAAAAGGGAGATTTTTCGCCATTTCGCAAACCCCCTTTTTCTTGACCCCGTGGGCCCGGGCCGCCTATCCTCGGAAAGCGAAGGAGGACCTATGGACCGGATTGAGGGTGTGCTCAAGGAGGAGCGGGTCTTCTACCCCAGCGAGGCGTTCCGCAAGCAGGCCCACATCGGGAGCGAGGAGGAGTACGAAAGGCTCTACCGGGAGAGCCTCGAGGACCCCGAGGGCTTCTGGGGAAGGGTGGCCTCGGAGCTCCACTGGTTCACCCCCTGGCAGAAGGTTCTAGAGGGGGACCTGCCCCACCCCAAGTGGTTCGTGGGGGGCAGGACCAACCTCTCCTACAACGCCCTGGACCGCCACGTGGGGACCTGGCGCAAAAACAAGGCCGCCCTCATCTGGGAGGGGGAGCCGGGAGAGGAGCGGGTCCTCACCTACCACGACCTCTGGCGGGAGGTGCAGAAGTTCGCCAACGTCCTCAAGCGCCTGGGGGTCAAGAAGGGGGACCGGGTCACCATCTACCTGCCCATGATCCCCGAAGCGGCCATCGCCATGCTGGCCTGCACCCGCATCGGGGCGGTGCACTCCGTGGTCTTTGGGGGCTTCTCCTCGGGGGCGCTGGCGGACCGCATCAAGGACGCCGAGGCCAAGGTCCTCATCACCGCCGACGGGGGCTACCGCCGGGGGAGCGTCGTCCCCCTCAAGCAAAACGCCGACGAGGCCCTGAAGGAGACCCCCAGCGTGGAGCACGTGGTGGTGGTGCGCCGCACCGGGGAGGAGGTGCCCATGACCCCGGGTCGGGACCACTGGTGGCACGAGCTCATGGAGGTGGTCTCCGACCGGGCGGACCCCGAGCCCATGGAGGCGGAAGACCCCCTCTTCATCCTCTACACCTCGGGCTCCACCGGGAAGCCCAAGGGCGTCCTCCACACCCTGGGCGGGTACATGACCTACGTCTACTACACCACCAAGCTGGTCTTTGACCTCAAGGACGAGGACGTGTACTGGTGCACCGCCGACGTGGGCTGGATCACCGGGCACTCCTACGTGGTCTACGGCCCTCTCCTCAACGGGGCCACCACGGTCATGTACGAGGGGGCCCCCAACTGGCCCGAGCCCGACCGCTTATGGCAGATCGTGGACAAGTACGGGGTCACCATCTTCTACACCGCCCCCACCGCCATCCGGGCCTTCATGAAGTGGGGGGAGAACTGGCCCTTAAAGCACCGCCTGGACACCCTCCGCCTTCTCGGGACCGTGGGCGAGCCCATCAACCCCGAGGCCTGGCTTTGGTACTACCAGGTGATCGGCAAGGGGCGTTGCCCCATCGTGGACACCTGGTGGCAGACGGAGACCGGGGGCATCATGATCACCACCCTCCCCGGGGCCCACGCCATGAAGCCCGGGCATGCCGGCAAGCCCTTCTTCGGCATCAGGCCGGAGATCCTGGACTCCGAGCACCGGCCCGTGGAGAACCCCAACGAGGGCGGGCACCTCTGCATCACCCGGCCCTGGCCGAGCATGCTCCGCACCGTCTGGGGGGACCCGGAGCGCTTCATCCAGCAGTACTTCAGCCAGCACCCCGGGGTCTACTTCACCGGGGACGGGGCCAGGCGTGACCAGGACGGCTACTACCTGATCCTGGGTCGGGTGGACGACGTCCTCAACGTGGCCGGGCACCGGCTTGGCACCATGGAGATTGAGTCGGCCCTGGTCTCCCACCCCGCCGTGGCCGAGGCGGCGGTGGTGGGCCGGCCCGATCCCCTGAAGGGAGAGGCCATCGTGGCCTTCGTCACCCTGAAGGAGGGCCACAACCCCTCCGAGGCCCTGGGGGAGGAGCTGAAGGCCCACGTGGCCAAGGTCATCGGCCCCATCGCCCGCCCCGACGAGGTGCGCTTCACCGAGGCTTTACCCAAGACCCGCTCCGGCAAGATCATGCGCCGCCTCCTGCGGCAGATCGCCGCCGGGGAGCAGGAGATCAAGGGGGACACCTCCACCCTCGAGGACCGCTCGGTGGTGGAGAAGCTCAGGCAGGGTTCCTAAGCCTCAGGCCTACCGGGGCCCCCATCCTGGCTTGGGCCAGGATGGGGCGGTTCTACTGGGCCGGGCTCTTGTGGACGTGGACCACCTTCCACCCCTCGGGAAAGCGCACGGCTACCCGGCTCTCGTTGACGGCGGTGTGCCTGAGGCCCCCTTCCTCCTCCACGGTGAGGAGGAGGGTGTAGCTGAAGATGGCCACGTCGCCGTAGAGCTGCAGGCGCCGCTCCAGGAGGTCCAGCCGGTAGGGGCGGCCCCGGGTGGCCCACTGCCTTTCCGTCATAAAGAGGTGGAAGGGGAGGCCGTCCAAGCGGTGGGGGGTCACGAACCACTCGTAAAGGGATAGCTCCTCGTGGGTGGTGGCCTTATACCCTTCGGGGTCGCCGTCGTAGATGCTCTTGAGGTGCCTTTCCAGAAAGGCCCAAAGCGCCTCTTCCATCCTCACCTCCCGGGCTGGTACTCCCCCCACTCCTCCCTCAAGACCCCGCAGACCTCGCCCAGGGTGGCCCGGCGCCGGAAGGCCTCCAGCACATAGGGGAAGAGGTTCTCGCTTCCCCTCGCCGCCCGCCTCAGGTTCTCCAGGCCCACCCGGACGCTCTCCCCGTCCCGGTTGCGCTTAAACTCGGCCACTTCCCGCTTGCGCTTCTCGTGGAGCTCGGGGTCTATGCGCTGGACGGGGACGGGCTCGTTGAGGGGGCTCTTTGGGTCCTGGAAGCGGTTGACCCCCACGATGATCCTCTTGCCCTCCTCCACCTCCTTCTGGAACTGCCAGGCGGACTCCTCTATGGCCCGGTGGAAGTAGCCCGCCTCCACGGCGGCCACCGCGCCCCCCAGGGCCTCTATCTCCCCGATGAGCCTCTCCGCCTCCTGCTCCAGGGCCTCGGTGAGGTGCTCCACGTAGAAGCTCCCTCCCAGGGGGTCCACGGCCCGGGTGACCCCGCTCTCGTAGGCCAGGATCTGCTGGGTCCTCAGGGCCAGGAGGGCGCTTTTCTCCGTGGGCAGGCCCAGGGCCTCATCGTAGGCGTTGGTGTGGAGGCTCTGCGTGCCCCCTAGGACGGCGGCCAGGGCCTGGTAGGCGGTGCGCACCACGTTGTTCAGGGGCTCCTGGGCGGTCAGGGTGGAGCCCCCGGTCTGGGTGTGGAAGCGGAGCATCCAGCTTTTGGGGTCCTTGGCCCCGAACTCCTCCCGCATGATGCGGGCCCAGAGCCTTCGCGCCGCCCGGAACTTGGCGACCTCCTCAAAGATGTCGTTGTGGGCGGCGAAGAAGAAGGAGAGCCTGGGGGCGAAGCGGTCAATGTCTAGGCCCCGCTCCAAAGCCGCCCGCACGTAGGCCTTGCCGTCCGCCAGGGTGAAGGCGATCTCCTGGGCGGCGGTGGCCCCGGCCTCGCGGATGTGGTAGCCGGAGATGCTGATGGTGTTCCACCGGGGCACCTTTTGGCTGCAGAACTCAAAGATGTCGGTCACGAGCCGCATGGAGGGGCCCGGCGGGTAGATGTAGGTGCCCCGGGCGAAGTACTCCTTGAGGATGTCGTTCTGCACCGTGCCCGAGACCTTTTCCCAGGGGACTCCCTGCTTCTCCGCCACCAGGAGGTAAAGGGCCAGGAGCATCATGGCGGGGGCGTTGATGGTCATGCTGGTGGAGACCTGGTCCAGGGGGATGCCCTGGAAGAGCTTCTCCATGTCCGCCAGCGTGGCGATGGACACCCCCACCCGCCCCACCTCCCCCACGCTCATGGGGTGGTCGGGGTCCAGGCCCAGCTGGGTGGGGAGGTCAAAGGCCACGCTGAGGCCCGTCTGCCCCTGGGCCAGGAGGTATCGGTAGCGGGCGTTGGTCTCCTCGGCGGTGGAGAAGCCGGCGTACTGGCGCATGGTCCAGGGCCTCTCCAGGTACATCCTGGGGTAGATGCCCCGGGTGAAGGGGTACTCCCCCGGGCGGCCCAGCTTTTCCCGGTAGCCTTCGGGCAGGGACTCAAAGAGGCCTTCCATGCCCTAGTTTTACAGGAGGCGGAGGAGGAGAAGGAAGAGGAAGAGGAGGCCGAAGATGAGGAGAAGGGGCGGGAGGAGGAGGCTATAGAGGGCTAGGACCATGGCCAGAAAGTCCTTCCAGTCGGGCCTCGCTTCCTTCACGCCCCCATTGTAGCCCCACGCTTTCCCTTTTGATAGCATTAGGCCATGGCCCTCTCCAAGAACGCCCGCAAGGTCCTCAAGGTCCTGGCCCGGCGGGGGGCCCCGGAGGTCCTTCTGGCCCTGGGCCGGGGGCCTTCCCGCTTTTCCGATCTGCAGGCCTACCTCCTCCTCTCCCCCCGGACCCTGGCGGAGAGGCTTCGGGAGTATCACCTTCTGGGCTTCGTGGAGAGGCGGGCCTTCCCCGAGGTGCCGCCCCGGGTAGAATACGCCCTGACCGCCCGGGGTAAGCGGGTACTGGAGTTTCTGCGCGCATTGGAGGAGACCCTGGATTCCGAGGAGGTTAAGCGGTGAAGGCGCGAGCCATCGTGGTGACATCGGGCAAAGGTGGGGTGGGGAAGACCACCACCACCGCCAACCTGGGGGCCGGTCTGGCCAGGCTGGGCGAGAAGGTGGCGGTCATTGACGTGGACGTGGGCCTCAGGAACCTGGACGTGGTCATGGGCCTCGAGGGCCGGGTGGTCTTTGACCTCATTGACGTCTTGGAGGGCCGGGCCAAGGTGCGCCAGGCCCTCATCCGGGACAAGCGGGTGGAGAACCTCTACCTCCTCCCCGCCTCCCAGACCAAGGACAAGGAGGCCCTGGACCCGGTGCGCTTCCAGGAGCTGGTGCGCCACCTTTTGGAAGAGGAGGGGTTTGACCGGGTCCTCATAGACTCCCCCGCCGGGATAGAAAAGGGCTTCCAGACGGCGGCCACCCCGGCGGAGGGGGCCTTGGTGGTGGTGAACCCCGAGGTCGCTAGCGTGCGGGATGCCGACCGCATCATCGGCCTCCTGGAGGCCCGGGAGATTCGGGAAAACTTCCTCGTCATCAACCGCCTGCGGCCCAAGATGGTCTCCCGGGGAGACATGCTCTCGGTGGAGGACGTGGTGGAGATCCTGGGTCTGAAGCCCATCGGCATCATCCCCGAGGACGAGCAGGTCCTCATCTCCACCAACCAGGGCGAGCCTTTGGTCCTCAAGGGGACAAGCCCCGCCGCCATCGCCTTTATGGACACCGCCCGCCGCGTCCACGGGGAGGAGGTGCCCTTTAGGAGCGTGGACGAGGCCCAGGGGCTCATGGCGGTGTTGCGCAGGCTCTTTGGAGGGCGCTGATGTGGTGGCGTAAAAGGAGCAAGGAGAAGGCCAAGGAGAGGCTCAAGCTGGTCCTGGCCTACGACCGGGCCAAGCTGTCGCCGGGGATGGTGGAGAACCTGAAGCGGGACCTCCTCGAGGTCCTCCGCCGCTACTTCCCCGCCCAGGAGGAGGGCCTTTCCGTGGCCTTGGAGGAGCGGGGGGAGAAGATGGTCCTCATGGCCGACATCCCCCTCAAGTGATGGTCCTGAGGCGCCCCAACCTCCTGGCCTACGATTTCGGCCTGGTGGCCCTGGTTCTGGCCATCCTGGCCCTGGGGCTTTTCAACCTGAGAAGCGCCCTGCCGGACCCAAGCCTCTTCTCCCGGCAGCTTCTCGCCCTATTCCTGGGCCTAGGCCTGGCGGTGGGGGTCCAGTTCCTCTCCCGCCGCCTGGTCTTCGCCCTGGCCTATCCCCTTTACTTCCTTTCCCTGGCCCTTTTGATCCTGGTCCTCCTCTTTGGGCGGGAGATCAACGGGGCCAAGGCCTGGTTTGTCCTGGGGCCTTTGCAGTTCCAGCCCTTAGAGCTGGCCAAGCTGGGCCTGGTCCTGGCCCTGGGCCGGCTTCTGGAAGACCGCCCCATCCGAAGGGTCTGGGACTACGTCCTCCCCGGCCTCCTCACCCTGCCCGTGGTGGCCCTCCTCCTCCTCCAGCCCGATCTCGGGGGGAGCCTGGTGGTCCTCTTCGGGGTCTTCGCCGTCCTCCTGGTAAGGGGGCTACCCTGGAAGCACCTCCTCTTGGTGGCCCTGGCCCTGGCCGTCCTGGTGCCCACCCTGGTCTGGCCCAACCTCAAGCCCTACCAGCGGGAGCGGGTCCTCATCGTCCTGGACCCTTACCGGGACCCCTTGGGCCAGGGGTTTCAGGTCATCCAGTCCACCATCGCCATCGGCTCCGGGGGGCTTTTGGGCAAGGGATACGGCCAGGGGACCCAGACCCAGCTGGGCTTCGTCCCCTTCCGCCATACGGACTTCGTCTTCGCCGTCTGGGCCGAGGAGTGGGGGTTCGTGGGGGTGGCGGCCCTCCTGGCCCTCTACGCCCTCCTCGTCCTCAGGATCCTCGCCCTGGCCCTGGAGTGCCCCAGGCTCGCCGACCGCCTCTTCATCGCCGGGGTGGGGGGGATGCTGGGCTTCCAGGTCCTGGTCAACCTGGGGGTGGCCCTGGGGGTCATGCCGGTGACGGGCCTCACCCTGCCCCTCTTCTCCTACGGGGGGTCCAGCCTCATGGCCACCCTCTTCTCCCTGGGACTCGTGCTCCTGGTGCACCGGGACCGGGCCGAGCCCTAGGGGCTTGCAGGGAGGGGCGGGGTTGCTAAACTTACCCCGTGGCCGGGGACGCTCTGGTGCGCCTTCAGGGGGTGCGGAAGCGCTACGGGGAAGTGGTGGCCCTGGACGGGGTGGACCTGGAGATCAGGAGGGGTGAGTTTTTCAGCCTCCTCGGGCCCTCGGGGTGCGGCAAGACCACGCTTTTAAGGCTCCTCGCCGGCTTTGAGACCCCGGACGCTGGCCGGGTTCTGATCGGGGGGAAGGACATGGCGGGGGTTCCCCCCTATGAGCGGTCCGTGAACACGGTCTTTCAGAACTACGCCCTCTTCCCCCACATGACCGTGGCGGGGAACATCGCCTTCGGCCTCAGGATGAAGGGGCTTCCCCAAGGGGAGATCCGCAAAAAGGTAGCCTGGGCCCTAGAGCTGGTGGACCTTCTGGGCCTCGAGGGCCGCTACCCCAGGGAGCTTTCCGGCGGGCAAAAGCAGCGGGTGGCCCTGGCAAGAGCCCTGGTCCTGGAGCCCCAGGTCCTCCTTTTGGACGAGCCCCTTTCCGCTTTGGACCTGAAGCTCCGCCAAGAGCTCAGGGTGGAGCTCATGCAGCTCCAGAGGCGCCTTGGCACCACCTTTGTCTTCGTCACCCACGACCAGGAGGAGGCTTTGGTCATGTCGGACCGCATCGCCGTCATGCGCGCGGGGCGCGTGGAGCAGGTGGGCCTCCCCGACGAGGTCTACGAAAGGCCCAAAAACCGCTTTGTGGCCGACTTCCTGGGCCGATCCAACTTCCTTCCCGCCCGGCCCCACCCCCTGGGGGCCGAGACCCCTCTGGGCCCCCTTCGCCTTAAGTCCCCCCTGGAGCGGGAGGCCCTTCTGGTCATCCGCCCCGAGAAGATCCGCCTCTACCCCAAGGAGGCGACCCCGCCCCGGGAGAACCTGGTCGTGGCCCAGGTGGAGGAGATCGTCTACACAGGGGCGGAAAACCAGTACTACCTGCGGGCGGGGGAGGTGCGGCTTCTGGCCTACACCCTGAACCAGGACCTGCAAGAGCCCGGTTCCGAGGAGTTCGCCTACGGGGAAGAGGTCATCTGCTACCTCCCCCCGGAGAACCTGGTGGTGATCCATGAATGAGGCGGCGACTCCCCGGCAGCGCCTCCTCCGGGTCCTGGTGACCGTGGGGCCCGGGGGGCTTTGGCTCCTCCTCTTCGTCCTCCTGCCCACGCTCCTCGTCCTCCTGGCCTCTTTTATGCGCCGGGGGCCTTACGGGGAGCTCTTGGGGCCTTTGGGCCTCCACAACTACCTGAGGCTTTTGGAGGCCCCCTACTTGGAGGCCTTCGCCCAGAGCCTCTGGGTGGGGGCCCTAGCCACCCTGTTGGCCGCCCTCCTCGGCTACCCCCTGGCCTTTTACATCGCCCGCCACCCCAGGCGGGACCTGCTTCTCCTCCTCCTCCTCATCCCCTTTTTCACCAACTTCCTCATCCGGGTCTACGCCTGGCTGGTCCTGTTGCAGAAAGAGGGGCTTCTGAACGCCCTCCTCCTGGCCTTTGGCCTTGGCCCCTACGCCTTCTACCCCTCCTTCGCCGCGGTGATCCTGGCCACGGTCTACACCTTCCTGCCCTTCTTCGTCCTGCCCGTCTACGCCAGCGTGGAGCGCGTGGACTGGCAGCTTCTGGAGGCCGCCTACGACCTGGGGGCGAGGCCCTTTAGGGCCTTCCTTCACGCCGTGCTCCCCCAGACCTACCCCGGCCTCTTCGCCGGGAGCGTTTTGGTCTTCATCCCCGCCATGGGGACCTTCGTGGTGGCGGACCTCCTGGGGGCGGGGCGGGTGGTCCTCATCGGCAACCTCATCCAGCAGCAGTTCGGCCTGACCCGGGACTGGCCCTTCGGGGCGGCTTTGAGCGTGTTTCTGATGGCCTTCGTTCTCCTGGCCCTCTACCTCTACCGGAGGCTCCAGGGGGAACGGGGCCTCGAGGACCTGGTATGAGGCGGCTTCTCTCCCTCCACGCCTTTCTGGTCTACCTCTTCCTTTACCTTCCCATCCTGGTCATCGCGGCCCTCTCCTTCAACGAGAGCCGCCGGGGGGTGCGCTTCACCGGCTTCACCCTGGACTGGTACCGGGCCCTCTTCCAGGACCCCAGGGTCCTGGAGTACTTCCTCAACACCCTGGTGGTGGCCTTCACCTCCACCCTGGTCTCCACCGTGCTGGGCACCCTTTTGGCCCTGGGCCTGGTGCGCTACCGCTTTTTGGGCCGGGGGTTCCTCACCTACCTCCTCTACATCCCCGTGGTGGTGCCCGACGTGGTCATGGGGGTCTCCCTCCTCCTCCTCTTCGCCTTCGCCCGGGAGCTTCTCGGATTTCCCCGGCTTTCCCTCCTCACGGTGATCCTGGGCCACATCACCTTCCAGATGGCCTTCGTGACCCTGGTGGTGCGCTCGAGGCTTCTCCTTTTGGACCCGGCCCTGGAGGAGGCCGCCCGGGACTTGGGGGCCAGGGGCCTCCAGACCTTCCTCTACGTGACCCTGCCCCTGGCCTGGCCTGGCGTGGCCGCCGGGGCCCTCCTGGCCCTCACCCTCTCCCTGGACGACTTTGTGGTCACCTTCTTCACCGCCGGGCCCGGGGCCACCACCCTGCCCCTTTACATCTACTCCAGCGTGAAGCTGGGCGTGAGCCCCAAGGTCCACGCCCTCTCCACCCTGTTGGTGGGCTTTTCCGCCTTCTTCCTGGCCTTGGGGTATGCTCTTAGCCGGAGGCGCCTATGAGCCTGAGGCTTGTTCTCCCCTTGCTGGCCCTGCTCCTCACCGCCTGCCCCAAGAAGGCCGAGGCCACCCTTTACTTCCTGAACTGGGCGGACTACATCCCCGAGGGGCTTGTCAAGAAGTTTGAGAAAGAGACCGGGGCCAAGGTGGTCCTGGACACCTTTGAGTCCCCCGAGGCCATGCTGGCCAAGCTGAAGGCGGGGGCCGACCGGGAGTTCTCCCTGGTGGTGGCCCCCGACTACTACGTCCTGCAGATGGCCCGGGAGGGCCTCGTCGCCACTCTGGACAAGGGGAGACTGAGGAACCTGGCCAACCTGGACCCCTTCTTCCAGGACCCCCCCTACGATCCCGGCCTCCAGCACTCCGTTCCCTACCTCTGGGGGACCACGGGCCTGGCCTACCGGGAGGACCTGGTGAAGGGCCCTGTGGACTCCTACGCCGTCCTCTTTGACCCCAAGGCCCAGGTGGGCCCCTTCCTCCTCCTGGACGAGATGCGGGAGACCATCGGGGCCGCCCTCAGGTACCTGGGCTACTCGGTCAACGCCACCGACCCAGAGGCCCTGGAGAAGGCCAAGGAGCTCCTCATCGCCGCCAAGGCCCGCTCCGTGGGCTTCGCCGGAGGGGTGGAGGCCCTGAACCGCATCCTGGCCGGGGACGCCGCCCTCTCCCTGGCCTACTCCGGGGACCTCCTCCAGGCCCGGCAGGAGGACGCGCGGCTCCGCTACGCCATCCCCAAGGAAGGGGGGACCATCTGGACCGACGCCATGGTGGTCCTCAAGCGGGGGCCTTCCCAGGACCTGGCCTACCGCTTCATAGACTTCCTCCTGAGGCCGGAAAACGCCGCCGAGCTCGCCGCCTACACCCACTACGCCACCCCGGTGGCCAAGGCCATCCCCCTCTTACCCGAGGAGATGCGCCAAGACCCCGCCGTCTTCCCCCCGGAGGAGGTGCGGGCCAGGCTGGAGTACCTGAAGGACCTGGGTCCCGAGATCGCCCTTTACGACCGGGTCTGGACCGAGGTCAAGGCCCGCTAAAGGCGGAGGAGGAGGCCAGGGCCTATACTGGGCCTATGAAACGCCTCCTCTCCCTTCTCCTCCTCTTCCTGCCCGCCCTGGCCCAGGGGCCGGAGGCCCTCTGGGCCAAGACCTGCGCCCAGTGCCACGGGGAGAAGGCCCAGGGGGTGAGGCCCTACCCGGGCCTGGGGGAGGCGGCTTCCCTTTTGGCTACGCCAGAAGGGCGGCGGTACCTGGTCCTGGTGGTCCTCTACGGCAAGAAGGGCGCCTCAGGGCTCATGCCCGGCTTCGCCCAGCTCAAGGACGAAGAGCTCGCCGCCCTTCTAAACCACCTGATGGCCCTTCTGAAGGCCAAGGGGGAGCCCTTCAAGCCCGAGGAAATCAAAAAGGAGCGGGGCCAGAACCTGGCCCCGGATCAGATCAAAAGGCCTTAGGTGGACCTTCCTCCCCCATGCCAGCGTGGGGCGTTTCCAGCACCGCGCCCTCGTCGGCCTGGGCCACCAGGGCGGCGTAGCGGGCGAACACGCCGTGGCGGAAGGCGGGGGGGCGTGGCTTCCAGCTTTCCTTCCGCCTCGCAAGCTCCTCCTCGGGGAGGAGGACCTCCAGAAGGCGGTTTTCCACGTCTATGCGCACCCTGTCCCCCTCCTTGAGGAGGGCGATGGGCCCGCCCACAAAGGCCTCGGGGGCGATGTGCCCCACCATGAGGCCCCGGGTGCCCCCGGAGAAGCGCCCGTCGGTGAGGAGGGCCACCTCGGGGCCCAGGCCTTCGCCCACGATGGCGCTGGTCACCGAGAGCATCTCCGGCATGCCGGGGGCCCCCTTGGGCCCCACGTAGCGGATGACCACCACGTCCCCGGGGCGGATCTCCTTGGCCAGGACCTTGGTCATGGCCTCCTCCTCGGAGTCAAACACCCGGGCCGGGCCCTCAAAGTAGGTGCGCTCCGTGCCCGCAAGCTTCAAGACCGCTCCCCTCGGGGCCAGGTTCCCCCGGAGGACCACAAGCCCGCCCTGGGGCTTCAGGGCCCGCTCCACGGGGAAGACCACCTTTTGCCCTTCGGCCTCCCTGAAGGCCTGTTCCACCTCCTCCGCCAGGGTGCGCCCGGTGAGGGTCTTTTCCTCGCCAAAGAGGAGGTCCGCCTCCAGAAGCCTTTTGAAGACCAGGGGCGTGCCCCCCGCTTCATAAAGCTCCCAGGCGGTGTAGGTACCCCAGGGCCGGAGGTCGGCGATGACGGGGGTCTTGCGGGAGACCCGGTCAAAGTCGTCCAGGCTGAGCTCCACCCCCACCTCCTTGGCCATGGCCAGAAGGTGCAGCACGGCGTTGGTGCTGCCGCCCGTGGCGGCCACGGCGGCGATGGCGTTCAGGAAGCTCCTCCGGGTGAGGAAGTCTTGGGGCTTCCAGTCGCGCTCTATGGCCCAGGCCAGGATCCTTCCCGCCTCTTTGGTGGCCCTTGGCTTTTCCGGGTGGACGGCGGGGATGGCGTTGTAGCCCATGGGGGAGAGGCCCAGGACCTCGAGGGCCATGGCCATGGTGTTGGCCGTGTACTGCCCCCCGCAGGCCCCGGGGCCGGGGATGGCCCGGCGCTCAATCTCCAAAAGCTCCTCGTCGGTGATCCTGCCCGCCGCCCGCTGGCCCACGGCCTCAAAGACCTCCACGATGGTGAGCTTGCGGCCCCGCCACTCCCCGGGGGCGATGGTCCCCCCGTAGAGGACCATGCCGGGGACCCCGCTCCTGATGACCCCCATGGCGCCGCCGGGGATGGTCTTGTCGCAGGCGGAGAGGACCGCCATGCCGTCGTAGAGGTAGCCCTGGGCGACGAGCTCCACGCTGTCGGCGATGACCTCGCGGCTTACGAGGCTCGCCCGCATCCCCGGGGTGCCCATGCTGATGCCGTCGGAGATGGCGGGGGCCCCGAACTCAAAGGGGAAGACCCCGGCCTCCTTGAGCCCCGCCTTCAGGTCCAAGGCCAGCTGGCGCAGGTGGTAGTTGCAGGGCATCCCGTCGGTGAAGGTGTTGACCACCCCCACGAAGGGCCTCCCAAAGTCCTCGTCCCCCACGCCCACCGCCCGGAGCATGCTCCGGGCCGGGGCCTGCTGCAAGCCTTTCTTGATCCGATCCGACCTCATGCGTCCCTCCACGTGGCGATCTTGCCGTGAAAGGCCCTGGCCCTGGGCAGGAGCCGGACCAGGGCCCTCGCCGCCTCCTCGGGGGTGAGGAGGCGGCCTTCCTCCCGGTAGCCGCGGAAGACCCGCTGGAGCACGGGGGCCCCGCCCCCCTGGGCCTCCCGGGCCGCCTTCTGCATGTCCGTCTCCACCACCCCCGGGCGGTAGACGAAGCAGGTGACCTCCGGGGCCTCGGCGGCCAGTTGCCGCGCCAGGTGCTCCTCCGCCGCCTTGGCCACGGCGTAGGCCCCGATGCCGGGCAGGTTGGTCTCGGCTGCGCCCGAGCCCAGATAGACCGCCAGGCCCTCGCCCCTTTGGAGAAGGTGGGGGTAGGCGAAGCGGGCCAGCTGGTAGCCGGCGATCAGGTTGGCCTCGAGGACCTCCATAAAGAGTCTCTCCGCCAACTCAAAGAGGAAGGGCCCCGGGTGGAGGACCCCGGCGTTGTGGATGAAGCCGGCGAAGTTGCCCAGCTCCAGGGCCTTCGCCACCAGGGCCTCGGCCACTTCCGCCTTCCCGGCGCTCCCCGGGACCATCTCCGCCTTGGCCCCCAAGGCGCGCACCTCCTCCAGCGCCGCCAAAAGCGGGGCCTCCCGTCTGGCGTTCAGGACCAGGTCGTAGCCCGCCTTGGCCAGCTCCAGGGCCAGGGCCTTCCCGATGCCCCGGCTGGCCCCGGTGAGGACCAGGGTCTTCCTCATAGGAGCGCCTCCACGGGCACCTCCACGCCCATGAACTCCAGGACCTCCCCCGGGCCCAGGGCCTCCACCTCCTCGTAAGCCTCCCCCTGGGGCTTCCGGTGGACCAGAACCCGCCCGCCCTCTAGGTCCACCACCCAGACCTCGGGCACCCCCGCCCTGGCGTAGAGGGGGAGCTTGGTGCCCAGGTCGTAGCGGAGGGTGGTGTCCGCCACCTCCACCACCAAAAGGGCATCGGAGGCCTCGGGTAGTCGCTCTTCGTAGAAGTCGGGGCGGGGCTTCAAGAGGGCCAGATCGGGGTAGAGCTCGGATTCACCCACCACCAAGGGGTTTTGGGGCGAGATAAGGGCTTTTCCGGACTGGAGCAAAGGCAGGAGGAGGGCGAGGAGCCGGTTGACCTTGGCCGCGTGCCGCTTCCCTATAGGGCTCATTTCTACCAGATCCCCTTCCACCAGCTCCAGCCTCATGTCCTCGGGAAAGACCCCGGCCTCCACCATGCGGTGAAACTCCTCCAGGGAGATCTTGTGGCGGGTCACGGCAGGACCTCCTTGACGGGCACCTTCAGGGAGAGGACCTCAAGCTCCCCGTCCTCGAGGACCCTGGCTTCCTGGTAGGCTTCCCCCTTGGGGTTCCGAAAGACGTGCACCCTGTCCCGCACCAGGTCCACCACAAGGACCTCCGGTATCCCGGCTTGGGCGTAGAGGGGGAGCTTCACCTTGAGGTCGTGGTCCAGGCTGGTCTCGGCCACCTCCACCACCAAGAGGGCGTCCTTGGCATCGGGCAGGCGGTTGCGGTACCGGGTCCTCGGGGGCTGGAGGAGGGCGAGGTCGGGATAGACCTCGGTGTCCGGGAAAAGCACGAGGGGGTTTTGCACCGAGAGCACGCTTTGATCCCGTAGGGCGCTCAAGAGGTCCACGAGGGTGTTCAGGACGTACGCATGTCGCTTTCCAATGGGGCTCAGCTCTACCACCTCCCCCCGGATGAGCTCCACCCGGTCATCCTCGGAGAGGATCCCCGCCTCGGCCATGCGGTGGAAGTCCTCGGCGCTGAAGCGGTGCCGGATCATACCCCCATCTTAGCCCAGGTGGCGGAGGACCTCTTCCGTGAAGGCCTGGGTTCCGGCGCTCCCCCCCAGGTCGGGCGGGGGGGTTTCCCGGAGGGCCTTGGCCACGGCGGCCTCCACCCGCCTCGCCAGCTCCACCAGGCCGAAGGCGTGCTCCAGCATCATGGCGGCGGAGAGGATGGCGGCCGTGGGGTTGGCGATGCCCTTGCCGGCGATGTCAGGGGCCGAGCCGTGCACGGGCTCAAAGACCGGGGTGCCCCGCCCTAAGGAGGCCGAGGGGAGGAGGCCCAAGGAGCCCGGGAGGACGCTGGCCAGGTCCGAGAGGATGTCGCCGAAGATGTTGCCGGTGACCACCACGTCAAAGCGGGCGGGGTTCTTCACCAGGTGCATGGCCATGGCGTCCACGTACTGGTGCTCGAGGGCCACGTCGGGGTAGCCCTTGTGGACCTCCTCCACGGTCTTCCGCCAGAACTCCCCCACCTCCAGCACGTTGGCCTTGTCCACGCTGGTCAGGTGCCTTCTGCGCTTCCTGGCCGCCTCAAAGGCCACCTTGGCCACCCGCTCCACCTCGGGTTTGGAGTAGCGCTCGGTGTTCCAGGCCTCGGCCTCCGACATCCCCCTGGGCTCCCCGAAGTAGATCCCCCCGGTGAGCTCCCTCACGATCAGCACGTCCACCCCCCGGGCGATCTCCTCCTTGAGGGGGGAAAGCCTCTCCAGCCCGGGGAAGACCTTGGCCGGGCGCAGGTTGGCGAAGAGGTCCTGGCTCTTTCTGAGGGCGAGGAGCCCCGTCTCGGGCCGGATCTTGCGGGGAAGGACGTCCCACCTGGGTCCCCCCACGCTTCCCAAAAGCACCGCCTCCGCCGCCTCCACCCCCTTTCGGGTCACCTCCGGGAAGGGCTCCCCGTACCCGTCTATGGCGGCGCCCCCGAAGGGGAAGGTCTCGTAGGTGAGGCCAAGGCCCTCCCGCTCGTCCAGGGCCTTAAGGACCCTGAGGGCCGCCTCCGTGACCTCGGGGCCGATGCCGTCCCCGGGCAGGACCGCCACCCTCATGGGGCCTCCTTGGGGTAGGGGAGCTTGCGGTCAAACTCGTCCAAAAGCTCCCCGGCCTCCAGAAGCTCGCCGATGGGGTCCCAAAGCCCCTCCACCAAAGCCTCCCGGGCCTCCTCCCGGATGAAGAGGGGGGCGGTGCGGCCCCCGAAGCGGACCTCCTTGTTGACCAGGTCAATCTCCACCTCCAGCTCGGGGTTGGCCTCCACGGCCTGGAAGAGGGCCGCCAGGTCCTCGGGGGCCATGGTCACGGCGGGAAGGCCGATGGCGATGGCGTTGCCGAAGAAGATCTCGGCGAAGCTCTCGCCGATGATGGCCTTGAAGCCCGCCCGCTTGATGGCCTGGGGGGCGTGCTCCCGGCTGGAACCGGAGCCGAAGCCCGACTCCACCAGGAGGATGGTGGCCCCCCCGTAGTGGGGGTCGTTCAGGGGGTGAGGCTTGGGGTTGCCCGCCTCGTCAAAGCGCTCGTCGTAAAAGAGGTACTGGCCCAGCCCCTCAAAGGTGATGCTCTTCATGAAGCGGGCGGGGATGATGCGGTCGGTGTCTATGTCCTCGCCCCTGATGGGCACGGCGCGACCCTTGATGACGGTGAACTTCTCCAGCATGGCTCACCTCCCGATGCCAAACACTTCCCGGGCGTCGGCGATCTCTCCGGTCACGGCGGCGGCGGCCACCATGACCGGGCTCATGAGGACGGTGCGGCCCCTTGGGCTTCCCATCCTCCCCTTGTAGTTGCGGTTGGAGCTACTGGCCGCCAGCTCGTCCCCTTCCAGGCGGTCCGGGTTCATGGCCAGGCACATGGAGCAGCCGGGGTTCCGCCACTCAAACCCCGCCTCGCGGAAGACCTCGGCGATGCCCTCCTCCTCCGCCTTTTTAGCCACCCACTCCGAGCCCGGCACCACCAGGGCCCGCACGCCCTTCTTCACCTTGTGCCCCTTGAGGTGGCGGGCCACCTCCCGGAGGTCGGAAAGCCTGGCGTTGGTGCAGCTCCCGATGAAGGCCACCTGGACGGGCACCCCCTTGATGGGCTGGCCGGGCCTGAAGCCCATGTAGGCCAGGGCCTCCTCGGCCACGGCCCTTTCTTCCTCGGGGAGCTCCTCCAGAAGGGGAATCCGCCCGTCCACGGGGATGGCCTGGCCCGGGTTGATGCCCCAGGTGACCGTGGGGGCGATCTCCTCGGCCCGGAAGCTGACCACGTCGTCGTAGGTGGCATCGGGGTCGGAGCGGAAGGAAAGCCAGCGCTTCTTGGCCTCCTCCCACTCAGGCCCCTTGGGGCTATAGGGGCGGCCCTCGAGGTAGGCGAAGGTGGTCTCGTCGGGGTTCACGTAGCCGATGCGGGCCCCACCCTCAATGGACATGTTGCAAAGGGTCATGCGGCTTTCCATGTCCATGGCCTCCACGGTGCTCCCGCCGTACTCATAGGCGTAGCCCAGGCCCCCCTTGACCCCCAGGGTGCGGATGATGTGGAGGATCACGTCCTTGGCGTAGACCCCGGGGCCCAGCTTTCCGTCCACGTTGATGCGCCGCACCTTGAGCTTCTTGGCGGCCAGGCTCTGGGTGGCCAGCACGTCCCGCACCTGGCTGGTGCCGATGCCGAAGGCCACGGCCCCGAAGGCCCCGTGGGTGGAGGTGTGGGAGTCGCCGCAGGCGATGGTCATCCCGGGCTGGGTGAGGCCCAGCTGGGGGCCGATGACGTGGACGATGCCCTGGTTGCCGCTGCCCAGGTCAAAGAAGGTGATGCCGTGCTCCTTGGTGTTGCGCCTCAGGGCCTCCAGCATGTTCTGGGCCAGAGGGTCCTGGAAGGGCTCGGTGCGGTCGTGGGTGGGGACGATGTGGTCCACGGTGGCGAAGGTGCGGTGGGGATAGCGCACCTTGAGGCCCAGGTCCTTCAGCATCCCAAAGGCCTGGGGGCTCGTGACCTCGTGGAGGAGGTGGAGGTCTATGAAAAGCTGGCTCTGCCCATTCCTGAGCTTTCGCACCTCGTGGGCCTCCCAAACCTTGTCGTAAAGCGTTTTTCCCATGCTCCCTCCCTAGAAAAAGCCCCCGGGTTCCTGGGCCCGGGGGAGTGCGGCGCAAAGCCTTTCCCTAAACCGGGCCTGCCCGGTCTAGGGATAGAAGGGCCCGCCGCATTGCCCTATAGCCTAAAGGGCCCGGGGCCCAAAGGTCAAGCTTGACGAAAGGGGCCTTCTTGCCTACAATGACCCTTGCGTCTGCCGGGGTGGCGGAATTGGTAGACGCGCACGATTCAGGGTCGTGTGTCCTCGCGGACGTGCGGGTTCAAGTCCCGCCCCCGGCACCAGAAGGCCCCGCTCAAGCGGGGCCCAAGCTTTTGGTTGACGGCTTGGGGCCTTGCCCGTACCCTAGGGGTAATGAAGCGCGTCCTTTCCGGCATCCAGCCCTCGGGGGAGATCCACATCGGCAACTACCTGGGGGCCATCAAGCAGTGGGTGGAGATCGGGGAGAAGCTGGGCCGGGATGCTTTCTTCTGCATCGTGGACTACCACGCCCTCACCAACCCCCTGGCCTACGACCCCGCGACCCTGGCCCAGCGCACCTTTGAGGCGGCCTTGGTCAACATGGCGGCGGGGCTGGACCCCGAGAAGGTGACCCTCTTCGTCCAGTCCCACGTGCCCGAGCACACGGAGCTGGCATGGGTCTTCACCACCCTCACCCCCCTCGGGGACCTGACCCGCATGACCCAGTTCAAGGACAAGGCGGCCAAACAGGAGACCGTCTGGAGCGGCCTCCTCATGTACCCCGTCCTGCAGGCGGCGGACATCCTCATCTACAAGGCGGACACCGTGCCCGTGGGGGAGGACCAGGTCCAGCACATAGAGCTCACCCGGGAGATTGCCCGCCGCTTCAACGGGCTTTTCGGGGAGACCTTCCCCGAGCCCCAGGCCCTCCTCAACCCCAAGGCCCCCAGGGTCCCGGGCATTGACGGCAAGGCCAAGATGAGCAAGTCCCTGGGCAACACCATCGGCCTTCTGGAGCCCGAGGAGAGCATCTGGGAGAAGATCCGCCACCTCCCCGACGACCCCCAGAGGATCCGCCTCCAAGACCCCGGGGACCCCGAGAGGACCATCGTCTTCACCTACCTCTCCTACTTCGCCCCCGAGGAGTTGGTGGCGGCCCTGAAGGAGGAGTACCGCCGAGCGGGGGTCGGGACCCTGACCGTGAAGCGCATCCTTTTTGAACACCTGATGCGCGCCTTGAGGCCCATTCGGGAACGGGCCGAGGCCCTGAAGCGGGACCCGGACTACGTGATGGACGCCCTCTTGGAGGGCGCCCGCCGGGCCCGAAGCGTCGCCCAGGCCACCATGGAGGAGGTGCGGGAGAAGGTGGGCCTCCTCCTGCCCAGGAAGCGCCCGGTGCTCCGGTGATCCAGATCGCCTTCCCCGGCTTCTCCGGCACCCCCGAGGCCCTGAGGGAGGCCCTGAGGCGGGGCCGGATATCCCCCAGGGCGGTCCCCGTGCTGAAGGTCATTGAGGACGCCCTGGCCCAGCTCCCCCCGTCCCTTAAAGAGAGGAGCGAGGTCCTGCCCATCCTGGCGGAGCTTCTCGTCCTCAAGCTCTCCCCGGAAAGGGCCATGGAGGCCGAGGAGGGCAAGGAAGCCCCCCTGGTCCAGGCCCTTCTGGACCTCTCCGAGACCGTGGCCTTTCTGGAAGCGCGGCTTAAAGCCCGGGCCAGGCTCCTTCCCGTGGCCCCACCCCCCCTCCCCAGGCCCGCCCTCCGGCTTTCCCCCAAGACCCTCTGGCAGGCGGCCAGGCCCTTCCGCCGGGCGGTTCTGGCCCTTCCCCGGGAGACCTTTGGGCTGAAGGAGGCCTGGGAGCGGCTTCGGGGGCTTCTTCGGGGGAGGGCGGTCTTCCAGGCCCTGCCCCTGGGGAGCTGGTGGGAGCGGGCGGTGGCCTTCGCCGCTCTTTTGGAGGCCCACCGCCTGGGTCTCCTTCGCCTCCACCAGGAGGCCCCCTTTGCCCCCCTTCACGTGGAGGTCTTGCAGGAGCGGCAGGAGCTCAGCGCCTAGCGCAGGAAGGTGATGAGGGCCAGCACCGCTGCCAGGGCGGTGAAGTAGAGCATGGCCTTGTTGAGGGCGTTGCCGATCTCGGCCTTCACCTCTTGGCGGAGACCGGCCATTTCCTGGCGGAGTCCGGCGATTTCTGCATTCACCGCCTGGCGGAGGCCGGCGATCTCCGCCTTTACCTCCTGACGGAGGCCATCGTGTTTTTCTTCTATCTCTTGGCGGAGGGCGCTGAACCTTTCCTCCATCTCCTGGCGAAGGCCCCCGATTTCGGCCCTGACCTCTTGGCGGAGGCCGTTGAACTTCTCCTCCATCTCCTGGCGAAGGCCCCCGATCTCGGCCTTCACCTCCTGGCGGAGGCCCCCGATGTCGGCCTTCACCTCCTGGCGGAGACCAGCCATTTCCTGGCGGAGTCCGGAGATCTCCTCCTTCACCCCCTGGCGGAGCCCGGCGATTTCCGCCTTCATCTCCTGGCGGAGTCCCGCGATCTCCGCTTTAACTTCCTGGCGGAGCCCCGCAATCTCGGCCTTCACCTCTTGGCGCAGGAGGTCCATGCGGTGCTCCAGGGCGGAGACCCTCTCGGGCAGGACCGCCATGACCCCTTCCACGATGCCTTCCAGCTTGTAAAGGCGCTCCTCCGTGGTCATCTGCCCCCAGGATAGCAGAGTAGACTGGAACCATGGGCGAGGCGGCGAAGACGTTGGAGCTTCTGGACGCCGAGGCCTACCTGGCCCTAGAGGAGCGCTCCCCCGTGCGCCACGAGCTCCTCGAGGGCCTGCCCTACGCCATGGCGGGGGCCACGGAGGCCCATAACCTCATCGTGGGCAACCTCTTTTACGGCCTTCGTCCTCATGCCCGGGCCAAGGGGTGCAGGCTCTTTGTTTCGGACATGAAGCTCAAGGTCTCCTCCCGCACCTTTTACTATCCCGACCTCATGGTCGTGTACGCGGAAGACCCCCACCCCCTCTACAAGGAGCGCCCCTGCCTGGTGATAGAGGTGCTTTCCGATAGCACCGAGACCATAGACCGAAGGGAGAAGCTTTGGCGCTATCGGGAGCTCCCAAGCCTCCAGGGCTACCTCCTGGTGGACTCCCGGGAAAGGCGGGTGGAGGGCTACTTCCGCCAGGGGGAAGTCTGGCTCTACCACCTTTGGGAGGGGGAGGGGGTGGTGGAGGTGCCCTGCCTCGGCGTGGGGCTAAACCTGGATGCCATCTACGAGGGGGTAGAGGTTTAGGCGGTCCCGCGCACCCACTGCGAGGGTTCCGGGGCTCACCAGCGCTCCTTTAGGTCTTCCTCGGTGTAGTCTTCCTCCGGGAGGCCCCTTATCGCCTGGGCCAAGCTGAGGGCCTGCCAGGCAAGCTCTTCGCCCCGCTTCTTTTCCAGGAGAAAGCGAGCGAAGTCTGCCACCTCTTTTTGGAGCGGTTCGGGCATTTTTTCCAGCAGGGCCAGAATCTCTTGCTTTACTGCCATATTGCCCACAATTTTACCCCCGCCTAGGGCACTAGAGCCCGTAGTAGGCCTCGGAGAGGTCCAGGCAGCCCTGCAGACAGGGTAGCGGCAGGCGGCCTTCCTCCGCTTCCCGGTACATCCAGCCCCCTTCCTCCCGGTAGTAGCCGAAGGCTCGAGGCGTTCTTGAGTCCACCAAGAGGTACGCCTGAAGGGTGGGCAGGCCCAGGTATTTGCGGAGCTTCTCCCTCCGGTCCGTGGCCTCCGTGGACTCGGAGAGCACCTCTATCACCAGACAGGGCTTTTCCTTGTAATGTTCCCCGGCGTCTTCTTCACAGATCACCATGAGGTCGGGGTAGTAGACCGTGGCCGCATCCACCTTAAGCCGCATGTCGCTGGCGTAGAGGCGGCACCCCTTTTCCCGGGCCAAGGGGCCCAGGGCCAGGACCAGGTTCACCACCACCCGGTTGTGTCGGTCGCTGGCCCCGGCCATGGCGTGGGGGAAACCTTCCACCAGCTCGTGCTTCACCGGGGCTTCCCGCTCTAGGGCCAGGTACTCCTCCAGGCTGAGGGGCCGCACCGCCTTAGCCGCGCCCATGCCTAGAGTGTAGCCTAGCCTGCCCCACGCAGTCGGAAAGGCTACGCCGCCTCATGAATGGGGCGGGCCTCTCTAAGTGCTAGGAAGCCCAAAGTGTCCGCGAGTCCGTCCCCCTTCCGACGGGCTGGGAAGTGGCCCCTTGCTCTAGGGCCAGGCACTCCTTTAGGCCGAGGGGCCGCACCGCCTTGGCCGCGCAGGGCCCCCGCCCTGGCTACATCCCGTTGACTTCGGGCACAAAACGGCCTACCCTGTAGCTAGGGACTGGGCCCGGGCTTTGCCCGGGCTTAGTACGTCTTGATCCTCTTCAAGACCTCCTCTCCCACGGGGTAGAGCGCCACCTTGCCTCCGAAGAAGCGCTCAAACCACTCCTCCATGTGGGGACGGCGTCTTCCAACCCCCAGGGAGCGCTTGAGGTAGTCGGCCAGGACGTAGGCGGGGAAATCCGCCGCTGCCAGGGGAAGGTGCTCTTTCTCCACCAGCGCCGGGACCCCTTGGAGGCGAGGTGTGGGGTGCGTTGCCCGCAAATGGGCTAAGGCTTACCGCCACAGGACGTGGTCCTGGGCCGGGTAGCGGGCCTCGGCGAGGAGGAAGCCGTATCCGGACAAACGGTCCAGCTCCTCCCGAAGCCTCTCTAGAAGAGCCTGTATCAAGTCCCGGCGGAGCCCTTCGGCTAGATTGCGCCCTTTCCTGTCCCCCAGGATATCGGCCATCTCCTTCTTGTTCGCGTAGACGCCTACCCACCCCGGCACCACCTGGGCCACGGTTTGCAGGACCCGCTGGAAGTAGACGAAGGCCTCTTCCGGGGAAAGGGGAAGAGGCGCCTTCCGGAAAAACCCCGTGCGCTGGTAGAGTTCCACGGCATGAAGCGGGGCGGGGTGGCCAAGCTGGAGCCTTTTTTGGAGGTCCTGCGACAGGGCTTCCAGCTGTCCAGACAAAGCTTCATAGTCGGGGCCCGCTGGAACCAGGGCGGCCAGGAGCAAATAGAGGGGCTGTTGGGGGTTTGCCAGGTCCAGTCCTGTTTCCCCGGACTCGTCCACATAAACCAGGAAGACCCTCTCCACGCTTACAGCCTAAGGCCCGCTTTCGCCCAGGCTACCCAGGGTGGCCCATAGACGATTCCCGAGGCCGCCACAAGTGAGGCCCGCCCGGGACTCCCCAGGCGGGCCCCTCCGCCCCCGGCTAGGTCAGGGTGAAGCTCTGGCCGGAGCGGCTTCGCACCTCCACCCGGCCCTTTTCCCGGGGGGCCCAGGGCCAGGACCAGGTTCACCACCACCCGGTTGTGTCGGTCGCTGGCCCCGGCCATGGCGTGGGGGAAACCTTCCAAAAGCTCGTGCTTCACCGAGGCTTCCCGCTCTAGGGCCAGGTACTCCTCCAGGCTGAGGGGCCGCACCGCCTTAGCCGCGCCCATGCCTAGAGTGTAGCCTAGCCTGCCCCACGCAGTCGGAAAGGCTACGCCGCCTCATGAACCCACATTCCGCACCCCCTTCACTCCAGCAGGTAATATCGCCCGGCCCCCAGGAGGCGCGCCGCGGTCTCGTGATGGGGAGCCAGGTTGAGGACGAACCACCTGCCCCCCAGCTCCTCCT
>Ga0079998_108702_pt1 | contig 41701 bp, 41 predicted proteins | sample PerSpoBPS_BMetaG_FD_69201 | JGI IMG/M metagenome (GOLD analysis project Ga0079998, IMG submission 69201) | Thermal spring microbial communities from Yellowstone National Park, Wyoming, USA - Perpetual Spouter B (PS_B) MetaG (SPADES assembly)... | ecosystem: Environmental > Aquatic > Thermal...
TAGTCTTAAACCCCCTCCCCACGCCGCTCTTCAGATAGTCGGCGTATTCGTCGGCCAGCCTAAACGCAAGCCACGTCAGATACAACTCGTCGTGACGCTCCCACAGACGGCCCTCCGGCTCTCCATACCTCTGTCTGAGGTACTCAAGCGCGGCTTCAGCCCTCTCCCGGTCGAACTCGTAGACAATCTGCCAAAGCGTTCTGTTTAGCCTCGCCTCATACAGCTCACGCACTATCTTCCTCAACTCGTCGAAGTTCCTCCCGCGCAGAGCCTCGCCGAATCTAGACAAAGGCACCTCAATAGAAAGCCTATCGATGGAGTAGGCCACGACCCACTCACCCTCCCTAACCGGCTGCCTATCTCTCAACACAAACCACAGGTAGGCCTCAGGCACCGGCCACTCCACCGGCCTGATGCGGGCGACGCCCTCACGCGCCCCATCCACCAGTTGCGCCACAGCCCTCTCCACAGCCGACAAGTCAAAACCGAAGGGAGCAACCACGTAGCCGGTGCGCCACTCCTTAGGCACCCCCTCCTCAAACGAAACCGGCCGCTTGATCTGCCGCACCTCCCACCCATCCTCCCCCGCCCTCCTCGCCAGCCCCTCGTCTTCAGTCCAGTATGCGACGTACGGCTCAAGCCTCCCACGCCAGCTGTCTCTGGCATACCACTGAACCACATCCTCAGGCATCGTCGAGAGGCCAAGCAGAAGCGCCCTCTCAGCCGCCTCCCTCCCAACCCTCAGACCCGTCTCCCTCGCGAAATGCCGCATCCCCTCGTGCATCTCTTCCACCGCGTCTTCCAGCCTGTCTGAACGCACAAAACGCTCAGCCGCCCTGGCGCCGTACGCCGCCAAGACGGCGCCGCTTGTCATCAAGACGGACATGGCAGTTAAGCCGGAGCACGGCGTGCAGTGGCGGAGGCTGGCGAGGTTCCACAGAGAGACGATGCACGGCTACGAGAGGAGGCTGGCGGCGATAGGCGGCGAGATTAGGCGCATTAGGGAATGCGCTGGTTTGCCGCAGAGCGTGGCAGAGGAGGCTGAATCACTAGTGAAGCGGTATTTCGACACAGTGGCTGGGTTCCCGCCTGAGGTGGTGGCTGTGGCCGTGCTGTGGGTCGCCGCTAAGGCGGCCGGCGTGCCCAGGCCTCTGGAGGATTTCCTAAGGTGTAGTAAGGCTGAGGAGCGGAGGGTGAGGAGGGTGGCGTGGCGGCTTAAAGAAGTAATGAAACTGGACAGGAGGCCGAGTATTGAGGACTACGTGAAGACTCTGGCGGCGAGGGTTAACCTGCCGGCGGCCGTGGTTAAGTCTGCGGTGGAGCTTTTGGAGAGGAATAGGAGGGTTTTGGCCGGTAAAAACCCGTGGGTTTCTGCGGCGGCGGCGTTGTGGCTGGCGTCGTTTAAGAAGCTGGGCCTCTTGAAGGCGCTGGCGGAGGCGGCGGGCACGACGACGGTTAGCATAAGGAAAGCCGCTGGGAGGATGAAGGTATGAGGCGGAAGATTAGGCAGTACCTCCCCGCACTGCTTTTATACGTGCAGAGGCGGCTGGAGGGTGAGAGGGGCTTTCTAGTCGCGGTGCGGACGCGTGATGTATGCGGGGTGGATAGGCGGTGTGGTAGGGCTGTGCACAGCCTCATGATGAGCCTAGTGGAGAAGGGGCTCGCGAGGCGGTTTAAGAAAGGCACCTACCTAATCGAGAGGAGGGCAGTGGAGGAGGTCATATCGGCCTTGAAGGAGTGGATATGACGACGGCGGCCAAAAAGATCAAAACCACAGCCACCGTCTTCGAGCTACCTCAAAAACTTGGTATTCTTCAGAACATTGAGTATGAGCCTCCGCCGAGGGAGTGGTGCACCTCCGAGGGGTGCCTCTACGAAGGGATTTTGACAGCAGAGGGCTGTCGCAGAGGGGTGTGTGTAAAGTACCGCGTGTGGGTGCATTCGAGAGATAGGAGGACATGGGGGGCGAAGGAGAAATGGAGAAGAAGGAGGGATGAGGAGGCGGGCGGCTGTATCAGACAGCAAGTCGCAGATGCTCTGTGGGAGTTGTCGGGGAAGTACGACGTCGGGCTGTGGTATGAGTATAGGAGGGTGGGTGCGGGGATTAATCAGTACGACGTCTTCTGTGGCGTCGTTGTGAATGGGGTGAGGCTGTATCAGCCGCACTGCCGCACGGCAGAGGAATGCGCCAGGCAGATTCTAGAGGATTACAGGCGGGAGCTGGAGAGGCTTAGGGAGCCGCCCCAGCCGGCTTTAGTCGTTAGAAGCGACCCAGCGGAGGAGTTGTTGAGGGAGTGGCCGGAATTGCAAGCCTTCGGCGTGGAGTGGGTTAGGAAGTGGCTTGTCCTTAGGGAGAGGCTGGTGGAGATTGCAAAGACACTGCGCAGATTCCCGTGGATGGTTGATATTATAAGGCAGAGGCCTATGAGCATCCTCCACCCCTACATGATAGAAGTGTACATAGCAAAGGACGGGTCGGAGGCGTGCCTCTCCCTCACCTCGTCGAAGGCATACTGCGTCCAAAACGGCTCGGTTAGGGAAGTCAAGCTAGAGCTGGAATTTAAGCGATACGAAACATACGAAGAGAAGATTAGAGAGGTATACCGCCCCAAGGGACTACTGGCATACACCACAATGGCAAGAGAATACGTAAGACTACTCTAGCCGCCTTTTTACAATACACGGCCCCCGACCGCTGGCATGTGTCTGCAGACACCACGAGGCGGCTCACCAAACTTATTTAAATACCAACTCAACACTTGAAGGTGACTGAGGGGTTTCCGGAGCGATTGGTGAGCGGGCCGAAGAAGCTGATTAGTAGAAATCTTTCACATCTACGTCTAGCAGCTGTGTGATCGGTGCATTAATGGGGATGAAATACGCAGTGCGCCCAGGTATCTTAGCGCTGGCGGCCACCCCAGTTTTGCCCAGCAACACAACGCCTATTGCCAACTTGTACGTTGGGAAGAATAGCCAACCCGCGGCGGTTAATTCTCTGTTGATTTTTATCCTTGTACCTACAATCTCTAGTATTGACACTCGTTTAACGTCTTTTGACGCCGTAAGCCTACTTATGTAGATTTTTATCTTACTCTTAGGGAGGCTCTTCATAATTGTTTTTCTATATTTTCTAGCTTTGATTAATACGAGTTTCCTATTTAAATTTCTTTTATTTCTATATATTTCAATCTTAATAATGGTTCGTCTATTTTTCTTTTCCACATCTTTCGAAATATTTAATTATATATCCTTTACTAGCTACGTGACAGAAAAATGGTACCAGCTTTCGGTCGAGATACACAAAAAGTACGGCGGCAAGATCTCGGTATTTCCAAAGGTTCCAGTCAGATCAATGGAGGACTTCGCCATATACTACACGCCAGGCATCGCCGAGGTGTCGAGGCGCATACACAAAAACCCAGAATTAGCGTTTGAACTCACCTCGCGGTGGAACCTTATAGGCGTTGTAACAGACGGCACCAGGGTGCTCGGGCTTGGGAACATCGGGCCTGAGGCGGCGTATCCGGTTATGGAGGGCAAGGCGCTGATCTTCAAATATCTGGGCGGCGTCGATGCAATCCCTATCCCAATTGGGGTGAAGACGCCTGAGGAGTTCATATTTGTCGCCAAGGCGCTGGAGCCTGCACTTGGCGGCGTCAACCTCGAAGACATAGAATCGCCGAAGTGTTTCCACCTGCTTGAAAAACTGAGGGAGGAGCTGAAGATACCTGTGTGGCATGACGACCAGCAGGGCACGGCGACTGCGACTCTTGCGGGTCTAATAAACGCCCTCAAGCTCGTCGGCAAGAAAATCAGCGACGTAACCATAGCCCTGATAGGGGCAGGCGCCTCCAATATATACACGGCGAGGGTGTTGATTAAATACGGCGCTAAGCCCGGCAACCTCATCCTAGTAGACAGCAAAGGCATCCTGCATCCGGAGCGCGACGACATAGACAAAATGATGGTTGAAAACCCCTGGAAGTATAAATACGCCATTGAGACAAACGCCGAGAGGCGCAAAGGCGGGATCCAGGAGGCGATGAAGGGCATTGACGTGGTCATAGCGGCGTCTAGGCCGGGCCCCGGCGTGATCAAGAAGGAGTGGGTTACTGAAATGAACAAAGACGCCATAGTTTTCGCGCTGGCGAACCCGGTACCTGAGATATGGCCTTGGGAGGCTAAGGAGGCAGGCGCAAAAATCGTCGCGACTGGTAGAAGCGACTTCCCCAACCAGGTAAACAACTCCCTGATCTTCCCCGCGGTCTTCAGAGGCGCCCTAGACGTACGCGCCACCACTATCACCGACGAGATGCTGCTAGCAGCGGCTGAGGAGGTGGCGAAATTCGCAGAGGAGAAAGGCATACACGAAGAATACATAATCCCCCGCATGACAGAGTGGGAGGTGTATATAAGAGAGGCTGCGGCCGTCGCGGCGGCCGCCTCTGCCCAAGGCGTAGCGAGAATACCGAGGTCCTACAAAGAGGAACTCGAAGTCGCTCGTTCAATCATTGAGAAAAGCATTAAGACTCTTGAGCTTTTGATGCGAGAAAAAATTATAGAATAATTTTTATCTATCTTTGTTCAATTAATATATACTGCAAGTCGTGCGGACCTATGTAGCATGCACGTGGTCTGAATATTCTGTTGTTCTCCCAATACTCCAAGATGTGTGCGACCCAGCCAACCACCCTCGACACCGCGAATATCGGCGTGAAGTATTCGTAAGGCACACCCATATAATAGAACGCAATGCCTGACCAGAAGTCAACGTTGGGATAAAGCTTTCTCTGCTGGAAGTACGGATGGCTAAGGATTTCCTGCTCTATGGCGCTGGCCACCGCAAACAGATTCTTCGGATCGCCGAACTTACTTACATAGTCCCGAGAGAACTCCTTGAATATCTTAGCCCTGGGGTCATACGCCTTGTACACCCTGTGACCAACGCCCATTAGTTTCGGGCCGCCGGGCTTCGTGGCTGCCTCCACCAGTTCCTTTGCCTTCGATGGGTCGCCTATTTCTAGGTAGTTCCTAACGGCCATTTCGTTGGCTCCGCCGTGTAGAGGCCCCTTCAACGCGCCTACGGCGGCGGCCACCGCCGAGTACATATCGCTGAGCGTAGACGCCACGACGTGTGCGGTGAACGTGCTGGCCGGAACCTCGTGGTCGGCGTGTAGGATTAGGTAGAGGTCTATGCCCTTTGCGGCCAACGGATCCGGCTCCTTTCCAAACATCATGTAGAGGAAGTTCGCGGCGTGTGACAAGTCGCGCCTAGGCTTAACGATTTCTAGGCCGCGGGAGAACCTGTAGTGATACGCGACGATGGTCGGCATCTTCGCCACGAGCTTCTCGGCGACTCTGTAGGCGAGCTCCTTCTCCTCAGCTTTATACCTCCCCACTCTCAGCGCCTCAGCGAGTTTTAAGTTGTCCTCATCGAAGGCGCCTTCAGCCGCCACCGCGGCCTCAATGGCAAACATGGGATGCGCCTTGGCCAAGCTCCTTACTACTTCTGCCGTTGCTGGGTGGAGGTCTCTATGCGTCTTTAGCCGCTCTGCGAATTCAGCGAGCTCCTTCTTATTTGGGAGCTTGCCGTATAGGATTAGGTACGAGACTTCTTCGTAGGTAGAGTACTTAGCCAAGTCCTCTATTCTGTATCCCCTGTACCACAAGATGCCTTTTTCACCATCTATGTCGCTGATGGAGGTGTTTTTAATCAAGACGTCCTCTAAGCCGTGAATAATTGATCCACACGGCGACTGCAACACCTTACCAGAAGTCCTTATTTGTACAGCCTGCTCACTCATGTACGAGAAGAGCTAAGTTCCTAATTATTGTTTATGTTTGATTATTCGAGTAAACAAATTCGTGAAATAGTCAGATAGGATGCCGCCTGTCACAAATCCGCCGGGTTCTAATCATCATTTATAAGCTGAGGGATTGGTGGCATTTAAGTTCTATTAGCCCCAGCGCGTCGGAATCATCATATGTTAAGGTGCCACTTCTTTATGGCGTCCGCTAGCTCGGCGTAGCGAGCAAAGCCTTCTAAGTGCTCCCTGCTACACACTATTATTATAGCGCCGTTCTTCATGCGGTATATCCTCGGCTTCACGCCCGTCAGCGCCTCTATCACGGCGGCGAGCCTCTTGGCGTCTGCCTCGGCCTTCGCCACGGCGAACCCCCTGACTGCGTTGCCAGCTCCATACCTGCCGTAGGTAATTGTGTATTCGCTCCTTACGCCGTCTACCTCCGCCGTTATCTTAATCCTCAGCAACTTTCTGTCGCCTCTGTCCTCCTCAACGGCTTCTCCGCCTATCACCTTCACGACATATGTCCTGCCGTTCACCTCGAACTCCTTCTCAAAGCCCTTCAGCGTCAGGGAGTCCCTCTCCTTGCCCTTCTTTACGATCTCCTCGGCTTTCTTTCGCACGTCGTCGCCCGCCTCCTCCGCCCTCTGGAGTATGAGCTCCACAAACCTCGCCGCCAACCTCTGCTGTTCTCCCTCGCCGTGTACAGACAGCCAGGCGGCGTGCGCTAAGCCCTCCCTACGGATATACACATAGCCGTGGCGCCCCTCTTCCGGCATATTCACCGAGAAGTGGACGCCCCTCTTAAGGCCCATCTTCTCAAGCCGCTGTACCTCCTGCTCTATGCTGTTGCGGTCGGTGGAGGCGAATCTGACCTCAAGCGCGCCGCTACTAGACAGCCTCACGTAGTACTTCGGCCAGCCTTCCATTAGCACGCGGCCCTTCTCCAGCTTCTCCTGCCAGCGCTCCGCCTTCTCCTCGCCTACCGACTCGCGCGCCGTCTCGACGATCTCGGCGAGGGCTTTTCTGAGCTCCTCGCGCCCAGCCGCAAGCATGTCGGTGTAGGCTCTGACGTACCACTTGTCCTCATCTTTCACCCTCTTCACCTCGACGTTGACGCCCACAAGTCTCAAAAGACGGGCCGCGAGCTCAACGCGGCTCCGGTCCGTCGAGAGGAATTCAAGCTCAATCGCTTTGTTGCGCAGATACACGTTGTACTTCACGGCGACGCCACCCACCGATATGATCAAATCAGCGGCGACGTGGTCTTTCTTAGTCCGCCTTATGTTGCCGAGTTGCACCTCCACCTGGGCCTCTTTCACGAATTCATTGAACTTTTCGCTTAAATACTCTCCGCCGGCTGAGGGCGCCGTCGTGGCGAGAATGCGATTAAACCTCACCGCATTTTCGCCGTAGGCGGTTATGTTATAAACGCCTTCGCCCACGCGTAGCCGCGTGTTAAACCTCAGCTCGTCAGGCATAAGCCGGTTGAGCAGATGCAACGCGGCTAGACGCAGAAGTGCGGCACCTCCACCAAGCTCCCCACCGACGACCAGCTCGACCTCTCTCAGCCCCACCGTGCCGTCTCCAGCTAGTGCAGTGGCATACATCTCGCCGAAGAGGAGCAACGCCTTCTCCTTGTCGAACTCGCCCCTCAGCGCCTTGTCCAGCATGATCAGCTCAAGGGCTGGCTCCACAAACTTCCTAGCCACTTCATCCCTAGCGCAGTCCCTAGCCAGGCAGTACGCGTAGGGATCCTCGCCGCTGAGGACGCGCTCAACTATGCTCCACAGCTCCTCTTCAGAGATGCCGACCTCTTCAGCTAAGCTTTTGATGCGTCTCTCTGCCTTTTTCTTATTCCCCTCAGCGTAGAGGATAATCGCCCGGGCCAGCCTCTCGGCGTATTCGCCGCCTATCCTACCGTTGCTCAGCGCCTCCACCGCCTTCGCCAACCTCTTGGCCCTCTCCTCGCGCCATTTATAGTCGTTCATGCCCCTCCTGGCCTCGGCGAAGTGTGCAAGGAGTGCCAGCTCGCCCAACATCCTCCTCACCAGCCCCTCCCTCTCAGCATCGCTTGCATCTTCGCGGCCAATCCAGGGCTTCAACGTGCCAGCCAGCTCCTCGACCCTCTTCAAAACCCAGCTCCAGTCTATGGAATCCACCAGCTCCCGCCAGCTCTTAACGGCGCGGCCGAGGAGAGGCTCCAGCTCACTGCCCTCCTCAGCGATGATGCGGTCTAAGTCCTCCCTATGCCACCGCATTTGGACGTAGGGCTTGACGCCCTCCTCAGTGACGTTGGCCCTGCCACTGATCTGCTTCGGCTCGCCAAAGAGGCCGATATACCAAGCCGCCTGCCAAAGATGGGCGGTGCCAGCCACTATCCACTTTTTGGAGAACGACGCGTCTGTGGCAAACCACGGTAACGCATGCCATATCTTCTTAATCCCCGAGAGGTCCGGCACCATCTTCTTCGCCTCCTCCACAAAACGCATCAGCACCTCCTCGCCGGCCTTAGAGTGCACAGCCGTCTTCCCTATCTTCAGCTCATCGACGCGGGTCTCCACGCCGCCGTATGCCTTAAACACCTCGAACCCCTTCCCAACGCGTCTAAACACGAGGTCCTCACTAATGGCCTTGCTCAGTAGGTAGCGCAGAAGCGCAGAGGCGGCCCTATCCTCCCAGCTGGGCTGACCTACAGACCTCCCACGCCGGCTGGAGCGAGACGGATCCACAGCCTCGCCGCGCCTCCCGGCGATCCTACCGGCCTTCGTGTAGGCGCCCCACGGCGTCAGCAGCACAACATCCGCCAGAGCGCCCTCCCCCATAAGCAATATCGCTGCGTGGCCGTATATCCCGCCTCTCGCCACGGAGAGAAGGGCCGCGTAGGCCTTAGTCCCCATGTTGGCGTCTGAGTACTTGCTCAGCTCTTTGCTCCTCGCCTCCGCCAGCTCCTCAGCCTTCTCTATGTCCACTTCCAGGTGTTGCTTGAGCTTGTTGAGGAGGTCGGGCCTCTCCTTATAGAAGTCGCTTTGCGAGTACATCGCCAACACGCTGTTAAGCTCCCTCCTCACCTCCTCAGCCACCTCCTCCAGCCTCCTCTGCGACCCGCGGAGCCTCTCCACTTCCTCAGCTGCTACTGCGAACTTCTGTCCTTCAACCAGCCTCCTCGCCCATCTGTACAGCTCAGCCCGCTCCCCATACGCCTCTGCGTTTTTCACAAGCGTCTTGTACAAAACAAGCGCCGCGACCACCGCGGCGTCTCTCTCCACCTCGTCTTGGACATCCTTCAGCGCCTCCCTCAACTCCACGAGGGGCGGAGGCAGATTCGTCGACTCCGCCAGCTCTTGAAACGCCTCATACGGCCACTTCCCCCTCTGAGGGGGCTTTAGCACTTCGTTGATGGCTTTCTCCTCTATCTTCCACTCCTTGTACCTCTCGCCCAGTAGCGTCTTAAACCTCTCAGCCGCCCTCCCTCTTGCATCCGCCAGCCCAGCCACAAACGGCGGCGTGCCCATGGCGGCGTATGCCAGCTTCTCCATCTCCACAAGACCCCACAGGTTCAACGCAACGCTCAGCGCAACCGCCCCAGCCGCGGCGGCGGCCATGAGGAAGAGGTATGCCCTGTGCTCATCGATCCAAGCCAGCACCCGCGCCACCGCCTCCACAAACAGCTCCACCAGCCTCTGCAGAGACACCTTCACCTGTTCGAATACTTCTTTAGCCGCCTCGTACAGCGCCTTAGCCGCTCTCTGCACGTACTGCACCGCCTCTCTAAACTGACCCACCTCCGCCAACGCCACGGCGGAGGCCACCGACGAAACCACAGCCTCCGAATAGAGGCCGCTATACACCGAATACAGAGCCGCCGCTGAAAGCCCGGCCAGCGCTGTGGCCCTCAGCGCCTTCTCCACCGTAGAGACGCCTTTCAGCGCATCTCTCCTATACCGCTCCCCAGCCCTCGCCAGTACGTCGATAACCTCAAGCACAAACTGCTTGATGCGGTACTCGGCGTCTGGGATGCCGGCCTCCTCCGCCTTCCTTACGGCTTCTCTCACTGTGTGTTCAATCATCTTAAAGAGCACCTCCCCATCCCTCGTCTCATACCCCTCGAAGAGGTAAAACAGCGCGTTGTACACATGCCTCGCCGCGTCCGGCGACGCCATCAGCCGGCCGAAGGAGCTCAACACGTGTTCAGCCACCTCGGCCAGCACGTGGGCAAACTCGGGCTCCTTCGCCGCCACCTTCTCCAGCCTTCACCTTCGCCTTGACGAAGCCCTCCGCCTTAAACACCGCCTCTCTGTTTTTCTCCAGATCGTGGCCGGGTGTCCAGCCTGTGGGGGTCCCCTAGTAGACGACCGGGAGAGGGGGGAGGTGGTGTGCGCCCAATGCGGCCTAGTGGTAGCTGAAGCGGCGGTGGACGTGGGGCCGGAGTGGCGTTCTTTTGACAAGGAGAAACGCGTCAGGACGGCCCCGCTTAAGCTGGTTGTCAAGACGGATTTGGGGGTAAGGCCGGAGCACGGCGCGAGGTGGCGCATGCTGGCAAAGTTCCACAGAGAGACCCTGCATGGCTACGAGAGGAGGCTGTCTACAATCGGAGGCGAGCTTAGGCGCATTAGGGAGTGCGCCGGACTGCCGCAACACGTTATGGAGGAGGCTGAGGCCCTGGTGAAGAGGTTTTTTGACGTGGTGGCCGGATTTCCGCCGGAGGTGGTGGCTGTGGCTGTGTTGTGGACTGCGGCTAAGGCGGCCGGGGTGCCGAGGCCGCTGAAGGACTTTCTGAAGTGCAGTAAGGCAGATGAGAGGCGGGTGAGGAGGGTAGCGTGGCGGCTTAAGGAGGAGATGAAGCTGGGCAGGAGACCTATTGAAGATTACGTAAAGACGCTGGCGGCTAGAGTTAACCTGCCCGCGGCTGTAGTCAAAGCCGCGGTGGATATTCTGGAGAGAAATAGGAGGGTTTTGTTTGGCAAAAACCCGTGGGTTTCTGCGGCGGCGTTGTGGCTGGCGTCGTTGAAGAAGCTGGGCCTCTTGAAGGCGCTGGCTGAGGCGGCTGGCACAACGACAGTTAGCATAAGGAAAGCCGCTGGGAGGATGAAGGTATGAAGGTTTGGATTAGGCAGTACCTCCCCGCCCTGCTTTTATACGTCCAGCGGCGAGTGAGTGGTGAGAGAGGTGTCGTGGTGGCGGTGAGGACGCGGGATGTATGCGGGGTGGATAGGAGGTGTGGGATGGCTGTCCACAGCCTCATGATGAGTCTTGTGGAGAGGGGGCTGGCGAGGCGGTTCAAGAAGGGAACATACATAATCGAGAAGAGGGCTGTGGAGGAGGTCTTAACGGCCTTGAAGGAGTGGATATGACGGCAACGGCCAAGAAAGTCAAAATCACAGCCGCCGTTTTTGAACTGCCGCAAAAACTCGGTATTCTTCAGTATGTGGAGTATGAGCCTCCGCCCAGGGAGTGGTGCGCGGAGGATGGGTGCCTCTACGAAGGGGTGTTGTCTGCGGAGGGTTGCCGCAGAGGCATATGCATAAAGTACCGGGTGTGGGTGCATTCGCGGGATAGGAGGACATGGGGGGCGAAAGAGAAATGGAGGAGGCGTAGGGATGAGGATGCAGGCGGTTGCATTAGGCAACAGGTGGCGGATGCGCTGTGGGAGTTGGCGGGGCGGTTTGAGGTGGGGCTGTGGTATGAGTATGTAAGGGTGGGTGCGTGGTCGCGCCAGTTTGATGTCTTCTGTGGCGTTGTCGTGGATGGGGTGAGGCTGGATCAGCCGTATTGCCGCGCGGTGGAGGAGTGTGTTGAGGAGATATTGAGAGACTATGGGAGGGAGGTGGAGAGGATGGGGAAGCAGCCTGAGCCGGTTTTAGTTGTCAAGATCGACCCCGTGGAGGAGCTTCTGAGGGAGTGGCCGGAGTTGCGAGCATTCGGCGTGGAGTGGGTTAGGAAGTGGCTGGATCTTAGGGAGAGGTTAATCGAAATCGCGAAGGTTATGCGTAGATTTCCGTGGATGGTTGAGGTGGTGAGGCGGAGGCCTATGAGCATCCTCCACCCATATACAGTGGAGGTGTACGTGGCAAAGGACGGCTCTGAGGCGTGCCTCTCGCTCGCCGCGTCAAAGGCGTACTGCGCCCAAAACGGAGCCGTGAAGGAGATGCGGCAGGAGCTGGTCTTCAGCCGGTACGAGGTATACGAAAACAAGATTAGGGAGGTGTACCGCCCCAAGGGACTGTTGGCGTTCACCACGGCGGCGAGAGAATACGTGAGGATACTCTAGGCGACCAGACGAAACACCCTAGCCTTCATCATTAAATGATCAGGGCCTTGGAGCATTTAAGCTCTATCAACCCCAACGTATCAGAATAGGTGTCGCCGCATGCGATAACTATCGTGGCGTTGTGGCCGACGTGAGTCTTCAGCGTCTCGGCCAGCTGGGGGCTGTATTTTTCAAGGGGTTCTTCCAGAGGGGGGAGCAGAAATGTGTCTCCTCTGCGTTCAACTATCAAGGCGCCGCATGCGCCGAGTCTGACTAAGCTGTCGCGCGTAGCCACCACGTCTTGTACAGACTCCCCCATTACATGGGCGACGCATCTCTTGCCGCACAGTAGCTTCCTTGCCTCCTCTACCGTAAATATGTCCGCAATTCCGCAGAGGCCCAGAGCCTCTTTTAGGAAGATCTGCCCTGTGTTGGTTATCTTCACGCCTCCTTTCAGCACAGCGACGTGGCCTAGCTCTCTGCCGCCCTCCAGCAGGGTCCTCACTATGCCTTCGCCGATTTTTAATTCCTCGGCCAAATTCTTCCTCCCCCGTGGGGTGTTGGAGTTGTGGAGAATTGCCAGCAACTGTAAATACGCCACCTCCCTGGTTTTCATTAAGTATGTGGTTTGTCTGGCTTATAAAGTTTTTAAATGGGATACTATGGGGCGTGTATGGCCGCCGTGAGGATAGAAGAGGTTAAACCTCAGGTTGAGCGCTTTGCCGCCCACAGCCACATAAAGGGACTTGGCGTGAGAGAGGGAAAGGTGGAATTCGTGGCTGACGGGTTTGTGGGTCAGGTAGAGGCGAGGGAGGCGGCTTATATAGTTGTTAAGATGATTAGAGAGGGTAAATTCGCCGGTAAAGGCGTCCTAATCGTAGGCCCCCCGGGCACCGGCAAGACGGCCCTTGCGCTTGGCATCGCAAGGGAGCTAGGCCCGGAGACCCCCTTCGTGGCGCTGTCTGGCGGGGAGGTGTATTCGCTTGAAGTCAAGAAGTCGGAGTTTCTGATGAGGGCCCTGAGGAGGGCTATAGGCATTAAGGTACGTGAGTGGAGGAAGGTCTACGAAGGCGAGGTGAGGGGGCTGGAGCTTAGGTACGGCAGACACCCGTACAACCCCTATCTACAGAGGGTGCTGGGGGCTACTGTTAAACTGCGCACAAGAGACGAGGAGAAGACGTTGCGCGTGCCTGCGGAGATCGCTCAGCAGTTTATTGAGCTCGGCGTTGAGGAGGGTGATGTAATAATGATCGATGAAGAAACCGGCGTCGTCACGGTGCTGGGGAGAGGCGAGGGAGGCGAGCAATACGATGTAGCTGTGAGGAAGAGGGCCGAGTTGCCTAAGGGGCCTGTCTACAAAGAGAAGGAGATTACGCGATTCTTCACGCTTCACGATGTAGATGTGTCGCTGGCTAGGCAGAGGGGGCTCATATCGGCTATGATATTTGGCTTTGCCGAGGAGGTCAGGGAAATACCGGATGAAATAAGGAGGCAAACCGACGAGATAGTGAAGAAGACCGTAGAGGAGGGCAAGGCCGAGCTTGTGCCGGGGGTGTTGTTCATAGACGACACACATCTGTTGGACGTCGAGACGTTTTCCTTCCTAATGAGGGCTATGGAGACTGAATTCGCACCTATAATAATCATGGCGACTAATAGAGGGATTGCCAAGATAAGAGGTACAGATATAGAGTCGCCGCACGGGATTCCCCAAGACCTTCTGGACCGTCTTGTGATAATCCGCACCAGACCTTACACCGCTGAGGAGATTAAAGAGATTATACAGATAAAGGCGCGGGAGCAGAACATATCTCTCAGCGACGACGCGCTTAAACTCTTGACAGAAACAGGCGTCGACCACTCACTTAGATATGCCCTACAACTGTTAGTGCCGGCATATATAACTGCAAAAGAAAAAGGCAAATCGGCGGTTACAAAAGAAGAAGTGGAATACGTCAAGAAACACTTCGTGTCTGTGAAGGAGTCTGTGGAATACGTCAAGACGCTGGAGGAGAAGTTCTTAAAGTAGCGCCTTTTTCCCGCGCTCAACTAGAATGTTGTATACTGCATATGCCATCAATACCTGCCCTATGTCTAGATACCACTGCTGGGCCCCCTTCACGTTGATGACGTAAAACAATGGGTATATCGATACGCCGTAGCCCGGCGGAGAAGATGTGAAGAGGAGGGTGAGGTAGTGGAACACCGCCGTGGCGATAGACAAGGCGGCGAGAGTCCACCGGGTCCTTGCGTTTGGCTTCACGAAGAAGGTGGCCACTATCGCCGCAAACAGTAGCGTCGTCATTGCCACCGCGGCTCTCCACATGTAGAGCCACGCGGGCACCCCCTCCACGGTTTTGACCCCGTCCGGCGTCAGGACCTTGTCCGGCGGGGGTCTAACTGCGTCGGAGACAAAACGCTCAACCGGCAACAAAGCCGACACAAGCACAACGACCACCGCCAGAACCGCTATGTAGGTTATGGAGCTCATCTTATCGACTGGAGCACCCTATACTGCTCCCCAAGTACCCCAAGCGCTATGTTAAACACCAACATAGCCGCAAGCGCCCAAGTGACGACGTCTACGACGAACTTGCCTTTTTTCTCGCCCAGCCTCCTCTGCGCCACTGCGGCGAGTAGTTGCCCTCCGTCGAGTGGGTAGATGGGCAACGCGTTGAGCACCGCGAGGCCGTAGTTCACCACGACTAGCCAAAACACCAACCGCGTGAAGTCTGTGTTATAAAGCTGATCCCTCCTTACGGGCCCCTCGTCGTAACCCAACAGGGGTAAACTACCGGGCCCGAGGCCGAAGTATATCCTCCCCTCGCGTTCCACTAACGTCACGTTTAAAGTATGTGAAGTGCCGTTTCGCTCAACCACGACCTTGATGACGTCTCCCGCCTTGCATCTCTCTCTTATTTCTCGCAGAGTCGAGAGTAGTTGTCCGCTTGAAGTTATGTCTGTCGATATGCCGCATCCCTCTATCCTCTTCACCACGTCTCCCGGCTCCACGCCACCGCGGTACAGAGAGCCGTCTGTGTATAGCCACATGATTTTCGGCGACGTGGAAAACTCGGCGTAGTCCACCTCCACCGTGTATCTGCCGAACCAGCTACCGACTACGAGGGTCACCTTGTCTCCGGGTTTACATTCCACGGTTTTGTTTATCCCCAAGAGAGGGCCCATGCCCGCCAACACGTTTATTTTTGTTAAGAAGTCGTCGGGCGTGTAGATCTTTTCCTGTAGCCCGCATCCCCGCATCTCCAATACCCTGTCTCCCGGCTTGACGCCGTATGCCTCCACGCCGAAGACCGCCCCCTGGAGCCCGAGCCACGCCCCCGCAACGCCGAGCGCCATAGCCGCCAAAGCCAGCGCAACGTTTACGGCAACGCCGCTGGCCAACACCGCGACCTTAGCCTCAGTCTTCGCCTTCTTGAAGCTCTCCTCGTCAGGCTCCACGAAGGCGCCGCTGAGGACGTATAGAAGAGAGAAGATGCCAACCGACTTGACTGGGATGCCGTATCTCAACGCCGCGTAGCCATGCATAAGCTCGTGCAGAACCACCGCCACCGCCACGGCGACAGCCAAATATGGCAACTGATCCCACGGCAGGGTCACGCCGGGGATGATGGGAGTAACCCCGGCGGACTGCGCGGCGGCCTCGCCCACAGAGGCGCCGCCCAGCAACATATTGAGGGCGTTTACGGTGCCGCCTGCCAGCATGTAGATGAAGCCCTGGAGCCACTGAACCTGGCCGTCTGGCCTTATGAATGGAATTGCCAGAAATACAGGGGCCAGAAACAACAGCAACGCCACGGCCGTATAGGCCTTAAGCGGAATAAAGCTGAGTTTTTCGGCGAACTTCTTGACGTAGACGACCAGCCTCTCGCTTTTCCAGTAAATCGCGACGAAGTACTTCACCGCCCCTCTATTCAATAGGTAGACTAGCCCAACCAGCACGAACCAGCTCGCCAGGAATATAACCAGCGCGTCCACAGGCCCCAGAAGATTGGTATTTTAATATTAAAGCTCCAGCGTCGACCCAGCGCCCAGCCTGTAGACGTTGAAGCGCTTCTCAAGTTCTTTAACCAACTGCGGCGCCGTGTGCAACGCAACTACGCACCTGACGCCCAGGAGGCGGAGCTCTGCAAGTATCCGGGGGAGGAGGTAGGGGTTGTAGGCAGTCCCGCCGAGGCCGCCTACCACACACCTAGCCTTTACCCCTCTCTGAGATAGCTTGTGGTACGGAATCGTGTAGAGGCCGCACGGCGAAATCACAACGCCGTCTACATATAGGACGTTCTCGCGGCTTTCCCTAAACACCCGATACTCAACGCCGCGTATTCTCAGCGCAATGTCCGACGTGGGCCGCACGACGGGAACCCTGAAGAGGGTGAAACCCCCTACGTGGTGCGGATTGTCGGGAACCCCCACAACGCCGACGAGGGGCTTGACCTGCCGCCTAGCCACAAACCTAGACGCGGCATCTACGGCACAGCCGTCAAAGAGGACATGCCCGTTGACCAACACGCCGAACCCGTGGCTGGGCTCCAGCTCGCCTGGATGCTCTGAACACAATGCCGTTATCTTAACCACACCCCCTCTGTAGTTTAAATTTATAAACCAACCCGGCGAGGGGGCCATGAATAGGGTGCTGATAAGCATCCTGTCGGCTCTAGGATTTGCAGCGATATTGACGTTTTTCCCCGGCGAATACTTCACCGCGATACTCCTTTACTTCGTGCTGTTTTTTGGCATAAGCATTTTTCTCGGTCTCCGCACATACAGACGGGGCATGGCCTCGGCACAGGAAATATCGAAAGGAAAGCCCATTATAGAGATAGACGAGAAGGAGGTAAACAAATTGCTTGAGAAAGACAAGGAACTGATGAACGAATACAAGAAGTTCGCAAGAGCCTCCTTTATGCCGTTGCTGACTCTGCCTATATTCCTGGTGCTCTTCACAATCCTCTTCCCCACGTTGCCGCCTGCCGCCGAGTCGGCCCTTGGGCCCTACGTAGGAATCCACTTGGCAAGGTTTCTAAGCTACGCCGCGATATTCCTGCTCTTTGCCGCTATTTCCCTAGTCACGTTCAAGCCGCAGATGATGCCGAGGATAGTAAGAAACCTCAAGGTCTACGAGATGGGGCTGGTTATTGACAAAACCTTAGGGCTTAAGACGCCTGTCGAGGTCGATGACTACAAAGTAAACGAGGAAAGGAAGTTCGTAGAGTTCAAGCTAAATAATCAGATATTTAGAGTATATTACAAAGACATAAAAGAACTAGATGCTGTTTTGTCCAGGTTGTTGAAGCCCTTAAAACAGTGAGGCCAACGAGCCTGCGATCTCCTCCTCGCTTGGCCCCTTCTTTTCCTCCTCCTCTTTCTTCTCCTCAGCCTTGGCCGAGGGGGTTGCTGCGGCGGGTGCGGCAGTCGGTGCGGCCGCCGGGGCGGCGGCCACAGGCGCAAACGCGGCGGACTTAATCGCCTCCTCTATGTTGACCTCTTTCAACGCGGCTACGAGGGTCTTGATCCTGACCTCGTCTGGGGATAGCCCGGCGGCTTGCAACACCTTCGCCAGGTTTTCCTCGTTTATCTCTTGTTTTGCGTAGTGTAGCAACAGGGCACCGTAGATGTACTCCATGAGAAGCGTTGAGAAGGAGACCTTTAAAAATTTTTAGACCTCCTCCACCTTTATGTTCTTCGCCTTGAGCTCGGCGATGACTTGCTCCGCCTTGTCGGGCGGCAGTTTTATTGTGTAGAGATACCCGGCAAGCCTTGCCTTCAGCTTTACGTACTCAGGATACCTCTTTACGCGGATCTCCTCAGCCTTCTCGCCGTATTTCCTCCATAGCTCAAGCAAAAAGAGCTCCTTAGGCATAGCCTCCCAAGAAAACTCGGTATATAAAATTTTAGGGATTTGGCCGGGGTAACCCACCAGGCTCATACGCCCCCCTACAGGGGTGTTGCCTAGGGCATCTACAACTACTCAACCACTTATAAACTTATCTGACGTCTCTGTGGCGGTATTTTATGTGGGGAAGCGTCCTCATGACCTCGAAGGCTAGGTTAGACAGCTGGTTGAGGAGCTTGGCGGCCGCGGCCTCCTCCAGCGTCACCACACGTCTCTCAGCCCACCTGATCCAAACCCTCGCCTCGTCCACGGCGGAACACTCCGGCGAGGCGCAGGCCACCCAGCTACGGAGCGGCTCCTCGGGCGCGGTTGCGTAGGCCAGCTTAAGCGCTCTGCGGTAGAGCGCGTGCGCCGTGTCGAGGTACTCCGCCCTCCCCGTCGCCAGGTAGAAGCCCAGCTCCATAAGCGAGAAGGCAATGAGGCGCATTATCCGCCCCTGCGGCCGGGGAAGCAGATTGGCGGCTTTGTGGGCGTAGGCAACCGCTGTGTCTAAGGCGCCGAACAGCTTGACAACTGCGTCGTCCTTCTTGGCATGCCTGGCGGCTCCCTTCCAATACACCGCGGTGTCGCCCCCGTCCCCGGGGCAGGAGAACAGCATTAAACACGGCTTAGTGAGCACTCCTCATACCTCAAAACTATAATATATATCCTACACGTAAAATGCGGTGATGACTCCGCTGAGCGTGGAGAAGTGACGCCATTTTCAGCCGGCTGAGCGGCAAGCCTCCACGCAAGGCTCAACAGTTTAATAGAGCCTTTACTGTGTGGATATGCTGTTTAGGAAGGAAAGGGGCGACGGAGCCAGGGCGTTGCGCGAGGAGTTGCGTAGGCCCGGCGTAGTTCTGGTTCCGGGGGTTTTCAACGCCTTGACGGCGCTTATGGCGCAGAGCCTTGGGTTCAAGGCGGTCTACGTGTCGGGGGCGGCCGTAACCGCCTCCATGGCCTTACCCGACCTAGGCCTCATAACCATGGACGAGATGGTGAAGACTGTAAAATACATAGTAGACGCCGTGGATATCCCCGTCATCGTGGACATAGATACCGGCTACGGGGAGGCCCTCAACGTCATGAGAGCCGTTAGGGAGTTCGAGGCGGTGGGGGCGGCGGGGGTGCAGATAGAGGACCAAGTGATGCCGAAGAAGTGCGGACACCTCAGCGGCAAGGCTTTGATCCCGCCTGACGAGATGGCAAAGAAGATAAGAGCCGCTGTGGAAGCCAGGGGGAACCCCGACTTCGTCATCATAGCGAGGACAGACGCCGTGGGGGTGACGGGGTTTGAAGACGCCGTGGAGAGGGCACAGGTGTACCTAGAGGTGGGGGCTGACGTCATATTCCCAGAGGCCCTCCGGAGCGAGGAGGAGTTTAGGGAGTTTGCCAGAAGGGTAAAGGCTCCGCTTTTGGCCAACATGACGGAGTTTGGAGTGTCTCCGCTTATACCGGCGAAGAAGCTGGAGGAGTGGGGCTACAAGTTAGTGATATTCCCCGTCACCGCGTTGAGGGTTGCCATGTATGCAGTCAGGGAGGTCTTCAGGACTATACTGGAGGAGGGCACCCAAGCCGTCTGGCTTGACAGGATGTTTACGCGTCGAGAGCTCTATGAATTGATTAGGTATTACGACTACGAAAAGCTAGATTCCGAAATAGCAAAAGCCGTGGACAATACTTATAATAAGCTTAAGGAGGGGGGCCATGGACCGCGTAACTAAGGTCTTAGCCGAATATACAAATGCCATAGACTTCTCCAAGGTCCCCGCCGAGACTCGGCACGAGGTTAAACGCAGAGTCATAGACTCGGTCGCGGTGGCCTTCGCCGCCTACACCGCAGAGCCGGTGGCAATTGCCAGGCGCGTTGCGTCTAGGTTTTCCCTCTCCGAGGGGGCACGTATAATGGGGACGCAGTACAGAGTGGCGCCGGACTGGGCCACGTTTGTAAACGGCCTCATGATCAGATACCACGACTACAACGACACATACCTGTCGAAAGAGCCGCTTCACCCAAGCGACTTGATCGCGGCCGCACTGTCTGCGGGCGAGTACGCAGACGCCAGGGGTACAGACCTTATAACGGCGATAGCTATTGGATACGAGGCTTCCGTCACTTTCTGCGACGGCGGCACCCTCAGGAGGAGGGGGTGGGACCACGTGAATTTCTTGGGCATAGGTAGCACGCTGGCCGCCGCCAAGCTTATGGGCCTAGACGTCGTTAAGACGCAACATGCCCTCGCCCTGTACGCAGTGCCGCACGCCGCGATGCGCCAGACGAGAGTAGGCGAGTTGAGCATGTGGAAGGGCGCGGCAGCGGCAAACGCGAGCAGAAACGCCGTATTCGCCGCCCTGCTTGCGCGCGACGGATTCACCGGGCCCTACAAGCCGTTTGAAGGGGAGATGGGGTTCATCAGACAGCTGTTGCAGGGCGACCTCGACCTCTCAGTGTTGAGAAGCCTAGAGGAGCTTAGGCCGCCGCGGCGCGTATTAGACACCTACATAAAACCCTACCCGGTGGAGTATCACGCACAAACCGCCGTGGAGGCCGCCTTGAAGCTGAGGGAAAAGGTAAGACTAGAGGAGATCGAGAAGATTAGGATAGACACCTACGAGGCCGCCTACACGATCATAGGGCCTAAAGACCCCGAGAAGTGGAACCCACACACAAAAGAAACCGCGGATCACTCCATCATGTGGGTAACCGCCGCCGCCCTTGTGTGGGGGCCCATAAAGATCCAGCACTACAAAGACGTCAGAAACCCCGCCGTCTTGTCGCTTATGAAGAAGATGGAGGTGAACCTAGACCCGGAGCTCGACAAGCTGTACCCCCAAGCCTTCCCCACCGTTATTACAATAACCACGAGGAGCGGCGCCAAATACACAGAGAGAGTGGACTACGCCAAGGGCCACCCCAAGAACCCCATGACAGATAGAGAGCTGGAGGAGAAATTCGAAGAACTCACCAGAGACGTGTTGCCGGAGGAGACGAGGAAAAAGACGCTACAGATACTCTGGAGCCTAGAGAACTACGACGCCTCAGATGTGCTGGATACCTTAGCTCTGTAGTTACTTCTTTGCCTCAGCTTTCCAGTCCACGAGGGATGCGACAGGCTTCCCCTTCATTTTCATTACATACGCCGTTGCGGATAGGGCGGCCGCTACCCCCATCGCCGCTGATATGACTGCTTGTTTGTAGGGATACGCCACTATGTCCCCCGCGGCGAAGACGCCTGGCGTCTTGGTTTTCCCCTCCCAGTCTGCAATAATCTCGCCGCGTTCGTTTAAGTCCACCAGGTGGCGCACGAAGCCGCTCTTGGTCACGTAGCCAACCTCGACAAACACCGCCGCGACGGGAAGCTCCTGCACCTCTCCAGTCTTCTTGTTCTTCACAGCCACGGCCTTGACCTTCGCGTCGCCTTTTATCTCCACCACCTCGCTGTTGGGGATAAACACGGCCTTTCCAAGTCTCCTGGCTTGTTCGAGGAACTCCTCGTCGTGGATCGGCTTGTCCGATGGGAATATCCAGTAGAACTTATTAGCCACCGAGGAGAGGATAGTCACGGGCTCCCTAGCCAAGTCGCCCCAGCTCACCAATGCGACGTCTTGCCCCCTGAAAAACGGCGCGTCGCATATGGTGCAGTAAGACACGCCCCTGTTTTTGAACTTGGCCTCGCCAGGGACGTTGAGCTCCTTGGGGGTCTTCCCAAAGGCCAGGATCACGGCGAGGCTTCTGTACTCGTCGCCCCCCTCGGTCTTGACCACAAACACGTTGTCCTCCTTCTCAACCGTCTTCACCTCGTCGAATATGATCTCGGCGCCGAACGTTCTCGCCTGTTGCTCCACGCGCTTGGCGAGCTCAGGCCCCGAAATCTTGGCGATGGCGGGGTAGTTCTCGATAAGAGTCGTCATGTTGAGCTGTCCCCCTAAGTCTTTGCTTATTACCAGAGTCTTGAGCCGTTGTCTCGCGGCGTAAAGCGCCGCCGAGAGTCCGGCGATGCCTGCACCTATTATCACCACGTCGTAATCGACTTGCATGGCAACCACAGCGATGGTTATTTATAATTTTTCAAGCGCTAAATAGGTTGCGGCGGCTCTGGCGCGTGGCGTTGCCTAGTGGCAACGCATGATGTCGGATAAAAGCTTTTAAACAGTATTAATAAGCCGCATCAATGTCTTCAAAGGAGCAAGAGGCGCAGAAGGGGAAACAGGGGTGGATTACGCCCGCAGTCATCCCGCCGGAGGAGTGGGGCACCTTTAGATACCGAGGAAAAACCCTGGAGGAGTTGCTGAATATGTCGATGGATGAGTTTATTAAACTCCTCCCGGCGCGCCAGAGGAGGAGTTTGAAGCGCGGCCTTAAGCCTGAACATAGAAAGCTGTTGGAGAAAATCAGGAAGGCGAAGCGTTTGGCCGCCCAGGGGAAGAAGGTGACGATTAAGACCCACAGCAGAGACATGATAATACTCCCTGAGATGGTGGGCCTCACGATCCAGGTCTACAACGGGATTACGTATATACCTGTGTTCATATCGCCTTGGCACATAGGGCACTACCTCGGCGAATTCGTCCTCACTACAAAGGTCGTGCAACACGGCGAGCCCGGCCTCAAGGCAACAAGATCCTCACTACACATAGCCGCGAAGTGATATGACGGTCGTAAAGCTCCAGTCAAGGCCTAAAACTGGCGACGTCATCGCTCTGCCGCAGGGAAAGAAGATCCGTGTGAGAGACGTCGGCATCCCCTACGTCTTGCCTCCAGCCGCCGTGTGCGACGACCCTCTGTGTCCCTGGCATGGGCATCTTAAGGTGAGACTCAGGCTGTTGGAGGTCACGGTGGAGAAGGTGAGGATGCATAAAGCCGCCGTAGTGACACACGAGTGGGTTCAGTACATATCTAAGTACAACCGTTACGAGCGCCGCCGCAGGAGGATGAGAGTTAGGGTACCTGAGTGCATAGAGGTGAAGCCGGGCGACAAGGTCATAATCGCGGAGACGAGACCTCTCTCGAAAACCATAGCGTGGGTGGTCATAGGGAGGAAGGAAGACGTAACGGAGTGGAAAGCCAAACACGAAACTCTTCAGTAAGTGCAACCAGTAGTCCTCGTCGATACTAGGGAACACGCAGAGGAGGTTACACGCCACATCAAGGAATCGGGTTGCGGGGTCGTAAAGACGAAGCTGGAGGTGGGCGACTACGTAGCCGGCAGATTCGTCTTCGAGAGGAAGAGCGTACGGGACTTCGTAAACTCGATTATAGACGGGCGACTCTTCGACCAGGCCGCGCGCCTCCGAGGAGCCGGGCTGAGGCCCGTCATGGTGGTTGAGGGCAATTTGTGGGAAGAACTCCGGTTTAGAAAGATCTCGCCCAACGCCGTCTTAGGCGCGCAACTTGCTCTTCACGGGATGGAGATAGGGGTCCTCTACACCGAGGACAAGGCACAGACCGGGGCTCTCCTCTGTCTAGCCGCTAAAAAGGAGACAAAAAGCGGCGTCAAGACCCCCACTGTTAAGAAGAGGGCTGATATCAAGAGTCTCCAGATTGCGCTCCTCGCGTCGCTCCCCGGCATCGGCCCTAAACGCGCCGAGGAGCTTCTGAGAAAATACGGAACTCCGCTAAATGCGTTGCTCAACTACAAGTCGTGGGATGTCGACGAGAAACGCCACGCCGTAATTAAGCGTGTACTTGAGACCCCCTTCGGCGCCTCCTCTTCGCTAGACGACTTCATGTAAGCCAACGCCACTCCAGGCCGAGGTCCACCTCGTCTAGAACACAACGTGGCGGGTTTTCCAGCGTGGTCCTGAACACCTTGGCCAGCGGCGTGACGACCCGCCTCGTCCCCAGCACGTCCACAAGGGCGAAGAAGGGCTGGTAGCCCAGCCCCCACTCGTATCCATGCAGAAAACTCCACCAGATGGCGGCTGTCGCATTCGCCTCCTTCAACACGGAGGCCATGGCGCATAGATATCGGTATCTCAGCTCCTCGTTTCTCGTCGCTATTCCGAACTCCGTCACGGCCAGCGGTGTCGGCGCCTTCACCTCCAGCAGACCCCGCGGCCTCAGCACAAACCTAAGCGCAAAGTCGTCATATCTCCCCACCACGTAGAAATTCACCGCGGTGTAGTCCATCTCCTTAAACATATCCATATATTTCGAATTTTGCCTATTTAGAAAATAGAGCACCGGCCTCATCAATATGTTCTTCGTTTCAAATCTAGTAAATGAGTAGGTGAACGAGGCCTGAAGTCCATACGACTTCAACATGTCTCTTGCGGCCAGTATCGCCTCGTCTATTACCTGCGACGCCCTCTGCATGTGTCTCAGCGATAGAAACCCGAAGGGGGGTAGATCGCCCTTTACGTAGGCTAAAAACGTGTACATATTCGGCTCGTTGAAGACCAGCGCCACGTCTATCAAATCCCCGAGTTCCCTCGCCACGTATTCCACGTAGGCGAGAAAACGCCTCCCCACCTCCCTAGACTCCCAGCCGCCGTATTTCCAGACCCACCTCGGGTTTGTGAAATGGTGGAGAGTAACCCAGCTCCTAAGCCCCCTCCGCCTTATGGAAGAGAGGTAGTCGCGAAAAAGCCGGAGGGCTTCCCTGTCGTAGCGGCCCTCCGCCGGCTCTATCAGCGCCCACTCTACCCCAGTCCGAAAGACGTCTAGCCCAATTTCTCTCGCTACGTCGAGGTCCTCTTCGTAAAAAAGCAGGTGGTAGGCCCCCGGCTCGTCCGGCATATCACACTTACAAAAACCGAAGTGTTGATAAGGCGATACCGCAGCGCCGATTTTCACACTCCTCACCAGCCATAGTCTAAAAAATAATTTCCCACGAAGCTTATCGGCACTCTACTCCGTTTGGATACGCCTCTGGAGCCCACACTGTGCAGGCAGGTCCTGCGGCTGAGCTTAGGAGGTACTATGCGCCTCAGATATACCTCGAGCCCTCAGTCTCCATTTCTTGGGGTGAGTTGGTACAGCCCGTTACAGCGGCGTAGTGGTCCTACTCTACGAGGTGTCCGTAAACTAAAGCCTTTTATCGCAGTATCAGGACTGAGGTGTTGGCGGCAAGCGCCACGGCTACTGACGTGCTGTTATACAGCAAGGCAGAAGCGCCGTAGTAGCCGCGTGAGAGCAAAATCACCATGTCGTAACTGTTTTCAGACAGCTCCTTTACGATTTCAGAAGCCACGGTCTCCCCCTCCCCAAGCTTCCTCACCTTGAAGACGTGTTTAACGCCTTTTCTACCCATGTATTCCTCTACGGCGTTTTTCAGCTGCTCTGTGACAGGTTCGTTTTCGCTTGATGCAACATAGAGAAAGACTATGTCGGCGCCGTATCTCTCGCCGAAGTCCGCCGCGACGTTTAACAACTCCCTTAATCTCGCGGGGTTCATAGGGGATACGGGCACTAATATGCGGCGGAATTTATAAGCCAGCTCGTAGTAGGGCTCGTCAGGCATACACCTTACCGTCTGTGGATAATTTAAGTGTCTTGTCGGTCTTCTCGATAGACGTCCACTTGGGCAGCGTCCCGAAGATTGCCCTTATGGCGTCTACGTTCTCCGGAACGACTATGCTTTCTTGGTGGACGCCGTACATCAAATAAAGCTCGTTGCCCCTAACAGTTACAGAGTCTCGGAAAAGTGCAACCTCGGGGAAGTCCGCCCTAGGCCTGCCGAGGTCTCTGGCGTACTCAATTATCTGCGCGAGGCTCTGGAAGCCGGCGCCGACGTCTGCCAGGTAGATGCGTGGGGTCTTGGCGAAGGCCTCTAACACGGCGTCTCTCGTATATGTGGAGTCCAGCTCTAGGTATGCCATGTGCATGTGCATGATGGTGACCGGCACCGCCACCGCCATCGTCACTATGTCTATGTCCTTGAGTATGGTCTGGACGTCTGGGCCGTGGTGGCTGGGCACAGTCGCTGGGTTGGGCACCACGTCGTTTATAGGACCCTTCTTATGCTCCTTCGGGTCGGCCCCCCTTCTCGCGATGAATATCCTGGCCTTTTTCACCCCTATGCCGTTTAGCAGAAGCGCCGAGAGGACTCTGGTTATGCCCGTGGTATTGCAACTGACGACCCTCACGTAGCGCCTCCCCCTGGCCTCTTCGTAGTTGGCGAGGGCGTTGAAGCTGACCTCGGCGACGTCGGCCTCCTCGCCGCCTTGGAAAATTACAGGTTTGTCAAACCTCTGGTAGTGCCTCTCCTTGTTCTCGCGCCCCACGTCCTCCGGCGTCGCGTCGATTATGATGTCTGAGATTTTCATCAAGTCCTCTATGGTGCCCGCGGGCTCTATGCCCGCCTTCTTGAACTTGTCGAACTTGTCCGGCAACGTGTAGACCGCGTAGCCGCGCGCTAGGGCCACCTTGGCCTCGTAATCCGGCGTTGTTTTCAGCACCCCCACTACCTTCATGTCGTCTTGGGCCGCCACAGCGTCGGCGATGCGCTTGCCGATGGTGCCGTACCCTACTACGCCTACCCTTATCATGTCCAGAACTTCTTCGCGGATGTTAATAACACTTTTACCGCGGGCATCTCCTCGCCTCCTATCGTCTGGATGAAGGCGCGTCCGCCTGTCGACACGTGGTAGGCCTTGTCTATGACGCCGGCCTTCTCGGCCGCGAGTATGGTGTGTCCGCCGCCGAGTATGAGTCGTTTGTTCGCGGCTGATCTGAGCAACTCCGCGGTGCCCGCTGCAAACTTGTCGTCTTCTATGTAGCCCATGGGCCCGCTGAAGATAACGATCTCGCTCTGTTCGATAACCTCTCTAAACAGCAGAACAGTGGACCTCCCGATGTCGAGCGGCGCCTGCGTGAGCGAGTACACATCTACGTCGATTCTGCCGTTTTGATTTACGGCGAAGTCTATCGGCGTTTGTACCTGCGACCCGTATTTACTCAGTATCTGCCGTGCCCTTTCTATATACGGCAAGTAACCACCCTTCTCTATCACCTGTTTCAAGGGGGCGCTCACTATGCCGTATTTCGCCACGGCAAAGACGAAGCCTACCAAGCCCCCCACCGCCGCCTTCTCCACAAGGCCGTTTTTTAGGAGTTGCTCCATGGCCTTCAAAGTGTCGGGGATCTTAGCGCCACCAGCCACAAGCGTCACCCCCTTCCCCCGTTTCTCAAACACAGTGCTCAAGGCCCGGAGCTCCTTCTCAAAGACGGGGCCCATGCACGACGGCATTACCAGTGGGAACCCCACAACGCTGGGCTGGGACCGGTGGGCCACCGCGAATCCGTCGAAGACGAAGTAGTCCCCAAGCGGCGCCAGCTTGCGGACTAGGAAGGTCTCGGCCTGCGCCTCCGGCACCCTCTCTATCACCTCCTCAGACAGCATCCTCACGTTTTCCAGCAGGAGTATCTCCCCGCCGCGTAGTTCCTTTATCTGCCTCCTCGCCTCAGGACCTGCTACGTCATCGACAAATTTAACGGGTCTCTCCAGGTGCTTCTCGAGGTAGGGCTTGTGCAACTCCAGCGACGTGAAGTCGTCTTGTCCAGGTCTGCCCTGGTGCGCAAGGACTACGGCGCGGGCACCTGCGTCTGAAACTAGGCGCAACGTGAAGGCGTGGGCTCTTATTCTAAAATCATCAACTATTTTTCCATTTACAATAGGTGAATTTATGTCAATACGTATAAACAGTGTTTTATCTTTTTTCAAGCATCTTTCTATGTTAACCAGCTGATCGATTACATCATTAAGTAACATGTAATATCGTTTAACTGGGGTTAATAAGTGTTACTGACTACACTCAAAATATAGATATATATATATTAAATAGGCGGCGCCGTAAATAGTTATAAAGAGACCCATAGTTCAACGGCTAGATGAGTCTCACGTATTCCCTGGCCGCTGTGGTGTATGCCAGTAGTCCTTTGGGGCGGTGCACCTCTCTTATCTTCTCTTCGTATGTCTCGTATCGTTTAAACTCCAGCTCCAGCTTGACCTCCCTTGCCGAGCCGTTTTGGGCGCAATACGTCTTCAGCTGATTCAGCGAGAGACACGCCTCCGACCCGTCCACCGCCACATACACCTCCACCATGAACGGATGCGGGTTGCCCACCGGCCTCTGCCTCACCACAACAACCATCCACGTGTATCTGCGCATAACCTTGGCAATCTCCACCAGTCTCTCCCTGGCATGGGGAGCCCAGGCCTTAACCCACTCCACGCCGAAGGCGCTTAGCTCAGGCCACTCCCGCAGAAGCTCCTCCGCCTGGTCAGTCTTAACAACCACAGCCGGCTTAGGCGGCTTTCTATCTCCGCCGCGTCTCTGTGTCTGGAGATTTCTGTTTTTCTCGTGTAGTTGTTTTTAAACCGGCGCATGGGGGTGTGGCATAGACGCAGAGAAGCCGCCTCAACCCGGCCTTCAGCGGCGCCGTACTCCGTGCGTCGTGGGCTGTATTCAGAGGCTGTTGTTTCCTCCGTCGCCTCGGCTGTAGCGCTTGTGGACGTGGGCCGGTTTAGAGAGGCTGTCGAGTACGTGCAGAAGGCGGCTAAGACGCTGTATGAGGCGGCTAAGGAGACGGTCGAGAAAGTGAAGGTGACGGTTCAGCGTCTCGTTGAGCTGTTTGTGGAGGCGGTGGCGAGGGTGTTGGCTTGGATCGATGAGCACAAGGCTTACATCTTCTTGATGGCCGCCGTCGCGGCTGGGGTGGTTGCGCTGTCTGCCGCGTTGAACCTGTGGGGTTTGATTGAGATGGAGAAGTTGGCGTATGCGGCGTCTCTAACGCCGTTTGTAGCCGCCGGCGTTAAGGAGTATTCTAGGGAGGAGGTGTTTAATATGCTTATGAAGGCCTCAGACCCCTACGAAGACTTCAGGGAAAAAATCGCCAAGGCGGCCAACGCCGGTAGGATAAAGCTGGCGGAGCCTTGGGAGTCGCTGAGGGTGTTGATACTGCCGAAGGAGTCTGAAGAGAGTAGGCTTATTCACAGCAAGGCGTATAGAGAACTTGATGAGAGGAAGAAGAAGGGCCTCTTCTACGCGGCGCTCGCGCTGGAAGAGGCCTTCGGCGTCTACAGGTCTGCATTGGGAGAATACGCGGAGGGGCTTAAGAAGACGGTGCGTAGGGTGGAGGTGGGCGAGGGGCTGTTTAAGCGAGAGGTGTGCGTGGCTGACCTTGGACAGATAAAACAGCTGGCCGAGGAGGAGGGCAAGGCCTTCGAAAACGCCTTGAGTGCTCTCAGGGAGAGGCTGAATGAATACGCTGTAAAGTACGGGCTGAGGGACCTCCTCGACGTCGAGGAGGAGGCGGCGAGGAGGCTGGCTGAGGCGACGGCGTCGGAGCTCTCCGAGTTTAACGACGTAAACTTCGGCGTTAAGGCTTACGCCGCTCTAATCGCCTATAGGGAGTATGCGTTGGGTAGGAGGGGTGCCTTCGGCACGGCGGTTAGGTACTGGCTTGAGGTGGGTGGGTCTGCTTGGCCCTTCTACTATCCGCCGAAGACAGCGTACGACAGGACCAAAAAGGCGGGGGTGGAGAGACCCGTAACGGTGGAGGAGTTGGTGGCGGAGGGTCTCCGCCGCCTCTTCTTAAAGCCTGGCGCCGACCACTACAGCCGCCTCATCAAGGAGCTCACAAAAGGCGGCAAGCTGGTGCTGATGCCTGAGAAGGCCAAGTCAGCTTACGTGTTTAGGCTCTACAGGGTTGAGGAGGGCGGCGGGCTCAAGGAGCTGGGCGTAAAGCTGAGGATTGCAAAGGTGGGAGCGGGGGAGGAGGCGGGCATAACCTACACCCTGATCTTCGACATGGAGAGGTGGCTGGAGTTCTTCAAGCAAGAGCTTGAGACGGCGGTGAAGGCGGCTGGGGAGGTCGGGGAGCGTTTACCTGTGGAAGACCGCTTCTCCTACATGGGGGGCTGGGTTGACTCCGACGTGGCGATAAGTAAAGGGCGGTTGATGATGGGCACCTCTCATCTGTGGCAATTGGCTGAGACTCACGCCTTGTTCGACTGGTCCAAAGTCGTAGGGCTCCGCATGAACTTGACTCTTGAGGGGCCTAAGCTAGTGGTTGACGTTGAGACCCCCCTCGAAAAGCTCGACGAGACAATCAGAAGAAGCGCGGAGAGCGGGTGGCTTAAGATGCTGGGCATTAAGGCGGAGAGCTGGGAAGGCCTTAAGCAGAGTGTTAAGGAGAACTGGGGCCTCGTGGTGGATGCCACGGTGAGTCGGCTACGTAAGGTGTTGAAGGAGGAGGAGTTGGAGAGACTCTTGGTGCCGAAGGGCAGAGATGCGCCGGAGGGGCGCAAGGGCGGGCAGGAGGCGTCGAGAGACATGCAGAAAGACGGGGAAAATGTGTGGGAGGAGCTCAGGCGCAGGCTAGAAGCGCTGAGGGATAGGCTGAACGACAACAAGGTCGCAAGGAAGGTCGTCGCGCCTGCCCTTCTGCTTATTCAGGCGGAGAGGCTGGGCGTAAACGAGACGACGCTGAGGTACTTCGGCGCGGTGGTCTCCGGCGCAATAGACGGCGACGGGCACGTATCTGCGGCGATGAGGGTGGTTGGCTTGACTAGCGGCGAGCGCGGAATCGCCTTGCTCTGGGGGGCCGTCTTAGCGGCCTACGGCATTGAGGCGGAGGTGAGGAGAGTCAGGAGCACATTCCAAGTCATTGTGTCCGGCGGCGATGCCGCCAGGCTGGCCCGTCTCTACTTCCTCTACGGTCCTCCTCTGCTTGAAAGAGACGATAGGCTTAAGAACCACAAACTGGATGAGGCCATGAAGCTCGGGGTCGAGGGGCTCAGCGTCAGCTGGGAGGGGTTGAGGAGGAGGACTGAGGGCGGTCTCGTCGCCGCCGATTTGACAATATCGGAGAGCGATACCAAGATAAAGTACAACGTCTATCTGTGGGAAGAGCTTTTCCTCCAATTCCAATCGACGGACCGTAGCCGCGTCGAGCTCGCGGCCCGCCTGCTGAGACTTGCGGGCGTCGGCGCAGAGGTGAAGAAGAGGAAAGACAGAGATGTGTGGTACATCAGAGTCACCACCGACAGGCTTGCGGCTGGGCGCGAGGAGCTCAGAAAGGCCCTCGCTAAGGTCGTCGAGACGGCGCGCAAGTCGGTGGGCGAGGAGAAGGCGGAGCGCTGGCTGAAGAAGCTGGAGAGCGGTCTCACGCTGGAGGAGGGCTGGCCCAAGTATAATATACAACTGACCGAGGGCGCGCTTGTGGTCAGATTCGCCTCCACCGACCGCAACAGCATAGAGCAGGAGGCACAGCGGTTTAGGAAGATGGGCCTTGAGGAGGGCAGACACTTCACGGTCAAAATGCCGGAAGAGGGGCGCTACGGCTATGTGTATATCCGTAGGGAGGGCTTGGCGTACGCCGCCTGGCTGTCTGTACACGGTAAGGGAGATCAGCAGAAGCTGGCGGCGGACTTCGTCAAGATCATACTCCAGAGGGCGAAGGACGGGGGCGAGGAGGTGCGCAAGAAAGTCGAGGAGATCATAGAGGAGGGCAAGGCGTGGGGCTCCCAAACGCTGAAGGGCTTTGTGAAGGAGGTTGAGGTGAACGGCAAGACATATGTCGTGAAGGTCATAGACGGAGGAGCCGTTGAAGAGGACAGAAACGGCAGAAAGTTGCTGAGGATTAAGATAACGGCGGAGGTGGACGGCGTGAGGCGCGAGTACGTTATGACATACGGCAGATACGGCAAAGACAACGCGGCCTTAGGCTTCGCCACAGCTAGGGCCGATGCCCCCGGCGGCAGAGAGGAAGACGCTGAAAGGTTCTCGGCGCTGATCAAAGCCCTCACGGGGAGAGAACCGAAGGTGTACCGCAGGAGCGACGGTGTGGTGATGATAGAGTGTTACGAGGGGCATCTGGAGGGGTTCATGCGCTATAAAGAACTCGCAGAGGCCATAAAAAGGTGGATGGAGAAGACAAAACGCCGGTAGTTTGAGGGACATGCAACTTGACAAATACAAACACGCCCTGCGGCGGGTTTCTGAGGAGCTTAACAAACGAGGGGTGGACCACGTCCTCGTCGGTAGCGCGGTTCTTCCGCTGGTATATAATATCAAATACGACCCCAGAGATGTCGATCTCTTTATCCTCAACAAGTCCACCGTGCTGGACTACGAGCTTTTTGAGGAGATAGCTAAGGAGAACGACTGGGACATGGGGACCTCGGACCACGGCACGATATACTACGAGTTGATTGTTGGGGGAGACGCCGTGAGGGTTGACCTGTTGGAGAACATCCTCGACATCTACATCCCCCTTGACTTTTTCTCAGGCCTCAGGGAGGTTGATCTAGGCGGCGTGAAGACGAGGGCCGTGGGTCTTGAGGAGCTTCTGGTGCTTAAGGCAAAGATAGCGACGAAGGAAGCCGAGGAGTTCATAAACGAAGTAGCCAGGCTCGTGCTTGAGCACGACATAAGACTTGACTACAACAAGATCAAGAAGTACGCGTCTCTGTATCCAGAGGACGCGGAGGGTATTTTAAAGCGCTTAAGGAGAAACGGCATCTACGTGGAATAATATTTATAGGCAGGGCAAACTCCGCCCATGCGCGTTTTGTACATACACGCCGAGCGCTTCAGCTGGGAAGTGAAAGACCCGGCGCTTGATATCAAAGACGAGCCGACTCCGGGCCGCGCCGAGAACGCCTTGGTGGTTTTCGTCACTGTCGAGAGGGGCGACGCGGCAGATGAGGATTTCTTGCGCCAGGTGGCGCGCGACGTCGTAGACGTCGCCAGGAGGGTCAAGGCGTCTTCCATAGTCATATATCCCTACGCCCACCTTTCTAACGAGCTCGCCAGGCCCTACACGGCGAGGGAGGTGGTGAACCGGCTATACGAGGTCGTGAGGTCCGAGTTCGGCAGCGATGTCCACAAGGCGCCTTTTGGGTATTACAAGGCGTTTGAGCTCAGGTGTCTGGGGCACCCCCTCTCGGAGCTCAGCAGGACCTTCAAGCCGGAGCAGGCGAGGCAGGAGAGGAGGGGGGAGGAGAGGCGTGACTTCTACGTGGTGCTCACGCCTGCGGGCGAGGAGTACGACCCGGCCAAGTTCGACTACGGCGGCTACGAGGATCTGCGGATCTTGGTGGAGAAGGAGGTGTTTAAGAAGGAGCTGGGCGGAGGGGCCGAGCCTAGGTATTTGGAATACCTCAGGAAGTTCGGCTTCGAGTGGGAGCCCATGTCTGACGTGGGCCATATGCGCTACGCGCCTGAGGCCACGGTGATGATGGAGCTTGTGGAGGACTACGCGTACACGGCCGCCAAGTCCCTCGGGATACCTGTGTTCAAGATCAGGGGGACTAACATGTTTAAACTCGCCGAATCCGCCATCGAGACGCACGCAAAGCTGTTCGGCGAGAGGCTTTACGTGGTTGAGTCAGATACTGACCTGATACTCCGCTACGCGGCCTGCTTCCAACAGTTCGCGATGGCTAAGGACTGGGTGATAAGCTACCGGCACCTGCCCTTCGGCATGTTGGAGATAGCGGACTCTTACCGGCACGAACAGCCGGGCGAGACGGTGCTCCTCTTCAGGCTCCGGAGGTTCTACATGCCGGATCTCCACATATTCACGAGGGATCTCCCGGAGGCCGTCAACGTGACTTATAAGCTCCACGAAGTCATCTTCAGAGAAATAGGGAAGCTCGGCAGGACCTACGTTTCGCTGTATAACGTCACCGAGGACTTCTACAAGAGCCATAGGCAGTACCTGGTGGAGCTCGCCAGGAGGGAGGGCAAGCCCATATTGGTGAGGGTTCTGCCAGGGCAGAAGTACTACTGGGTGCTCAACGTGGAGTTCCACATAATCGATGAGTTGGGGAGGCCCAGGGAGGTGGCCACGTTCCAGATAGATGTAGGCAACGCCCAGCGCTTCGGCATAAAGTACGTAGACGAGAACAACCAGACTAGGTACCCCGTCATCATACACACGGCCATTTTAGGTAGCGTCGAGAGATACCTATACGCCGTATTCGATACGATGGCCAAAGCGGAGAAGGAGGGCAAGACTCCGCGGCTCCCCACCTGGCTCTCGCCGGTGCAGGTACGCATAATACCCATCACCAAGGACAACTTGAAATACGCTGTTGAGGTCGCCGACAAGCTAGAGGCGGAGGGCATCCGCGTGGATATAGACGACAGAGACGAGACCCTATCTAAGAGAGTTAGGGAGGCTGAAACCGCCTGGGTGCCGTATATATGCGTCGTGGGTGCCAAAGAGGCGAGCGAGGGCACGCTGTCGGTCAGAGAACGGGGAGGCGGTCAATACAAGATGACCCCAGCGGAGCTCGTTAAGAAGATTAAGGAAGAGGTAAGGGGATACCCCTCTAGGCCGCTCTACCTGCCGCGTTTCCTCAGCCAGCGCCCCTCGCGGTACTAGCCGATATATTTTTTCAGCCGATAAGTTTATATAGGGTTATCTACGGCGCGCACGAAATGCAAGCAACAACCCAGCTCAAAACCCCCGTGGTCGGCAAACACGTTTACGGCGAATTATACGGGGTGGACGAATCGCTCCTCCGAGACGAAGAAAAACTAAGGAAGATCGTGATTGAGGCTGCGCATATAGCAAATATGCACCTGGTGGAGGTAAACTCCTGGAGGTTCAAGGGGGGCGACAAGGAGGGCGTGTCGGTCATCGCGTTGGTGCTGGAGAGCCACATCGCCATCCACACGTGGCCCACGTATAACTACGCGACGGTGGACGTGTATACATGCGGCGAACATTCCGACCCCGTATCTGCCTTCCGGTACATAGTGTCGCAACTAGCCCCAAAGAGGTTCACGGCTAACTACTCAGACCGCTCATATAGATAACCCCTTCCTTTTTCTCTTAATGTCAAATATCTTGCTGATACTCCTCTGGCTCAGCCAAGACAGAATAGACAGAACCATCCTCAACAAAGTCGCCTTTGTGGGCACTGCGTACTCCGCCGACTCGGTTAACTTCGTGGTGAAGGCACTCTACGAGACCCACAACCACGTCGACACGGTCGTTGTATACGGCCCCGACCTAAACGGCGCAGGCGAGCTGATAGTGGAGGCTCTGCGGGGTGTATGTAACGACGCCCTGCGGATACCCTGTGAATATGTAAAGACGCTCAACGTAGATTTGGTCGACCTCAGGTGGCGGGGGGAGGAGGAGCTTAGAAAAGCCGTAGAGATACGTTATAGGCCGGCCAGAGAGGCGGTGCGGCCCCGGCGGGAAGTGGCGCTGGAGAAACCCAACAAGAGGCTACCTTACGGAGGACTCCACATCCTCTACGACACAGACCTGGAAGCCCTCAGGGCCAAGGCTGTGGACTATATACTGACCTACGGCGTGGAGAGCCGCGACATCGTTTACAGCTACCTAGCCCTACAGCGAGACCCCGGAGGCGAGTACTTAACGACGCCTTGCGACGTGATAGAGGAGTGGCCCTGCGGTCTCGATAGGGGAGGCATCTTGATAGCCACGCCCGCTTTTATCCAGAAGAAACAACTTGAGACGGCGGCATCCGCCGTTAGGCCAGAGGTCTATAACCGCGACGTGTACGACCCGCACGGCAACTTCGTACTTGCCGATATGCTGTACCACTACGGCCCCCGCGGCGTCTTGCTACGGCAGATAGAACTAGACGAGGTAAACGTGAGGAGGGAGGCGCAGAAGCTCCTGCCTGACCACGCCTTCTACGTCGGGCGGGAATACGCAGCCTACAAGCTGTTGAAGGATAAGTACGTGCAGGATAGATGGAAACAGTAGCGGCCAGATATGTTGAAACAGTTGTTTCTAGAGGCGTGGAGGCAGACAAAAAGAAAAGCCGACAGCCTACAAGGCCGTTGTTGAGGACACGTGCAAGACAGGGAACTCTACGCGCCGGACGGTACATGGATACACATAGAAGAGGGGCATGCTCCATATATCCCAATCCACGGCGTAAACGCCGAGGCGTATTTCCCAGACGTGTTGAGACTACCGCGGGGAGGGCTCGAACTAGGGTGGAGGGCGAGCGATGAAGGTACAGACGGCCGGCCCGCTACCACACAACCTTGCCAGGTATTTGCCTGCGACGAGATGTGGAGCATGTTGAACCACAGTCCAGTCAAGCATGGTAACCGGAAAAGCTGTTGGGGCCGGGGGTGGGATGTGTCCGGCGGTTCTCCCGCCGTTGAACCCACGCCCCCTGGTCGGGGACGGGATCTCAACTCGGGGGCTTGCCTGTCCCGCGCCTTGGGCCGCTCGGCCACCCCGGCTGAGGTGCTGTGAATCTATGGTTATAAATTTTTGGGTTTATACTGCGAGACTTGGGCTAAGACTTCGCATATATCTTTCTTGATACATCTTATCTCTACCTCTTCGTTGGGTGTGGATAATACCAAGTCTGCGTCTGGCGGGGGGTCTGGGCCTATGTGTATTTTGTAGCCCACCTTCCTGTCGCGCAGGCCCTCTAATACTACGTAGTCCGCGTCTATGTCGCCGCATGAGACGGCGCGGGTGTAAAGCACGTAGATCTCTCCGTTGTAGAACAAGACCCTGTCTGCGCCGGCCTCCCTGAGGCGGCGTGTGTCTTTGGTAGGCGGCTCAGGGTCGTGGTGGCTAACCTTAATCGCAACGACCGTGTAGCCCCCCTCCTTAAGGCGGCGAATAACCCTCTCGGCCAGCGCCGTCTTGCCCACGTCTTTCCCGCCTGTGATCTGCACCACGCAGGTCATGTCAGTAGCTTCACCAGGTTCTGCAACTCCTCTAGTGCCTTCCTAAAGTTTTCACGGGCCGCTTCAGACGCCGCATATAGCTTCTTGCCCTCCTCCTCCACCTCAACCAGAACCCCGTCTGCCACCATCCTTTTCAGCAACACGTACCCGTAGACCGTGCTTATGTTGAATCCGTACTTCCTGATTTCTTGGATTATGGCGTAGCCGTGTAGGGGGCCCCGCCTGTTGAGTATGCTCACCACGTACAGCCAGAGGTTTCCCTGGCCTACGCAACGTTTAAACCTCTGGTATGCTCTCATCTATCGCGCTTCCCCTCGATGAACTCTAGCACCGCCCTGTAGGCCTCGTCGGGGCTCATGTGGACTGGCGGGTTTTTGAAGCCCCACGCGGAGGCGCTTATAAGCGGCCCGCCTATTCCTCTGTCTAGGGCAAGCTTGGCAAGTCTGATGGAGTCGGTGACTACGGCGGCGCTGTTCCACGCGTCGTGTACGTCGAGCGTCGCTTCTATCCTTATAGACAGGCCTCCAAATATCTCCGCCTCGATGAGCGTATGCGCTATCTTCCTGTCGCCTAGGAACTGTATATACGCCACGGGCGATATGTAGGCGTCGAACTCCTGGCCCATGGCCATCATCTTGACGGCCGCTGTCTTCGTCTTCTCCTTATCGCCGCGTCTATACATCAGATTTACGAAGTCCGGCGTGCCTCCCACGTTTATCTGGTACGTATGCTTAATCCTAACCCCCCTCAGGGCCAACAGCCTTATAAGCGTCTTGTGGAGAACCGTCGCCCCGATCTGGTTCTGGGTGTCGTCGCCGAGCAGTGGTAGCTCCTTCTCAGCAAATCTCCTCTGCCAGTACTCGCTCGTGGCGATGGGGGCCGGCATGGCGTTTACAAAGGCCGCACCTGCCCTTAAGGCGGCTTCGGCGTATGCCTCCGCGGCTTTCTTGGCGCCGGTGGGGAGGTAGTTCACGAGAACCTCGGTATTTGTGGAGTTGAGCTCCTTCACCACCTCCTCAACAGCGCCCTCGACGACTTTAGGCACGAGCCCGCCCTCGGGCGCTCCGTCGAGCGCTGGGCCTGGGCGCACCGGCACGCCTAGCTTCGGCGGTTTGAAGACCACGGTGGCGTTGTTGGGCGGCTGGAATATCGCCTCTGAGAGGTCCAGGCCCACCTTCCTCGCATCGATTTCAAACGCAGATGCGAAAACTATGTCGCGCGGGGTGTATCTCCCTATTTCCTTGAAGGCGACCACCGGTTCCAGCTCCGGGTTGTGTTTATACAACTCAACCCCCTGGACGAGGGCCGAGGCGCAGTTGCCAACCCCCACTATGCCGACTCTGATGGGCATGTCCATCTAAACATATGTGTTAATAAACAATTCGTTAAGTAGGCCGATGGGGGAAATGAGGTTAGGCCAGTTTTTCCGCCACCACCTCCGCTATGTCCTTAACAGCTACTGCGCTCTCCTTGGTCCTCTTCGCATCGCTGAGCATGGCGTTGCAGAAGGGGCATAGCGTCGCTATGGTGGAGGCGCCGGTTGCGACAAGCTCCTCGAAGCGTATGTGGCTGATACGTTTCTCCTCAGGCACGTCGTACCAGTAGTTGGCGCCGCCGGCGCCGCAACAGAAAGTCTTCTCGCCGCGTCTAGGCGGTTCCTTGACCTCGCCGAGTTTGATCAAGATCTTCCTCTGGGGCTCCACCACTTTGTTGTAGCGGGCTAAGTAGCAAGGGTCGTGGATCGTCAAAGTCTCCTTTCCCTCTTTAACTGAGATCTTGCCGTCTGATATCAGCCTCTGTATTATTTGTGAGTGGTGGTATACCTCAAGCCTGACGCCGAATTCTGGGTACTCATTCTTAAACACGTTGTATCCGTGGGGACATATTGTTATTATTCTTTTTATGTTATACTTTTCAAATATCTGTTTGTTGTTTAGAACTATTTCCTGGAATCTGCTCTCTTCGCCGAGGCGCCTCGCGGGGTCGCCGCAACAAGTCTCCTCGTCTCCCAAAATCGCCACCTTGTTCAACATGCCGGCGCGTTGCAGAATTGCTACAAACGCCTTGATTATCTCCTTGGATCTGCTGTCGAAACTGCCCATACAGCCAACCCATAGGAGGTACTCGGCCTCTGGGTTCTCCGTTATGTGTCTCACGCCGAGTTCTCTAAGCCAGTCGTGCCTCCCCGCGTTGGGCATAGACATGGTGTTGTTGTACTGAGACAGAGACATGAGGACGTCAGCGATCTTCTTGTCCACCCTACTCTGGGCCACCAAGGCGCGTCTCGCGCCGTAGATAACGTCGAGATGGTTAACCTTAACCGGGCAACTGTATACACATGCCCCACACGTGGTGCACGCCCACGCATGGCGTTCCAGCTTAACGGCAACTTCGAATTCAGGATTGCCGGAGTTGAGGGCTACCGTCCGCACAACGACTCTAGGCGATAGGAGGCGGCCGGCGGCCACCGCTGGACAGCTGGCGTCGCATGCGCCGATCTCGCCGCACGACTGGCAGGAAAGCATGACGTCTTTGTCGATGTCCGACATCTTCTCGTAGCCAAACTTAATCTCCTCTGGCTTTACCCTCCCCTCCAAGACGTCTTCTAACCTAAACGGCGTCCTGAAGCTTGTCAGCTCCCGGGTGTGGTTTACGAACAGATTCGCGGCGGGTTTTACGTAAAACACAGATAGTAATATGTTCCTCGCAATCCCAACCGACAGCGATAGCCAAGGGATAAATACGGAAAGGAGGACGTCTAGAAAAGTCAATACTATGATAAAGAGGAGAACCAGTTGCATCTTGCTAGACTCTTTAACAAATTCCTTCTCCTCCCCCAATCTGCTGTGTATAAGCTTGCTTCTGATAAAGACGCCGACGCGATAAACCGCCGCGGCGAATAAGCCTGCCATCACGGGCAGGCTGATAATCCACAGCGCCAACGCGAGGGTTCGGAAGGGGCTCAAAACCGCTAAAAGCACCGATAAAACCACGCCAGCGGCTATTGAGAAGTGCATATATCCCACCCCTCCCTTCAGCGCTTCTTTAAACTCGTGAAGTATCAACGAGCCGAGATCTACTCTTTTATTGTAAAGACGTATCCTTAACATTAAATTTATCGCAAATATAAAAAATGTAATTAAAAACAATAACAGTAAAATTTCTTCTACCATATGCCGACTTATAGACATATTTATAAATATTCCTTTCGACACTTATAGAACGTTTTTACAAATCGCCTTAAACATACATCTTTCGCACTCTCTGCCGATTTCTCGCCCATCTCCGCTCAAGATCCGTCTAATCTCCTCAAGAATCATAACAGCGCTGTCGTCTCGCTCCACTCTTTCCACCCTATTTCTGTACACCAAGTAGCCGTGGCGGGCCTTCAACAGGTAAATATATATCTGCAACTGCTTCCGGTGAGCCCCCTTTGTGGCCAGCCCCGTCTTGACCTCCACCGGGATGTAATCACGGCCCCTCTTAATCACGACGTCTACCACGCCGACTAGATCCCCGATCTCCACCTTGTACTCCGTCATGACGTTGCCAAAAACGGAGACAGCCCTCTCATACCGCTCGTGCAACAACCTCCCGCGGACCAGCGAGACGGCGGAGTTCTTAGTAAAGAGCTTGAGGCCGAGCTTGTACTGCACCCACAGAAGCCTCGGGCAGTACTCGAAGTCGTTTATCACAGACGGCGAGATGCGCTTGAAGTCGTATCTATACGCGTAGACGTCTGGAAGCAACTTAAACACCTCCTGCTCTTTCTTCATCTCGGCCAACGCGCTCTCCGCGTCGAGGTTGTCCAAGTCGTCGCAGTTGACCAGGCTACAAATCGGCTTAGGCAGAAGGAGTTCCACCTCCCATCTTGAGCACCCGCGTATAAAAAGTCTTTAGCTTGTTTGATGTAAAAAACATAGGGGGTACGGCTAGAGTATCCTCACGTATTCTTTCGCCGCCGTGGTGAATGCTAATAGCCCCTTGGAGCGGTACACCTCTCTCATCTTATCCTCGTATACTTCATATCGCTTAAACTCCAGCTCAAGCTTGACCTCCCTAACCGAGCCGTTTTGGGCGCAGAAAGCCTTCGGCGGGTTTAGAGAGAGGCAAGCCTCAGAGCCGTCCTTTGTCATGTACACTTCTATCATGTACGGATGGAGAATGCTTACCGGTCTCTGCCTCACCACCTCCACCATCCACGGAAACCGCCTCAACACCCTGGCAATCTCCACCAGCCTCTCCCTGAGATCCAGCCACTTCTTCACCCACTCCACGCCGAATGCTTGCAACTCCGGCCACTCCCGCAGAAACTCCTCCACGGGGTCGCTCCTAACGACCAAAGCCGGCTCAGGCGGCTCCCTAAGCCTCTCCAGCTCTCTCTTGTAGTCCTCAAGAATCTGTCTCACGCAATCCACGACAGTGCGGCACTGCGGCTGATACAGCCTTACGCCGTTCACAACCACGCCGCAGAAGACGTCGTACTGATTAATCCCCATACCCACCCTTACATACTCATACCACACACCCACGTCGTACTGCCCACTCAACTCCCACAACGCATCAGCCACTTGTTGCCTGATGCACCCACCCGCCTCCTCATCCCTCCTTCTCCTCCACTTCTCCTTCACCTCCCACCTCCTCCTATCCCTCGAATGCACCCACACGCGATACCGCACGCACACACCTTTCTTACAGCCCTCTGCAGTCAGCACCCCCTCGTAGAGGCACCCATCGGAGGTGCACCACTCCCGCCGAGGCGGCTCATACTCCACATACTGGAGGACACCCAGCCTCTGCGGCAGTTCAAAAACAGAGGCCACGGTCTTCACTTTCTTAACCGTCGTCATATCCACTCCTTCAAAGCTGTCAACACCTCCTCCACCGCCGTCCTCTCGATTATGTATGCGCCCTTCTTAAACCGCCTCGCGAGACCTTTCTCAACCAGACTCATCATGAGGCTGTGCACAGCTATGCCGCACCGCCTATCCATGCCGCATATATCCCGCGTCCTTACGGAAAACCAGAAGCCCCTCTCACCACCCACCCGCCTCTGTATGTGCAAAAGCAGAGCCGGCAGATACTGCTTTATCTTCCAGA
>Ga0079998_111562_pt1 | contig 41631 bp, 49 predicted proteins | sample PerSpoBPS_BMetaG_FD_69201 | JGI IMG/M metagenome (GOLD analysis project Ga0079998, IMG submission 69201) | Thermal spring microbial communities from Yellowstone National Park, Wyoming, USA - Perpetual Spouter B (PS_B) MetaG (SPADES assembly)... | ecosystem: Environmental > Aquatic > Thermal...
TGTTGAGGGAGTGGCTTGAGCTGAGCGCCTTCGGCGTTGATTGGGTGAAGAAGTGGCTGGTTCTTAGGGGCTGGTTGAAATAGCTAAGGTTATGCGGAGGTTTACGTGGATGGTGGAGGTGGTGAGGCAGGTGGGCATCCTCCACCCCTACACGGTGGAGGTTTACGTGGCGAGGGACGGGTCTGAGGCTTGCCTCTCCCTAAATCCGCCGAAGGCCTTTTGCGCGCGGGACGGCTCGGTGAGGGAGGCAAAGCTGGAGCTGGCCTTCGGCCGGTACGAGACATACGAGGATAAGACAAGAGAGGTGCACCGCCCCAAGGGACTACTGGCATTCGCCGCGGCGGCGAAGGAATACGTGAAGATGCTCTAGCCCCTCTGAAGCCGCTAGCGCTGGATGATTTTAACATCTCATGTGTTTTTATATCATATTTATATATAGCTTTTGTTGGGGCCGTGGACTACAAGGCGCTTGGCCTCAAAACGGGGCTCGAAATACACATCCAGCTGAACACCCGCCGGAAGCTCTTCTGCCACTGCCCCCCGGTGTTGAGAGACGACGAGCCCCACTTCAAGCTTGAGAGGAGGCTCCACGTCTCTGTAAGCGAGCTGGGGGCGGTGGACCCGGCGGTGCTGTGGGAGGTGCGGAAGAGGAGGAAGTATGTGTACGAGGGGTACCGGGACACGACGTGTCTCGTGGAGCTTGACGAGGAGCCGCCCCACATGCCCGACGAGGAGACGCTGGCGACGGCCGTCGCCGTGGCCAAGCTGTTCAACGCGAAGCTGTTCGACGAGGTCCACGTCATGCGCAAAACAGTGATAGACGGGTCCAACGTCTCCGGCTTCCAACGCACCATGCTGGTGGCATACGGCGGGAGGGCCAAGATCCTAGGCTACGACATAGGGGTGGAGACCATCGCGCTGGAGGAAGACGCCGCCAGGAAGATGGGCGAGGAGGGGAAGACCGTGATATATAGGCTGGACAGGCTCGGGATCCCCCTCATCGAAATCGCCACGGAGCCCATGACCTACACGCCGCAGCAGGTGGAGGAGGTGGCCTGGATCATCGGCTACAGCGTCAAGATAACGGGCAAGGCCAAGAGGGGCATAGGCACTGTGAGGCAAGACGTCAACGTCTCCATCGCCGGGGGCGCCAAGACGGAGATAAAGGGCGTCCCCGACCTCTCCCTAATACCCAAAGTGATCGAATACGAGGTGGCTAGGCAGGTAAACCTGCTGAAAATAGCCGAGGAGCTGAGGAGGAGGGGCGTCCAGAAGGTGGAGCTCTCCACAGCCGACGTCACAGCCGCCTTCGCCAACAGCAAATCCAAGATAGTCCGCCGAGTCCTCGACGCGGGAGGCAAGGTAATCGCCGTGAAGGCCCCAGGATTCCAGAAGCTCCTCGGCTTTGAGGTGCAGCCGGGCCGCCGACTCGGCACCGAGCTCGCGGACTACGTGAGGGCGTGGACCGAGCTCGGCGGCCTCCTACACAGCGACGAGCTCCCGGGCTACGGCATCACCGCGGAGGAGGTCCGCGACGTGGCTGGCAGAATAGGGGTGGACAGCTTCGTGCTCCTCATGGGCGTGGAGGAGAAGGAGCTGGAGGAGGCCGCCCGGATCGTGGCTGATAGGCTGAACATGGCGCCGCTCGGCGTGCCCGAAGAGACAAGGGCCGCCAATCCAGACGGCACAACCAAATTCCTCCGGCCGAGGCCCGGCGCGGCGAGGATGTATCCAGAGACTGACCTCCCGCCCATAAAGATCACCTTTGAGCTGGTGAAGAAAGCCGAGGAGGTGGCCAGGGTCAGCCTAGAGGGGAAGCTGAACGAGCTGGTGTCTATGGGCCTCAGCAGAGATCTGGCGCTCCAGCTAATCAAGTCGCCGCATCTCGAGAAGTTCGACGAATACGTGGAGAGGTTCAAGTCAGTGCCGCCGCAGCTCATAGCGACGATACTGCTAAACGTGGCGCGGGCGCTGTCGCGGGAGGGGGTTGAGGTGACGGAGGAGAAGCTTATCTCGGTGTTTGAGGCCCTGGACAGGAGGGTGATCACTAAGGAGGCCGTGGAGGACGTCCTGCGGAACATGAAGCCAGGCGAACCCGCCGAAGAGGCGGCCAGAAGGCTCGGGCTGGTGAGGCTCAGCTACGACGAGGTAAGGAAGATGGTGGAGGAGGTGGCGAGGGAGGTGGGGAGGGACAAAGCGCTGAGGGAGGTGATGCGGAGATTCAGGGGAAGAGTCGACGTGGAGGACGTTAAGCGCGCACTATCTGAGTTATCTTTTTAAGTATCTCTTTTAAGGGTTCCGATGGCGAAAGTATATATTGCGACGGACGTGCTGGGCTTCTTCGCGGTGGATGAGTCGGGGAACCTCGTGGATAAGGAGCTCTACGAGAGAAAGCCGGAGCTCGTAGCTACTAGGCTTCTTGAGCTGGAGAGGTCGAACCCCGTCCAGGAGTTGCTGAGGTTGGTCGAGAGGCTGAGGGGGAAGGCCGAGAAGATCGTCGTGGAGGACCCGGAGCTCGCCCGCAAACTCGTCGCGGCGGTGAGGGGCGTCGATATAGTGGCGGAGAGCCCCTCCCCGGTTCTGGTGGCGTTTAGGCAGAACTTCCCCAAGTACCTCCCCACAATCGGCTTGAACTGGGACGAGTATGGGAACCTCCTGTTTGAGGTAAGCGACTTAATCACTAGGCTTAAGCTGAGGCAAGCTGTTGAGAAGAGGGACTTATTCATCGGTCAGGCCATAAGCACGCTAGACGACGTCGACAAGATACTGAACCTGATAGCGTCTAGGATCAGGGAGTGGTACGGCCTACACTTCCCAGAGCTGGAGGAGCTCGTGCGGGACAACAAGGAATACGTCGAGATCGTCTACCACATCGGCCACAGGTCTAAAATAGGCGAGGACAGCCTCAGGAAGGTTCTGCCGGACCTCCCCGAGGATAGAGTAAAGAGAATAGTGGAGGCGGCGAAGAAGAGCATAGGCGCAGAGATGTCGGAATGGGACCTCGACCAGCTCAGGAGCTACGCAGACACCTTCCTCAAGCTAGACGCGTACAGAGAAAGCCTAGCCACCTACATCGACGAGGCCATGAAGGAGGTGGCGCCCAATATAAGGGAGCTCGTCGGGCCTCTCCTCGGCGCCAGGCTGATAAAGCTGGCGGGCGGCCTCACCAGGATGGCCTTCCTACCCGCCTCCACCATACAGGTCCTAGGCGCCGAGAAGGCGCTGTTTAGGGCCCTCCGCACGGGGGGGAAGCCGCCTAAACACGGCGTCATATTCCAGTACCCGGAGATATTCAGAGCACCGCGGTGGCAGAGAGGCAAGATAGCCAGGGCGCTGGCCGCCAAGCTGGCAATCGCCGCCAAGGCAGACGCGTTCACGGGCAACTTCATCGCGCCGAGACTCAAGGAGGAGCTGATGAAGAGGATCCAAGAGATCAAGACGCTCTACGCCAAGCCGCCCCCCAAGGCCCCGCAGCCGCAACCCTCCGCCAAGGCGCCGCCTCCCCCGCCGCCTAGGAGGGGGGAGGGCGGGAGGAGGCCACCCCCCAGAAGAGGCGGCCGCCGCTGAAGGGCTTTTTCACATTAAATTTATAAACCGCGAGATAGGGCTTTGCCATGTCTATTGAAGTGGTGGACGTCAGACCCCATGAGCATCACTACGGCGTATACATCATTAAGTTCGAGGACGGGTCGGAAAGGCTCGCCACGAGGAACCTGACGCCGGGCAAAAGGGTATACGGCGAGAGGCTCGTCAAGTGGGGGGGCGCGGAGTACAGGGAGTGGAACCCCTACCGCTCAAAGCTCGCCGCCGCGATAGCCAACGGCCTAAAGTACGTCCCAATACAGGAGGGCACGCATATACTCTACCTGGGGGCGGCCTCAGGCACAACTCCCAGCCACATGAGCGACATCGTTGGGGATAAGGGGTTGATATACTCCGTCGAGTTCTCCCCCCGCGTCTTCAGGGAATTCATGGAGAAGCTCGTGGACCAGGGGAGGAGAAACGTGGTCCCCATCCTCGGCGACGCCAGATTCCCATATCAATACGCCCACTACGTAAAAGGCGTAGACGTGGCCTACATCGACGTGGCCCAGCCGGCGCAGGCCAAGATCCTAGCCGACAACGCGGACTACTTCCTAAAGCCGGGCGGCTATGTGATGTTGGTCATCAAGGCAATGAGCATAGACGTAACCGCCCCAGCCACAGAGACGTTTAAACAGGAGATAAACACGCTGAAGGAGAGAGGCTTCGACATACTAGAAGTCGTCCACCTAGAGCCCTACGACACAGCCCACGCGATGGTTGTAGCAAAAAAGAAGTAAGAAGTCTTAGATCCTCAAGTATTCATCCACAAACTGGGCCGCTCTCATCCCCGAGGCGAGGGCCTTGCCGATAAGCGAGGGCCCGGTAACCACGTCGCCGGCGGCGAAGACGCCCCGGCGCGTCGTGCACATATTCTTCTCGTCTACCTTTATCGTGCCGTCTGGGTTGAACTCTATCCCGAGGCAGGTCCCCGGCGGCGTTGGCTCCTCTCCTGCGGCCACCAACACGGTGTCGAACTCCTCCTCAAACTCGCTACCGGGGATAGGTTCAGGCCTAGGCCTCCCCGACTTATCCGGGGCGCCCAGCTTCATCTTAACAAACCTAACTCTCTCCAGCTTGTCCCTGCCGAGAAACGCAACGGGGTTCAGAAGCTCCCTAAACTCTACGCCCTTGGCTATCAGCTCCGTCTCTATGGTCCTCTTGCCCGCCGGCGCCTCGTTGATGGTGCGTCTATAGGCCACCACGACCTTCTCGGCGCCTTGTAGCTTGGCCTCAAGGGCGGCGTCTACAGCAGTCAAGCCGCCGCCGACCACAAGCACCTTCTTCCCCGTTGGGTACACCTTATCCTTCGGCAGATACCCCAGCTGGTGGGCGTAGATCCTAAATAGGTAGTCCAAGGCCTTGTGCACGCCCGGCAGATCCTCCCCCGGCACGTTAAGCGACCTGCTCCTCCACGTCCCCGTGGTTATCACAACGGCGTCGTACCTCTCTACAAGGTCTTTCAAGTCCACGAAGTTTTTGACCAGCAACAACGCCTCGTGTTCATGAGGCTTCTCGCCGCAGTAGACAAAGGTAGATGTGTAGAACCTGGCCCCGGCCTCCACCAGCTCTTTAACGCCCTCTCTCACGCCCTCGCGGGGGATTCTAAAAGGCGGTATGCCGAAGATAAGCAACCCCCCGGGCTCGGGAAGCGCGTCGTATATATGCACCTCGTGGCCGCTACACAGCAGTATGCCCGCCGCGCCGAGCCCCGCAGGCCCAGCGCCTACAATAGCCACCTTCTTGCCGGTAGGCTGCTTCTTCGTGTTGGGCCTACACCTAAGCAGGAACTTCATAAGGCCCTAAAAGACCGGCCTTATAAGTTGTGGAAAACCCATTATCAACTTAAATTACTGCATCTGTCGAAATCAACAAATCTTCTTCGAAAACCTAGCCCCCAAGGAGGTGCATACAAAATCCAAGCTTATCCTAACCGCGTCGTTTACGGAGAGATAAGTCGTGTCCAGCACGAGGTCGAAGATGGAGAGGTCCCCGATGTCTATGCCGTAGATGGATAGGTACCTCCTTCGGTTGAGCTCCTCCCTGTCTCTCACCTCGCGCAGTGCCTCCTCGAGGCTCTTCCCGTCGCGGACCGCCACACGCCTAGCCCGCATCTCCCTAGACGCCTTTAGGTAGATGCAGAGATCCGCGTAGGGCCTCACAACCCACGCCGCCAGATGCCCCTCAAGCACCACGTCGCCGTTTTTCGCAAGCTCCACAGCCATGGCGTCAATCTTCCTGTCGATCTCCGGGTTAGCCTCGGCGTATTTATGAAACTCGACGAAGTCCATGCCGGACTTCGCGGCTAGTTCTCTAAATAGTGAGCCGGAGGAGACGAGGGGCACCTTCAAAACCCGCGCCAGCTCCCTCGCAATGGTGGTCTTCCCGCTGCCTGGTTGCCCCGAAACCGCGACGACAACCATTACTCCTTACCTCCTCACTGCCAGCCTAAGCGCACGCGCCAGCACCTTATGTGAATAAACCCCACCATACGGCCTCCGGGGAGCTCTTATAGACACGCCGAACCTATACACCCTCACGTTCATGCCGCCAAGCTGTAGCCCAGTCACCGGACACCGCGGAACCCCCTTAGCCCTCTTTTCGTACCGCGTCGCCGTCCTCCCGCCGGGCCTCTTCACCTCCACTCTCCTAAGCCTTCGAGAACGCTGTGCCGGGCGAGGCATGGCAGATCGAACAGACCAGTTTTTAAGCCTTTGGACATTCGAAAAATTTATAAGACTACAGATAACGACGCCTATGCCATCGATAGTACTGCCACCAAAACCCACGGCACTACAAAAGCCTCACCTCAACCTGGCGGTAGTCGGCCACGTCGACAACGGCAAGTCGACGCTGGTAGGGCGACTGCTATACGAGACGGGCTACGTCGATGAGAAGGCTTTCAAGGAAATTGAGGAGATGGCCAAAAAGATGGGTAAGGAGGACTTCGCCTTCGCCTGGATCCTTGACAGGTTTAAAGAGGAGCGCGAGCGCGGCGTCACCATCGAGGCCACACACGTGGGCTTCGAAACCAGCAAGCTGTTCATAACCATCATCGATCTGCCGGGCCACCGCGACTTCGTGAAAAACATGATCGTAGGCGCCAGCCAGGCAGACGCCGCCCTCTTCGTCATATCGGCGCGCCCGGGCGAGTTCGAGGCGGCCATCGGCCCCCAGGGGCAGGGCAGGGAGCACCTCTTCCTCATCAGAACCCTCGGCATCCAGCAACTGGTCGTCGCCGTAAACAAGATGGACGTAGTCAACTACGACCAGAAGAGGTACGAACAAGTCAAGGCCGAGGTGTCGAAGTTGATGAAGTTGCTTGGCTACGATCCAAGCAAAGTTCACTTCATACCGGTTAGCGCGGCAAAAGGCGACAACATCAAATCGAAGTCCCCCAACACGCCGTGGTACAACGGGCCTACCCTGCTCGAGGTCCTCGACACGTTCCAGCCGCCTCCAAGGCCGACTGACAAGCCGCTTAGGATGCCGATACAAGACGTCTTCACAATAACCGGCGCAGGCACCGTAGTCGTCGGCCGCGTGGAAACCGGCGTGTTGAAGGCAGGCGATAAAGTGGTCGTGGTGCCCCCGGCGAAGGTCGGCGACGTTAGGTCAATAGAGACGCACCACATGAAGCTTGAGCAAGCCCAGCCGGGCGACAACGTGGGCGTAAACGTGAGGGGTATCGGTAAGGAGGATGTGAAGCGTGGCGACGTGTTGGGTAGAGCCGACAACATACCCACTGTGGCTGAGGAGATCGTGGCGCGCATCGTGGTGTTGTGGCACCCGACCGCCATCGGGCCCGGCTACGCGCCGGTTATGCACATACACACAGCCACCGTGCCCGTCCAGATCACAGAGCTGATCAGCAAGCTGGATCCGCGCACCGGCCAGGCGGTGGAGCAGAAGCCGCAGTTCATCAAGCAAGGCGACGTCGCGCTCGTGAAGATAAAGCCCCTGAAGCCCGTCGTGGCTGAGAAGTTCAGCGAATTCCCCGCGCTTGGCCGCTTCGCCCTCCGCGACATGGGCCGCACAATTGCCGCCGGCCAGATAATCGAGGTGAAGCCGGCGCAGGTGCAGATAAAGTAACGGCTTTTTGCCGTTAGTCTCTTTCTTCCTTTATTAGCCTGGGGGTTGTCCCGCCGTGGTGCGTCCATCTTTGATCTACTGTTATTAGAAGCGGCGCTGGTACTGATACGCCGGTTATCAACGCCTCTGTCTCGTCTAGAGTTCTAAGAGGTCTTGGGTCGTCTAGATGTTCTGCCACTGACGTTACGTACTTAAGGTCGTTTGGGTTGATCATCCGTTTGAATATCTGGGTCATTGCTTGAGAGGCTACGTCTTGATCCAACTTGGCTGGTCTCTGTGTTATGAGGCAGAGGCCCAGCCCGAATTTTCTGCCTTCTCTGGCTATTTTCGCGACGTAGCTTCTGCTGACGGCGGGCGCCGCGGCGGGGGCGAAGTTGTGGGCCTCCTCTACCACTATGAAGGTGGTGAGGTTTTTTCTCTGGGTGGCGGCCCGGTAGAGCTGGTCTAGGAGGACCGCTAGGAATATCTGCTGGTCGAGGGTGTCCAGTCCAGACACGTCGAAGATGTGGATGGCAGGTGTGGTGGTGTAGGTGTGGGGGTCTATTAGCTTGAGGGGCTCGCCTTGGTAGGCGTCTCCGTATCTAGTGAGGAACAGGGGGCTTGCGTAGAGGAGGGATCTCAGCCGGCCCTCCAGCCCGCGTAGGGCCATCTCGCCGGCGTAGCCGGGGGGCGCGGCGTGTTTTCCGCCTTCTATGACCTCTCTTATGAGCTCCTCCGCCGTGGTGAGGGGTTGCCTCTCGCCGTAGCTGGTGGCGGTCTGCCACCCCTCCTCGAGGATCCTCCTCTGGGCGTCGGTGAGCCCGTAGAGGGTGTCCAGTATCTTCTCCAGGGTGCGTAGGGGAAGGCTTCTGGGGTTTACGCCCACCCTGGTGTACGCGCGGGATCTGCCGTATCTGCGCCTGAAGGCGTCGTCCACCGGCTCCACGTCTACCTTCCCCACTACGTAGATCCTGGTTTTCTCGGCGACTGCGGCGCCCTCCTCCCTGAGGGGGATCGACATGGCTGAGTACTCGCCGTGTGGGTCTACGACTAGTATGGGTATGCTTAACATGCTTAGCCTCTCTATTATGACGCCGGCTAGCCAGCTTTTGCCTGCGCCTGTGCTGGCGAGTATGGCGCAGTGGTGTGTGACGAGCTTCTCGGCGTCTATCTTGGCGTCTATCTCGGTGCCTCTAACCTTGCCTATGGTGATGTATGTGCCCTCCTCCGGCGGCGAGAAGAACTCCTCCAGCTCCTGCTCCGTGGTTTTGTAGACGTATGTCAGAGGCTTCACGGGCTTCTGGGGTCTGTAGATCTTCCGCCCCCTCCTGGCGCCCAGCACCACGGCCTTGGCCTCGGTGTAGTAGAGGGCCTCCTCTATGCCGAGGGTTTCCTTGATCTCCTTCACGGTTTCCTCCACGTCGAATTGCGCGATGAGGCGGGGGTCGGTGGCGGCGTTTCTGTACCTAAGCGCCGCCACCCGGGAGATCACACGCATTCCGTCTATCTCGGTGGCGACGAAGGAGCCCACGTCGAGCTCCACACCTCGGAAGGGCTTGAATATGTAATGATATATAGAAGGCGCTTTGATGACTACCCCTATCCGCTCCACCTATCTGTGTGTGTGGCGTAATTTAAGCCCAAGGCGCGTTAGGATGTAATTTTCTTCACAGCGTCAATTAAGGGGGCGGGGTCCGTTATGTACGTGTGGCCGTTTCTGTCTATTATCTCGGCTCTGTCTTCGTATATATGTACGGTGTAGAGGGGCGGGTCTACCCTCACGAAGTGCTCCACTGGAAAGGCCCTCCTGACGAAGCCGTCTGCGTCGACGTATATCTTTACGAGGTGGTCTTCGTGTTGCACCACGGCCTCGTGGAGGCCTCCGACGGGCTCCTTCTCGGTCTTCAGCTGGATGTTGAGCTCCTTGCCGCATACGGGGCATCTGAACTTAGCCACATAGTTAATGGGGCGGTTTTTAAAGTAGTCTTACGGCGAGTCTGGGGTCTAGCCGCCCTTCTTTGTACTCGTGGTAGTTGAGGATGGGGGTTTTTACCCTGTCTAGGTCGTCTATCCCTATGCGGGGGCATGCAGTGTTTATGACTAGGTCGAACTGCAAGTCGTCGATGTAGTCTGGGGATGCCTCGTCTAGGACGACGACGGTCATGCCCATGGCCGCTAGATTCCTCGCCTTTTCGTCTTGTCTCTGGCCGGGTTTCGTGGTGAGCAACACGGCGACGCGGCGCGGCGTGGCTAGGTGCGCCCGGGCCTTCAGCTTCATCAACCTGGCGAAGTCGGGCTCTACATCTCTCACCTCGCCGCGGAACGGATCTATCTGATACACCTTGGCCTCGGGGTAGAAGAACTTTATGGTGAGCGGATAGAAGAGGCCTGTGGCCACGACATATGCTGCGGGGCCCGGCGGCTCGCCCACCCAGCATCCTGTGATGGGCTCCTTTGCGAGGGGGAGCCCGGTCTCGGCGTGGAGCTTCTCCGCGATTCTTCGATACGGCACAGGGAAGTATATCCTGCCCTCCTCCGCCGGCTTGGGCAACTGTGGAGGGGGCTTGTAGTAGACGGGTATGAAGTACACCTCCGCGTCCTCTCTCCTCAGCCGGTATAGGTCTGTATCCAGCCTCTCGACGGTGGCCCCTAGGTTTCGCTGGAGGAGGTGCGCTATGTTGGGGGGCACCCCGTGGCCGAGGTGGAAGATGCGCCGGTAGGCGGGGTCCAGCCTCACGTCGCAGGACCCCCAGACAGGCCGCCCGGACACGGCGGCTCCGGTTTTCTCGGCTATCTCCACCGCCACCCACTTGAACCCGGGCGGCGCCTCTATTAGGGTGTCTGGGCCGGCCTGCCAGGCGAGGGGGTGTACCTCAACTGTGTCCACGCCGCTCTCCCTGTTTTCCATTAATAACCGCTTCCAGCGCCCTTCTCAGCTCCTCTCTGCGTTCTTTGAGGGCTTGGTAGTATTTCTCGAACTCCGCCTTGATTTCGGGCACGAGTTTTTTGGGGGAGATGCCGTCTTTGACTATGCTCTGGAGGGCTTTTTCCATTCTTGCGCGTACGGTGGGCTCTATGAGCTCTGGGGCGTATTTAAACAGCGCGGTGGCTAGCGCGATGCCTAGTTCGGTTGGTATGCACCTCCCCCTCTGCATCTTCATGTAGCCTCTCTTGACGTTGGTGTAAATGTGGTCTTGCATGGTGGCGTCTGTGCCTATGCCGTGTTTTCTCATGAGCGCCAGCAACTCAGATTCAGTCATCTGAGGAGGGGGCTCAGTTTCTCTCTCCACGACTTCTACCTTGACGGCGCGTGCAACGTCTCCCACGTCTACCCGCGGGAGGGGCTTCTCTGACTGGCGCTCCCAGGGGTATATACGCCAGTATCCCTCGTCCAGCGTCTTCTGGCCCACGGCCTCCAGCTGTATCCTCCCAAAGTCGGCCACTATCTTCTGCTTCTCAACTAACGCGGGTGGGCTGAGGGTGGCTAAGAAGTGGCGCACCACGAAGTCGTATATGGCCCATGCGTGGTAGCCCGCCTTGCCGAAGGTCCTGTATATCTCGGCCTTGGTTGCGGCTTTTGTGGGGTAGATGGGCGGGTGGGCCCCGTCGTCTGAGTCGCCTCTGGTGGGCCTGAACCCTCGCCTAAGTAATTCCTCTGCGTAGTCTCCGTGTTCTGCTGCGGCGAGCTCCTGCAGAACCTCGCGGAGGTCGAGCGTCGGCGGGTATATGGTGGTCTCCGTCCTTGGGTACGATATGTAGCCGGCGCGGTACAGCTCCTCCGCCACGTCCAGCGTCTTCTTGGAGTTTATGCCAAGCCACCTGCTGGCTCTCCGCTCCAGCTCGACGGTGTCCAGGGGGTCCGGCGGCTGGACGTGGTGCGGCTTGTAGATAGCCGCTTTGACCACCCCCTGTCTGATGGCCGTAGCTACCGCCTCGGCTTCTTTCCGCGTCTTGAACCTAATGTCGGCAGACATCTCGATTTTGTTGCCGCCTATCTCCATCAGCGCCTTGATTACGTAGTATTTCTCTGGTTTGAAGTTTCTCCGTTCAAGCTCTCTGGCTACCACCATCCCGAGGACGGGGGTTTGGCAGGGCCCATAGCTCAAGAACTGTCCTTTCTGTAGGGAGTTTTTCACGGTGAGGGTGAGGAAGCGTGTAAACACGGCGCCGAGGGTTAAGTCGACCTGCATTCTCAAGAAGACCTTTTCCGCCTGTTTGAGGTCTAGCGTCGTGGGTTTCTGAAATGCCGCTCTTATGTCTTTATACGTGACTGCGTTGAAGCGGACCCGGTACATCTTCGCGCGTCTGTTGACTAGCCTCACGGCAAGCGCCGCCTCATACGCTATCGCCTCCCCCTCGACGTCGGCGTCTAGCGCCAGGTAGACCTCCTCTGCCTTATACGCCAGCGACCTAAGCGCCTTGAGGTAGGGAAGCGTCTCGCCTCTAGCCACCAACAGGGGGGGTGTCTGGAAAAGCTCCTCCGGGGGGAGCCACGTCCATATGTTCTGCCTCGCCGCGAAGTCGAAATCCATCAGATGCCCGCTGAGGCCCAGCGCGGCTGCCTCTCTGCCGTTGTATCTAAAGTAGTACGTGGCCACCCCGTAAATCTTCTGCAACCTGTAGGTGCCGCCCAAATATTTAGCGATTGCCTGCGCCACGGAGCGCTTCTCAGCCACCATAAGGATCACAGATGGAGAGGTGCCGAGTTATTTAAATCAAAACCTTTTTATAAGTGGGCGTGGGGTGGCATATGGCCGTGGATGATAAGGAGAATGACAAGCCTCTTAAGAGACCTCCGCCTCCGCGTCAGCAGCCTCCACAGCCTCTGCCGCAACCTCCGCCTCCCCCTCCGCCTCAGTATCAGCAACCTCTGCCTCCGCCGCCTCCGCCTGCGCCGTACCCAATGCCTCCTGCCACTGTTAGGACTCAGCGGTCTGTGCCGCCGCCTCAGTACCAGCCTCCGCCTCCCCCTCCACCCCTTGTCCCGCAACCTCAGCAGGAGGCTCCACCTGTTAGGAAGCCTCTGAAGCAGACCGGCGTGGAGAAGACTCAGCCGTTGCCCCTCGTCGGCATGGTGGTGGCTTTGATGGCGGCTTTGATGGGCATAATCACCGCGGTTTTATCCATGTTCAACGAGGCGCTCAGCATCCCTCTGCTTGCCGTTGCTATTGCGGGCACAAACGCGGCGCTTATCGTCGTGGCGATGGCCATCTGGAGGCTGTTAACGCGGAGGTGAAGAACTCCGCGGTCTTCTCCGCGGCCTCCTCTAGGTGGCTAACAATCAGCGACCCAGTCAACACATCTTTTAACTCGTTCCAGAGCTCAGGCTCCGCGTAGCGTCTGTCGAGAAACACCAACATGCCCCTGTCTTCGGGGCTTCTGAACAGCCTACCTATTGCCTGACGTGTGCTCACGACGGCGTGGTAGAGGTACACAGCGCTCCACGCTCTTTCCCTCAGCCTGGGCCTCAGCAACTCCACCCTTCTGTCGAGGTAGGGGGAGGGCTCGGGGTAGGGGACCCCCACCACCACGACTGTGGATAGGAGGTTTTTTCCGTCTTTTACATACTCTATGCCTTCGACGTATCTGCCCCTCGCCACGGCGCCGATGAAGAACTTTTCCGGTAGGTTTTCCCAATCCACCTCCTGGGGCCCCTCGTACCAGTGTGGTATGGAGATCTTGAGGTATTTCCGCACCCCCTTCATGACGTCGTAGGAGGGGAACATGGCCAACACGCCGCCTGGCGACAGGTTAATCGCAGTTGCAAGGCGTTCGGCTATCCGAAGGTACATCTCTTCGGTCCTCTCCTCGAACTTTGTGGTGACCCCCACGTCGATTACGGAGAGGTAGTTGTGCCGGGGGATGAAGTCTGAGAATGATATGTCCAGCTTGACGAAGTCGGAAAGGGCGAGGCTCTCGGCGAATATCGATATGGGCAAGGTGCCGCTGATATAGACCACGTTTTTGACCCCCCTCAGCGACTCCTTAATAAGCGCTATGGGGTCCAGTGGGTAGAGGGCGAGCGTCTTAGCCAAGTTCTCGCCTCTTACCTCCGCGTAGTATCTCAGCCTGCCTCTTAGGGCGTCCCGTAGCTCTTTAACCAAGAGCAGGGGGGTGTAGGGGTTGACCTTCTCCTCGGTTTTTCTCTTGGTGATCTCCCATATGGCGTTTTCGAGGTCTAGATCCGCCACAAGCCCCAAGACATCCCCCACGTCTACGGCGCCGGCGCTTCTCTTTATAAATGTCAAAAGCCGGTAGATTTTGGCGGCTTCGTCAAGGAAGCCGTATTTCTTCGCCTCTTTATATGCGGTCCGCAGATCGCCTTCAGACAGGACGATGCTGTGGAGCTGGGTCACGGCGTCAAACAGCGAGTGGGCTTCGTCTATTATAACCACGCGGCCTTTGAGATCTGCGTGTTCTCTCCCAAAGACGTAGTAGTACGTAGATATTACGAGCTTGGCGCCGCTCATCTTCTGCCTGGCGTATTCGTAGGGGCAACTCTGGGAGGCACAGAGAAATTTAACGTACGTAGACACGGACCTAAGCGGTGCCTGAACCTCCCTCGGGGGGTAGTAGGCGCATCTCCCCATTCTCTTTAAGAGGCTACACTCAGCCAGAAACTCCAGGTAGTCGAGTTTCTTTAATGAGGAGTAGCAACACATGTCTTGTCGACTCTTAATAACAACGTAGTCCAGATCAACGCCGCGGTTCAAGATCTTCGACAGCTCCCTCACGGGGGGCTCCAGCTCCGCCCTAGTCCTCACCACGTAGTGCACCGACGTTTCTGTATCGAGCAGGTAGCGTAGGGCTGCTGTCAACACCGCCGCGGTCTTGCCGAGACCAGTCGGCGCGTTGATCAACACAGGCTTCTCCTCTAGAAGCCCGCGGTAGACTGCGTCGTGCACCTCCTTCTGAAAGGGCCTAAAGCCGCGATAGGGGAAGAGTTCCACAATTTATATAGCACATATATATTCCTCTTTGATGTTCCACGTCGCCACGCCCAACGACATAGTGTCCGGCAGGTCGACAGACGTCTATTTCACGCGGACCGTGGAAGTTCTGAAAAACGCAGGGTTGGAAGACGTGAAGGTCCGTGCGGAGTTCCACGTCTCCTCCCTCCCCAAGGATTATAGATGGGCCGTGTTCACCGGGCTGAAGGAGGTGGTGGAGGTTTTGAAGAGTAGGCGGGTTACCCTCTACGCGTTGCCCGAGGGCACGGTGTTTTACGAGAACGACCCGGTGCTGGTGATAGAGGGCCCCTACCTGGAGTTTGCCGTGTTGGAAACTGCTGTTCTCGGCATTTTGCGCCACTATTCAAGCATATCTACTAAGGCTGCGCGCGTCAAGAAGCTCGTCGGCGACAAGACCTGTCTCTTCTTCGGCGCCCGTGCCCTCCACCCGGCGGTTCAGCCCATGGCCGACCGGGCGGCGTATATAGGCGGGTGCGACGGCGTCGCCACGGTGCTCGGCGCGGAAATGATGGGGATAAAGCCGTCGGGCACCATGCCCCACGCCCTTATGATAATCTTCAGGGCGGTGGCGGGGGACCACACCCTGGCGTGGGTGTGGTTCGACAGAGCCGTCTCGGCTGACGTGCCCCGCATTGTGCTGGCGGACACGTTTTTAGATGAGAGAGAAGAGGCGATGCTCGCCGCTAAGCTCCTCGGCAAGAGGCTCTACGGCGTAAGGCTAGACACCCCCGGTAGCAGACGGGGCAACATGCGCAGGATCGCCGAAGAGGTAAGGTGGACGCTGGATCTCCACGGCTACAAACACGTGAAGATCTTCGTCAGCGGCGGGCTGGACGAGCCCCAGATAGCGGCGTTGAGAGACTTGGCGGACGGCTTCGGCGTGGGGACCTCCATCGCCTTCCCCCCATCAGTGGACCTCGCCATGGACATCGTGGAGGTTGAGGTAAACGGGAGGTGGGTCCCCATCACCAAGAGGGGGAAGCTACCAGGTTTCAAGCAGGTGTATAAATGCGGGGTAAAACACGTGGTTGCTAGATGGGACGAGCCCGCGCCCTGCGGCGAGCCGCTTCTGATCAAGTGGATGGAAGACGGCAAGGTCGTGAAGGAGCTACCCCACGAAAGGGAGATCAGGGAATATGTGCTGAGTCAGCTGAAGGAGCTTGAGCTATAGCCTCTCCACGGGCTTTAGGAGTAGGCTGTAGGTGGCTTCGCCCGTGTATACCTTTGTATATAGGTTCAGCAAGCGCCTCCCAAGTAGCTTGACAAGCCACCTTCTAGTCCCCAGGGTTTTGGCCATGCGTGACAGTAGCCTGGATTTTTTGATCTCCTCCACGTAGGGCCGGATCATCTCTCTGTATATTCCGAAGGCGTGTTTCTCTTTTCCGTAGATCTTCAACGCGGCGTATGCGGCGACGGCCGCCGCGGCGCCTGTGGAGACGGCGTAGTAGATCCCCTCGCCGGTGGTGGCGTCCACGAGGCCGGCGGCTTCCCCTGCGAGAAGCACGTTTCGGTTGCCCACTCCGGCGACGTGGCCGAGGGAGAGCGGGTGGCCCAGCACGTTTCCTGCCTTGTAGCCTGCTTTTTCTGCGTAGTCGATGACCAGCCTCCTCATGTCGATCCAGGCGCCCCAGCCCACGCCTGCGCCTATGTTAGCCCCCTCGCCTAACGGGAACACCCAGGCGTAACCCACCTTTTTTGTGGCGTTGATCACCACGTCGAAATCTATGACGCAGTTGTCGGAGGGAGGCCCCTTCGCTATCGTCATGTAGGCAATTGCGTGGGTTCTGTGACCCTGGTAGTTCGCAATGCCGATAGATCTGGCCACGGTGCTTGTGGCCCCGTCGGCCCCTATGATGACTCTGCCTTGATACTCCCCGGATTTACCAACAACGGTGTTGCCGTTTACAGAGACCACCTGGTCTTTTACGAAGTCCACCCCGCTTTGTTTCAGCAACGCGTAGTCGAAGTCTGGCCGTCTCGTGACTAGGATGGGCTCCTTCCGCAGGACGTATTTATAGCCCGCGGCGCGGGTTTCTATGGTCTTACAAGCGCCATATACAGGGTACTCAACTCCCAAGCGCTCCAACAGCTTCCATGTGCGGGGGGTTAGGCCACCGCCGCACGGCTTCTCCCGCGGGGGCTGAAGCCTGTCGACGACTAAGACCTTGAGCCCTAGCCTATTGGCGACCAGAGCAGCGGTTGAGCCGGCGGGCCCCGCGCCTACCACCACCAAGTCGTACATATTTGCGCCTTCCGAGAGACGGTAAAATATTTTACTGAGACGCCAGGCGGCTCTGGTGTGGGAGCGGCCTGAGTGGTTTGAGGTGAAGTTCAAGTGCATAGCCTGCGGCGTCTGTTGCATAGGCACAGAAATGGAGTTGTTGGCCGAGGACATAGGAAGGATCACCGCGCGGGGGTACAAGATGGAGGATTTCGTAGCGGAGAAAGACGGCGTGTATCGACTGAAGAACGTGGATGGACACTGCGTCTTTTACGACCCTCAGACTAGGATGTGTAAGATCTACGACATAAGGCCTGTGGGTTGCCGCATGTATCCTCTCGTCTACGACGGCAGATCTGTAACTGTGGACAAGACGTGTCCCACGTGGGACACCGTGCCGCGGAGCGAGATCAAGCGCCTGGGCCCCTACGTCCTCCGGTTTCTGGAGGACGTGAAGTTGGCTAGGATAAAGATTAGGCTAAGGTCTTGACGTCTTTTGAGGTGACAATGGGCACCCCCAGCGATGCCGCCAGCTTCTCCGCTTCCTCAAACGGCATGGCCTCGAGGTGGTCGCCCAGCGCCTCGATTATAACCACGGCGGGGGGGACGCCGGCGGCTTGGGCTAGTAAGATGGACAGCTCAGTGTGTCCCCACCGCGTGCCCGCGCGAGCGCCCAACACGGGCACGTGGCCCGGCATGTAGAAGCTCCTCCTGAACTCGTGGTAGGCGGTCTCCGGGTTCTTCAGGGCGAGCTCCACAACCCGCGCAAGTTCTCTAATAGTCAGCGCCTTGTCGGTGTCTCTAACCCCCGTTTTGGTCTTGACGTGGTTGACGTAGCCCATGAAGGCCGGCTCATCTCCGTAGGGCGCCTTCGTTGAGAAGCCCAGCCTTCTGTAGACGTCGCTTAGAAACGTGAGCCCCAGCAATTCGCCGATTTCTTTCGTCGTGGCGAAGCAGAGGAGGCCCCCTGCGTTTTTCCGAAGCCACCTCACCAGCTGGGGAGTTACGGCGTCTGCACGGACCACGAAGTCTATCTCAGCCTCTCTATCGTCTCCGTCGTATAGCATGACAAGACCGCCTCTTTTGAGGGCTTGGATGGCTGTTTCAAGAGTGTTCACAGTCAACACGTGTTGTAGGGTATTATATTTTTTGTGAACTACTGTTTACAGTTGATTTTATATGTGAGGACGACCTCCCGGCCGCATTCGCAGAGTTTTATAGAGATTAGGCTGAGGGAGAAGGGGGCTTCCTCTGTGGTGGAGTAGCCCTCGCCGTCTATAAGCGAGACGCCGTTTCCAAAGACATATGGCGTAATGGTCAAGATTATCTCGTCCACGAGACACCTCTTGAGAAACTCCCAGTTGGTCTTCCCCCCGCCCTCCAGAAGGACCTTCCTAACGCCGCGTTTATAAAGAGTCTGGAGCACAGTCGCTGGGTCTACAGATTCGCCATCTACCACGTGGACCTCCACGCCCCTGCTTCTCAGCTCCTCAATCTTTTCAGGGGAGGCCCGCATGGTGGTGAACACAAGGGTCGGGGCCGACGTGTCGAAGATGCGCAGATTCGGCGGGGCTCGGAGAGCGCCGTCGATCAACACACGTATGGGGTTTCTGCCCTCCACGTATCTCACCGTAAGCCTGGGGTTGTCCACGATGGCCGTGTTGGCCCCCACTATTACGGCGTCTACAGACGCCCTCAAGGCGTGGAGCCTTCTCAAGTCGTGGGGACAGGATAGACGCGAAAAGCCGGTCGCGCTGGCGATCCTCCCGTCGATAGTCGCCGCGGCGGCTAGGTAGACGTATGGCCTCATCTCACGACTTTAATGCCGACTTTGTCCACAGATCTCAAATAGTCGAGGGCCCTCGTGGCTTTGACAAAAGCGTTGTACGGCTTCTTAGCCACCCCAACGCCGGCTCTGACCTTCACGGGCAACCCCTCCACCACTTCGTGGATAGATTCGGCGCGGGGGAGGAAAACAGCCACGTTGTCTCCTCCCAAATAAAACGAAAGACAGCCCACCTCCTTACACCTCTCCGCCAGGTGGTTCAACAAGCCGAGGATCTCCACGTAGACCTCCAGCGGACCACCGCTCGTGGTAATGCCGGTGCTGTTTACGATGTCTACATGAGCCACCGCGGCTAGACCGCCGTCTTGGCCCTCGGTTTCTGCGCAGTTGAGATACGCGGCGTATGGGGTCTCCCCAGCCCCGGAGCAATGATCCACGGGCACAGGTGATTTCTTAGCCACTTTACGCACGGCGCGCGTAATCGAGGCGTTGTCTACGTTAGTTGTCAGCGCTATGAAAAAATCGTGACGGAAATGATGCGGCATGGCCCCCACGGCTGTAAACGCCTCCCACAAAGCTGCTTGAAGACGTGCCTGCGTCTTCTGTATGATGTGCTCCCGGCGGGCGCCAAGCGACTCAGTCCACTCCCGGTACCCTTTAAGGGCGATCACGGTTATCTTATGCACGGCGTTGTCAACTGCCGTGTTTTTAAAAATTTGGAGTATGTCAACAAGAGTTTACTATACGTACATTAAAGAGCTCCGCTACAGACTCCATGGTCTGTATAATACCGGTGGGCTCCTTTGAGCAACACGGCCCACACCTCCCGCCTACCGTAGATGCAGAGATCGCGCAACACGTCGCGAACGCTTTGGGGGAGAAAATAGGCGCAAGGGTCCTCCCCCCGCTGTTTTACACATGTAGCGATGAGCACAAGGGCTTCCCCCAGACAATATCGGTGTCATGCCGCCGCTTCATCCCGTATCTTGAAGACGTGGTGCGCTCAGCCGCGGAGAAATGCGGCGCGGTGATTGTGGTGGTGGGCCACGGCGGTGTGTGGGAAGCCGTCAGCATGGTGACCCAGCAGATAAATTACGCGATGGGCCCCGTAGCGTTTGCAGTCAACATATGGACATACGCGGCGCCGCGCGACCACGCCGGCACAGACGAGACAAGCATATACCTCGCGACAGGCGGAAGGCTGATAGGCGAGATGCCCGAGATATGCGAAGGCGACGTCTCCCTATTCGGCAAAATGCCCGTCCACGCCTTCTCCTCCACAGGCATCGTAGGTTGCCTAAAGCCAAGCGAGGTTTCTGCGGAAAGGGGAAGAGCACTTCTAGACAAAGCCCTTGAAAAAATGGTGAAAAAAGTCGGGGAGTTCCTTGCCCTTACTGGCCGCACCTATTCAGCGCCTCGGCAAGTTTCTTAACGGCTTCCACGAGCTCCCTCAACCCCGCTATCTGTATCGTCACAACGGCAGCACCGTTTGTAGCCACGTCGCTTTCCTCTTCCTTTAGCTGAGAAAGAATTTTCTCAAGTTCGTCCTCCTCCTCTTTCTTTTGAATTTTCTTCCTCAGAATTGACACGTAATATCAGCCGCCATAAAAGCAACTTAAAGACGGTACAGTTTCAGGAGACGGTACCTACGTCTATCAACATCACGCACTTTAACAATTCCCGTCTGCGCTAGGCTTCTACGCCAAGCCCTGCCGTCTCCGTAACAGCAAAGATTATATTAAACCTAGCAGGTGTTTCCGTGCAGGTATACTTCTCCCCTGTATTTAAGAACCACGTGCCCCCATACCGCCACCCGGAGGCCCCAGACCGTCTGGACCTTCTGCTACAAGGCGCGCAGGCGGCAGGCGCCGTAGTAAAGGAGCCGAAGCTGAGGGAAGACGCGCGGCGGCTTATAGAGCTTGCACATGAGAAGAGCTACATAGAGCTGGTCAAGAGGCTGTGCCAAGGTGGACACGCATCTATAGACGGCGATACCTACATATCGCAGGGCACCTGCGACGCGGTGGCCCTCGCGGTTTCTGCCATAGCAGATGTCTTAGATAGGAGGGAGACGGCGCTCATCGCCGCAAGACCGCCCGGCCACCATGCTGGGTTTGCCGGCAGAGCCCTAACTGCGCCCACCCAGGGCTTCTGCATCTTCAACACCGCGGCCATAGGCGCGCTGTATATAGGCGACGGAGCCGCGGTCTTAGACGTGGATGCACACCACGGCAACGGGACCCAGGAGATACTCTACGACAAGGACCTCCTCTACGTCTCCACGCATCAACACCCCTACACCCTCTACCCCGGCACCGGCTTCCCCGAGGAGGTAGGCGTCGGCAAGGGCGAGGGCTACAACGTCAACATACCGCTACCCCCGCAGACAGGCGACGACCTCTACGTAAAAGTGGTAGACGAGGTCATAGTCCCGGTCTTGAGGCAGTACGGCCCCCGCGTCGTCATAATCTCGCTTGGGTGGGACGCCCACAGAGAGGACCCGCTGGCCGACATGAACCTAACGCTTAAGAGCTACCTCTACGTCTTCGACGCGGTGCTCAAGCTACAGACCCCCGTCGTGTTCCTCCTAGAGGGGGGCTACAACCGCGACGTAATTAAGAGGGGGACCTACGCCCTGGTGCGCTTGGTGGAACACGGCGAGTTTGCGCCGGGGGAGTCCCAGACCGAGACAGACCTCCACGCCAGGAGGAAGTTCGAGGAGGCGATGAGAGAGGTCAAGACCCACGTCGGCAGATACTGGCGTTTATAGCAACTTTTCAAGCTCCTTCCGCAGGATGGGACCTGCCTTGACCTCCGCGAACTCGTTGAGGATTGTGTCGGTACATATCAGCCTGTCGATGCAACTTCTCACTTTCTCCCTGGCGTCTCTCAGCAACTGGCAGTGGGTCACTGCGGCGTAGACCTCTGAGGCGCCTAGAGTCCTGGCGGCTCTGCAGGCGTCTACCAACGTGCCTCCCGTTGATAAGATATCGTCTACTATGGCCACTCTTTTTCCCCTCAGATCCACGTCGTGCCGTGGGAGGAGAGCGATCGCCCCGGTCTCCCTGTCTCGGTACTTTTCAAAATAGGTGTGGGGAACCCCAAGCGACTTGGCCACCGCCTCGGCTCTTTGGATAGAGCCGAAGTCGGGGCTTAAGACCACGTCAACCTCAGAAAGCCTCTCGGCGAATTCGGAGGCTGGGTATACGTTCACCAGGGAGATACGCGGGGTGTAGTCGGCGATATACGGCTTATGTACATCGAGCGCCACCAGCGCTGACACGGGGTAGCTCCCCAGAATCCTCAAGACGGTCTTGGAGCTTATGGGTTCGCCGGGCCTAAACCTCCTATCTTGCCGCGCATACGGGAGATACGGTATGAGGAGGATGATCTTCTGCACGCCTAAGTCGCTCAACGCGTCAAGCGTCAACACCAGCTTGACCAAATTGTCGTTTACGTTTGGATAAAGGCGTGTCAACACGGCGACCTCAAGCCCCACATCTTGCGGTAGGCGGACCAAAACCTCCCCGTCGGGAAAAGTCCTCTCCTCCACCTGCTTCACGGCGCCAACGCCCTCCAAGTCCGCGGCTAGGTCAAAGGCGTTTTGAAAAACCAGCACGTCCATGGCCCGTATAAAGTACCTGTTTTAAATCTGTCTATTCTCGGAGGCCCACTCCACGGCGTGTTTCAAGGTCTTCGACACGCCGCCTGTCTTCACCGCGACCACTATAATCCTGTCTGACTGCCTCCTGTATTTCTCGCCGTTGAAGTCCCCGTATATCTCCTCAATGGAGAATCCCACGCTGGACAGCATGATCCGTAGCTCACCTAGGCTGTAGAGGGTGAGCTCCAAGACCCGCTCCCCGAGATACTGCCCAGCCCTGTATATGTGTCTAGTCTCTCGTATCCGAGAGGTCACCGGGTTATAATAAGCCGTGCTTAATACCCTGTAGGGGCCGGCGGAGATCCAGAAGTTCCACACCTCGCCGAGGGAGGCATATATGTCCTCTATCTTCTCCTTGTTCGCCACGTCTATTAGGAGCCGCCCACCTGGCTTAACAACGCCGGAGAGCCACGTCAAGAGCTCCATCTCCACCTCCTCCCCAAACATCCCAAAGGTGGAGTGCATGATGTAGGCGCCGTGAAAGGCGTTACGGCGGAAAGGTAAATTCCTCACATCGGCTTGTATAACGTCGCCAAACTTTTTCGCCGTCTTCAGATATTTTATATTTACGTCGATCCCCACCACGCCGTCCCGCGGGAGGTGGGCCATATGTCTGCCGTGGCCGCACGCCACGTCAAGCACCCGCACGCCGGGCTCCGCCTTAAGCGCCCTCTGTATAAACAACGCCTCGGCTCTTGAGACCTCCTCTCCTCTGTAATGCATCATAAAATCAAGGTAAATATCATCGAAGAACTGCTCTACCCAGCTCACAGTCACGCGAGAACCCGCATATTATAACTTTCACATCAAACAGCAATGGAAGACGGGCCTATTCACGCCTGTGCACTACTAGGACATCCTTTTACCAAGCCCCCAACTACTGCTTATTCGGCAACGCCCTGAGAAGATCCTGTATGTTGCGGGCTTCTCTATGTCCAGCGGCCTTCCTCAACCTGTTCATAACGGCAAGTCCCAACCCCATCTCCTCAATCGCCGGCACAAGCCCCACGTCTACCCCTAGTCTGTCGAGGTCTCTAAGAGACTTGTAGAGGTTTTTCGCCACTTCGTATAGGTCGGCCCCCATCTGTATCACGGCGTCGGCATCTGCGCACCGCCCCATCGCGCACAGCACGGCCACCCTCACGCCCTGCGTCTTTAAGTCCTTCGCGGCTTCTTTCAGATCGAAGTGGATTATTATCAGCGGGGTGCTCGGCGCGTAGTGTCGGTACTTCATGCCGGGCGCCAGAGCTACGTCGGCCTCGGCCAAGCCCCGGGCCACCGGCGGCACCTCTATATGGCCGAAGTATTTCTCGAGCTCCTCTACTGTGAAAGGGCCCGGCCGCAACAGAACCGGCGGCTTCTTCGTCACGTCTATTATCGTGGACTCAACGCCCAAGAAGGTGGGGCCGCCGTCGATTATGACGTCCACCTCCCCGTCTAAGTCCTCAACCACGTGAGCCGCCGTGGTGGGGCTGGGGCGGCCCGCCTTATTTGCGCTGGGCCCGGCGATGGGGGCCTCCAGCTCCCTTATGATAGCCAGCGGTATGGGGTGTGCAGGAGCTCTCACAGCCACTGTGTCGAGACCGGCGGTTACGCAACGGGACACGACGCCACGGGACCTCACCACCACCGTGATGGGCCCCGGCCACACCCGCCGCAAAACGTCCACCAGCTCGTCCGGTATGTAGCCCACGGCCTCGGCCATCTCCACGGAATTCACGTGGACAATCAGGGGGTTGTCAGGCGGCCTCCCCTTCGCCTTAAACACCTTGGCGCATCCCTCATCGCTTTGGGCATGCGTAAACAAGCCGTAGACGGTCTCGGTGGGCGCCGCCACTATGCCGCCTCTCCTCAATGCGTCGACAGCCACGCGGATAACATCCCTGTCAGGGGCGAGGGGGTCTGTACGTAGCAACAACACGAGAATCGGCGGGAGTAATATTATAAACCTTGCCCTGCACCAACTCCATGGAGCACATCACCGTGGTGGGAATGGGCAACATGGGAAAAGCCTTCGCGAGACGCGCCGCCTCCCAGGGCTTCAACGTGTTTTGGTGGAACCGCACGAGGGAGAAGGTGAGGGATGTTCCAGGCACCCCCATCTCCAAGCTGGCCGACGCCAAGGGCCTCGTGGTGGTGTTTGTCGCCGACGACAAGGCGCTCTTCGACGTGTTGCCTGAGGTGGGAGGCGACTACGTGGCTCTTTCGGGAACCTACTCGGTAGACGGCGTGAGGAGGGCTGTTGAGATGCTGACGGCCCGGGGGAGGAAGAGCTTCGCCATGCCTGTGGTGGGTAGCCCCCGCAACGTGGAGGCTGGCGACGCGATATATATTGTGGGGGCCCCAGACGACGTATACACCAAGCTGAGACTTACGCTTGAGAAATTCGGCGTACTTTTCCACGTGGGAGACAGCGTAAAGGCCGCGGCGCTGAAGCTTGCCTACAACTCGCTTCTCATATCTACGGTGGCTGTGCTGGGCGAGTCTCTCTCCCTAGCGTCTAAATACGGGGTTAAGCCCGACGTGTTTAGAGAGTTGCTGTCGCATACCGTGTTTAAAGATTTTGCCGCGCGGTATATAGACAGAATGCTAGGCGGCGGCACGCCCACATTCACGATCAGGAACGCCGCTAAGGATGTGCGTTACGCCTCGCTGGCGGCGGGAGAGGCTGAGGCAGGCAACGTGGCGATAAGTGGCGTCAAGGCTCTGTATGAGTTGCTAACGGCTATGGGATACGGAGACGAGGACTACGTAAAGGCGGGCGTGTTGGCGGGGAGGAAATGACGGTGTGGGACTACGCGTTGCTTCTCGCGGTGTCGTTAATAATGTTGATTTTCTTCATGTACATGTTCTGGAGGGAATCGCTGACGAGGGGACGGGAGAGGCCGGCCGAGGTATATACAGTGATCAAATGCGGCGACGGGGCGGAGAGAAGGAGGAAATACCAAGACGGAGACTACGTGGGGAAGCAGACGGAGGAATGCGCCGGGGGCGTCATCACAGGGATTTATAAAGAGACGCCGCAACAATAGGCGATGGAGGTATTCAAAAAATCGGTTCCCATATCAGAGGCTGTAAGACGGGGCGAGGGCCGCGTCACAGTTAGGGGCTGGGTCTACCGCAAGAGGGTGCTTAAGGAGAAGATCTTCCTGGTGCTGAGAGATTCCACCGGCATACTCCAGCTCGTCTTGCCGAGAGACAGATTCAAAAACGCCGAGGAGCTCAACCTGGAGTCCTCCCTTGTAGCCACGGGCACCTTGGTGAAGGAGCCGCGGGCGCCGGGGGGAGTTGAGCTCCACGTGGAGAGCATAGACTGGGCCTACGCCGGCGAGCCGTACCCAATCAACGAAGACGCCGCTGTTGCCGACAGCGAGTATCTGCTGGACGTGAGGCATCTATGGCTTAGAAGCAGGAAGATGCAGGCGGTTTTGAAGATAAGACACACCGTGTTTGGCGCCTTGCACGAGTACTTCAGGAAAAACGGCTTCTACGAGGTGCAGACGCCGATGTTTATAACCGCGGCCGTGGAGGGCGGCGCCACGCTTTTCAAGGTGGACTACTTCGGCCAGCCGGTTTACCTAACCCAAAGCTCCCAGTTCTACCTAGAGGCCCTCATTTTCAGCCTGGAGAAGGTCTACGTGGTGGCGCCTAGCTTCAGGGCGGAGCCTTCGAGGACTAGGAGGCATCTGACGGAGTTTTGGCACGCTGAGATGGAGATCGCTTGGGCAGACATTGAAGACGCGGCGCGGGTTGGGGAGGAGGTGATAAGCTACGTGGTGGAGAAGGTGTTGCAGGAGAGGCAGGAGGAGCTAAAGCTCCTAGGCCGCAGAACCGAGCCGCTTGAGAGGACGAAGCCGCCGTTTTACCGGGTGAGCTACGACGAGGCGATAGAGATTCTGCAGAGGAAGGGTGTGAAGATAAGCTGGGGCGACGACATAGGCGCCGACGAGGAAAGGGCGTTGACGCTGGAGTTCGACAAGCCGATAGTGCTCTACGGCTTCCCGGAGAAGCTCAAGGCCTTCTACCACAGGAACAACCCCAAGAGGCCTGAGGTCACGCTCAGTTTCGACGTACTCCTCCCCGAGGGCTATGGGGAGGTCATCGGCGGCGGCGAGAGGATATACGACGCCAAGGAGCTGGTAGACAAGATCATACGTTTTGGTTTAAACCCGGAGGACTACCAGTGGTACATCGACCTCAGGAGGTACGGCTCGGTGCCGCACTCGGGCTTCGGCCTCGGCATGGACCGCCTCACCATGTGGATCACAGGCGCGGACCACGTAAGAGACGTCGTGCCGTTTCCGCGTGACGTCAGGAGGACGCGGCCCTAAAGCCCTCATCGCGGGGACGCCCGGCGTGGGCAAGACGACGCAGTGCAGAAAACTTGCGCGGTGGCTCTCCACCCGTTGCATCACCGTGGGGGATGTCTTAGCTAAAACGCCATATGTCAGGTACATACCGGAGCTAGACACCTACGAGGTGGTGGATCTCCAAAACTCGCGGGCCTTGGTGTATATGGCCGTGGCGCCTGGCGACGTGGTGGACACACATGCGGTTGAGCTTTCGCCGGATCCGGAGGTTGTGGTTGTCCTCCGCAAGGCGCCCGACGTTTTGTATAGAGAGCTCGCCGAGAGGGGGTGGCCCTCGAAGAAGATACTAGACAACGTATGGGCTGAGATGCTGGATGTTGTTTACGTAAAGGCGGTGGAGAGATGGGGGGAGGTGGTTCAGATAGACGTGACCCGGAGAACCCCTGAGGAGACCTTTGAGGTTTTGAAGCTCTGCGTCGGAGAAAAGAGATGCAGTAGCGACGAGGTGGATTGGCTAGGCTACGCGGAGAAGACGGGTTTCCTAGATTTTATCGAGCGTCTGTCTCGCTAGTGGTGCTCCTCTTGACTGTCTTCCTCTCGACGTGGATAAGAACCCTCCAGCCTTGTTGCGTGAGTCTCTTAAGCACCCCCCTGAGAGTGTTTTTAGGCGACGCCAAAATCACGTAATACACCACGCCCCCGGAGGTGTAAAGCCTTGCGACGTAGCGCCGACCCGCCGTGTCTTCCAACACCGTGTCTAACACGTACATGTCTTTCAGCTTCGGCATGACGGCGAGGAGATCCCCCTGGATCGCCTCCAGCTCCTCCACGTACTTCACAGGCTTTGTCCCCGTCTCTCTGAGGCCGGCGATTCTGAAGTCTAGAAAAGCCACGCCGTAATCGCGGCCGGCCCTCAGAAGAGCCACAGCTCTCATATCCACAACACTGTCTGGAGGTTTAAAATCTTATCTCGTAAGCACGCCCAAGGCGGTCTCTAGTATCAACGCAGTTGGGTCCTCCAACTTAGGGCCACCCCTCCGCCCCATCTTAAGCATCTCCCCGACCGCCGCTAAACAGCCCTCGAGGTCTCTACACCTAAAAAACGGAGCACCTATCTTCTGGAGATACGCGTCTATGTAGTAATCGCCGGGGAAGTAGGAGAGGGCCGGCACGCCGAGGAGAGCCGCCTCGGTGGCCATCGTGGCTCCACCTGTGACGACGCCTGCGGAGAAGTAGGCAAGTTGCAGATGGTCAACAGCCTCGGTGAGGTTAACAACGCCGTCGATGATTTGATCCGGGTACCTAGGCACGTTGACCACCACGTAGCCCCTCCTCAGAAACTCCTCCACAAGCCTCAGCCTTAATTTGGCGAAATCCCATCTGTAGTAAGAGGCGTGGACCTCCTCCGGCCTAAACACCACGTAATCCCCCCTCCTTAGCCCAAGCCGCCTTATAACCTCCTCGTCTGGGACAAATCTAGAGATCCACATGTATTCAAACACGCTGTTAAACTCCACGACGCGTTTCGGGCAGTATGCGGCCCACGCCTCCCGAGGTATGGCGGAAGGCGCGACGAGCACCTCCGACAGAGGCAACGTCAGCCTATTCACATGCGTGGCATGTGGCGTGTCGTTGAGAATCACGATAGGTTTCCCCAGGCCAAACACGACGCGCGCGGCGTCGGGCGACGGAAAGCTCAACATGCCGTCGACCTCCTTGGCCACCTCGGCGAGTTGCCTCTGTCTCTCAATTCCAAACACCAACTTCTCATAGGGCGTTGCGCCGTATCTCCCAAAGCAGTTATGCGGAACGCCGTATATACGCAACATGTCGGCCAGGTGCATGTACTCGCGACACGCAATGGCTACCTCAACGCCGCGTCTCGCGCCCTCCTGGAAGAGTATGGCGGCGATTCTCGCCTGCTTAGGCGTAAGCGCGTCGAATAGAAACCTAGTCATGGACGTATACAAAGGCGGAGGGCCCCACCTTCTTCAAGAAGCCGTACCGCATAAACTGGACGTAGGTCCCCGCCTCAACCTTTTCGAGGAGCTTCTCACCCAAGCCTGTTTCCTCCTCCTTCTTGCCCACAGCCGCGGGCTTGATGACCCGTACCTCGACGGGGTCCACCACCCATTGGATAATAGGCGCGCCGACTTTCCTCGCCTCCTCGACGCCGAGGCTGTGGATGCGTCCATAAGCCATGCCTCCCTCAAGCGAAGTCACCTCGATGTTTGCAAGCTCCATAAGCCTTACCACAGCCCCTTGCTTGAGGTCCCGACGCGGCACGTAAACCTCAACTCGGCCCGGACCCAGCCTATACGTCCTCTCCCCCCTCTCTCTGAAGCTGGGGTGCAGAGGCACCTTGGCCACAAGCTCCTTCTCGGTTTCGAAGACGAGCTTCACGGGGTTCGGCACATACATGTACCGGTTGGCGATGGGCTCTATCCGCTTCCTGTTGAGGGCGAATAGGTTAGAGAGAGCCACCGTTGAGTCGGAGGGCTTTATGCCCACTGTGAGGATGAGCTCCCAGATGGCCTCCGGCAGAATACCCCGGTTCCTAAGCCCCGCAAGAGTTGGGAGGGTCAAGTCGTCGTGTCTCACCTTAAGCGCCTTGAGCTTAGACTTGCTCAGCGTCGCGCCCTCGATCCTCAGCCTCCCGAAATGAATCGTAACCGGCTGCTCCCATCCGAAGTGCTTGAATATGTACGACTGCTTCACGGTGTTTACGCTGTGTTCCTGCGCCCTCATCACGTGGGTCACGCCCATGAGGTGGTCGTCGATAGACACCGCGAAGTTGTATGTAGGCCACGCGACGTATTTGCTCCCGACCACGGGATGCGGCGTTTTCTCGGTATCGATGATCCTAAAGGCGACCCAATCCCTCACGCTGGGGTCTGGGTGGCTTAGGTCGGTCTTGATCCGCACCACGGCCTCCCCCTCGCGGAAGTCCCCGCTGAGCATCCTCTCCCAAAGCTCCAGGTTCTCCTCAGGGCTCTGGTCTCTGTGGGGACACGCCCTCTCCTCGTTTCTCAGCCTCCTCCACTCCTCGGGTCTGCACAGATCGACATATGCGGCGCCCATCTCCAACAGCCTTTTGACGTGGTCGTAGTATATCTCCATCCTAAGCGACTGGATGTACTCCTCGTCCCACGCCACCCCAAGCCACCTCAGGTCCTCGCGGATCGTCTCGTAGGCGTTCACCTCCTCCGTAACCAACGGCCGCTTGGTACGCGGATCCGTGTCCTCAAACCTCAAGATGAATTTGCCTCCGTATTTCAGCTTGTAGGCGTAGTTCAAAATAGCCGGCCTGGCGCTACCTAGGTGAAGCACGAAGTCTGGATTGGGGGCAAACCGCACCACCACGCCGCCCCTCACGTTGGGTAGCTCCGGGAGGCTCTCTATGCCGGGGCGCTTCTGCTCAACTCTCCTCTCCTCCAGCATCTCGGGCCACCTCTCTCTAAGGATCCGCACCTGCTCCTCCTGCGACATGGCGTTGACCTGCGCCACCACCTTCTCCACCACCTGCTTCACCTCCCTGGCGCGTTGCCTCAGCTCAGGCAACTCCGCCATCAACTTAGCCATGACGGCCTTCACATCGGCTTTACCGCTGTATCTAACGGCGTTGGCCAGCGCGTATTTCAATGCAAGCTCTTCAATGTTCATTGTTGGCGCCAAAGAACCGATCCACCTCCTCCAGGTCTTTCAAGCTGTCTACAGACTTCCAGAAGACGTCTCTATACACCACCGCCTTGAGGCGGCGCTGTTGCGCGAGTCGGGGGAAGAGGGTCTCCTCGATGTTGCCGCGGTCTGGTAACTCCGCCAATACCCTCCTCCTGAGGGCGTACACCCCGGCGTTTATGTAGAAGCCCTCCAGGAGGGGCTTCTCGCGGAAGTGGGTGACGTATCCGCCGGCGTCGAACTCCACTATGCCGTAGGGGCTTCGGAGGGGGACCAGCGCTATGGCGCCGTCGGCGTCGCCCAGCGCCTCCACCAGCTTATCTAGAGAGAGGTTGGTCAAGACGTCGCCGTTGAGGACTACGAAGACGTCGTCTGTGATGAAGAGCTCGGCGTTTTTAATGGCGCCCCCAGTGCCCAAAGGCTCCTCCTCCACGCTGTAGAAAATCCTCACCCCAAACCTCCTCCCGTCTCCCAACGCCTCGAAGATCTTATGCTTGAGATAACCCACCGCAAGCACCACGTCGCGTATCCCAAACCCCCTCAACCACTCAATCTGCCTCACCAAAATCGGCCTACCCCCCACCGGAAGCAAAGGCTTAGGAACCTCAGAAGTCAAAGGCGCCAACCGCTTACCAAACCCACCAGCCAAAATAACCGCCTGCATCAACCGTGACGGAAACCACGTTATAAATATCTTTGATCCCTAAAGCAAAATATATAAACGACGTACATGAGGGGGGTCATGATTATATATACGTCACAGATACACCTAATAGAAGACGTCGAGTCCATGCTGGAGAAGTACAAGGTGAAGCCTGTCGCCGTGAAAGGCGCGAGGCTAAACTTCTACTGGCCCCCGCAACCCACCGGCGTCCCGATAAACCTGTTGAAGTACTTCCCGCCGGACATGTACGTGGTATTTAGAGGGAAAAACAACCTGATAATTGTGCCGTGAGAACACTCCAGAAGAAAAGGGTGGCGGAGCTCCCGGTCAGCCAGCAGATAAAAGACGTGTTGATCAAGGTGCTGGGCCCCAACGAGGAGGTATATGTGGAGGTTGTGGGCGGGAGGATTAGGGTGATCCTATGATGGTGGTTAGGTCGACAAGCATGGAGAAGGTCATCTGGCACGTGAGGTCTCTACTGCCGCAACTGGAGTCCACGCCGATTACTCTAGCCCGCCGGCAGGTGGGCAACTACGTCATAGGCCTAGGCACCTTGGGATACCTCTACACGGCTTTGTCTTCGGTGCTCGAAACGCTGGTCGAGGCGGGGAAGATGGCAAACGACCTCAGACTCAAGGACTACACAGTCGTGATGGGGCCCGAGGAGAGCTACATAACCACAACCCCATTGCCGGAGGTGATACCGCCCCTGCCGCCTCCTAGGGAGGTCCCGCCGCTCCCCAAGCAGTCTGTTGAGCTCAACACTTTCGGTTGCCCGAACCTGACGCTGGGCATGGTTAAGTTCTGCGTCGGCGACGTAGAAATCGCCTACTATCTATCACGATGATACTCCTCTCTCTTTCTGAGCTGGAGTCGCTGTTGACAACGCTAAGGGAATACGCCGAGAAGTACAGAACAAGCAGGCCGGCGCTGGAGGCCCTGGAGGAGAGGTGGGTTAAATTCCAGGAACTCGCCTTCGCCTTCGGCATAGAGCTGAAGCCAGCTGAAGGCGTTGAGTTCTACGCCGGTGGTCCGTTGCCGGACAACGTAGAGCTCTTGAAAAAACTTGACCGGATGATCGCCACGGTGAAGAAACTAAAGGAGACCTATGGAGATGTCAAAGTCATCGTAGACATGGACCTATCCATAAGAAAAACTGTTTTAAAGATATAAATTTAAATAACTGAGAAAGTTTAGCTGTATGCCTTTGGTGAAACGTAGAGAGCTCCCGTTGAGAGTTTCCGACATAATGGTTAAGGATGTGGTGACGGCCAAGGAAAACGACAAGATCAGAGATATAGCGATACGTATGTACGAGAAGAAGATCGGTAGCGTGGTGATTATAGACGACGAGGGGAAGCCCATAGGGATAGTCACCGAAAGAGACCTAGTCTACGTGGTGGCCAGGGCGCTTACCCCCGACACCCCCGCGTGGATGGTGATGACGGAAAACCCCGTTGTGATAAATGAGAACGCCCTAGTTACAGAGGCCATGGAGAAGATGCGTGAACTAAATATAAGGCACCTACCCGTCGTGGACGCCTCAGGTAAGCTAGTCGGAATGGTCTCCTTCAGAGACATAATAGACTTCACCGCCGTATTGCTGTCCCTCGGTAAATGAGATACCTGATCATAGCGGAAAACCCAAGTTTTTCCGTCTCACACCGGGCAGACCTCCTACGCAGGTTAAGATCGGTGCTACCTGTGATTGCCGTGAGGATAGCCGCAGATCACGTGGAGGTGGACGTCAAAACTGACGACTTGCAAAAAGCTGTGGCCGAGGTGGAGAAGGTCGTGGGGAAGGTCCTGGAGGTGGTCGACATAACCTTTGAAGACGTAGGTAGCGGGGTGGAGAGATACGTCGACTTGTTTAATAGAGAGAGGTTTTGGGAGGCTCACAACGCCTTGGAGGGTCTCTGGAGGAAGACTAGAAACGCCACATTGCAAGGTCTCATAATGTTGGCCGCCGCGTTTGTGAAGCTACAGGAGGGCCAGCCGGATAAGTTCGAGAGGATGTTGAAGGAGGCTCTCCACCTGTTGAAAGAAGATGTAGGGTGTATAAAGATGGGGCGGCTCCTGGAAAAGGCGGAGAAGGCGTTGCTGGAGAAAAGACCTTTCAAAATAGAATGTCCTTAACCCTAGCTACCAGCGCAGGCAACACCTCCTCCACCTTTCCCCTAAATATATAGTCTGCGAAGAAGTCGTAGAAGGTCTCGTCGGCGTTTATAATGACAAGCTTCGCCCCACGTTTCTTGGCAGTAATCGGTAGCTGGTTGGCGGGGTATACAGCCAGGGAGGTCCCCACTGCGAGGAAGACCTCGGCCATCTCGGCGAGCATGAAAGCCTCCTTCAGCGCTTGCTGTGGGAGAGGCTCCCCGAAGAAAACCACGTCGGGCTTCAAGACGCCGCCGCACTTGGGGCACCTAGGCGCTCCGGCTCTCCGCCGCTTCAACGCCTCGGCTAAGGGGTACCGCGCGCCGCAGTTGATACACACTGCGTCTCTCAGCGCGCCGTGTAGCTCAATCACGTTTTTACTACCCGCCGCCTGGTGCAACATATCAACATTCTGCGTAATTACTGCGCAGAGCTTGCCGAGCCTTTCAAGCTCGGCAAGGGCGTGGTGGGCGGGGTTCGGCTTCACGTCAAAAGCAGGCAGTAGATACTGCACGAAGAGGTCCCAAACCTCGTCTGGGTTCCTGTAGAAGTACTCAACGTCGAACTTCTCGGGATCTACAACTCTCCAAACGCCCTGGGGGCCTCTGAAGTCGGGGATTCCGCTTGGAGTAGACACACCAGCGCCGGTCAAAGCTACTGTGCAGCTGGACCTTGCGATGAGTGAGGCAACCTCGTCGAGGTCTTCAGTTGAGAAATCCACCTCCATACAGAGTAGAGCCAGTAGAAGTATAAAAATCCCACTGTAACAAGACTTATAATTACGTAAAACGTAACGCTGAAAGGCCTAAAACCAACTGACCCGGTGGCGACCCTCACGAGATAGAGGTCGCGGGTGAACACGTCGATGAGATAGACCCACGCCGCAAACCAAACCAGCGCCAGCGCAAACACCCCCAGAGCCAAAGCCCCGACGCCCAAGAACCTCCCCACCTCCTCAGGTCTTGTAATCTGCACCTCTCCAGGCATAACTGCGGGAAAAAGAGACGTGAGTTGGAGCCAGAGAAACGCAGAGAGCAACTGCGTGCCTACCCCCGACAGCACGAAGAGCCAGATGGCGGCTGTGTACTCCGCGCCGAGCCAGACGCCGGCAAGCCGGTCCCAATAGGCGTTTTTCAGATCTTCCAACTCCCGGTATGTACGCGTAAGCACGACGCCAATAAGCGCTACGGAGGCTACGCCAGCCGCCGCGGAGGCCGTCGCTTGCCCGGCGATGCTAAGCCCCAGAGAGGCGGCGTGGAGGATCAACGCGGCGTATATATACGGGGTCATGCATATTAACGCAGGAGGTGGTATATAAGAGTGACGAGGAGGAACCCCACCGATTAGTGACGAGGTCGTTGCTCGCCGATTATCCTCACCCTCCTAGGCACGGCGACGTCTGGCCTGAGCTCCAGGACCTTGTCGCCGTAGCCGCACACAGGCCTTTCATTCAGCGGCTGTCCTTGGGCCCACCCCGTCACAGCTTCGCCGCTTATCCACACGATGGTCAGAGGGATCTTTGTGTTTTTCATCCAGAAGCAGTACGTCCCGTTTCTGGGGAAGAAAAATACCATGCCGACTGAGCCGACACCTCTGGGGTCGTATGAGGACACGTTCATGTAGCCCAGCGTCCACCTGACCTCGTTGTCGGCCACATACACCGGGTGGGTCATGCCGTCTAGTGAGGCCGTGGCGACGGAGGAAAAAGGGGATATTAAGAGGAGAAGAGGGGGCAGTATCAGCTGTAGAGCCATTTCTCGATCCAGCTACTTATCAGCCGCTCCATCTCGCCCGTCTGCAACATGTCGTATATAACGGCATCAACCTCTATTTTCAGGTCGTAGGCACACAGCGGCATGGCGACCGCGCTGTAGCGGACGCCGAGGCTGTATACAGGCTCGAACTCGGGGAACTTGCTCACTATTGCCTTCCCCACCACGCCGCCAACCACGATGGCGTCTAGATCGCCCTTGCGCAGAGCCTCCACCATGTAGGGATACACCTTGTCGTATCTCACAATCTTGGAGTAATTGCCCAGAGTTTTTTCAGCCCAGTCCTCTTGCACGGTGCCCACCTGCACGCCTACGGCCCTGCCCTTGAGGTCCTCCACGCTCTTGATCTGCGAGCCCCTCCTGGCGATAACAACGGAGGAGTCCGCCTGGTAGGGTATGGAGAAGAGCACTTGCCTCTCCCTATCGGGCGTTATGGACATGTCGGCTATCACGATGTCTACATCGCCTCTCTTAACCGCCTCTATAAGCGCCGAAAACTTCATATCGCGCACCTCAAGGCTGACGCCCAGCCTCTCGGCAATCCTCCTGGCGATTTCAATATCTATGCCTACTACCTTCCCATTTTCCACATACTCATAGGGGGGCCAATCAGCCGACGTTCCCACCACCAGCTTGCCCCTCTTCTTAACGGCGTCTACGGAGGTGGGACAGGCTTGTTGCGTAGTGGTGGTTTGTTGTTGCGTGGCGGCGGGTTGCTGGGGCGCGAAAAGAGCCATCAACAAGGCGCCGACGGCTACTCCGATGAGGAGACCCACCACAAATTTATAATCCATGGCAGTTGTTCAACAGGTAATTAAATGTTGAGGCTCGGTCGGCTCGACCGGTGAAGAGGCTAGACGACACTGAAACTTCGAACCACCTGGCCAGCCTTGATTTTAACTAAAGGGCTTATAGCCATCTGCGTTGAGGAAGACGTGAAAGCTTACCTGGTGACTAGGGAGCCCTCTAGATGGCCCGGGGACGTTAAGGTGCTCTACATCCCGTTTGCAGACGAAGATGTGTTGTACATCTTCGACGAGAAAAGAGGGTTTATGGAGATCAGAGGCCGCGACAGGATTACGGAATTCATCGCAAGGCTGAGAAACGGGACGTAAGTTTCTCAAGTTGCTGAAAGAAGCTGTCCAGGTATTCCTCCACGGTGCCCACGCCGGGGTCGAAGGGCGAGTCCATCCCGGGCACTTTGTCTTCGGGGGGCCAGTAGATGACGAGTCTTTTATGTGCCGTGTTTGTGGCATACATGATTTCGCTGAAGACCCCCCGGTGGAAGAGCCTCCTCATGAAGGGGCGGTACACCGCAACGGCGTCTGACTGGAGTATGTAGCGGAAGTCCTTGAACTTAATCAAGTTGTCTATGTCTGCCAGAACCTCCTCCACTTGATCCGCCGGGATCTCCATGGGGTAGAGCTCGGGCTCGTCCTCCACAGCAGGCCTCACGCCGTCTGGCAGAAGCCACCTGTCCCCAGCCTCCACAACTCTCACCTCCCCACGTCTCCTCGCCGTTCTCAACACTCTTTCGTCCATGGTGAGGGGGTCAAAGGCGTAGAACCTCCCGTGCATGGCGGCGCGGAACTTGTCTATCTCACGCCGAGCCTCGGGGTCGTCTCTGACAAGGGTAATGGGGAAGGAGAGGTAGAGCCTGGGCCTGGCCCCCCGCAGGGCGATCCCGTAGATGGTCCTCACCGGGTGCTTCACTGCAACCACCATGTTGGGGACGCCGAGAGCCTTCGCGACGGTGTCCCCTATGAGGATGGAGGCTGTACGCCAGGCAAAGACGTCTTTCAGCCTAAGCCTAGCGCCCGTCTTCTCCCGCTCCTCCCTTATCTGTATCCTCCGCCAAATCACGTGCGCCTCCTCTATCAACGTCAGCAACATGTCCGGCTTAAACGCCCGGAGGACGGCGATATCGACGGCGGGGAAGAAGCGGCTTTTCCGGAAGTAGGGGAGGTTCATGAAGAGGAGGGCGTGCTCAGCCGCCTCCTCCTCCACCCTGCCGATGGCCCTGGCCACGGCCTCCCGCCAGACGCGCTCCTGCCAGAAGTAGTCGTCGCTGTCTAGGAAATTGACCCAGTCAACCTCCCTCCTCAACTCATCTTCCACAAAGTAGAGCCCCAGCCCTCCGCGGCCCTGCTCCTTGTGGAAGCTGTCTAGAGACGCCGCAAGGGCCCTCATGTTGACGCCGGTGGTTCCGACGACAACGGCGCGCACGGAGAGGCGGTATAACGTATATATATACGATACGCGACTTATAACTGTGAAGATGTGTGAAATACTGGCGAAGTACCTTGTGGAGATAGTCGCCGGGGCGCGGGGCAACATAGTGAGCTTTGTAGTTGGCGACGTGGCGCGGTGGGCCGAGACAAAGATGAGGCCGAGCAGATCCGTGGTGTTTAAGGTTGCCAACATGGCGGAGGCCCTGCTGGCCGCCGGTTACTTGGAGAAGATAGGGAAGAAATACATCCTGCGGAGAGACACGCCGCTGTGGGTCAAGGCCCAGGCCGGCGATGTGGAGGGGCTCTGCGACATAATCGAAAGCGCGTTGTTTAACTACACCAAGGTGGTTAAGTAAAGCGCATTAATACATTCTAACTGAAACAGATAAATAAACGAGCGGGGAGGTCTGTGTGTGGCTAATCGTGGGGGTTTTGCTAAACATAGCCTCCTTCGCGCTGTGTGTGCTAGGCCAGACGCTGGTGGCCGCGTCTGTATATTTGGTTAGCTTGGCGCTTATCTTCATTGGAAGACGGGGGAGGAAGGAGAAGAGGGAGGAGAAGAGGCAGGTGGAGACTAGGCGGGAGCCCACCCCCGACGAGATTAAGAGGAGGCCCGTCTCGGCACCTGAGATATGAAGAAGCTGATCTTCCTCTCGGGGACTAAGGGAGGCACTGGGAAGACCACTCTAGCCTTGAACTCCGCTGTGTTGCTGGCGTATCTCTGGAAGGACGCAGCCCACTACCCCGTGGCCTTTCTAGACCTAACGCCGAACGTAGGGACGGCGGCTCTTATACTCCTGGGAGATCCCCTCGCGACGTGGGGCAGACCTTCTCTGTCGGACTTCGCAGGGGGGAGGATCGCAGACCCCTTGAGGGCCTTCTACATAAGGAGGTGGAACACCGAGAAGGGGGCCTTTCAGCTGGTCTTTACCTACATGGCGCAAGACGTCCCGCTGACGAAGAGACAGCTGGAGTACGCGATACAGACGGTGGAGTCCCGGCTAAGGCCTAAGATAATATTCATTGACGCGCCTCCGCTCTCGGCGGGGAGCCCCGTGGCGGGGCTTGTGGACTACGTGGTGCCTGTGGTTACGCCCGACGTCTCGGCGCTTGAGGCCACCAAGAGCTACGTGGATCTCGTCGGCGGCAGGAGGCTTAGGCCGGTCCTCAACATGTACATACCTGAGTACTCCATCAGCGCGGTACACGGCATGCCCTGGGAGCTGGTGATAGAGAAGACCTTGGGCGAGCGGCCCCACGTTATACCTTTTGACAAGCTTCTGCAGGCGGCGAGGCAGGCCCTGGAAGTAGAGGTGCTGAAGCTAAGGCCTGGGGAGTCCCCAGGGGTGAAGGCCCTTGTGGAGTACGCCCGCTACCTCGCCGCTACGGTTGGCTAGCGCCGACGCACTGCTCCACCTCGTGGAGAACCAGCGAAAGGGCTTTGAGGCTTCTCACCATGTAGGCTCTGCAGGGCACCGACTCCGTAACCTCCTTCTTAGTGTACTGCCCCCTCCTGTCGACAAGGACGGCGCCGTAGCTAGCCATCAAGGCGCCTAGGAAGTCCTCGTAGAAGTCGTCCCCCACGTGGAGGTAGACGTCGGGCTCAGCATCTCCCAGCAGAAGCATCTTGGCGGCTTCGAAAACCTGGACGGAGGGCTTAACGTAGCCTATGTCGTCGGCGTATAGTTGCAGATCCACGAGTTGCGATATGCCGAGGCTCTCCAGTAGCCTCCTCGTGGCACGGGACCGCCAGAACAAGACGTTGGAGATTATGCCGACCTTGTAGCCCTCGGCCTTAGCCAGCTTTATAGCCTCAACGGCGTCTTCAAACGGCGACACCTCGAGGCGGGAAACGGCGTCGTCCACGGCGTCTTGCACTTGGTGGACGTCGAAAAACACCCCTACCCCCCTGTCGCGTAGCTGTTTATACATGTCGAGGAGCGTGTATATGGGAGGCACCACCTCGTGCTTCTCCCTACGCGCCAGCTTCATCTTCCGCCGCTCATCGTTGACAAGCGCCTGGACCGTCTGGTGAGGTAGCCTTCCACCGAGGGCCTTGTGGATCGCGTCAACAACAGTTTTTATAGCTGGCTCAATCGGTATGAGCGTGCCCCAGACGTCAAACGTCACCATCTTGCTACTCACGGCATTGATAATCCTCGCCTATAAAAGCATCTCCGCCATCTCTGTGGAGCCTGGCTTCGTGAACGCCTTCACCTATACCAACCTCACTATAAGAGGCGCTACTAAGGTGCAGGCGGTGGAGGGCGCAGTCGTAGACTTCAACATAACGCGCGGCGACGCCATATACCTCGGCTTGAAGCCGTTGCGGCGGGAGGGCAACGTGACGTTGAGGGTGGACAACCAGACCATCAGGCTCGGGATAAGTCAAGTCTGTCGAATTGAGATAGAGGCGGCCAACATGACTTCCAAGATCAGCCTAAACGTGACCCAGCAGGATTGCGGAGACGTGAGGCTCTACATCAACGGCACCAAGATGCCCGGCCTCCGCGTGTCGTATGTACCTCAGTATTCCGGCGTGTATCAAGTGTTGGCTACCAGCGGCGTGTTTTACGAAAAGACGCGCGTGGTTGTAATCCCCAACATCACCGTGTCTGGCAACGTCTACGGGGAGGTCATGCGGATACTGCTCACGCCGCCTCCCAGGCGGGCGTCGGCGAGTCTCGGCCTCCTCGCAGTGTCTCTAAGGGAGGGGGTGGCGGAGGTGGACACCTGGGCCGTGGGCGCCGGCAACTACACCCTGCGCCTCCTCATGGAAGGCGTCGCGGTGCAGTATCCCGTGTCTATTGCGCGGGCAACGCCCACGCTTGCGGTGCTCCACAAGGCCGAGTACATCTACGGCGAGGGGATAAACGCCACCGTGAGGGTGTTTGTGGGGCGGCGGGAGTACCGCGCAACTGTGCAGATATCTGTAAACCAGACGTACCCCGCGGTGGTGAGAGCTCCCTCCGCACTGGTCTTTCCTATGCTCGACGTGGGGACATACCAGATCACGGCGAGTGTTTTGGGGGACAGAAACGTGACCTCTGTAACCGGCGTCAGCGTCTTCCGCGTGTTGCCGGCGCCGGTTCGGCTAGACGTGAAGATCAACGGCACTTTCTCAAACCCATACGTAGTGGAGTACGGCAAGGTTTTGTTGGTCTCTGCGGACGTCTCCTCTCTCGTCAAGCCCCAGGGGGAGGTGAAGACGTATCTAGACGGCAGACCAGCCCCGTTCCTCATCGACACCTTGAGAATTGGCGCGGGTCCCCACAACCTCACGGTGGTGTTTACGCCGGCCAACAGGAACTTCCTACCTGCAGGGGTCTCCACGCTGGTCTACGTAACGCCGTCTACTCCTGAGGTGGAGGTTAACAAGACCTTTTCCGTCGTCTACGGGGAGGAGCTCGTGGTGCCGATCCGCGTCAGTCTCTACGGCAGGCCCATAAACGCCACGGCGACTGTGGAACTAGCCGGGCGGACGCGTCTCCTCAACTACACGGTCCAGGTGCGGAACGGAGTAGGCGTCTTGAGGGCGAAAGGACTCCCCGCGGGCACATACCTCGGCACAGTCTCCATAGCGGAGGCCCCGGGCTTGCTGGGCGCCAAGGCCGTCTTCAACGTCTTCGTCAGTAGCGCCGTTGTGAAGGTGGTGCTCGACGTGCCGACCAGGGGGGTGTACGGCGAGTTGCTACCCGTGAGGATTGCGGTGGAGCCTGGAGACGTGCCGGGCAGGCTTCACCTAATCATCAACGGAACTGCGGTCTACGTGGGGAACTCCTCCAGCTACAACGGCTGGTGGTCGCCGCCCCGCGGCGGCGTTTTCCAGGTGGCAGCCTGGTTTGAGAGCCTAGACCCCAACTACGCCAGCACAGACAACGTGACGTATATCTACGTAGATAGGGCGCAGTGCACCATACGCTTCGCGCTGAGAGGCGACTTGGCGTCTAACGATACGGTGTATGTGCTCAGGAGGTACGAAGTCCAGCGGCTCACCCCTCTGCCTGCACACATCTTCATAAACGGCACCCCCGGAGGCCCGGAGGTTGTGTTTAACAAGACGGGGGTGTACAACGTCACGGTGTATTTCCCAGGGGACGACAGCTACTACCCATGCGGCGCATCTCAGCGCTACACGGCAGTTAGAAACCCGGCGTCGGTCTCCATATTGGCGGCGAGGAGGGTGGCCCTCATAGACGGCGGTCTCCCCCTAGTCGTGACGGTGACAAGCCCCGTGGGGCAGGAGGAGGGGGAGGTGGCGGTGTATAAAATCAACAAGACCCTAAACAGAACCGACGTGGAGCTCCTCGCCGTGAAAAAAACGGCCGAGGTGACGCTTACATTCAGCGACACCGGCGTCTACGAGATATATGCCGAGTTCCTCGGCAACGGTTTCCTCCTCCCAAACAGATCCAACGTGGTCTCAGTCACCGTGGAGAGCAGCTACTTCGGAGTTCCCACCTTCCTCCTCGCCGTCTACCTAATACCCACATCTCTGGGGTTTGTAGCCGCATATGTCGCGAAACG
>Ga0079998_103080_pt1 | contig 41329 bp, 49 predicted proteins | sample PerSpoBPS_BMetaG_FD_69201 | JGI IMG/M metagenome (GOLD analysis project Ga0079998, IMG submission 69201) | Thermal spring microbial communities from Yellowstone National Park, Wyoming, USA - Perpetual Spouter B (PS_B) MetaG (SPADES assembly)... | ecosystem: Environmental > Aquatic > Thermal...
CTCTACTGGGAGGAGCCTATGAGCACTGGTAGAAGAATAGCTAGAGAGCTAAGGTTAGCCATAGAGAAGGGGCAGCTAAGTAAAGTCCTAACTTAGCACCGCCTCAAGAAACTGTTTTGGGTTTCATAAAAGTTTATAAGGGTTGGTATATCATTTTTATGGAGCGATTTTGCTGAGGTCTAGTGAGGTCTGCCAGATCCTTGAGCTTGTGAGATCATACTCTGTGCCTATAAGGGATGATAGGGTTAGGGGGCTGATAACATGGTATGTCGAGGCTCTACAGAATGCTATAGATATGATCTGGGATAATATCGAGTGGAGATATTGCTTCCCAGAGCTTGTTAGAAGGGGTGGAAAGCTAACTACTGTTATTGGTTGGAAGGTGAGGATCCCAATAATACCGAAGGATAGGGCTTTCAAGAAAAGGCTTAGAGAAGAGCTTATGAAGGATAATCCCTACGCTGCACACTGGGTAGATGCTGTTATCAGAACAGCTTATTCGATCGTGGAATCCTGGAGGAAGAGGTATCTAAGGGGGAGGGCTAGGAAGGTTAAGCCGAGGATTAGGAGGAGATTCGCTAGGTGCAAGATAACGCTTATGAAGATAGATTATGAGGCTAAGACCATAAGGATAACTCTTAGGCAAGGAGAATATCTCTATGTATCGTGGAGATCGACGTGGTTTGAGAGAAGGGTTAGGGGATGGGGTGTTGGTGAGGTTATAATCTTTGACGATAGAGTAGTTATCCCCTTCAAAAGCTCTGAGGAGATCTATGTTAGAAGGGTTATTGGCTGGGATAGCAACGAGCTTTCACTGGATGGCTACGAACCTAGTATAGGTTTTATACATGTAGATCTAAAGCCTCTCCAGAGCATGAAGATCACTTATGAGCGTAAAAGGCTATAGCACAGAGGAAGGGTAAGAGGGAGCTTTATGAGAAGTATGTTAGAAGGGAGAGGAATAGGGAGAAGGACTTTATAAACAAGCCCTCAGCAGGCTTGAGAATGCTATTCCCAAACACAGTCCACGTCTTCGAGGATCTAGATAAAGAGGATATGGTTAGCAGGAAAAGGGGGAAGAATATGAGGAAGAGGAATGCTAGAACACCTTGGAAAAGAATACATAGAAGAGTATCAGAGGTGGCTTTAACAGCCTCTGTGGATCCTAGCAACACATCTAGAGAGTGCCCCAGATGCGGGTATGTCGTGGAGACCCAAGAGGGGCAGATCTTAGAATGCCCTAGATGTGGATTAAAAATGAATAGGCATAAGGTTGCATCTATAAACATTAGGAGGAGATATCTAGAAGGCAAGAGGAGAAGGAAGAGGAGAGCCAGGATGCGGGGGTTTCCCCACAGCAATGAACCCGAGATCTCTATGAAGGTGGAGCTGTGGGTCGGGGTCACCCCGAGCGGGAGGAGCCCAGTGATATGGATCCCAATGAAAAGGGATCCTGAGGGCGATGAAGCCAAGGGAAGAGGGCTTGACACCAAACAATGTCAAGCCCAATGAAACCCGAACCCCATATTTTCTAAAGCTGCTACCAAGGTTAATGAGGATATTAGTACCAGGAATAAGTTAAAATAATAATCGTTAAGCCTTTTTAATTTCTAAAACGATTATGTTACTAGAAGCTAAGGTACATGGAGTCAGTCGGATCAGCTAGTTGAGGAAAGCAAGATCCGGTGGTATAGAGATACATAGGGTTAGGCTGTAAGTCTTCTCTATTAGAATATATAGCCCTTTAAGGCTATAATTATTTAGGGAGAATATTTGAGTATAAAGAGGAAGAAGAGGGAGGGTCCGGGGCCAGCTACTGCTGCGGGTCTTGTATCGTTCTATAGGGATGTGGAGCCGACAATTCAGCTGAAACCCCTGCTAGTTATTTTAATATCCTCGGCATTCGTTATAAGTGTCTTCGTCCTGAGGCTATTCATAAACCCATTCTCATAAGGATTCTAGAGAAGCTTGTAGGCGCCTACATTGTCATCACCCCAGGAGATAATGTTAGAGGCGCAGAGGCTTGTAGAGAGGGGCGAGGTTAGAAAGGCTCTGCAGATGCTTATCTCGCTAATACCCCCGGGAGAGGATTATGGTGTGGAGTTAGCGTCTAGCCCCACTATATCGTATTACCTGGATAGGGGGGGACTGATCTCCATTAGTAAGAGAGTTGAGGAGAGCTTACCATATATCACTTCAACTGCTAGAAAGATTCCCTGGGATCTTCTCCCGAGCTGGGTGTTTGAGGAGCTGGACTTCTGTAGAGTTATGAAGGATATCGTGAGGATCAATTTTGAGTGGTTAAGCAAAGAGGGTAGAAGACATCCTTACGAGAAGATAGCTAGAGAGGTTATAAGCATAGATACAACACAGCTGTGCGGAGGAAGCAGAGGGAGATAAGCTGGGTAGATGTAGAGTTATAGCTATATCCGGCACCCCTGGTGTTGGGAAAACCACCGTAGTTAGGATTTTATCATCGATGCTCAACGCAAAAGCCATAGACCTCTCCCAAATGGTCATGGCAGAAGGCCTCTACACAGACTATGACCAGGAAAGGGGTAGCTATGTTATAGATGAAAAACGTGTAAGGGCGCGTATAAGAGAGCTAATAGATCTTTGTAGAGACCAGGGGGAAGAGAGGTACATCATTATCGAAGGCCACTACGCAGAGATCGTGGACGACAGGGATCTAGAGCTTCTCATAGTGCTCAGAATGGATCCTAGAGAGCTTCTAAGGAGACTATGTAACAGGGGTTGGAGGAAGAGAAAGAGCATTGAAAACAGCGAGGCGGAGTATCTAGGGGTATGCCTTGCCAACGCCCTCAACGAACACCCCCCTGAGAAAATATGTGAGATAGACGTATCAGAAAGAGATCCGAATGCCGTGGCTAAGGAGATCCTCAGAGTATTAGAAGAAAGCGCCAGGTGTGAATACGGAATAGATTGGACAGCTTCTATAGATCCTGAGGATCTATATAGATTAGCAGACATATATTGCACCTAGCATCTGACCTCCTCTCCCGCCTTCAGGTCGTCATTCTTTTGATCATCATCCATTTATTCAGGTTCTCATCTGCCATCTGGGGCAGAGAGGGGTGACCAGAGATCCCCCTGATATTCCCAGGATCTTTATTGCCCTCTTCCTAATGTTCAGCTTCCTAATAACATCTCTATCTGCCTCAAAACCACAGTTGGGGCATCTAAGCCTTCTATAGCCAACCTCCTCCAATCCCTTGGAATCGCATATGGGGCACTTTGATGATGCCTCCTTGGGATCGATTTTCACATGGGGGGACCCCGCGTTTCTCGGCCTGCCAATCAATCCACTTCCCCAGTCTCTTATAGCCCATTATGATGAGCCTCGTCCTGTGATCATTGTTCTCGATCCTTCTCAGGGAGTTTATTAGCCCAGTTAGATCCTCCCTATCAACTGCGTATCCAAGCTCCTTAGCGAGCCTCCCAATCTCAAGAGATGCCTTCCTAACCCAGTCCTCCAGAATGTTCCCAGCCTCTCTGTGATACGACCTAATCCTATTCAGGATCCCTTTCCTCCTCCAGGCAGGATACTTTGTCAAGGAGTATTTCTTCTAGAGGCTTTCGGCAAGGAGTTTCCATCTATAGGCTCTATCAACAACTGTGTCCCTCTCCTTGTTAATCACATGGTTGCCATAGACCATCTTCCTCTCATTAACATCAACAGCAACAACATCTCTGGGCTAATAAGGCTCTGACCTTGGTATCTTTTTGGATATCCACAGGACCATTTTTCCCTCTTTATATACTAGCCTTGCCTCCCAGTCCTCGTTCTCATTGTATCTCTTATCTCAGCCAATTATTTTCAGCTTTACCTCGCCTATGATCTCCACGTAACTGTCTTTGACCCTATAGCTCGAGCCTTGGTGCAGGAGCATGCTCAGCTTCCTAACCCTAGGCCTCCTCCCTTTCTTAGGATTATTCCTCCAGGCATTGCATTAGCAAGGGCATCTCTGTAGCAGTCAATAGCAATCCTAGGTGGGAGACCAAACTATTCCTTGAGTTCTCTATATAGAGCATTATGAACCTCTCCAATGCTCCTCAGATCTAGGCTCAGGATCCTGTTTATAGCATAGTTAAGGGCTAGATTATATCTTATGAGGAGCTCTATAGCCCCAGGCTCGGGACTAACCCCCACACCTATCGAGAGGGTTAGCATCCCCTTATCGCCAGAGGTCATAGAGCATCCTCCAAAAATAAACAAGCATCTAGAAAGCTAATAAGACTATTCTCGCCTTAAAAGGCGAAGCTTTCAGTTGTAAATAGCGTTTTTCCCTACCATCTATATATTGAGGTGGGGATTTAGTTGAGAAGATATGCTCATATATTGTTTGGTGTTGGCTTCTCGTTATTTGCTCTCTCGCCATTTCTCTATATATCACAACTACCTATAATGGTTATGGCTAGTGGTATAGGATCTATAGCGCCGGATCTAGATACCAGGTTCAGGCATAGGAAGGCTCTGCATAACATATTATCTCTAGCGGTAGCATCTATATTAGCCCTGATCGTGGTATTAATAACCAAGATAGGCTTGCTACCAGCTGCTAGCTTCACCCTCGGATACATATCCCATATTATAGGTGATATGATGACCGTAAGGGGGGTCGCCCTCCTCTATCCCTTCAAGAGGAAACACTATAGATTTCCAATTACTCTGGGCAGGTCTGAGGATCCGCTGGTGAATATTCTTGGGGCGGCTCTAGGCATTGCTATGATGTTTCTCGGGCTGAGGGTCTTCTTCTAGGTTTTTCCAAGCGATCAGGGTCTAGGAGAGCTATTATATCAACTATACAACTCGGATCAACCCTCGAATCCTTAAACCTCACACCCTCGAGCCTCAAGATGCGCTCCTTAACCCTAGGCCCACCAGGGGTATAGCCCCCAAGACTACCATCTCTCCTAACAACCCTGTGGCAGGGAACAACTATGGGGTTCCTATTCATTGCTAAGAGCCTCCCCACAGCCCTCGGACTAGTTCCAAGAACTCTAGCTAGTGAGGCATATGTCGTTACCTTTCCTACCGGTATTAGCATTAATAGCATATAGAGAGCATCCCTAACATATTTTCTAGAATCACCTTTCACAAGCTTTCTACTCATTTTCATATCCCTTAATATATTGTTTTTCATTGATTGTTTTTATATTACATGCCATATTTTCTTGATCCACAGGGACAAAGTGAAATCCCCACGGTCATCGAGGGCTGTATCCTTTTTCATGGTAGTGGGGATGTTTTTATATTCGTTTGTTGTCTGGGCTTAAGCTTATAAGCATCCAATCCCTATCTATTTTGATGATGAGGTGATATCTCTGCTAGATCTTGGCGTAGAGAGACCTTGGGAAGCGATGATGCTCAGAGCACCCGAGACCGGAGCCCTTTATGAGGGCTCTGCCCAGAAGGGCTTCGGGGTTCCAATCCTAGATGGGAGCCCCGGCCGCTGGGCTCCACAGCCACCAATGAAACCCAGGGATGTCCAAATCTCTGTGGGTGAGGTGGAAGTCCCCCGATGCCACAGGGCTAAAAACCCTGTGGATCAAGAAGCAAAGCAAAACAAATTAATATCAGCGATAATCAACAACCATCGGGGGACAAGCGGATTCCATATCCCACAGGGATCTTGAGACTCCTATGGATTCACTAGCAACTCTGACCTCCTCCCCGCCCTAGGGGGCGAGGCTTTCAGTTGTAAAACATACTATTATAATGAAATAAAATAGAGCTTGTTGATGGAGTAGAGATGTTACTGAGAAGCTGAACATTAGGAAGAGGGCAATAAAGATCCTGGGAATATCAGGGGGATCTCTGGTCACCCCTCTCTGCCCCAGATGGCAGATGAGAACCTGAATAGATGGATGATGATCAAAAGAATGACGACCTGAAGACGGGAGAGGAGGTCAGCAATAACGGCTTGAATATTTCTCTTTAAAGTACTATAGAGAGGGATATATGCTTTGAAACCTAGGCTGGGTCTCGTTGGAGCTGGTAGATGGGGATCTACCATTGCTGAGAGGGTGTATAGCGGGGGTATTGCTGAGATTGCTGCTATCTATGATAAGGATACTAATAGATCTAGGTCTCTTGCTTCAAGGATCGGATCTATAGCTATAGATGACCTCAGGGGTTTTGAAAAGGTAAAAGATCTCCTGGGGATCATAGTCGCGACATCCATAGAGAGCCTGGCTCAAGTAGCTATGCAGATAATAGAGCTAGGCTTCAATGTTCTTATTGAAAAGCCTGTCGCAGATAGCCTGGAGAAGGTGAGGGCGATAAGGCATATGGCTGATAGGAAAGGTGTTATAGCTGTGCCTGGTTTCATAGTTAGGTTTGATCCTGTTAGTGTCTGGATAAGGAACTACCTAGCCTCCTCAAGAGAGAGTATAGAGGATCTATATCTCTTTAGATTCAGTAGAAGACCTCCACAGGCTAGGTCTAGCAGCATATTGCTAGATCTAGCTATACACGACATAGATCTCGCTAGATACTTATTAGCAGAGGATTTTAAGCCCGTCAGCTGGAAAATACATAGAGTAGATATAGATCAGGGATTAACTATGTATGCTAAACATAGTAGAGGATATATATACATAGGTGTTGACGGGGTATCTAGCCAGAAGATAAGGAAGGTCATAGCGGTGCTAAGCCGAAGCTATATCGAAGGGGACTATATAGATCAATACGTAGCCCTAAAGCCACGAAGCGGAGATGGCTATAAGCGCGTGGAGATTAGAGGCCCAGAGGCGCTCCTCAGCGAGATCAGCGCCTTCATAGATAAGTGCATGGGGAAGAATGTGGAGACCCCTACACTGCTAGATGCTGAGAAAGCCCACGAGATTATTAACCACATATTGAGTAATAGCTAGCCGATTCCTGGTAAATTGCTCATGAAGGTAGAGAAGATCCCAGTTCCTCTAGAACGGATCTATTATATGTCTTTGAGCATGCTTGAAAAGAGATAGGACGTTTAAAAGGAGTCCTCGCCCTTTATAGAGTTGGGAGCAACATGTACGCTTGGCTGATAAAGCACTATAGCCGTATCGTTGAGCTTGATAGAAGGACATGGCTTAGAAGAGATCGTGTTGAAAGGGGTGTTGCATATAGGGTTGAGCCAATGCCCCCCTTCCGTGAAGGGGGTGGTAAGAGGATCTTATTGCCTCCTCCCAAGATACCTAGGGGTGTCGATGCTTCGGAGATCCTTATAAATAGAAGGTCTATTAGGGATTTTTCTAATAGGCCCATAGATATTGAGACCCTCTCATCACTCCTACACCTAGCTTTCGGCGTTACTAGGTGGGAGAGGGGTGTCTATGGTTATAGGCTATACCCCCTAAGATCGTTTCCCAGCGCGGGCGCTCTTCAACCTGTTGAGGTCTATATTTCGGCTCATATGGTAGAGGGGGTTCCTCAGGGGTTATATAGATATGTTTTTCTCGATCATTCTCTAGATCCTCTGAAGGAAGGCTACTATGGGGAAACCTTGGCTGAAATAGCTTTAAGCCAGGATCATGTGGGATCTTCAGCACTCACAGTAATCATCACGATTCTATGGGCCAGATCCGCCTGGAAGTACGGCTCTAGAGGATATAAATATGCACTACTAGATGCGGGATTCGCCGGTGAAAATCTATATATAGCATCAGGGATCCTGGGTCTCGGAACCTGTGCCGTGGGTGCTTTTTATGAGGAAGAACTGTGTGAGTTATTAGGGATAGACTGCATATCCGAGATCCCTGTTCTCATAATGCCTGTCGGCTATCCCTCTAATATATAGTCTTTCAATTCTATGGTAGATCATAGATCCATGTCTATGTTTTATTCTGTTTTATCACCACTTATTTAACTAAAACCCTTATTTCCCGGTTTCCACCAATATTGTGGGGGACAAGCGGTCAGCATGTTAATACCCAGCTATAGGGCTGAGATCGGGATCATAGGTGGCTCGGGTCTATATGATCCTGATATGTTGAGCGACATCAAGGAGATAAAGATTCACACTCCATATGGGGAGCCAAGTGACTATATAGTGGTAGGTAGATATGGTGATAAGGCGGTGGCGTTCCTCCCGAGACATGGTAGGGGGCATAGAATACCTCCCCACAGGATAAACTATCGCGCAAATATATGGGCCCTCAAAAGCCTGGGCGTTAGATATATAGTTGCTGTAAGCGCTGTTGGGAGCCTGAGGGAGGATTATAGACCAGGAGACCTGGTTGTTCCAGACCAGTTTATAGATATGACTAAGTCAAGGGAGTATACATTCTTCGAGGGCCCCCAAGTTGCACATGTATCGATGGCAGAGCCTTTCTGCGAGTTTCTAAGGGAGAGGATTGTGAGGGCTGGTAGGGAGCTAGGCTATAGAATCCATGAGAGGGGAACCTATATATGCATTGAGGGACCCAGGTTCAGCACAAAGGCAGAGTCAAGGGTCTGGAGGGATGTCTATAAAGCAGATATAATAGGTATGACACTGGTACCCGAGGTTAATCTAGCTTGCGAGGCCCAGATATGCTACTCCACACTAGCCATGGTAACAGACTATGATGTCTGGGCCGAGAAACCTGTGACAGCCGAAGAAGTTGCTAGAGTGATGGCTGGTAATGTTGATAAGGCAAAGAAGATCCTCCTGAAACTCATCCCAGAACTCCCCCCGGAACCTCCTATTGAGAGATGCAGCTGTTGTGAATCGCTAAAGACAGCACTCGTATAGCCATAACACCGTTAACCCCCATTGATCATCGGGTTTGAGATCTATATCCGAGACATCGGCTACTAAGCCCTCAAAGCTATATTCGCTTCACCATAGCTATATCCATATGCTTACAAGTACATCGCTCTTTTATGTCAAGGTTTGCCCTCCTGCTAATATCATTGATATTGCACGAGTGATCATATGTTTCAACCTCTAAGGGCGGTTTAAAGGGTGCATTGAGATCTAGATCAAGGGTTAAATGCCAGGATAGATTTTAGCTGGGATACACCGCTTCTTATGGTGTGTTGTTTTCATGGTGGAGATTGTAGAGAATATAGCATCAGTTATTGATACTGCTTCTAGATATGCGAACAACATATATAAGGAGATCGAGCGAGGGTTGAGGGGTAGGGATCGCGTTATGATACTCACGGCTGGGTGGTTAAGAAGCTGTGGCTGCTCTGCAGTTCATGCTATATCATCGATATTGGGAGGGGTCGTAGCGCATCATGTCGATCTAGACTTTTTCGCGAGATATATAGCGCCATATAGATCTTCTATAGACGAGTCTGATATAGAGAGAACATGGTTGATCATATATGGAAACCCCCTAACTCCGTGGAACATCACAACAGATTATATTGTAAGGGGCCTCTCAACGGTAGGATATAACGGCATTATGCTGAGAATCGGTGCGGATAGCGAACAAACAGATCTAGATAGGATAAGGGTTATAAGTATACCTCGCAATATAGATCCTTTATTGGTTTATCACATTGCTACGATAAAGACGATCTTGGAGATAGCCGATAGAGAAAACCCCTCTCCGCGAGTTGCTAGGCTTGTTGGGGAGATATCTGATCTAGGCTCTATAGTCTCTAGCATCCTCCAGCGATATGAGGCAAAACTCAGAGATATAGCAGAAAAGATCTCTATGAAAAACATTACCTTCATAACCACATGCATCTCTAGGGCATTTGCTGAAGGGCTTATCCTAGATGGCTTTAGATCTATTAAGGTGTATGACATAACAGATCTATATAGCACAGAGATCCTGGAAAAAACCGTAGCAGTATTATATATAGAGGCAGAGAAAGATCTCGTACCGCATTCGTTAATCTCAAAAAACGCAATCGATCTCGTGCTCAAGACGGATCCAATCCCATCCCCGATCTACTATAGAATACTATCTATATCTATTTTAAACATGCTTAAGAGACAGAGAATGGAGAAGAAGAGCTAAAGCTTATATAAGCTCTTCATGAGGAAATATGATGGGTCACCATAATGAAGAGGTTCGAGGAAGAGGAGGAGTGGGAAGAAGAAGAGGAAGAGCTGGAAGAAGAAGAGTGGGAAGAAGAGCTAGAGGAAGAAGAAGAGGAGGAGTGGGAAGAAGAAGAGGAGTTCGAGGAGGAGGAAGAGGAAGAAGAGGAAGAGTGGTAAAGGTAAATATAAGATCAACACGACTTATTTACCCAAGAGAAATACATAATTTTTAAGAAAAGGTTCAACATCTTATAACTATTCTATTAGATCTTAAATAGCTAGATCAAAAACCAAAATAGGGCCAACATAGCCCTATAATCAGGCCTCACCACTATGAAGCGAGATTTCTATTGACGAGACCCAGGCTATATCCTTTTTACGTAGATAGAAATGTTTTTATATTTATTTATTAATTATCGGAACTAAGGTTTAGGGGCGAACGAGGTCTAGGGATAATGGCTAGGAGAAAGGGGAAGGGAGATATAAGAAGTGGGTTGTTAAGCCCAGTGATAGGATCGTTGCCAGTAGAACCGCTGTTCTGATATCAAAGTCGTTATCTAAGAGGGGGTTCATAGCCCTCGAAGAGATCCTCAGTATACATAGCAAGATGCTTGGGGAAATACTCTCCTATGCATCTAGGAATATCATCACAAAAATTATCGCATTCTGAGGAACGATAAATACTACAAGCTAAGGAGTATGCACCTTATTATCCTATCCCACTATATACATGTTGCGTGTCAGGATGCAGCCGAAAGGGTTTCCTCTCTAAGAAGGAATAGGGCTAGTCAATATGCTTATGGGATCTTCGATGAGCTTGTTAAGCATCTAGGTCTAGGGAAAAGGGATCTTAGGAGTAAGAGGATCAGGAGATATCTCTGGAGGAAATCCCGGGAAATAGCTTAGGATCAGGCCGATCTAGAGATGAACGATGGAATACAGATGCCAAGGATCAATAGTGTTAGCCTATGGCTGGTTGATGAACGTGTGTGGAAACCTGTAAACCCAACTAAGATCAGAATCAACGGTGTTGGGAACATTTTCTTCGCATGTGTTGCTATTAATACCCATAGGGGTTGGGTGCACCTCGATCTAGAGCCTTCTAAGGAGTTCTACAAGCTGCTTGCAAGAGGCTTCAAACCAACATCCCACGCAAAGATCAAGCTTGATAGGAAGAATAGGAGAGCAATATTCCACTATCCCTTGGGAAGGAGGTTAAGATCTATAGACCAGAGAAAGCTGTGAAGCCTGTTGATGTTAATGAGAACTCTGTAGCAACTCTATACGAGGCATTAGCAATAATCCTCGAAACAGACCTTGCAAAGACAACACTGGGCTATAACTATAGGAAGGAGAGTATCCAGAGGAGAAATAGATCCGGTAGCAGAGAGACTAGAAAGGCTATGGAGAAGCTTAAGGAGGGTAAGAAGAGGGACTATAGGATGAAGACAGCAAACATGATAGTGAGAGATGTACTAAGGATGAGAGGAGCGATAGTTATTGAGAGAATATCTGGGGAAGATATAAGGATTATGATCAGCAGGTATAGGAATAGGCAGCTGAGGCACAGGATATATCAGAGTGCATTGAAGAGAGAGCTTAACACAATAATAGATAAGGCAAGGGAATATGGTGTGCCAGTACCTATGGTAAATCCTAGGAACACATCTAAAACATGCCCAATACACAATGCTTTGATAGAGTATAGAAAGGACAGGAGAGGGATCTGTAACAAAGGAGGCGAGAGGCGGCATAGAGATTTATTCTCGTTTGTACACAGAGATTTAGGTGGTAATGGTGAGCAGCGATCGCCCTGCGGCTGATGGTAATATATTCTATGTTGCGGAGCATCTCTTGGGAGTTTTTGTGTTAAATAGTGCTGGAGATGTGGTTTTCTATGAGCTAAGACCGAAGGATCTCTCTTCTCTGGCGGAATCCCTATGGATCAGGAGTGAAGGGAGGCTGGACGATGTATACTCGAGACTTATTGATAAGTTCAAATCTTCCGGGGAGTATAGGGAAGCCTTAATAGTGGTTGAGGAGCACGGAGTTGCTCGAGAGCTTATCTCTGAGGGGTTTAAGGTCTCTATAGAACCCTACAGCCCTGTCTTTACACTTTTTAGGGAGAGGGTCCTAGATCTATATGTCAAGATAGGATTATTTAGGGACAGCGATGAGGCTAGGAAATATATTAGGGATGTTTCTCTAGAGCTCTCTAGAAGAGGGCTTAGGAGGGTAGCTACTAAGAGGGATCTGCTGGCTATCCAGAGTATAAGGGCTGTAGATGACATTGATAAGACGATCAATCTCTTCGCAGCCAGACTTAGGGAGTGGTATAGCATTCATTTCCCCGAGCTGGATCAGGTGGTAGGTGATCATATACTCTATGCGAAGATTGTGAACAATATAGGGGACAGATCCTTGATGGATGAAGCTAGTTTAAAGAAGATCGGGGTTAGCGAGTCTCTAGCTAGGAGAATAGCTAGTATCTCTAAGAAAAGCATAGGCGCAGATCTATCGGAGTTCGATCTCAAGCCCATACAGACACTGGCAAAGATAATGATAGAGCTTAGCGAGCTGAGATCCTATCTAACAGACTATAACACGCTAGTCATGAAAGAGGTGGCTCCCAACGTGACAGAGCTCGTGGGCCCCCTCCTAGGGGCGAGGCTCCTCAGCCTAGCAGGGAGCCTGGAAGAGCTTGCTAAGATGCCTGCAAGCACGATCCAGGTGCTCGGTGCTGAGAAGGCTCTCTTTAGAGCTCTAAGAACTGGTGGGAAGCCTCCTAAGCATGGTGTCATATTCCAATATCCAGAGATCCATAGATCTCCGAGGTGGCAGAGGGGTAAGATAGCGAGGGCCCTAGCAACGAAGCTAGCTATCGCAGCAAGGGTTGACTTCTTCACAGGAAGGTTTATAGGTGATAGGCTGAAGAAGCTATTAATGGACAGGATAGATGAGATCAAGAAGCTTTATCAGAAACCCCCACCTAGAGAGGAAAGACCACAGAAACTTGAGAAAAAACAGAAGAGGAAAAAATAGGCGAGCTAGATAATTAATACATGGGTGCGGTGCTTGTCAGAACCTGTAAAGATCTACGAGCATCCAAGCTATAAGGGTGTGTATGTAGTAGAGTTCGAGGACGGCTCTGCAAGGCTCGCAACCAGGAACCTGGTTCCCGGTAAAAGGGTCTATGGTGAGAGACTCTTCAGAGAGGGTGACGTTGAGTATAGGGAGTGGAATGCTTATAGGAGCAAGCTAGCGGGCGCCCTTCTAAAGGGGTTGAAGGAGCTCCCAATATTGATGGGCTCCAGGGTTCTATATCTAGGTGCGGGCTCAGGCACTACGCCAAGCCATGTTTCTGATATAGTAGATATAGAGGGTGTTGTGTATGCCGTTGAGTTCGCACCAAGGGTTATGAGGGAGTTTCTCGTAGTGGCTGAGGATAGGAGGAACATAGTCCCTATACTCGCTGATGCCAGGATGCCGGCTAAATATAGATATCTAGTAGAGGCTGTAGATGTTCTGTACGCAGACATTGCGCAGCCAGATCAGGCAGCAATAGTCTCAGATAACGCTAGATTCTTCCTGAGGGATGGGGGGAGCCTCTTAATGGCTATAAAGGCTAGGAGCATCGATGTCACCATGGAGCCAAGCGAGGTGTATAAGAGAGAAATAGATGTTTTAAAGAGCAGCGGCTTCGAAATAATAGATGTTGTCCATCTAGAACCATTTGATAAGGATCATGCAATGATATACGCCATATGGAGGAGAAAGACCTAGCTGATCTGAAATGGGTTCCAGCAACGGGCTGAGGTTTATAAGGAGTTTGGATGAGAAGGGTGGAATAGGATCCGAGTACCTGGTTAAGTACGAAGAGGAGGAAGCGGATTACGGCATATATCCTTGGGAGAGGCCCATAAAATCCCATATAGAGTATGGAGTCATAAACTTGGATAAGCCGCCGGGGCCCACTAGCCATGAGGTGACTGCCTGGGTTAAGAGGCTATTGGGGGTCTCTAAGGCTGGGCATGCAGGCACCCTTGACCCAGGGGTCTCGGGTGTGCTCCCTATAGCGCTTGAGAAGGCTACTAGGGCAATAGGGGTTGTTACACATACATATAAAGAGTATATCACACTTATGCAGCTCCATGGCGATGTGAGAGGCGAGGATCTCTTTAAGACGATCTCGATGTTTGTGGGAGAGATATACCAGAGACCTCCTCTAAGGTCTTCTGTGAAGAGGGTTTTAAGAAAGAGAAGGATCCACGAGATAGAGGTTCTAGATGTGGAAGGTAGGAGGGTTCTTATAAGAGTTAAAACTGATCCTGGAACATATATTAGAAAGCTATGCCATGATATAGGCCTCATACTAGGTGTTGGAGCCCATATGAGGGAGTTGAGAAGAATTGCTACAGGCCCTTTCAGAGAAGACGATACCCTCGTTACTCTGCACAGGCTGTCGGAGGCTATATATCTCTTTAAAAACGGTGATGAATCTATGTTAAGGAGAATCACACTACCTGTGGAATACATGGTATCCCATCTCCCAAAGATCATTGTAAGGAATAGTGCTGTAGGATCTATAACCCATGGGGCAATGCTAGCACTGCCGGGTATTGCGATGGTTAATAGATCTATTAAGAAAGGCGATCTCGTAGCCCTCTTGACGATCAAGGGAGAACTTGTAGCGATTGGCAATGCTGAGATGGGTGGTGAGGAGATGATTCTTAGGGAAAGGGGGATAGCGGTGAGGGTAAAGAGGGTTATAATGCCGCCCGGGATATATCCGGAGATCTGGAGGAAGAGTCATTAACACCTGATACCCTAGCATAGAAACCAGCTATTCGTGGTGGGGTTATTTTAGTTATCGAGCCCCCTTCTCAAGGATCCTAGCAAGGGTATATGTCGCCATAGTGAGCAACGTGATATATACTACTGGGAAGACTGTTGTTAGGAAAAGCAGAACCACGGCATTGGAGATCATCTCCTCGATTTCACCGCTATCTACCCTATAGAACTGGCTTAGCAAGGGCCTCGCTGACATACCCTTTACATACTGTATTTCTAGAACATGTAAGCCGGGATCTAGTAGCTTATAGTAGTTATACCCCTCTATACCGGCCCAGCTCCAGCTTCTCCTATCATCCCATGATGTTGTGTTCCCATCTATGCTTACGTACTTTATAGCTGTGTAATAAGGCACTGTGACTATGAAGATCGATGGACTCGATAGGCTTAGAGTTAGCTTCATATACCCTCTCCCAGGATCTTTATAAACGATGTATTGCGTCAGCGTTGGAGGCGTGTGGATCAGAATATATGGTGAATCAGATACCAGCACACCGTCTATAGTGATCACATAGCTACAGTTTTTAAAAACACATTCGCTGCCAAGCGTTATCGATGTGGATGAGTAGAGCCTCCATCCAAACATCTCTAGCGAGAAATAATATACTCTATTCACTGGCAGCCCCGGGGTACCGTTTATAGCTACCTGCCCCTGATCGTTTACTAAGATTGCAGCTATTTCAGAGCCCGGTAGGGTTTCTGGGCTCTGATATATTAATAGTAGCGAATCTCCTAGGGCCCCCCCTGTTAGATCCTTTACCTCGATTTGTGGGAAGGCCTTGCTATTCGCGATCTTTGGCGATGCTGGGTATATAGCTGTCACGAATAGAGGCATTGCTGGGAGAGCTATGGAGAAAACTATAGTAAAAGCTATTAGGATCGAGCCAGCCCTTTTAAAGATCCCTAGGGGTAGTGCGTAGATAAGTATCCCTATTGCTAATAGCTCAGAGTATTTAGTGCTGATCACTATACTGAGGAGCTGAAGCGCGACCAGGCTTATTAGCGAGGTGGATAGAAGGGATGTGATCCTAGATAGTATCGGTGATAGGAAGGTAGATAGGTTCCCCAGCATACCCGATAGGATCTTAATGATCCCAAGGTAGCCGGTGACATTAACTAGCAATAGGTTTAGCCATTTATGCAGAGACTCCCAGCTGAGCCCTACGACACCCCTTATATACTCTATTACATTAAGAATTATTGTGAAGGAGGAGGCCAGGATCCATATTACCAGAGCGTCTTTAATCATATATAATCCTAATCTCTTCACGCTTGGAAATGGTATGGGGCTTCCTAGAAGCAGGTTTCCCAAAACATAGTTGAGTAGACCTAGGTAGAAAGATAGTTCTAGGGCTTGGCTGACCTCTATCATTATTAGTACCTTCTACTTCCTAGCCGCCTATGGATATGTTGACAGGAGGTGGGGGGGCTGGAACACCTATTTGGGAGACTATATATGTTATTAGTGAGAAGATGGTACCTCCCATGGCGAGCCAGAAGGCTGCCCACACAGCATCTTCTATGAGTGAGTGACCTGTCTTCTTAAGCCTAGTGAGGGGTATGGGAGAACCCCTCAGAGCCCAGCCAACTATCCATGTTAGTATGAAGATTGCCCACGCCACTACCATAACCTGTACGGTGATCTGCCTCACAAATGTTACTAGATCCACCATATTCCCCTATATATATCTCTTCTTTATAAAATGTTACTTGGCCGCAACCTATGATCTCTAGGAGAGCATCGATAGGCAAAGTGGCGATAGATCCAACAGCCCTCGTATATGGAGGATCTGTGATCGAAGATGGGTGCTATATAGGGAGCTATAGTATAATTGGATATCCATCTAGAGACACGCTCAGAAGCTTACTAGAAAAGGCTTTTATGAAGACCACCGATATGTTGGATCCTGGCAACGATCATGCGATCTATGATGTTGGCAATGGTTCGAGGATCGGGAGCGGCAGCATAATAAGATCCCATGTAATAATCTATGAGAGGACATTCCTAGGAAAAAGAGTTAGGGTAGGGCACCACGTTCTGATAAGGGAAGATACCACAATAGGTGACGACACACTAATCGGCAGTAACTCGATAATAGATGGGGGTGTTGAGATAGGGAATAAGGTCCAGATACAGTCGGGGGTTTATATACCTCCAAAGGTATCTATCGAGGATAATGTCTTCATAGGCCCGAGAGCAGTGTTCACTAATGATAAGTATCCGCCAAGCAGGAGGCTAGTAAGAACCTCGGTGGGCGAAGGAGCTGTAATAGGCGCTAATTCAACTATAATAGCTGGGATCAGGATAGGTAGAAGATCGGTGGTGGCCGCAGGATCTGTGGTAACTAAAGACGTTCCGGACGAAGTAGTCGTGGTTGGCAACCCTGCAAGGGTTGTCATGAGTAGAGATGAGTATGAGGATAAGAAGCGTAGATACGAGCTACTCGATCATTAGGATCATCATAGTTAGGATCTTCTAGAACACACTACCGCTTGTCCCCCGATGGTTATTGATTATCACTGATATTCCTTTGTATGGGATTGCTTTGCTTCTTGATCCACAGGGATGTTATTACATCCCTGTGGTCATCGAGGGACCTCCACCTCCCCCACAGAGATCTAGGGATCTCTATGGGTTCATAGGTGGCTGTTGAGCCCAGCGGCACGGTGCTCCCATCTAGGAAATGAATTGGAACCCCGAAGCCCTTCTGGGCATAGCCCTCATAAAGGGCTTCGAGGGCCTTAAGATAGATATTTATCAAGGCAACTACCTCTCTATGCCATCTCTCGCCTCCTTTGCTACATATCCCTATCCTATCCTCCCCATACTCTATCAAAGCATTGTGTATTGGGCAGATCTTAGATGTATTCCTAGGATCAACCATGAGCACCGGCACTCTGTACTCCCTAGCCTTATCTATTATCGCATTCAGCTTACCCTTCAAAGCACTCTGATATATCCTGTGTCTCAGTTGCCTATTCCTATACCTGCTGATCATAACCCTTATATCATCCCCGGAGATTCTCTCAATAACTATTACTCCTCTCATCCTCATGGCGTCCCTAACTATAAGGCTTGCTGTCTTCCATCTATAGTCCCTCTTCTTCTTACCCTCCTTAAGCTTTTCCATAGCCTTTCTAGTCTCCCTGCTACCGGATCTATTTCTCCTCTGGATGCTTTTCTTCCTATAGCTATAGCCTAGAATAGTCTTAGCAAGGTCTGTCTCTAGGATTACTTAGAATGCCCCATAAAGAGTTGCTACAGAGTTCTCATTAACATCAACAGGCTTAATATCCTCTGGTTTGTAGATCTCAACCTCTTTTTCGAGGGATAGGTGGAAAATCACCCTCCTATTCCTCCTATCAAGCTTGATCTTTGCGTGGGATGTCAGCTTAAAACCTCTAGCGAGAAGTTTGTAGAACTCCTTAGAAGGCTCTAGATCGAGTTGCACCCAGCCCCTATGGGTATCAATAGCAACACTTGTGAAGAAAGTGTTCTCAACACCACTGATCCTGATCTTCGTTGTGGTTGCTGGTTTCCATACGTGGTCATCAACTAGCCATAGGCTAACACTATTGATCCTAAGCACTAGTATTCCATCACCCATCTCAAGATCAACCTGGTGCCGAGCTATCTCCCAAGATCTCCTCCAGAGATATCTCCTGATCCTCTTACTCCTAAGATCCCTTTTCCCTAGACCTAGATGCTTAACCAACTCATCGAAGATCTCTTCAGCATATTGTCTAGCCCTATTCCTCCTTAGAGAGGATACCCTTTCAACAGCATCCTGGCATACTCCGTGAACATAGTGGGATGGTATGTTGGGATACATATTCCTTAGCTCTCGGTACTTCCCATTCTTAAGCCTATAGTAATTCCCAACAATATTCCTAGATGCGTAGGATAGCATATCTCCAAGCATCTTGCTATATATGTTCGCGACCTCTTCCAATGCCCTGAACCCCTTCTAGATAACTTCTTTGAGGGTATAACAGCGGTTCTACTAACAACTATCTTATCGCCCGGCTTAACAACCCACACCCACTTCTCATCGCTCCTTTTCCTCCTCCTAGCCATTAACTCTGGACATCGTTCGCCCCTAAACCTCCACTCCAACCATTAATTAATAATGAAAGAATATAAAAGCATTCCTACTACCATGAAAAAGGATACAGCCCAGATCTATTGTAGATCATTTAGATCGCCTTAGTGAGTGAGGGTTTTCAGCTGTAAATATTTGGATAGCTTAGCCTCATCTTCTAACACGATCCTCTCCTTCTTCTTGGCAAGCTCCACTACCCTTTCTGGGTGTGGTGATCCTTCATAGTCTTTTCTATATAGGATCTCTAGAGGTTCTCTTGAGGGTAGATATTCTTTTAATAGCTTCTCCAGCTCGCCTCTTCTAATCATTGATGCGATCATTTTGTGAGCCTCTCTATGGGGGATCATGCTAGATATAGAGATGATCTCAGCTATATCGGCTGTGAGGAGCTCTGGTTCTCTTGATAACTCCTCCGCTCTGTCTCTGTTTAGCTTTAACCTTTCCAATAGATCTCCTAATACTATTAGTGCGTTAACCAGGTTTTCAAAGATCCTCCAAGCTGGTCTATTGATCTCCTGGAAGTCGAGGTTATATCCACTCATAGTGGCTCTATAGATCTCTAGCATCGATGTTAAAAGACCTATCGACTCGCCAGCTCTTGCTCTAAGTATCTCGAGAGTTACCGGGTTCACCTTGTGTGGCATTATACTGCTTGTAGCAGCATGTTTAGCCGGGATCTCTACAAGGTTATAGGGTTTTAATGAATATATTATGAGGTCGTTTGCAACCCTGCTTAGATAAGCATCTAAGCTAGCGGCTATCGAAGCAGCTAGTAACAGGAACCCCCTGCTTGAGACCATATATAGAGTGTTTCTACTGTGCTGGGAAAAGCCTAGGGATCTAGCTATTTCCTCTCTATCGATCTTCACAGTTGTTCCGCCAACTGCGCCGGCACCTAATGGTGATAGATCTATAATTGATAGTGCTTCGAGGAGCATTCTATAGTGGTCCTCAAGCTCCTCCTCGATGCTTAAGAGATAATGCCCAAAGGTTATTGGCTGTGCCTCCCTAGCATGTGTATATGATGGGAATAGCTGTGATGAGTATTCTAGAGCCCTCCTAATCAAGATCTTCCTAACTCTCAATATCTCGCTCATTATAGCTAGAACATATCTCTTAGTTCTGAGCCTGAGAACGGCTGCCACGTGATCATTCCTGCTTCTGCCTAGAGAGAACCAGCCTGCTGAGGGTCCTAAGAGTCTCTGGAGATGTATCTCGATCGCTTCGAATATGTCTTCAGCCTCTCTATATTCTAGAAGCTTTTCAGGGCTTCTAAGCAACTCGTTTAGATGTCTAAGTATCTTTTCACCCTCATCCCTTGGTATGAGGTTTCTATCAACGAGGTTTCTAACCCTAGCTATCTCAACCTCCAACACTTCATTGACTATCTTCTCATCATCCTTCATGGATGAGATATACCAGGTCAGGCTCTCTTTACCTAGGAGAGGTTCTCTGTAGAGCAAGTCCCCTCACCCTGAGTGCTGTGAGGGTATGCATACCCCAGATCTCTATGAACCCTACTGCCTTCTCCTCTGAGGGATACCATCCCTTCTCGTAGCTAGCTATCTCTTGGCTATATGCTATATAGGGGCTTTTTCTAGAGACGATTGACATAGATCCTTTATATAGCTTCACTCTAACGCTACCTGTGACCCATTTATTCATCTCATTCGCTAGAGCCTCAATAGCAGTTCTAGCCGGCTCGAACCAGAGGCCGTTATATACGAGATCGCTCCATATGGGCTCTAGCATCTTCTTAACCCTGAGCTCTCTTGGTGTGAGAACCGATTTCTCAAGATCCTCGTGAGTCTTTATAAGTATTGTTGCTGCCGGCGCCTCATAAACCTCTCTGGATTTAAAGCCTACAAGCCTATTCTCAAGATGATCTATCCTTCCAACGCCGTGAACCCCTCCAACCGTGTTTAGTGTTGATATGAGCCTCACAGGATCTAGGATCTCACCATCTATACCTATAGGTATGCCCTCTTTAAACTCTATCTCGAGGATCTGGTGCTTGTCAGGCGCCTTCTCAGGCGATCTAGTCCATTTAAAGGCATCCTCGAGAGGCGACTGTGATGGATCATCTAACTCCCCTCCCTCTATGCTCCTACCCCAGAGATTATCATCTATACTATACCTCTTATTCTGAGAAGGAACATCTATACCTCTTATTCTGAGATATTCTAGCTCCTCACTCCTAGTCATGCCCCAAGATCTGGCCGGTGTTATGATCCTTATACTCGGGTTAAGAGCCCTTATCGTTAGATCGAATCTAACCTGGTCATTCCCCTTAGACGTGGATCCATGTGCAACAGCGTCAGCCCCCTCCTTCTCAGCTACCTCAAGCACCTTCTTGGCTATGAGAGGCCTTGCGAGAGCCGTGCTTAGGGGATAGGCACCCTCGTATAGTGCGTTCATCTTAATAGCAGGGAATATATATTCTCTGACAAACTCCTCCTTAGCATCTATTGTGTAGTGTTTAGCAGCACCAGCTCTATACGCCCTTCTCTCAACCTCTTCAAAATCCTCCTCCTGACCAACATCAACAGTTACAGTCACTACCTCGGATCCGTATTTTTCTCGAAGCCATACAATGCAAGTAGTTGTGTCCAGCCCGCCTGAGTATGCGAGAACTACCCTCATCCATAGCACCATATATAAAACACGTTAAGAAGGCTATAAGCAAGCGACAAATATCTTTCTCAATAATTGAGAAAATATGTAAAGAATTTATTGTGAAAAGGCATAGCCACGCGATAAGCCAAAAGAAGATATACAAGCTATTTTTATCGACTTAACATCATAGCTTGACCGGATCGTAATCTGATCACAACCGCTTGTCCTCCTTATAAGCAGATGTAGCCATTCCCATCTTAGAAAAGCAGACCTCTAAGTTGCAAGCTATAAGCTAACATACAATATATTATTATAGAGCCCGCCGACCCCCACACCTCCGGAGGCTATCACCTAGGATGGAGGTCAGCTCGGCGGGTCACAGCGATATGAAGAGGATCATCGGCTCTGAGAGATGATGCAACCTGGACCAGGCGGATCTAGCTATTAATGAGGCTGCAAGCCTATATAACTCCTTTGAGACTAGGCTATTGAGGGGATGAGATGCCTAGGAGGGGTAGAGCCCAAGAGCCGGGCAGCTGTCCTAATTGTGGTGCGAAAGGCATTAAGCCTGATAAGACATGGCAGACGGTATCGCCTCTGCCAGACGCCTTGGGAAGGGTTACGATAACTATAATGGGTTCGTATAGATGCCCCAACTGCGGCTATAGCTGGAGAGGCATTGTTAGCAAGATCAAGGCTGGAGGATCTGGCGTTGAGATCGAGACGCGTGGCAAGGGTAAGAAACTAGAGGCCAGTGAAGAGGATAGGAGGGGGGCTGTGATAGAGATAGATCTCAAGGATTTGGAGAGAGAAGAGGAATGAGGGTAAGCATACCTACAGTAGCGATCTGGGCTCTCATTACAATCCTCATAGCAGTGAATATCGCATCCCTCGTATCTGGACAAAGCTATATAGCTGTTGTGAGCGGCTCGAGTATGGAGCCTATATTGAGTACAGGCGATGTGGTCTTTATACAACCTGTTAAGTCGCCATCAGAGATCCGGGTGGGCGATGTAATAGTATATAGGAGCCAAGCCGGTAGATATATAATACACAGGGTTATAAATATGATAAATGTCGGTGGGAAGGTTTATCTCATAACAAAGGGGGATAATAACCCGGTTCCAGATATATTTGGACCTGGGTATCCAGGAGTACCCTTTGAAAGTATCGTGGGCAAGGTTGTATCTATCGGAGGAGATGTCCTGAAAATCCCATATATAGGGATTATCTCGCTTCTCAGAGGCTCATGAAGCGTCTTTCTTAGAGTATTTCCAAGCCGTTTTTGATCCTGATAGGTCTCGCCATCGTTATATGCCTGTTAACACATATAATATGGTTGGGATGAGATGCCTCTCAAGCTCGTTGATGTGGTATCGATGATAAGGGATAATATGAAGAGCACTGGGAATCCCCTAGGAATAGATCCCAGGATATGTTCTTCATGGGCTGAGGGGCTAGATCTCCCGAGGGGAGGGTCTATAATCATATATACCTCATGTATGTATCAATCAATACCGTATATAGTAGAGTTAACTAACCTCCTAGAGAGGGTAGAGGGTGCTCCCAGCGCCATTATATCCCTTGGAAGGGCCCTTGCTAGGATAGTGAACGTGGCTGAGCTTGTAGGCAGATCTGCAGGTGATCTTGGGAGATATCTAGCCATGGTCAGAAATATAGCAATTATACTGAGGAGGCAGGGGGTTAATATTGGGTATCTATATGAGGAGGAGCCATATAGCGGAGCCCTCCTATATGAGCTAGGCATGGAGGAGGAGTTTGCAGAGCATGTAAGAAGGGTGATCGGGATTTTTAGGGAGAAAGGGGTTAGAAAGACCATAGCCGTTGATCCTCATACGTACTATGTATTGTCAAAAATCTATCCGAGATATATTGAAGGCTTTGACATAGAGGTTTCCCACTATCTAGAGATCCTCAATCCGTCGATGCTTGGCAAGGGGTTAGATGTTGGAGAGGTGGTGATCCACGATCCATGCCTGTTGGCGAGATTTATGGGGATCATCGATAATCAGAGGAGGGTTTTAGAGGGGCTGGGAGTGAGGTATAAGGAGCCCGTGAGATCTGGTAAGAGGACTAGGTGTTGTGGAGGCCCTCTAGAGTCTATAAGCCCTAGGCTCTCTAGAAGAATAGGAGGGCTTAGGGCTGAGGAGCTAGCATCTATAGGTGAAAAGGTCGTTGTGCTATGTCCCATATGTTTTTCAAATCTCTCCAGGATCTCTAGGGACTATGGCTTAGAGGTAATAGATCTCTCCGAAATACTTGTACAATAGGATCAGCCTTTCTTAACCCCTATACATATCTTCCCATCTACTAGAGGCAAGGCCCCCTTTTCATGGGGTAGCATCATTCCATGTGGGCATGTTGCTGGGTGTCCTAGCATGCTGCATATTTTCTCAAGCTCTTTCCAATCTATCTTGGAATCTATTGCTGACGCTATCGAGCACGCCACGTTAATATCGATCCTGAAGATTCTTACCAACATCTCCTCTAGAACGCCATGGGCATGTATTCTTCTAGACAGGATCTCTATCCCAGTCTCCGTTAGCTTATAAGCACCCCTACCATTTTTAGAGACATACCCTATCTTGATAAGATATGATATGTATTCATGCGCAGACGGTGGCGAGATCCCCATATATTTAGAGATATCTGTGAGCCTTGCAAAGCCCTTTCCCTGGGATAATATATATATAACCAGTAGATAATCCAGAGCTCTTTCACTTAGTCTACCCTCACTCTTTCTAGCCATGTTTCCACGCTCCTAATCTAATGCCTATATAAATGCCTATATATAGGGATATAGATATTGCTCCGAGTGAGAGGCCGTAGGGGAGTCCCGATGAATAGGATAGAAGAATTGCTAGAAGAGAGGATGAGAGTGCCAGCAATATCCCGGGGATATAGCTGCTGCTTCCCATGCTCTGGGCGGCCATCCCGGGGATTAGGAGTAATATATGGGCTGGAATCGCTCCTATAAGCTTTGAGATATATATAGCTGTGGTAGCTATCAATGTGTATAGGATCCATCTATAGATCCTGCTCCCACCCTTCACGAGTTCGAAGAACTCGGGGTCGAATGCCATGTATATGAAGCGCTTCCACAGAGTTATCATTATAGCGAGGATCGAGAATCCGAGTACCATGTAATAAGTTGCACCGCTTATTGAGAAGAGGAATGGGTTTCCGAATAACAGTGTATATATATATGAAACGCCTCCCGGAACTCCTAGAGCAATGTAGTAGGATGATGCTGAGGCCACTATAGAGGCTACTACGACGCCAAAGCCTATGGATGCGTCTTGGCTATATCCCTTCTCGATCATGTAAGCAACTAGCAGTGTGAGCATTGCCATGGATATGAGTGAAAATATATCTCCTGGGATAGCCCTTATATACCAGCCCGCGATGCCTCCGAGAAGACCTGCTGCTATAACCATGTGTAGGGATTCTATGGCTAGGAACTGCGTTCTTGTATAGGTCACTAGGGTGCTCGAGGCACCTGCTAGCAGCGCGGAGATTGATGAGGAGATCAAGCCCGCGGCTAAGAGAGTATCAACCATGCTCTTCACCCATGAATACGAAGCCTTCTCCATATAGTAGGGATCCATATGTCTCTGCCAGGAGCTTTGGCTTTACGATTTCAGAGAATCTGCCTATAGCTATGATTCTTTTGTTGATCAGTATCACTTGCGGATCGTATGCTGCGCAGGCAGATAGATCGTGACCTACTATTAAGAAGCTGACCCCTCTCTCCTCATAAATTCTATATAAGGTTGAGAGGATCTCAGTCCTACCCTTAGGATCTATATGGGAGAGAGGCTCATCCATAAGCACCAGTCTAGAGCCCCTTACAAGTGTTCTTGCAATCAATGTCCTCTGCCTCAACCCCCCAGAGAGCCTCGAGAAAACCTCGTAAGCATATCGCTCTACCCCGACAATCCTCATGGCCTCCCAGACTCTATTCTCATCAACCACCCCATCAAGCTCAAGCGGTGATGCAACTACGTCCCATATCCTCAGCGGGATCTCAGTGCTTATTGATGATGATTGGGGCATATAGCTTACAAGGCTTCTGATGGATTTTCTATCCACCTCAGGATCTAAACCAAACACGCTGACCCTTCCGGACCTCTTCTTAATAAGCCCTAGAATAACTTTTAAAAGGGTTGACTTGCCAGCCCCATTAGGCCCTGCTACAATAGCGAAGAACGGGTGTTCAAGCCTCAGACTTATGTTCTCAATGGCTATGTAATCCCTGTAGCCAGCGCTGACACCTTCCAGTATGATCATCTTTTCCATCTTTTCACACCTCCATATCTCGTTACAATGGTCATCGCCACAACGCCTATCATAATGCCCGCTATAATACCTGCTGCCAGCTCTAGTGACATGCTAGGGTTATCACTATAGCTAGTAGCTTCTGAAGAGCTGCGAGCCTCGGAGATGCATCTATTTATTATAAGGTTAGCGGCTAGGAGGGGTAGGAAGGGGAGGCTCCACGGTTCCTTGTAAGAGAATAGCTTGAGATCCACGAGTCTAATCCCCAGCGGCTTTAGTGAGGCTTCTATTCTCGCGATCTCTATATGCTCTGCATCGCTGGAGATCAGTAAGCACTTAGCACTAACCGAGCTGAGTTTCTGCAGACTCTGTGGAGAAGGCTCCACCTCAGGATCTGGTGTCATGATTGCTGAAACTTCTATGCCTAGGGATTTCACTAGATAGTATGGGACTGGGCTATATAGAACTACCTCACTAATTCCTGATAGCTTAGTTAAGGATCTCGCGTTATTATATGCCTCCGAGAAGATCTTCTTAGTGATCTCGATATTAGCCTTAATAAGCTGTTGTGCCTCTGAATAACCCTTTTTACCTGCTATACCTGCTAGGGTTTCTCCAACTATATCAATTGTCATTAATAGGGCTTTCTCATCTAGAAAGAACTCATGGAGGTTATCGATACCGGTCCCAGGGATTTTATCGGGAGTCCACCCCCTGGCACGTAGCTCATTATATAGGACTATGCTCTTATCCGGGTATAGGTTATAGATCTTATCTGATATGGGTAAGTGGTTAAGAGCGTCTATAAGGATCAGGTCTGAAGCCCCTATCCTCTTTATAGTGTCCGTCGGAGGTTCATACTCGTGGGGATCCATATCCGGGGGTATTATATTCATTGCCTCCACATAATCTCCTCCCAAGATCTTTACTAGCGAGTGTAGAACTGGGTGGGTTACAGCTATATCTATGATCATCATATGTTGCCCTCGAACATATAGAGGCTGGGCCGTAATTGATATAAGCATTACCAGGGCGACGCAGATCCCTACCCAGCGAGATCTATTCTCTCTCAGGGTCTTCACCGTATTTTTTAGGCTTAGCCTAAATTTAAGTTTTAGGCTTTACCTAAAAACATATTTAAGCGGGTTTCTCAATATATGGATGGTGTATCCATATGGTGAATTCCTCGAAGATCCTAGGAGTAGGGGTTATCATAGCGATAGCCATATCAATAATATCAACTGTATATATGATCTCAGCGGTTAGCGGGCTTAGAGAAGGTCTTAACAAAGTGAGTAGTGATATAAATAGCCTCTCGCAGAGCATATCTAGGAATATCTCTAGGATATCCAGCGCTGTTGAAGATTCACTAACATCTATAGGCTATCTAAATAGATCTATGATATCTATCGAAACCAGCATAAGGGATCTAAATAGCAGTATTACTAGAATTAACGGCTCTCTTGCCTCGCTAGGCGAGATTCTCAGAGCTTCTTCTGGGCCACGAGTAGATATTAAATATGCTAGACTCTTCCAAGTCATGTATGATGGCCCAGCAAAGATCGTTAAGGACGCTGAGGGACAGACTATATTATTGCTACCTAGATCCCTCTCATCTCAGAAAGAAGTGGTGGGTGTATATGTATCTAGATATTCTCCCCAACTGGTTATCTATACCCCAGTTGAGAGGGTGATTCTTATGTCAGCTACACAGGTAGCTATGCTTCTCAGGCTTGAGAGTGAATGCAATGTTGATATATTTAATAGGACTATTCTAGGGGTTATGTGGGGTAAAATGTATACATGGTATATACCCAGAATTGCTGATATGCTTGATAAGGGTCTCTTAAAGGATTTTGGCTGGGCGGATAACCCGAATATTGAGGCGATGATCGCTGCTAAGCCTGATCTTGTTGTAATATATACTTATGCCGGCTCCCCTGTGTTTAGATCGCTCAAGGGTGCTGGTCTTCCCGTAGTGGTTGACAATGAGTATCTTGAGCAATCATTCTTAGGGAGGTTCGAGTGGATCAAATTCCTAGCCCTTTTCTATAATCTAGATGGTTGTGTCGAATCCCTATTTAGGCGTGTCGAGAACACTATATATAGCCTGAGATCTTCTATAATCGATATAGCACCAACTGAGTCCCAGAGACCCCTTATAGCGTGGTTCAACGTCTTTAGAGGACGAATATATGCAGCAGCGCCGTCAAGCTATGTAGTTGATGCCATAAACTTAGCAGGGGGTAGATATGCGTTCATAGATATACCGTATGGCATGGTATCTCAGGAAATCATAATAGCTAGATCTTCTTCCATAGACGTGCTTATATATTCAACATCAAAGGAATATGGTCCAAAGAGTATTGAGGAGCTTATTAAGGCCGTGCTCTTTGTATCTGATTTAAAAGCGGTTAGAGAAAAGAAGGTCTATGTCTTTGCTCCAACATATTGGCAGCTAGGGACTGCCTATCCAGAGGATATTCTAAGAGATCTTATGAAGATCTTCTATCCAGGGTTACGGGTTCTCAGCGAGTGGAACATAAGGTTCTTTGAAAAGCTTGAGTAAGTGTTTAATATGTTTAGGACTTTTAGAACTTTTTCTATATTCCTGGTACTACTTATGCTAACGACAGCACTTATGATCGTCTCTATATCCTATGGACCAGTATATATTGATCCTGTGAGGATATGGGGAGATCTGCTGGGGGGTAATCTTCTCACAGATAGCGAGAAGATCATTATATATATTAGGAGAATTCCTAGCACCCTCGGAGCCCTAGCCTCGGGCTTTCTTCTAGGCTTGTCAGGCTTTCTATATCAACTCTTATTGAGAAACCCCATGGGGGATCCATATGTCTTGGGTGTTGCATCAATATCATATCTCTCCCTAGTCTCTCTAGCTTTCATCTCAATATCGCTCGGGGTCTTTTTCCTCTACATGTCGTTACTAGCCCCGATAGCTGTTCTCGTAGCAGCGCTCGTATATACGGCTGTTCTGAGTATTCTATCCTATAGGCTCACGGTGCTTCAGCTTCTTCTAATAGGTATATCGCTTAGCTTCGCCTCGGCTGGGGTTTCTCTATTGCTTCTCTCAAGGTTACCGCCTGAGGCGGCTGGTTATCTCTATATAGCACTCATGGGCAGTTTTGAAGGCGTGGATATCTTTGGATCGAGGGTTCTTCTAGCATCTTTCACCGCAGCGTTTCTAGCGTCTTTGGCATTATCTTTTAAACATCTAGATCCCCTGGTTCTCGGGGATGAATATGCTAGATCTCTGGGGATAAACACGGACTTGGTAAGAGCCTTTGTAAGCCTCTTGGCGGGATCTTCAGCGGCTATTACAGTATCTTATGTGGGGATCATAGGCTTTATAGGCTTTGCATCTCCCCATATAGCTAGGATCATCACTAGATCTGGTAGAAGCCTGGTACTAGTACCTGTATCATGCCTAGTAGGTGGCTTGATGGCGCTTCTAACTAGCATAGGAATAAGGCTTATTTTTCAGGGAGGAATGCCGGTTACGGCAGTAACGAGCATATTCGGGGCGCCCCTGATGATCTATATGGTGACGAGGCTTAGGGGGGAGTACTCATGGTAGCTAGATCCTCAAGCTATAAATATGAACAAGGATTAGAGAGAAGCGATATATGCATTGAGCTCTCATCATGCATTGCTGGATATGATGGCAATGCTATTGTGAGGGCGTCAGCGATATTCTGCAGAGGTTTAACATGTATAGTGGGTCCCAACGGCTCTGGTAAGACAACGCTTCTCAAGACAATAGCAAGGATTCTGTCTCCCATAGGGGGCGTTATAATGATCGGTGGGAGAGATATATCTACTTATAATATAAGGGAATTTGCAAAAGCGGTTGGAGTGCATCTCCCACAGATCCCAACACTCCCTCTCTACAGAGTTAGGGATGTTGTGATGCTTGGAAGAACCCCCATCACGGGTCTGACGCCCTCGAGAGAGGATCTAGAGGCTGTTGAGGAGGCTATGAAGATCGCCAGAATCTCCCACTTATCAGATCGATTCTTTAACCTACTAAGCGATGGCGAGAAAAGAAGAGTTATGATAGCTATGGCAATTGCAAGGAGACCCAGGGTTTTAATCCTGGATGAGCCAACAAGCTTCCTAGACCCATTTAATAGATACATAGTTTTCGAAGTGCTCTCCGAGATCTCGAAGAAGATCCCAGTATTGCTATCAACACACGAGATAGATCTTGCTATGAGGTTCTGCGATAAGATATACTACATAGATCATGGTGAGCTGAAGGAGATGAAGGATCCTAGAGAGCTAGGGAATATATATAGCGGGGGCACCATGATCCTTGATCCATTGACTCATAGCCTCGAGCCAATAATTGGTGGAGAAAACCCTCAGATTCATATCATAGGTGGGTGTGGAAGTGGGTTAGCGTATATAAGAAGGGCTAGGCCGAGGAACAAAATATCAGTGGGGCCTCTATATCCAAACGATCTTGATTATCTGGTGCTCAGAGAGCTGGGAGCAATAGTGGTGAGCACCTCTTCGCCAAGCTATTTTATGGAGGTGCTGGAGCTCTTAAGATCCTCTGCAAAGGTGATTGTGGCTATGGTACCTACATACTGTAGACCGCCTGAGGCTGAAGAACTTCTTGAGAAAGCCAGAACTATGGGTAAGGAGATCGAGTATTTTAATATTAAATGAGGGGCAGGCCTTGTCCTTCTGGGTGGAGAGAATGCCGTAGTGAAACTGCTTTGAGTTTTATATATGCTTATTAAGGGTTATTATATTTCTCTGTGGAGCCCCACAATGCGGGTGGGGATAGAGACCCGAGAGGGGCTCATGTAGATACAGAGAGGTATAGGAGAGCCAGGAGGCGAGGGTTTTCCCCACAGTGATGAACCTGAGGCTTCTATGATGGTGGAGCTGTGGGTAGGGAACACCCCTAGCGGGTGGAGCTCAGTGATATGGATCCCGATGAAAAGAGATCCTGAGGGCTTTGAAACCAAGGGAAGAGGACTTAGTAAACACCAAGCCCTATGAAACCCGAACCCATCTCTACATATATGGATCCTCTATATTCTTAGGCTTTTAACGAAGTTATTCATTTTAATGCAGTTAGAAGGGTTAAGTTTAGACGTGTCGCCACACTCTAGGTAGAGATATTCACATGTGAAGCATGGTATCTGTATAACATCATCAATGCTTATATCTATCTCTTTCTCCTCACTATGGTGTGCCACCATAAGAACATATGTCTTTCTCCCATTGTAGTTGATCTCCTTCCTAGTTATTAGACCTCTTCTAAGTAATCTCAATACAACCTTAGACCCTTCCTTACTGTCGACCCCAAGCATCTTCCAAAGCTCGGACTGAATAATCCCTCCTCTCTGACTATAACCCGATATAATCTCAAACGCCCTTTTATCAAGCGGGTTCATCTCACCATGCTCTCTTAAGCTATCCAAGCCCAGATACCTCAATATATGAATCTACTTGGCGGCTTTTATTGCTGACATTAAATAGAGGGCATCGCCCTTAAGGGCGGGTTTTTAAGGCTTTCACTCCCTATACTATTGGGATGTCTTTGGCAAGCATGCCTTAGAGCCCACCTTTAGCTGTTTTGGGTTTCATATCTATTTATAAGGGTTGATATATAGTCTTTTTATGGAGCGATTTTGCTGAGGTCTAATGAGGTTTGCCAGATCCTTGAGCTTGTGAGGTCATATTTTGTGCCTATCAGGGATGATAGGGTTTGGGGGCTGATAACATGGTATGTTAAGGCTCTACAGAATGCTATAGATATGATCTGGGATAATATCGGGTGGAGATATTGCTTCCCAGAGCTTGTTAGAAGAGGTGGAAAGTTGATCACTAATATGGGTTTGAAGATGCGTGTCCCAATAATTCCGAAGGATAGGGCTTTTAAGAAACGCCTTAGGGATGAGCTTATGAAGGGTAATCCCTACGCTGCTCACTGGGTTGATGCTGTTATCAGGACAGCCTACTCGATTATGGAGAATTGGAGGAGGAGGTATCTGAGGGGGAGGGCTGGGAAGGTCAAGCCGAGGGTTAGGAGGAGATTTGCTAGGTGTAAGATAACGCTTATGAAGATAGATTATCAGGCTAGGACCATAAGGATAACTCTAAAACAAGGAGAATACTTGACTATATCATGGAGATCAACATGGTTTGAGCACAGGGTTAGAGGCTGGACTGTTGGTGAGGTTATAATCAAGGACGATAGAGTAGTTATCCCTTTCAAGAGCTCTAAGGAGATCTATGTTAGAAGGGTTATTGGATGGGATAGCAATGAGCTTTCATTGGATGGCTACGAGCCTAGTATAGGCTTTATACATGTAGATCTAAAGCCTCTCCAGAGCATGAAGATCGTTTATGAGCGTAAAAAGGCTATAGCACAGAGTAGGGGTAAGAGGGAGCTTTATGAGAAGTATGTTAGAAGGGAGAGGAATAGGGAGAAGGACTTTATAAACAAACTCTCAGCAGGCTTGAGAAGACTATTCCAAAACACTATCCACGTCTTCGAGGATCTAGATAAGGAAGATCTTGTTAGCAGAAAGAAAAGAAGGAAGAAAAGGAGGAAGAGGAATGCTAGAACACCGTGGAGGAGGATTCATAGGAGGATGTCAGAGGCGGCATTAACAGCTCATGTGGATCCTAGGAACACATCTAGAGAATGCCCCAGATGCGGGTATGTTGTGGAGACCCAAGGGGGGGCATGTCTTCGAATGCCCTAGATGCGGATTAAAAATGGGTAGGCATAAGGTTGCATCTATAAACATTAGGAGGAGATATCTAGAAGGCAAGAGGGGAAGGAAGAGGAGAGCCAGGATGCGGGGGTTTCCCCACAGCAATGAACCTGAGGAAACTATGATGGTGGAGCTGTGGGTAGGGGTCACCCCGAGCGGGCGGAACCCTGTGATATGGATCCCGATGAAAAGAGATCCTGAGGGCGATGAAGCCAAGGGAAGAGGGCTTGATCAAAGATGTCAAGCCCAATGAAACCCGAACCCCTCCTCCGCTGGACCTTCTATTAGTGCTTTTGCTCACCAGAGACTCTGACCCTCTCCAAGCGTTTAGAGAGCTGATAGGAAAGAGGAAGGAGAGCAATAAGAGGGCAGTGGGGTGAAGTATAACGGGGGGTTAGGAAGCTATACATTGGCTATCTATACATGCTTAGCCAAGAAAGTGGTAATGAATACAACACTAACATAATTAGGAAGATAGTACTGTGGATCGTTGATATAGTCATGAAATACGGCATAGATGTGGAGATTATTCCTGAGGAATATACTAGCCAGAGATGCTCAATATGCGATGCAAGGCATGAGAATGGGAGGATATATAGAGGGCTATACATGTGTAATAAAGACCGGGAAGAAGATAAACGCAGACATAGATGCAGCATTAGACATAGCTCGTAAGCTAGGCCATAGAATAGAAATGGCTAGAAAGATAGAGAGCTGTTTGGTAACACATAATAATGTCAGACCATTAATCCTCGCCAGAGGGCTAACACACCCGAGAGCGGGTTATAGAAACCGCTTGTCCCCCGATGGTTGTTGATTATCGCTGATATTCTTTTGTTTGGTGTTGCTGTGCTTCCTGATCCACAGGTTTTGATCCTGTGGCATCGGGGGCTTCCACCTCCCCCACAGGGTTTTAGATACCCCTGTGGTTTCATTGGTGGCTGTGGAGACCAGCGGCACTGTGCTCCCATCTAGGATTAGAACTCCGAAGCCCTTCTGGGCAGAGCCCCCATCTAGAGCCTCGGTCTCGGGAGCTCTGAGCATCATCGCATCCCGAGGTCTCTCCACGCCCAGGTCTAGCAGAGATTATCACCTCATCATCAATACAATTATGGATTGGGTTCTCATAAGCTTAAGCCCAGACAACAAATGAATATAAAAGCATTCCCACTACCATGAAAAAAGATACAGCTCGCCTTTCATGGCGGGGAGAAAGTCATTTCAAAAGAAATAGTGTATAAGGATTTAAGTCACCAGAAGATACATAGTGTGGAGACGTGGCCGCGGTAGCTCAGCCTGGAAGAGCGCGGGACTGTGGGCTCCTAATCGTGGCCGGGGGTAGATATCCCGAGGTCCCGGGTTCAAATCCCGGCCGCGGCCCCTCCCAGAGGGTTATTTTATAGGTTTATTCTAACTTCTTATATACCTCCAAAGCAATCAATAGATCAGAAGCTATAAGAAAAGATCTGTGGGGGAGGCGGTATAGAGCACCCAGCAGCTCTTGGATCTACTCATAAATATAGGGGTGTGAATGCAGGTCATAATGAGAAGCAGATATTAATGATAGGTTTTGACGGGCTTGGTGATAGACCTTCTGCTGTGCTAGGCGGGAAAACACCTTTAGAGGATGCTAAGAAGCCTTTTATAGATTGGCTGGCTTCTCTCGGGGCCCAGGGCGTTATTGATCCTGTATCTCCGGGCGTTATACCAGGCTCAGATACTGCTCATCTAGCAATTTTTGGTCTGGATCCCTTTAAGGTGTATCCTGGTAGAGGTCCTTTCGAAGCTATAGGTGCCGGTGCAGAGCTAAATCCAGGAGATATAGCCTTTAGAGGCAACTTCGCTACGGTGGATGAAAAGTTTGTCGTGATCGATAGGAGGGCTGGGAGATCTGAGTATGGCTTAGATAAGCTTGTTGACTCATTAAATAAGGGAGTAGGGGAGATAGAAGGCTATAAGGTGGAGTTCTATAGAGCGGCGGAGCACAGGCTTGCTGTGGTTCTCAGAGGCGTGGGCCTATCTGATAGGATCGGGGATACGGATCCCGGGGTTGAGGGTGAGAGGGTAAGGGTCTCAGCGCCCCTCGATAATGATCCTTCATCGAAGAGAACAGCGGATCTTGTGAACAAGCTCACCGAGGAAATCAGTAGGGTCCTAAGAGAACATGGGGTGAATAAAGAGAGGGTTGAAATGGGTCTTAGACCTGCGAACATCGTTCTCCTAAGGGGTGCCGGCAAGATGCCGAGGCTAAGGAAGATCTATGAGTTGGAGAGGATACACATAGAAAGGGCGGGGGCTGTGAGTGCTACAGCACTTATAAAGGGTGTTACAAAGCTCCTCGGTTTTCATGTGGTTCATCCACCTGGTGCTACTGGGGGGCTTAACACCGATGTACATGCCAAGGTCAGGGCTGCTGTTGAGATGCTGGATAGGGGATATGACCTTGTGTACTTACATTTCAAGGGCACAGATACTGCTAGCCATGATAGAAAGCCTAGGGAGAAGAGATCCTTTATAGAGAAGTGTGACTCAGCGCTCTCAGAGGTCTTAAGGGACTTCATGGATAGGGCTGTTATAGCTATAACCGGGGATCATACGACGTCAAGCACTATAGGGCAGCATACTAGTGATCCTGTGCCTCTGCTAGTATATTCGGAGGGAATGTTTCAGGATATGCTTGGTAGGTTTTCTGAGAGAACCGCTAGGCTAGGTGCTATAGGGAGAATAAGGGGTTCGGATCTAATATATCTTCTCACAGATCTGGCTGAGAGGCAGGAGAAGTTCGGGGCATAGGATCTAGATCTGGGGTTTAGCGTAGCCAACAAGCCTCCATCTACCCCTTATCTGTCTTGAGATTGCTATACCAATACCCTTAATCACTACAGCAGGTCTTGTTAGGGTTATCTCCATACGATCCCTAGAGATCCTCGTCACAATCCCCATGGTAGTGTTTGTTCCTATAGTAAGCATTATATTCTCCCTCTGCTTTATAGGCTCAACGTTTATCATCTCCTTAGCCCCTACCACTCTCTCAAGAAGCATGTATTCCAGTTCAAGCGTTGATACGGGGTCTGGGGCTCTACCAGCTTTACTGACTACGTTCCCCACTAGCTTATCTGCCTTAGTTATGAAAGGATCTAACTCGGTTCCGAGGGCAACGAGTCCTCCGGGCCTGGCTTCATCGAACTCTGTGTTGCCAAATCTTATAGACACGACTCTCGTTGTGAGGGGTACATATTCAACCTTTCCATCGCTCCTCTCTACCCTCATACCAGGTTTTATCTCGATTTCATCGCCAACCCTTATCACCCCTTGGATCAATGATCCGCCTATGATTCCTCCCAAGAGGTCTCTAACAGGCGTTCCAACCCTGTTGACTTCGAAACTTCTGGCAACGAACATTAGAGGATCAGCGCTAGGGTTCCTCTCAGGAGTTGGTATTACCCTCTGTATGGCCATTAAAGTAGCATCTATGTTCACTCCGTGGAGAGCGCTCACGGGTATCACGGGGGCTTTTTCATAGCCCATCTCGTTGAGGAAGTTCTTGATCTCTTTGTAGTTCTCGACGGCCCTATCCCTACTCACAACATCTATCTTGTTCTGGATAGCAATAACGTTCTTGATCCCTATGAGCTTCAGAGCCATCAGATGCTCTCTAGTCTGAGGCTGTGGGCATGGCTCGTTAGCTGCTATAACAAGTAGAGCACCATCCATTAAAGCAGCACCGCTCAGCATTGTTGCCATCAGGGTCTCGTGCCCTGGCGAGTCTACATAGGATACTCTTCTTAGTAGTTTAGACTCTCTATTATCGGGACACCTGCTTGAAGTAGTATAGGCTTCAGGCTCTTCAAAACCGTCACAATATGCTATATTGCCATCTGCATACCCTAACTTAATGGTCATAGACCTCCTAAGCTCCATAGAATGCCTAGCGGTCCATATACCAGTAAGTGCTTGAACTAAGGTGGTTTTGCCATGATCTACATGCCCCACCACTCCTATATTGATCTCCGGCTGGGTGATCTTCCACATACAGCATCCATAGATGAGATATCCTCAGAAGAAATAAAGATGATTTTCCCTATCCTTATAACTATATAGCAGATCATCTCTTCTATGCTGGATCTCATGCTCTACTCCTCTGGCTGAGGTTATCGTCTCTACTCCAATGATCGCTAGATCGAGGAATTCGCTTTGAGACTCCTCCTTAAGGACATCGAGATATTCCGAGGAGATGCCTAGCCGAGGCATTAATCCATAAATAAAGCCCTACCCCGCCTTAAAAGGCGAGATTTACTAAACTATTTTATATGAGGAGACCGCCTCCACATAACCCGCCTTCTGTACAGGGCATCTGGCTCAGCGGCCCACCTGCGCCTCACGCGGCCCTCACAGGCGCTTTCGGCCTTGCTCCCCGAGGGACGGCCGTTTCACCGCGCCCCACAGCTTCTCCAGGGTATAGCCCCTTCCTAGTCATGGCTATGGGACCGTGCCGTTTCTGTGCCGTTGCCACGGGCTCTACCCGTACCCCTTGCGGGGTCTCGGTGCCGCGGGGAGGGCGGTGTTTCCTCAGGGTTTTACCCCCGTAGGCCCTGTGGAGGCGGCCTCCATATACTTTAATGCTAGGCTAAAGATATATTATGTTAAATCTAGATAGCTGCTCTAGATTAATAGATGCTTCTCGTTCTCGAGACTCCTTAATAGCTCTTCAGCGAAGTATTGATAATCCCTACCATGCTTTCTGCTCGTCCCTCTATGGTTGTTGGTTGCCGCTGGTTCTCTTTTATTTTGGTTTGCTTCTTGATCCATAGGGTTTGATCCCTGTAATCATCGAAGGCTTCTCCCCGGCTCTACCTCCTGGGTACTATGTCCTGGGAGTCTTCTCGGGAGGGCTGTGAAGCCCGGCGGAAAGGGGCTCCCATCTAGGATTGGGACCCCGAAGCTCTTCTGGGCAGGGCCCTCATACAGGGCTTCGGTCTTGGGATCTCTAAGCATCATAGAATCTCAAGGTTATCCATATATTAAGCATATCGGGGCATCGCTTTATCATCAAATATGATTAGGAATTGGATGGTTATAAGCTTAAGCCCAACTTTTCCTTCCCGTACATTGATAATAAATGATAAAAACATTCTATTACATAAAAGATATAGCCTCGCTCTATATGGAGAAGCCCGTTTTCCCGTTACTATTTATAATCAGTTGAGAGGAACTATGACGGGAAATCCTAGATGGATATGCATTACATGAGAACGGTGTATGTAATATGTTTCCCATATTGTTCTTCCGAGGAGCGATCGGCTATCAAGGATAGCTTATCCTCGATGCTTGGTCTCCATGTTAAGTTTGTAGATAAGGGTTTCTACCCTCCTCAGAGTCTTTATGATGATGTGAGGAAGCAGTATAGATCTGAAGCTGTGCTTAAATATCTATCGTCCCAGAATAGGGGTCAGATCGTAGTTGGTGTTGTGAAGGAAGACGCCTATGTATATGGATATAACTATGTCTTTGGCCATGCAGATCCTAAGAGAGGGGTCTGCGCAATATATACCAAGAGGATCTATGATGAAAGAACTACCATATATCTAGCCAGGCTGGGAAAGGAAGTTCTTCATGAAATAGGGCATCTCCTGGGTTTAGAGCACTGTAGTAATAAGGAGTGTGTGATGAACTTTAGCAATAGCGTGGCTGATGTCGATAGAAAGAAGGCCTCTTTCTGTCAGACATGTAGTATGAGGCTTCTATCAATTACAAAGTAGATAATTAGACATAATGTTCTCTTAACCAGCCATGCTAGATCATAAACATATTATTATTGAATCCTTCCGCCCTAAAGAGCAGGGTTTGTCAGCTTAAATATTACCCTTGTTAGAGGAATTTTTAAGTAGCTCAATTATATATTTGAAAGGAGAGCGTTGAGAATCGGTATAACAGCGAGCGGAGGAGGCCATACCGGGTACGCCGTTTCCCTTGCACAGAGACTTGTTGGGAAGGCAGAGATCTTTTTCTATGTGCCAAGCGGTGATAGGTGGACTATATCGAAGATCAGGAAGTATGGTGGGTATGCGGAGCTCATAAAGCCTCGAGGACCTAACGAGGGTCTTGGTAAGCTTATTAGGGGATTTCCAGGGGCCATGTTTCAGAGCCTTAAAGCTGTGAAGGATATAGATCTCTTCATTAGTTCAGGATCTAATCACAGCATAGCGCCAGCAATAGCTGCCTGGCTGAAAAGAATTCCTGTCATAAATATCGAGAGCAGTGTTAGGTTTACGAAACCAAGTTCAAGCGCTAAGAGTCTGTCAATGATAGCAGAGCTAACAGTCCTGCAATGGGAAGAGCAGAAGAAGATACTTCCTAGGGGGAGGGTCTTTGGCCCTCTATACGAGGCTCCCGAATATAGCATTGAGGATAAGGGCTATGTGTTGGTGGCTGCGGGGACATATGGATATAAAAAACTCTTTGATGTTATCGCATCACTCGATCTCGATAATGTGGTTATCCAAACAGGGAGGATAGATCCTTTAATCTATAGAGAGAAAAAGCCTAGATGGGTAGTATTTGACTATGATCCTGAATTCTCAAGATGGATAGCTGGTGCCTCACTAGTAATAACACACCTAGGAAAAACGGTGATAGATTCGGCGCTAACATATAGGAAGCCGACCATAATAGTCCCCAACCCCGAATGGAGACTCACGGCGGGAAAGGAAGACGCGAGGATCTTGGCAGAGAAGCTGGGTACATGTTACCAAGAAGATCTGGAGCCTGAGAACATGATAACGGCTATAGATAAGTGCAGAAAGAAGATCCCGAAGGAATTCGTAGACGGTGCTGAAGAGCTAGCAAAGTATTTGCTGGATAATTATGGAAGCTAGTCAATGTCCTGTAGAAAGTATTGCCTCCTTAGAAATCTTATAAAGCACCATTCACAGTTAATATAACACATAGACATCAATAATTATAGACATATATAGATATCCTCAGCATTTTCTTCCCATGCTCTCTACAATCATACCCTATTCTTCTCCCAGGCTTTTCTGCTTATCTGTTCAACGGTATCCGGCTTATTCACAGATACGTATAACTAGATTAGACTAAGGAAAGTCGTTAGCCCTATCTGTGCTACCATAATATCTATCCCCAGATCTAGCAGGCTGCGGTGCTTCTAAGTTTAACGCTTCAAAGCCTTATAGATCGAGTGCTAAGAGGGACACAGGATCTAAACTTACTTCAAAACTATAGCAGCCTATATTCTGTATATCTAGGTGGAGATATCTGCATAGCCGATCATAAGATCAGTTGAGGAGATTTAGCACTATTACTCTGTAAGCATATAAAGGTGAGAGCTTAGAAAGGGTCTTATACCTCTCTATGAGAGAGAACGTTGGGTATACCTGTGAAGCTCTTGAAAGGATCTATAGTAATAGATCTTTCAAGACTACGCTTACTCGGAAATAGGGATTTAGCTAGACTTCTCAGAGACCTTGTCACCCTATCGATACGAGAGTCTAATGTTCTGGTGTCCTTAGCACCATTCAACGCGAATATTAGGCTTAAAAAGGGGAGAGTATATAGAATGTCGATATCTCATGGAGCTATCATAGTAAGTGTTAAGGAATCCAGCGAAGATTTAAAAAATATATGTCTTGACATAGAGGGGGAAGAAGATCTATGCTGGCAACTTGCAGAGGACGTTTGGGCAGATGTAGAGAGGATAAGCTATAAAATATCTCTGGATCCTAGGTATATATGTCCCCCGGAATATGTAGAGGTTCTCAGAGAGCTCGGATATACTCTTTCAGATAGTTCTGAATCATCTAGGGTTATATGCATAGGTGTTGGCGAGACCATCTCTATAAGCTTTGAAGATCTCGGATCTAGATGCCTCATAATACCAATTACAGATGTTAAGGAATATAAATACTATGTAATAAATAAAGAGGAAGGATTTAGACATCCAATCTCAGTGATCCTCGGAGGAAGAAAGGTATTATGCAGCGAGATCCTAGACCTAGAGCTGCCAGAAGAAAGCAGATCGATTGTTAAAGATTCCATCGGGAGATCAATCATCTACAGTATAAACACAAACACATATATGTTCTCATGCACACCCCAGGCAGATGAGCTATTATATAAAATAACAGTATTCTATACTTCACTAGTCAGAAGACTCTGACCTCTTCCGCTTGTCTCCCCGATGGTTGTTGATTATCGCTGATATTCTTTTGTTTTGGATTGCTTTGCTTCTTGATCCACAGGGTTTTTGATCCCTGTGGCCATCGGAGGACCTCCACCTCCCCCACAGGGTTTTGGATACCCCTGTAGTTTCATGGATGGCTGTGGAGCCCAGCGGCATGGGGCTCCCATCTACCCTTGGATCCCGAGGCTCTATTGGGGCAGAGCCCTCATGCAGGGCTCTGGTCTCGGGTGCTCCAAAGGTCATCGCTTCCCGAGGTCTCTCCACACTCAGGTCTAGCAGAGATATCGCCTCACCATCAATACAATTATGGATTGGGTGCTTATAAGCTTAAGCCCAGACAACAAATGAATATAAAAGCATTCCTACTACCATGAAAAAGGATACAGCCCTCTTCCCCTTAGAAACTCCTCCCTAACCTTCCTCCCAGGGGCTTTTGGAGCCACCATTATAACATCTACATCTCTCGGAGGCCTGATCAAGCCGAATCTTATGTTGAATCCATGGGCG
>Ga0079998_114893_pt2 | contig 40958 bp, 41 predicted proteins | sample PerSpoBPS_BMetaG_FD_69201 | JGI IMG/M metagenome (GOLD analysis project Ga0079998, IMG submission 69201) | Thermal spring microbial communities from Yellowstone National Park, Wyoming, USA - Perpetual Spouter B (PS_B) MetaG (SPADES assembly)... | ecosystem: Environmental > Aquatic > Thermal...
TAGAAAGGGAATCCCCCTAGATTATGCTAGTGAAGAGGAGCTTAAAACACTTCACAGGCATGCTAGGAGGTACGCCTCTCTAAGCGATGAAGAGGCTAGAGCTCTAGCCTGGGGTGGTAAAGAAGGTGGTGAAGGTGAAGGGAGCTTCCTAAGCTTCATAAGGAGGCTGTTGCAGAGTTGGCGATAAGTTTAAATATTTGTGAATACTCGTTAATACTTTGGTACGATGTGTTGGGAGAGTGATAGGGTAGGGTGATCCGCGCTGTGGATCAGTTGTTTAAGGTGCTTCGTAGGACTGTTGTTTTAGAATGTTATGCTAATAAGATTGCTAGAGAGGCTCTAAGAGGTATAGTTGAACCTTTGAAGACCATGATTGGTGAGATGGTTGAGTATGCGTTAAAGTATAATGCATCCCAGAACACACTACACAGGGTGTTCTATGAGAGGTATAGAAGAGAGTACCCATGGATACCAACAAGAGTTATAAAGGGTGCTTATAGGGATGCAGTTAGGAGAGCTAAGTCTTTTAGAGAACGTTTGAAGAAGGGTAGAGCTTACACAGGAAAACCAAAGGTTAGAAGAGTTACAATAGTGTACTCTGACAACCAAGACTGGAGGATTGACTGTGGAAGTTTGAAAATTAGAACTCATAGGGGGTGGGTTGAGCTTAGCTACGCTAACAATAGACAACTGCTTAAGTACCTCTACGGTGGTTGGATTCCTGCAAGCGAGCTTAAATTGAAAACAAATGGGGGTAGGAGGGTTCTAGCATACATAACATTCACGAAAATATACCCTGTGTTCTACGATAAAAAGAATGTTATAGCGGTTGATGGTAACGAGAATAACATAACAATAGCTATATTCAAGAACGGTGTTCTAGTAGAGGTTATAAGGGTTGAGACTGGTCTTGGTAAGCTGGTCATAGCGTACGCTGTTAGGAGGAAGAGGATTTCGAAGGGTAAATCAACTAAGACAAGAGAGGTTAAGAGGAAGCTTAAGATGCTTAGGGAGGGGGATAGGAAGCAAGATATGCTATATAAGGTTGTAAACTTCATAGAGGAGCTTGCAAGGGAGAATAACGCTGTAGTAGTAATAGGTGATATTAGTGGAGATGATAAGGGGAGGATGGAGAAGAATAAGAGTAGAAAGCTTAGACACAGAATACACCAGTGGAGTGTTGCTACGTTAATAAAACTACTAGAGGATAGACCGATCCACGTTGTCAGGATATCAGAGAGGGGTTCCTCTAGCGTAGATCCTTTCACAAGGAAGAGGATTAATGGGTACAGCCCCTTGGTGATCCGCACTGCGGTGAGGGGGGCTAATGGGAGATTCAAGGTTGTGAAGATAGTGTTGAGGGTTGCGTACGTAGACGGTAGAATTGTTGAAAGGGATGTTGTTGGAGCTATAAACATTGGTTTGAAGTACCTCTCCTCAGATGGGAGCCCAATGGCGTTGGGCTCGACTGGGGCCCATGAGGTGTGGGTGAAGCTAATGAACCCACACCAAGGCCCAACCCCGCTAACGGAAATAAAAGTATTTGGAGATACCATTAAATACCGTTAGCGGGGAAACGCTTTTTAGAAAATAGGATATTATTAGTGGGGATCGAGCACTCTCCCTCTGCTGTGCTTTCCAAGCACAAATACTTGGAGTGTATGGCGGGCAGTTATCAGCGCTACCCCTAGGCCTCCTTACCGTAGCGGCTCAACCCCTGCTAGCCAAGAGGTTCCTCGCCTCTACGAATCTCGGAAACCTAGGGTCACCCCTTACACTCGTAGGCTCTGAGGTTTTAACACTATTATGCTTTATGTGATGGGGGTTTAAATTTAAAGTCCTCATAGTAATGAGGTTTAAGGTAGCTGTAGGTATTCTTGGGTATTTAAATTTAATGATGAAATTGTAACAGCCCCCGGATCTTGTCATAAGGGTTTCCTAGACTGTATACCTCCCCAGGGTATGGTGGTGGTATCTTGTATTTAAAGGTTTGGGTTCTAGATCTAGGGTTTAATGGTGGCATAGTTGGGCTCTCAGGTTAAGGATCACGTTGATTTTGCGTATGAGCTAGATCTGGTTGTTAAGCCTGATTCCACGGTTCCACTACTTGGTAGGGAGTTTAACTATTATGTGGGTTCAGGTATTCCATTGTTCAGTATTGGTGGGGGTTACCTTAGGTATGTTCTTCAACAGGTGTTAGTAGGATTTCATGCTAGGAGGGGTTACTTTATAGCTGAAACCCCTATTATTGCTAGTTCCGAGTTGTTCAAGCTTTCAGGCCACATGGACTTCTATAGGGGTAACATGTTTGTCTTCGATATTGAGGGTAAGGAGTTTGTTATAAAGCCTATGAACTGCCCCTACCATTTACTGTTATTCTTAAACCATGTTGCTAGGTATAGGGGTAAGGTTAGGTTGCCTTTCAAGGTTTTCGAGGTTGGCAGGGTTCATAGGTATGAGCCTAGCGGTAGTGTTTACGGGCTTCTAAGGGTTAGGGGGTTTACACAGGATGATGCTCACATAATAGCTCTTGAATCTGATGCTTTAGACACTGTGTTCAACGTTTTCAAGGAGATGGTTCAACTACTAGAGGGTGTCTTCGGCCTTGAGGTGGGCTCTGAGAACATCTATATCAGGTTAAGTGTATCGGATAAGAGTTTGATTGGTAGGGAGTTCATGGGAACTCTTGAAGAGTGGGAGGCTGCTGAGAGAGCGTTAGAGGAGGCTAGTAGAGCTATAGAGGGTAAGTATGGGGTTAGCAGAGTTGTAGGTGTTGGTGAGGCCGCATTCTACGGGCCCAAGATAGATGTCATGATGGTTGTTAAGGGAGGGGCTACGGCTAAGGAGTGGCAGATGGGGACCATACAGTTTGATTTCAACCTACCAAGGAGATTCAAGGTATACGATGTTGTTAAAGAGCTGTACGGGGACACCAGAGTATTCATAATACATAGGGCTCTCCTAGGTTCAATAGAGAGATTCCTAGGAGGCTACCTAGAGCTCTCAAAAGGTAGACTCCCAGTACACCTAGCACCCCTACAAATAGCAATAACACTTATAAAAACCGGAGATGAAGGGGTTGATAAGGAGATTGAATCCAGAGCATTAGAACTCAAAAACAAACTCCTAGAAAACGGGTTCAGAGTGGGAATCAAGGAGACAACTAAGACAAGCATAGGAGGCGATATAAGACACATAGAAACAACAATAAAACCACCAATACTAGTATTCATAGGGGAAAAAGAAGTCAAGGAAAGCACGCTTACACTCAGCATATACACTAAAAAAGGAAGAACCAGAAAACAATTAAAAGTAAAAAACATAACAGAAGCCGTAGAGGAGATAGAGAAGATCGTAGGAGAGGAGGAAGCAAAAATAAAGGAAATAGCAGGGGTAAATCCAAGGATACCAGCAGACCTAACACATACACTATAAAACTAAAACAACTCCCCCCACGTTATAAGGAAGAGCTCTTAGCATCCAGTAAATGCTAGCCGTGCTCGTACCTTGGGATGCCCGGAGGTATCAATCTCCCAGGCATATGGTATGCTTGTGAGAGCATAAATTCCCACCTACACGTTCTCCTCCTAGTTATTGTTAGTAGGTACCCAATCTTAATGCTTAATGAGATGTTGGGAGAAAGTGCTGGATTTCCTTGTTTTATCGTAGTCTACTGATCCTAGATAAGGTTATTTTTTCTAGGTTCTCATCTTCCGTGGCGCAGTTTATCTCATTTAATTTAATGTCGTACTCTTTGATGCCTAGCTTGTCAGTTATGTCAGCGAGTATATCCTCTAACTTTCTATGCGTTCCTATTAACGCTATGGTTTTACAGTTTTTGACTGCTTCTACCACGTCTCTCACCTGGTTTAAGCCTAGGAGGTTCATGAGGAGTAGTATTGCTTTGTTCTTAACCCTACTCCCTATCTCTAGATCCTCTAGGGTGTAGAGGTATGCTAGTGCGAGGCTACAAGGGCTCGTTACCCCCTCAGGTAACCCTACTATTAGTGGTTCATTATGGTTTTTCGAGAGCTCCGCCACTACTATAGCATCCACTTCCTCAGGTAACCCTATTAATACTATATCCAGGGTGCTCCATCCTAGGCTCACCTTGTACGCCTCAGCCTCAGCTCTCACGTTTCTCCTCAAACCTCCTATACTCCCATATATTCCACGGGAATACTAGCCATTTATCTGTTAGCTCTGCATAGTAGTCTGGGACAAGCCTCGTCCATGGTTTTATGTAGAGTGTAGCTGTTCTAACACTTTTAGGAGCGTGGTGTGATACTATGTCTAAGGCTACTTGTAATGTTAAACCGGTATCGCTAACATCGTCTACAACCAGCACATTCATATCATGTACCGGTAGTACTAGGGGCTGCTTTAAGTAAGGTCTATCCCTTCTAACACCTGGAGCCTGGTAGAACTTTATATCCATGACCCCTATGTTATCGACACCTAGTATATCGGCTATAAGCATTGCAGGGATAATACCACCCCTAAGTATCCCCACTATTACATCCACATCGTACCCTGTATCCTTAACTTTACCAGCAACCCTTGATGCAGCTGACGTCACATCATCCCACGAAAGTAGCCTAGCCTCCAAACACCCCACCGTGGACAATGGGTAGTACTACAACCTCCTTGGCGATGCCCCTCTCAGCTATTCTATAATCCACCCCGTCAACGAAGACCATGTAGCCGGGTCTAGGCTCGCCACTATCGCTTATAACATTAGATAACCTGGGATGAACACTTCTAACAATCTTCAAAGCCTCAATCCAATCCTCAGCCTCAACCTCTACAAACTCTCTACCAACGGCCTCCTTCAAAGCACCTATAAACTTAACCCTTATAGGAGGCATTAAACACCGCCTACCCGGTTAAGCTAGGCTACTAAAACACAGCTATCCCTGAGGAGCTTCCTCTACCTCGCTCTCTAAAACCTGGGGTCTCCTCTTCAGAGAAGCGTTAACCACATGGGTTATATAGCCTGCAACCTGATTCCTAAGCTTCTTACTTCTAAACTCCACTAGCTGGGCTACAACCCTCTTATTATGCTCGAAATCCCCTGTAAACACGTCTGGATACGATTCCAAGAGTTTCCTAGCAGTCCTCTTAACAAGAGCACTCCTAACCTTACCCATACGCTTCCCCAGTAAGATTAAAGGGGTTTAAACCTTAAAAAAAGGTTATAGGAGTTTTAGGTGAGAGAACTTCCCGTCATAGGAGTGCTTGTTGGAGCTTACTCCTCCTCCTTCTTCTCCTCCTTCTTCCCCTTACCTTCTCTCTCCTCAGTCCTCTTAGCAGCTATTAGGTCATCTATTCTTAGTATTAGCGAGGCGGCTTCAACTCCGGCTTTAAAAGCGTTTATCTTAACTTTTGCGGGCTCCAGAATTCCTGCTTTAAAAGCGTCGAAGACATCACCTGTCTCTATGTTGATGCCATACCATTTGCCTTCAGGCTTCTCGTGAGCTCCTCTAAGCTTTACAAGCACATCTATCGGGTCGTAACCGGCATTATGAGCTATTATTTGGGGTAGTGTTTCAATAGTCTTAGCGAAAGCCTCTACTGCAAGCTGCATCTTGCCTGGGAGGGTTCTAGAGAATTCATAGATATATCTTGCAACCTCAGCCTCTATAGCTCCAGCCCCGGCTACCACCTTCCCATCCATTACAGCGTCTGCTACGACACTTAGAGCGTCGTGTAATGCTCTATCAGCTTCATCCACTAACCTCTCGAACCCCCCTCTTATAACTATTGTAACACTCCTTAGATCCTTAGCCCCCTCTATGAACACCATCTTATCCTCTCCTATTCTCCTCTCCTCTACGAGCTTAGCGTAGCCTAGATCCTCCGGCTTAAGATCCTCGATATCCGTTACTATCTTAGCTCCAGTAGCTCTAGCAAGCTTCTCTATATCACTTCTCTTAACCCTTCTAACAGCCAGTATACCTCTCTTAGCTAGATGGTATTGGGCTACATCATCTATACCCTTCTGTGTTATAACAACGTTAGCCCCTGTGGCAGCTATTTTCTCAACCTTCTCAGATAAAATCTTCTCCTGCTTCTCCATAAGCCTTCTCACTAGATCAGGGCTTGATATGCTTATCTCCATATCTATCTCAGGCTTCTCTATCTCCAAAGGCGCGTCTAGCAACGCTATCTTTGCATCTTCAACCCTCTTAGGCATGTCAGGGTGTACGACCTCCTTATCTATAACAATACCTTTAATAAGCTGTGTGTCTAATAGGCTTCCCCCATGCTTCTTAATTATCTGTATGTTCCCTAGATCAACGTACCACTTATCACCCCTACGCTCAGCTACAGCTCTCACAGCCTCTACAGCCAGCTTAGCGAAATACTCTCTAGCCTCCCCCACAGCCTTACTATTAAGACTTGTTAGAGCAACCTTCTCCAGGAGCTCCACATCATCTATGGTAATAGGCTCGGCCACCTTGTCGACGTACTCAACAGCCTTCTCTAACGCGGCTTTATAACCCTCAATTATAATTGTTGGGTGGATGTTCTTATCCAGTAGCTTCTCAGCCTCCTTTATGAGCTCCCCTGCTAGGATAACAGCAGTCTTAGTTCCATCGCCGGCCTCCTGATCCTGACCTTTAGCTATTTGAACCAGCATCTTACCAGCTGGATGCTGTAAATCCATTTTATCGAGTATAGTGGCCCCATCATTTGTAGTCGTTATATCGCCTAAGCTGTCAACCAACATCTTATCCATACCCTTAGGGCCGTAGGTGGTTCTGAGAATCTCAGCTATAGCTCTAACAGCCATAGCATTGTTTCTAAAAGCCTCCCTACCATAGGTTCTCGAAGTGCCCTCCTTCAATATTATTACAGGTATACCAACAGCCTCAGTAGTAGGTACCCTAGCCCCCATCTCATATCACCAGCTCTCCATCCAAACTCCAGAGTTTATAGTAGAGCCGCTTCTATATAAGCTTTACTCTGACATCACAGATAGTGTTGGCAACGTCGGAAGCCCTAATGAAAGGCTCCACCGGCTGCAAGCTGGAGGCGGGGGGATAAAAGTGTTACTTAAAGCCTCCTTAGATAGGGTTGCGAGTGGCCGATCTTATCTTAGTCACAGGATCTCCCGGTGTTGGTAAGAGTGTTGTTTCAGAAGCTCTCTCTACTACACTCGGTTGTAGCTTCATTGAATCTACATTGTTCCTTAAGAGTGCGGGGGCGCTGCGTGCTGACCCTAGTGGGAGGGATTCAGAGGTTGTGGATGAGCGTTTGGCTTTAGAGTCTATAAGGAGGTTTGTTTTAAACGAGGAGGGATGTTTTGTTGTAAGCTCTCTCCACCCTACACTCTGGCTCAACGACCTCCAGGAACAGGTTATCTTCGTAGTGCTTCTTAGATGCCATCCTAGAATTCTACTTGGTAGGCTTGAGTCTAGGGGTTGGAGTAGGGCTAAAGTTCTCGAAAATGTTATTGCAGAATCATTCAATGTCATAGCAGAGGAGTTACTTAACTACGAGGATCTAGTATTAGAGGTTGATACTAGTGGTAAGGATGTAGGCGAGCTAGTGGAGGAGATCTTAGCTAGACTTGATATCTGGGATACCGGGATTAGGATTGACTGGCTTTCCCTGGACGAGGGGCTGGTGGAGCTCGTCACCAGGCTCGTTCACGAGCTGGATTTGTACAAGGAGGGGTTCGGGGTTTGAGGGGCTTTGTACTATAGCTTCTCCAGGGCCTAGTTTATCCAGTATGTCTATGTAATCTCTTGTGAGACTCATAGTTTCAGCTATCACATTCTTATCCCTTGCGCTCCTAAGAGCATGGACTATCTTGGTATTAGTGTTTAGGAGGACGCTATTGGGTATAGATGAGGGGGATTGCGTTGCTATAGCGAGGATTAAACCATACTTCCTAGACTCTGAGAAAAGCTGTTCTATGAATGCAACCTCCTCACCGCTAAAAACATTATGAGCTTCGTCCAAGACTATCATAACCTTAGGCCCTTCAACCCCACTAGCTCTCTCCATGAACAGCCCTGCTAGGGTGAAGAGGGCATAGGACTTCCTAGCTAGGACGTTCCTCACATAGTCTAGTCTGATAACACAAATACCTTCAAGAGCCACCCCCCTAGTCTCTTTAAAAGCATCGTAGGAGCCTCTGGTTAGCATACCTATTTTCCTTAATAGGGCTCTCTTAACCTCCCTATCCCACTTAGACTCCTCGCTGAGAATCTCTACAACCGCTTCGAGCTCCCTCAAGTTACGGGGTTTGCCTTGCTCTAGGGCTCTTAACAGCATGTAGGCTTGAGGGGGGCTTAGGGATAGCGCTTTAACCATTACGCTAACTAGGTAGTCTATATCTTTACTTAGGTCGAGAGGGTTTATAGCAGCCTCTCCAGTAGCTGGATTATACTCCTTGAAACTCAGCCCTCTAGCTTTGAGTAGCGATGAATGCTCTCCAGTCCAATCTAACAGTAGAACCGGGATCCTAGCTTGGTACCACGCTCTCTCAGCTAGAACGGAGAGTGTTGTAGATTTACCCGAACCTGTGGAGCCGAATACACCTATATGCCCCTCTAAATCCCTCCCCTCCAGTGCGAAAGGCTTTGGATAAGGTTTATCCAAAACCTCGCCTAGATATATCCTGGTGGAGCCGTCGTTAGAGCCACCTTTAAAAGGGTGCCTTGAGCTTAACGTCGACTCCGATACAAGGATTAAACCTTTTGAGTGCACCCTAGCCTCTAAAGCCCAGCTAGCTAGAGGGGCTAGCTCAGGGATGTTAACATCGTAGACCCTTATATCCTCAACTAAGCTTGATAAAAGGCTTTTTAGAACCTCGGCTTCCACGCTCAACCGGCCTGCATCTCGGGAGGTCAGGATTATAAGGGATCTCCTCAGATCCCCTTCCATAACCGATAAGAGTACGTATCTAATATCACCTCTAGAAGCTCTATCACTCACAACCTTAGCAATGCCGGAGGCCACAGAATCCCTTCTAGCTTTAACTTCAACCTCTAAGATCCTGAAGCTAACGCTACCTAGACCATTATGGCTAGTGCTAACAGGTATTCTTAAACTGGGAAATCTCAACCTTCCCTTGATAATGAAGACAACAAGCGGGGTAATGCTTAGCACGGCTAGGGCTAGTGAGTATTCAAGCTTAACAACCCCTAAAGCGTATGATAAGAGTGAGAGGGCTGCAGCCACAAGGGTAAATCTTAGCACTAGAGGCACACTATCAATTAAACTCAACTCACAACACCATAGGATGGTAGAGGGTAGAGGAGAGCGGGGGGTTTCCGGAGTCGCCCTTCAGGTAATGTAACTTTATCATATTGTATTCTACAGGTGTTTCAGGCATAGATAGTATTTCCTATCCAGCTCAAGGCCTATGGGCGGTTTAAACTTGAATATGATACCCCATAGCGAGAGTATCGTCTCATCAAACTTAGACTCTGGGGTTACTAGATAGCCGTGACCGCAGAACTCGTACTCGTCTATGTTATCCGGTTTAACCTCCGATACTATGACCTCTAACACGTCCCTGGGGGTTACCTTTATTAAATCCCCTATTACGTCGAAAACCATACTCCTATTATCATCTGATACGGCATAAGCTATCCTCTGCCTCCCGATCTTACCTGGCTCCACCCTCTCCACTTTAACGAGGAGCCTTTTCAACTAGGGCACCTCCAGAGCTTCTCCTTGGAGTTAACGTTTATATAAGGATTTTAAGGCTCCTTGGTAGCTCTAGAGCTTAGGGATGGGAGGTGGCTATAGCGGCTGAATCTTCGAGGAGGTACACGGCGAAGTTTAATAGTTTACTAGATAAGAGTGTACTTGTAAGACTTAACAATGGGAGGTACTATAGGGGGAGGCTTAGCGGGTTCGATCTTAACTCAATGAACTTAGTGCTTGAAGTAGCTGAGGATAATGAGGGTAAGAGGTGGCCTTTAGTCTTCATAGGAGGAAGCTATGTATCTGAGATCATACTAGAGGAAGGCTCGGTCTTCGACGCCAAGGAGTTCGCAGAGTTCCTTGTAAACCAAGGTGGTATTGGGAGGCATCTGATAAAAGTCTACGAGGATGTAAACGTGGTTGAGGTAGGCAGGATAATAAGGGTTACCGGGAACGGTGTTGAAGGAACAGGTCCTATGGCTCAGAAGGTTCACACTATATACATGGAGTACCTTAGATCAAAAGGATTGAAGGTGTAGGAGGGCTCCATGTTCTCTATAAAGGACATTGATCTGGCTGGGAGGATTGGGAAGCTGAGGTTGAAGAGGGGCGATGTGGAAACCCCAGCTTTTTTCCCTGTCATAGACCCTGCTAGGCAGGAGCTAGGCTTAGAGGATGTGAGGGCAGCTGGCTTCAACCAGGTCATAACAAACGCCTATCTATTATTGAAGAGGTTTGGGGAGGAGGCTATCAAGAAGGGGGTCCATGGGATTCTAGGTTTCAACGGTATTGTAATGACGGACTCAGGAGCGTACCAGATCTTGGAGTATGGTGGTATAGAATTCGAACAAGATACTATTATAGAGTACCAGAAAGCCATAGGTAGCGATATAGGTGTTATACTTGATGTCCCTACAGGGGATGTTGACTATGAGAGGGCTAAGAGCACTGTTGAGGTTACACTTAGGAGAGCTCTTGAAGCGTTAAAGCTTATAAAGGATAGTGGCGTAGCATGGGTCCTCCCAGTTCAAGGGGGCAGGCACTTAGACCTTGTTGAGTATAGTGCTAGGGAAGCCTCTAAGATCCCATATTACAGTATATATGGCATAGGTAGCCCCACCGAGTTCCTTGAAAAGTACGAGTTAACAACGGTTCTTAAAATGGTGTATAGCGCTAAAAAACACCTTCCCGACTCTAAACCTGTACATCTATTCGGGGCGGGACACCCCCTAATACTACCCTTCGCCATAGCACTTGGAGTTGATATGTTCGACTCAGCATCCTACATACTCTACGCTAGAGATGGGAGGTATATGACCGAGTACGGTGTTTATAGGGTAGAGGAGCTGGAGTACTTTCCATGCAATTGCCCGGTATGCTCTAGGATGGAGCCTAGAGGCCTCCTCGAAGTTAGTAGGGACGAGAGGGTGAAGTTCCTAGCACTACATAACCTCCACGTGATAAAAAGGGTTATGATGAGAGTTAAACAGGCTATAAGAGAGGGTAGGTTGTGGGAGTATCTCGAGGAGATCTCCAGAAAACACCCAAGGGCTATGGAGGCTTTTAGAGGGCTAAGAAGATTCTACAAGTACTTTGAGCTCAGAACACCACTTAGTAAGGGGCATGTGTACGGTATCAGACTCTATGATGTTGAGAGTATATGGAATCCTAAAGTGCTAAGGTTTAGGCTTAGAAGCTGGAGGGTAATTGAGGCAATGTTGGAGGAGGTGGGAGAGGTTTTCTTGAAACCGCTATTGATAGATGGGGAGTGCATAGATGGAGGTGTAGATGTGAGTATAATATACTATACACCGTACATAGGCTTAGTGCCATCGGTGATCTGCGGTGTATACCCCTCAACTCAGCATGTGAGAGCGAGGAACGTCGATTCCAGGGTTCTAGAGGATTTAGTGTACTCTCTAAGATCTATTAGTGTGAAAGCCAGGAGGAGGGGGGTTAAACTTAAGGTAGGATACTGTGGTAGTCTATCTTGGACTCTAATTGTAGCTAGGGAGGCCGAAGCTCTAGGGTTAGATGTGGTTGAACTCTGCTAAGACTACATGTATATCCCTCTAGACTCGTGCTCCTCCCTCTCCTCTCTCTCTAGTAACCTTATTATCCTTTCAAACTCCGCTCTCTGGGTTCTCGCTAGAGTTTCGAGCTCTGGTAGTTGTAGGGTTACTTTAAGTAGTTTCGATGCCACGACCTTTATCCCCAGTAGGGCCGCGTCGTAGTCAACCCCCTCCACGATAGAGTATGGTAGTATCATTATAGATGGGACCTCGTAGTAGTCGAGGTATATGTATAGTAGGGCTAGAGGCCCCATCACCCCTAGACCGTACTCAAGCTTAGGGGCTTCTAGTTGGGGGCCCTCGTAGAAAGTGTTGTGAAGCCACCTATAACCATGCTCGTCTCCAGGAGGTTTAAACTCCCTGCTTAAACCCCCTAGTAGTACTGTGAACCTGAACCCCACGTTCTTAGCCCACTCTGCTAGAAACCTTGAATACTCATCCGCCACCTCCCTCTCCGGCACGGCCCTATTAACTAGGATAGTCGCCCCAGCCTCTCTTGAATAGTATACATCGAAGGGGTATCCTATACCATCCTCCTCTACGGCTATGAAGGGTGGCATTGTATCAGCTAGTATATAGCCAACCTTACCGGCTCCAAGCGCTAAGGCTAGGTGCTTTGACGCCATATAGCCTACCATACCGAATCCTCTAAAACCGGTTACTAGAATTGACCCCCTCAAATCCCTTCTACTAACCCCTCTAAGGACTACCTCCATCTCAAACTCCACCCTCTCTTAAAGCTCTAATCCTAGCAACCTCACCCTTCTCCAGGCTTTTAACTATGATAGGGGGGAGCTTAAGTTTACCAACACCCACAAGGTTGTCAAGTTCGTCAACTACGATAATCTCATCGCCGGGCCTAGCCAGGGGATCCACGTCCAAGACTATAGGCTTCAAAACACTACCTTTAATCCTAGTAACTTCACCACCCTTAACCACAACCCTAAACCTTGGAGGTGTAGAAGCCCTTCTAACAATCTCGCCAGCTTCAATACTTAAAGTGAAGAAACCATCAGAAGGTCTAAGGGTCAACATTCTAACACCATTAACGAGAACATACCTAACTCTACCCGTAGAGGATAGGATAACACTAACAACATCTGGTGACGGCAGGAGGGATCTAGCTACGTTAAAGTCGAACTGGAAAGCTAAACTATAGAGAAGCCTATAGTAGGTAGGGATAGAGACTAACCGCTCTCCTACCGTTGTCTGGAAGCGTTTAGCATCACCTCCCAGCTCCCCCTGCTCTCCACGAATCTCTCGTCCCCCCAGCCGAGATCCTCGGGGATCACCCCCCCTCTCCACATTACTATATAATCTCCTCCAGACCCTCTCAACATCACGTGAACCTGTTAAGCTTAGTAAAGTAAAGGCACTTACCCACATCGGGCCAGCCTGGAACCCCCCAGGTCTAAGATCCGCCCCCTCCGCTCCATCTAAAACCTCGACACCCAAGGCTTCAAACACAATAGCTTCCCAGGTGTTAGACGTTATAAACAGACTCTACCACCACATGGCATTAAGCCAGGATAAGCTTAAATAACCAACTAATATAATATAGTTGATTAACTAGGTTTAAAGTGAGCCAGTCTAGGACGAAATGTTATTTAAGCTTACCCTGGCTTAATCTAGGACCTTCCTTCCCACACCTGCTTTTCTTAACCTTCTAGCACCATTAGCCTTAAATCTCTTCATCTTCGCCTGGAAAGGCTAGACTTTCAGTCGTGACACAGTCTCATATTGAGATCTCAAGTGCTTTCCTAGAAGAACTCCTAATCGGCAGGCTACCTTTTATGTTAAAGTTTAATCTATATCTACTATGTTTATTTAAACACATTGTCTACTTTAATGCATGGTGTTGCTAGTGGGAGGATACAGGGAGTTTATACTGGCGGTTGATGTTGGTACTACTAAGGTTAAGGTAGGTCTTATTGATCCACAGGGGTTTAGGGTAGTAGGTAAAGTTGTGGAAGACGCTGTGGTTGAAACTCCTAGGCATGGTTGGGCCGAGGTTGACGCTGAGCTTCTCTGGGATAGGCTGTGTATGCTCTCCTCATCCATAGTATTTGAGGGTGGCGGTAGGGTTTTGGGCGTGGTCTTCAGCGGTCATATGGCTGGTGTTGTTCCTGTGGATAAGGAGGGTAACCCTCTCAGGAAGCTCATAATATGGCTTGATGAGAGGGCTGCAGGGTACCCGAGGGGTCTATGGAGTGGTTTCCCAAGAGTGAAGGGTTATAATGCTTTCATGTTACTAGAGTTTCTCCGTATAACAGGTGGAGCTCCTGGGAGGACTGGGAAAGACCCTATCTCCAAGATACTCTGGGTTAGAGAGAACGAGCCCGATGTTTGGAGTAAAACATTTAAAGTACTTGGTACAAATAGTTTCCTAATAGCTAAAGCTACGGGATCTTACGTGGTAAGCCCGGACGACGCATCACTAACATGGCTAGTTGATACGCGAAGCTTCGATTTCAAATGGCATCCACGTCTACTAAGGAGATTTGGGCTTAACGTAGACATGTTCCCGAAGATAATGAAGTCTACTGATATAGCAGGGTTACTTAGGCGTGATGCAGCGGAATGTCTAGGGCTTAGTGAAGGTGTACCCGTGGTTGTAGGGTCAGGTGATATGACGAGCGCAGCCATAGGCTCTGGTGCTGTAGAGGAGAACGAGATTCACATATACATTGGGACTAGTGATTGGGTCGCAGCCCATGTTACTAGGAGGAAGCTAGATCTATTTAACTACATAGGTTCTATACCAAGTGGGATCCCAGGATATTACCTCCTAGTTGCAGAGCAGGAGATAGCAGGAGGTGCTTTAGATAAAGTCCTTGAGATCATCGGTATGAAGGGGGAGTATGAAGGGGCGTTGAAGATGGCCGAGGAGTCGGGTGTAGGCGCGCGTGGACTACTATTCATGCCATGGCTTTATGGTGAGAGAGCCCCTATAGACGATCCTAATATTAGAGGTTCTATTGTAAATCTTAGTTTAATACATAGTAGGGGAGACGTGGTAAGAGCGGTCCTTGAAGGTGTAGCATTGAATATAAAGTGGGTCTACGGCCTTGTGGAGAGGATGACTAGGGTGCAGGAGCATGTAAACATTGTTGGTGGCGGTGCGCAAAGCAATCTATGGTGTCAGATAGTGTCAAATGCTATAAACAGGGTTGTGAGAAGAATAGCTGATCCACAGGATGCAACGCTTAGAGGAGCATCTGTTATAGCCTCAGTAGCCTTGGGTTTAACGAGTTTTCGCGATGCAACCTCTAGGTTCGAAGTTGATAGAGTGTTTAAACCTGATAGGAGGGCTGTGGAGTACTATGAGAAGTTGTTCAAATCATATGTTAAAGCTTATAAGGTATTAAAAGAGCTGATCTCCGGAATTCCCTCTCTAGAACACGATCTCGTTAACAACTTCTACTAGCATTGTTTCAACGAAATCAGGTGGTAGCATTCTTATGGCTTCGCTAATTAGGAGGAGCGTTTCATCCTCTACGATAACCTCTCTACTCAAGCCAAGCTTTTCCACTAGCTCACTTAGGCTAGCTCGTATTCCTGCTACTTTAACTAAATCCTCCATGCTTATCTTAAACGGGTTACTCCTAACCTCTTCAACAGATTCCCTTAGATCCCTAAGGAATGCGTCTACCAGGCCCTCGTGTATAGGGCTTATGGTTAGGTGTATGCTTTGAGGAAATCCTAGGTGGATGGAGCCAGGTTGAACTTGGATAATCCACCCTCTCCTCTTCATTGATAGGGAGAGCTGTGCAACGCTAATCTCCTCACTCGTAAACGCTATAATGCTCGACTCAGGGCTCCCTAGGATCTTCAAGCCTACCGCCTTAATACCCTCAACCAGCCTCTTCTTAGCATTAAGGATTTTGCTAGATAGCTTAAGGTAACCATCGTATCCCAAGTACTTGATAACAGCCCATGAGGCTGCAAGAGGCCCGGCTGATCTAGTAGATAGCGTAACGGTGTTTACTAGAGGATACCCAGGCCATCTAGAGTATGCGAAGAACTGGTATTTCCTTAAACTCCTATCCCTGTATAGGATTACAGATGCGCCCTTAGGGGTGTAACCGTATTTGTGGAGATCGACTGATATAGAGTAGACACCGTCGACTTTAAAATTGAAATCAGGTATAGGCTCGCCTAGATCCTTGAAAAACGGTAGGACGAACCCACCTATACAAGCATCAACGTGAAGCCACACATTGCGATCTAAAGCTATATCACTCAACCCTCTAATATCGTCTACAACACCAACGGGATAGTTGGGAGCAGAACCTACAATCATAGCCGTCCTCCGACTAACCCTCTCTTGAACAGCGTTTAGATCTACTTTAAAAGATTCTAAGTTCACAGGCACCAGGACAGGCTTTAAACCCAAGTATACAGCAGCTTTAACGAATGCTGGGTGAGCGGTGTACGGTAAAATAATCTCAGGCACTAAATCGGGGTTCCTTGATTTAAAGAAATCCCTTGCAGCCTTAACAGCAAGAATTATACTCTCAGTACCCCCATATGTGAAGGTCCCAGCAGTGCTTTCACCACCACCCATAAGCCTAGCAACAAACGATACAACATCCCTCTCAAGCTTCACCAAGCTCGGGTAAACAGTAAAATCCAACATAGTCTTATCCATATACAGTTCGAAAGCTCTACGAGCGAGATCTCTTAACACAGGATCGCCTGTCTCATAAGAATGGGTGAACATCATACCACTCGAAGGCACCGGCTCCTCTCTCGATAGTTTAACAAGAAAATCTACAATATCCTTGGGGTTTGAACTACCAAGTCCGGAACCTGCACTCACACCACTACACCTGGATAATTGTACCTCAGAAGTTTTATTAAAATAATAAGAGCTTAACCCCCGAAAACCCGTCCGAATCTAGTAGACAGAGGAGGTCACGGCTTAATAGTCAAGGATAACGCTATTAAGCTTAGTAAGAGTACTAAGTATGACAGGTCTGGGGATAGCGCTCTTAGAATTGCTGCTAAAAGGAGTAGTACGAACGGAGTTGGGTTATACCTTCTCGAACTCTTTATACCCATCATGAATGGCACCATTAGAGGTGTGTGGAGGTATACGTGAGCTCCTATGAAGCCCATGTAGATGTCATGTACTAATACGATGTCTCTCGCTCCAACCACGATGTGGTATGCTAGTAGGATTACGGAGATGAAGGCTGTTGTGTGGCCTAACACTATGTACCTCGCAACAGACCTGAAGAGGGGTGTTGAGGATTCAGCTATCCTAAGTAGCCCTGGAAAGTTATAGTAACCTATGGCTATGAAGTGAGAGAGTAGGAATAGAGTTAACAAGGACAGCCCTGCGGTCTTAGAGTACGTGAAGGCTGTTAAGCCTAGAATGTTTAAAACTAATGGAATATAGATCTTCGCGGGTTTCAAAGGGACCCGGTAATTCCTAGACATGGATATAGTGGATACAGTGAATATTAAAGGTGTTGTAAACGATATAGCTGTGATAAGAGCCGCTTGCACGACGGTTGAATCCTGGAGAGCACTATACATAAGCCCTATGAAGCCTGCGAGTAGAGGGTAAGCGAATAGAATAAATGGTTCCCTTCTACCCCTAATCTGAAGTAGCGCGAAGTACAAGGCTACTAGGAGGCCTAGAGCTCCGATTACCAACGCTAACCTGTAGCTGAGTATTAGTGCTATTAACGGTGTTAGCATGGCTAGTGTAACGGAGGCTATAGCAGACAACCCCTCAAAACCCCTACGGGGACTCCCACCCTTCAACCCAGCTAGGAATGGTATGTAGACTGTTAACGGGAACGTTATCGAGATAGCGGTACTCGCTAGTATCATGTGGGCTTGTGGTTTGAGGAAGGCTAGTAGTAAAGCTGTTAAACTCACAGCTATACTAATAGCTAGGCTTGCTCTCGCTAGCTGGCCTACGCTCACCTCTACCATTTCAAAGTACCTCAACTATTGTAGTGCTTGGCTTAGGTCGTTTATAAGATCTTCCGGGTCCTCTAGGCCTACTGATAGTCTTAGTAGGTTCTCTGTTATACCTAGCTTTCTCCTGACCTCCTCCGGGAGTGCTCTTGAGGCGCTTATAATGGGGTATGTTATTAGTGATTCGGGTCCTCCAAGGCTTGGTGATGGTTTTATCAGCTTTACTGTTTTAAGCACCTTTACTGCCTCATCTCTCCCCCCTTTGACCTTGAATTATATCATTGAGCCGTAGAGCTTTCTTTCGAACACCTTGTCTGCCACCCTCTTGTAGGGGTTGCTGTTAAGGCCTGGGTAGTATACCTCCTCTACCCTCGGGTGGTCTTCTAGGAACTCTGCTATAGTCTTAGCTGTTGTTGACGCTCTCTCAACTCTTACATTTAAGGTTTTAACACCTCTTAGCGTTAGATATGCTTCGAACGGCTGCATTATGCTACCTAGCATCCTCCTCCAATCCCATAGTAGTTTAACCATAGGGCTTATAGACACTATTGCTCCCCCCACCACATCATTGTGCCCTGCTATGTACTTTGTTAGGCTATGCAAGACTATTAGAGCTCCCTTCTTCAAGGGGTTTAAAAGTATCGGTGTTGTGAATGTGTTATCAACTACAACCCAGCATCCTATGTCGAAGCATGTTTTTGAAATCTCCTCCACATCTATAACTCTCAACATGGGGTTAGTCATGGACTCCACGAATACCACATCGGGCTTCCTAGACTCTATGCTCTCTATCAAAGACTCTGTATCAGGCCATGCTAGTTCAAGTTTGTAGCCTATCTTATCGCTTAACGTCATAGCTAACTCCATGGTCGTCCCGTAAACCTCCATTGGTATTAGTAGAGTGATATCGTGTTTGGCAAGAGCGAGTATGGTGGCGGATATGGCTGCCATACCACTATTAAATGCTAGAGCGTCACCACCACCCTCCAGCTTAGCTAGTATACGTTCTAACGCTCTAGTTGTAGGGTTCTCCTCCCTACTGTATTTAAGCTCTGTACCTCTATCCGTAAGCCTAGTCTCGCCCCTCTGCTCGAACATGGCTGATAGGAATATGGGTGGTATGAAGGCCCCGGTAATCTTGTCTTCGAACATATGACCGTGTATCGAGTCTGTAGCCTTACCCGTCTCCTCCCACCTCCACCTCAACACCTGGGGCTACATCAGCCACCTTAACTACAGCATCTACACCACAATCCCTGTAAGCTCTCTCAACCCACGATGCAACCTCTAAGGCCTTATCCTTAGATGTGGTTATCGATAGCATGCTGGGCCCAGCACCGCTTATAACAGAGCCTATAGCACCACCTCTCCTAGCGTAACTTTTAACAATATCGTAACACGGTATGTACTTGGACCTAGCAGGCTCCACTACTACATCCTCAAGGCCTCTTGATAAAGCTTCAACGTCACCCAAGGCTAGGCCGTAGAGTAGGGCTGAGAGCCTAGCAGAGGACTCGATGTGGACACTTAAATCTAGGGTTCTAGGTATAACCTTCCTCATAAGCCCGGTTTTACCCTCAATAGGTTTAACTATGGGTGTTGACACTACGAAGCTTAGATCTTTAACTCCAAGCCTCTTAGCGAGTATGGGGGGCTTACTTGATAGGAGTAGCACGAGTCCTCCGAGGCTCGATGCTGTCACGTTATCAAAATGAGGCTCCCCAGCTACACTAGCCTCAGCTAAACCGGCAATCCCAGCTATCATAAGCCTGTCCAGGGGGGTTCTAAGAGCTCCTATAAGTGCTGCTATAGCGGCAACAGCCGAGGCCCCACTCCCACCTAAACCACTACTAACAGGGATACCTTTCCACAACTTAACCTCAACATCGACGCCCTCAATGTTAAAAGCCTTAAGTGCTAGCTCAAGAGCCCTAACAACAATGTTATTAGACCCCTGGGGAACGTGAGATGAAAAGGGGCCGTTAACCTCAGTCAAAACTATGTTACCAGAGCCCTCTGACACTTTAACCTTAACAGAATCCCAGTAACTATCTAGGGCGACCGCAACTACATCGAACCCGGAGCCTAAGTTAGCAGAGCTCATATAAGCCCTAGCTATAGCGACTGCCAACCCCCACCCCCCAGGGCTTATCATTAAATTGAATTAAATTGAGGTAATTAAGCTTTACTACCTTCAAGCATCATATCCATTTTAAAGGTTTAACGGGGAGGACTACGTGGGGGTGGGTTGTGGTGGCTAGGGTTGCTGTAGCTGTTAGGGTTTTCCCCTCTAGTGTGGATGTTAGGTTAGAGGATTTAGTTGAGAGGATTAGATCCAGCTTACCACCACACTATAGCTTGGTTAAATCCGGGGAGATCCCTATAGCGTTCGGGTATAGGGCTTTAAGGCTTGTGGTAACGATGCCTGAGGAGACTGAGGGGGGTACGGAGGAGTTAGAGTCAATCCTAAGGAGTGTTGATGGCGTGGATGAGGTGGAAGTAGAGGTTGTACATAGGATTTAGCTTAAAGATTTAAACCAGAGTATAAGAGCTACCGGGGTTATAGCTTATACTAGGTGGGATCCTATGTCTTTAAGGATAGCTGCTAGGCCTAAGCTGGAGAAAGGCGGGAGATTCGATGTGGTAATAGTGGGGGGTGGGCCTGCAGGGCTTTCTGCAGCAGTTTACGCTTCAAGATTCCTCCTTAAAACTGTGGTTCTAACCGTGGATGTAGGAGGACAGCTTAACCTAACAAACTGGGTTGACGACTACCCCGGGTTCTCTAGGATAAGTGCTTCAGAGCTAGTGGCTAGGTTTAGGGATCACGCTCAATCATTTGGAGTTACGATAGTCCCCGGGGTTGAGGTTAAGAGTGTTATGAGAGAGAATGGGTTATTCAGGGTGCTAGGTACGGGTGGCGTTGACGTGTACTCCGGCTCTGTTATAATAGCTGTTGGGGCTATGAGGAGGAAGCTCGGAGTACCTGGGGAGGAGGAGTTTCAGGGGAGAGGTGTTAGCTATTGTAGCATATGCGATGCCCCCCTGTTCAAAGGTAGGAATGCTGTTGTTGTCGTAGGAGGGGGGGATTCAGCTCTTGAAGGTGCAGCTCTTCTAAGTAGCTATGTTGGTAGAGTCTACCTGGTCCATAGGAGGGGGGAGTTTAGAGCGAAACCCGTTCTAGTAAAGGAGGTCCTAGCTAGGGATAATGTTGAGCTCCTCCTAAATAGCGTGGTTACAGAGATTCTAGGAGGGGATAGTGTTAAAGCGGTTAAGGTTTTGAATAAGGTTACAGGGGAGACTAGGATCTTGGAGGTCGATGGTATATTCATAGAGATAGGGTTTGAGCCGGCAAGAGAGTTCTTTAAGAGCATAGGCTTAGAGGTCGACGAATACGGCTACGTTAAGGTCGATGAGTGGATGAGGACAAACATACCAGGAGTGTTTGCAGCAGGGGATGCTATAAACATGTGGAGGGGTTTCAGGCAGATTGTAACAGCCGCTGCTACTGGTGCAGTAGCAGCCTATAGTGCATACCAATATCTTATAGAGAAGGGTTTATATAGACCCGCTAGCTTTAAATAGTAAAGGTGGTTTAAAGGGTGCTAGTTCAGAGGAGGCAAACCCCCATACCCGAGGGGGTTCCTGAGAAGTGGCTTCCGTTAGTTGAGAGGATGGTTAAACAGAAGTATCACTTCGTTGGTAGACATACTGTTGTTAAGAAGTGTTATTGGACACATAGGGCTATGGTGGATGGGAGGCATTGCTATAAGTGTAAGTTCTATGGCATAGAGAGTCATAGAGATATACAGATGAGCCCTTCAGCCCTCTGGTGCTGGAATGCGTGTATGCACTGTTGGAGGATTAGACCTGCCGATGTAGGTGTTGACATGGACGAGACTAAAATGCCTTTCTACGATGACCCCAAGCTCCTCGTAGACGAGCTTATAAAGGCTCATAGAAGGCTTATGAGCGGTTACAAGGGGCATCCGAAGGTCGACCCTAAGCTAGTGGAGGAGGCTATGAACCCGGCACATGTAACGTTAAGCCTCACAGGAGAGCCGACTCTATACCCGTTGTTAGGCGATCTCATAAAGGAGGTTCACAGGAGGGGTATGACCACGTTCCTTGTAACGAGGGGTGTTAGACCTGATATCCTAGCTAATCTAGATGAGGAGCCAAGCCAGCTCTACGTAAGCCTTGAGGCTTGGGATAAGAGGAGTTATAACTACTTTACAAGACCACTAGTCCCCAGAGCTTGGGAGCTAACCCTTGAAACCCTAGAACTACTACCTAGCTTCACGAACCCAACAGTTTTAAGGATAACACTTGTTAAAGGATTCAACGATCACGATGAGGCGTTAAGGGGGTTCGCTAAGCTTGTTGAAATCTCCAAACCAACATATATAGAGATAAAGTCTTACATGTGGCTTGGAGCTAGCAGATACAGGCTATCCAAGGATAACATGGCGGAACACGAGTATGTAAGGAAGGTAGGGTTAGCCTTAGCAGAATACACAGGGTATCCTTTAATAGGAGAGAGTAAAGCCAGCAGAGTAGTCCTGCTAAGCACCATACCCGAACCCATAAGACTTGGAAAAGGATGCCCACTAGGCCTTAAAACACCTGAACCGGACACGGTAGGGGAGTACGACGACTACGACCCGGATACGATGCCTTAAACACTGCTAAACGAAGCCTCTAACACTGAGTCCGCATAATAGCATAGGGCATCAGACTGAAGGTATACTGAAACACGTTAATATCAATAGGCTTTCAGCTATGGAGGTTTGTTTTAACATGGTGGAACCCTTCGATCCCACGTCCTTAGAGGGTCGAGATCCTCTGGAGTGTGGTGGAGTTGGGAGAGAAATCAGTAAGATCGCAGAGTATACTATTGAATGCCCATACTGTGGTAATCCCAGCTTCAGGGTGGAGGAGTATGTCTACGAGATCCCAGTATTTGGAAGGATACTACTGAGTGTTGGATCCTGCTCTCTCTGCGGGTTTAAACGTAGAGATGTTGGTGTCCTAGAAGAGAAAGGTCCTAAGAAGCTGGTTTTACGGGTTAGAGGTGAGAGGGAGCTTAGATACCTTCTTGTTAAATCTGCTAGAGCAGCCGTGTTAGTACCTGAGGTGGCTCTCGAGTATACTCCTACACTGTATAGCTATGGTTACATAACAACGGTGGAAGGCATACTCTACGAGTTCCAACAAGCTGCACTTGTAGCATGTAGTGGCGAGCAATCCCAGCAATGTAAGGATATACTGGCGTGGCTGGAGAAGGCCGTAAATGGTGAGATAGAGTTCACAGTTATCATCTGCGACTACGACGGGTTAAGTAAAATTGTAGGGGAAGGTGTTATAGAGGTGGGGTTGGATGAGGAGTGTAGGGCTCTCACAGGCTACTCTACTTGAACCTTAAATCCTTTCTCCTCGCCACCACTCTTCTTCTTCAGCCTAACCTCTAGGACACCGTTCTTATAGGATGCCTTAGCGGATTCGGGCACCACCTCTGCCGGGAGCTCCACCACCTTATAATATTTCCTCTCATTCTGAGCCTTTATGGTAACAGTTTTCTCTGTAACCTTAACATCTACATTCTCCTTAGGCACTCCAGGCACGTCTGCTACAACCCATATCTCGTCACCCCTCTCTATGACATCAACCAGAGGCTCCATCTCCTCCTTTATAAGAGGCCTCCCTCTCCTCCCACGAGTTACATTACCAAACTCCTCCACCTTCGGAACCCCATCAGGTCCAATAGTGATCCTTATACCGTACACGTAGGGGCCTCTAACCTCCCCCTTACCCTCCTCAATGGCCTTTCTAAAAGCTCTCTCCATCTCCTCCTCCACCTCAGCAAACCTCTCCTCAAACTCTCTAAAGAACTCGTCGAAAATATCGAATATACTCCTTCTCCTCCTAGGCCTCCACATCTGGGACACCTAGATTCTAGGTATTCACACAGGCTTAATACCTTTTACTACAAGGCTAGTTAGGGTATGCGTTCTCCACGTAAGGTGGGATATCAGGCATAGACGCAAGTATAAATACCAGTTCAACGTATTTATGTTTTGTGGTGTTTAAGTTGAAGCGCTATGAGTACGATGTAGTGGTTGTGGGTTTAGGCCCTGCTGGGGCTTCTCTTGTCTACATGCTTAGGAATTCTGGTTTGAAGGTTGCAGGCATAGATTGGGTTGGTGAGGATAAGGTTTGGGGTAAGCCTTGTGGTGATGCTATTAGTGCTGGGCACTTTGATAGAAACGGCCTTCCACATCCTTCTGGTGATGCTTTAATGCAGGTTGTTGACGGTGCTCTAGTTTACAGCCCTTCCGAGGAGGGTGTTATAAGGCTTTCTGGTGAGGGCGCCGGCTACATGATTGATAGGAATAAGTATGGTTTGATGTTGCTTAGAGAAGCTTCTAAGGCTGGAGTTGATATATATCTGAGAACCAGGGCCTCCCACCCAGTGATGGAGGGTGGAAGGCTCGTAGGTGTTAAAGCTACAAGTGAGAAGCTCGGCGAGGTTGAGTTTAGAGCTAAGGTTGTAGTTGATGCTACAGGTAGCGGGGGCGCTATTAGGAGGAAGCTCCCTGAATCCTGGCCTACAACAGAGAATCCGCCTGAGACTGATTTCGTTGTAGCCTATAGGAGGATTGTTGAGTTAGACTATGATATAGAGGAGCCTGACTACATAAGACTCTATTTCAACGTCAACATAGCACCTGGAGGTTACTGGTGGTTTTTCCCGAAGGGTAGGAGGGTTGCAAACATAGGTTTGGGGGTGCAGTTAGGCAGAGGGTTCCCCCACCCTGCTACAATCTATAGGGAAGTTCTAATGAAGAGACCCGATGTTGGTAGGGAGGTTAGGATTATAAATGAGGCTGGAGCTAGGATACCGACTAGGAGGCCTTCGAAGACAATGGTTTGGGATGGTTTCATGTCTATAGGTGATAGCGCTTACACAGTAGACCCCATACACGGAGGCGGCATGGGCTACGCTATGACAGCTGCTAGGTATGCTGCTGAGACACTAGTGGAGGCTTATACTAAGGGTGATTTCACAGCTAGAGGATTGTGGGGTCTCAACCTTAGGTATATGAGGACTACAGGTGCTAAGCAAGCGGCTTTAGACGTGCTTAGAATGTTCCTGCAGACGCTCACAAACGATGAGATTGAATGGGCTATAAGGAAGGGGTTGGCTGGTGTAGATGAGATAGCATCGGTGTTCGGTGAAGGGGAGCTTAGAACCACCCCAGGTTTCCTAGAGAAGGTTAGCTTTATAGTTAGACTCCTAGGTAAACCACTCCTCCTAACAAAACTCGTATTAGTCAGCGAGTACATGAGGAAGGCTAAGAACCTCTATCTAGAGTATCCTGAAGATATAAGAGGGTTAGAAGGGTGGGTTGAGAGGGTTGAAAACCTCTATAGCGAGTATAGAAAGGCTGTGGGAATTCCGTTCTAACCTGTTAACAGCTCAATGTAGCCTGGGAGCTCCCTAGTAGCAATATATATTGTATTTAAGCTTTCACTAGCCAAACCTCTAACCCTAAAAGTGCCACCCCTGTATAGGAGGGCTCCAACATTATACTCGAATGATACTATGTAGATACCATCACTACTTACAACACAGGGTGGATATGCTAGGGCTGAGGGCTGCCCTCTCTCAACATACATAGTGACCTCAACAGGTTTTACAGGGCTATCTATGTTAAAATAGCTCTTTAGAGGCTTGCAGAGCTCCCCCACCCCAGGCACTCCAGCCCAACCAACTATAAACCTTCTGAACTGAGCCCTCCTCCAACCTATGCTGACAGCTGGTTCGACTACTAAGCCTCCAAACTCCTTTACCGGGGTAAAGCTAGGTTTAGCCATACTCGTGAATAACCTATACGTTATCTCCGCGTTTTCCAAGCCGTAGACCACTAAGTCTAGATCTGATACCTCCACGTTCTCTATCCCCACTGCTAGAGAGCCTATTAAACCAACATTATCCATGTCAACTCCGTTCTTCGATAAAAAGGCTAGTAGATCTAGGAGCTCGTAGTGTAGATCGTTAACAGGCTTAGCGAGAACCCTGGATAGAGCCTCTCTCGGTTTAACAATCTCAATCACATCGGATAACCTTACGTAAGGCATGGGGGAGTTATAGATCCCATCGAGGATCTCGTTAAACCCTATCCTAGCTAGAGTACCGCTAACCCCCAGGGGGCCGTATCTCTCAAGTATTCTACAAAACGCAGATGCCCCCCTAGACCAGAGGCTTTCACTACACAGGACATATTTAGGTATTACAGGTAGGAGCTCGGGAGGCCTAGGGATCCCTATGATAACGCCTAGAACTCCGTATTTTGTTATAACAGAGGATCCATGCTCGGGGTCTAAGGCGGGGGTTACCTTCATAGAGGCCCCTCCAAGCTACCCACTAAGTCTGGGCTGCATATCGTGGCCCCCCTCTCATCGAATAACTCTAGGTGCCCTATGTAGAGCCCCTCTGGTAACTCCATATACCTCATATGCCACGTCTCCATTAAAGCCTCTATCCCGCCAATGTCAACTATGTATCTTGCGGGTGTTAGATGTGACTCTAGGGTTTTAACTATCCTGAGAGCCCCTCTGTAAGCTCCCATATCCACTATGAAGTCTTCGCAGGGCTCCCTGTCAAGCCTTCTTAGGATTTTTATAGTATATGGTACGCCTTTATAGCAGGAGTCCAGCACTTTTAATGTAGCTAGCTTACTATAGGATGTCCACGACAGCCTATCTTTAACTTTAAGATATCTCTCTTCCACCATACAAGATTCTATAACCCCGTCAACCTTAAGGTCTAGGAGAACCCTATAGATTGCTTTATGGTTACCGTAGACTATTATGTCTACATCGCTTGAAGGTTTCTCCTCGAACACAGCCCAGGATCCCGTAATTCCAGCCCACTCAGGGGCTATTATGTCTAGGAGCTCTACAATAGCTTGGGGTATATCGTTCCTCCTAGCCTTCAAAACTCCTGCTGGGTCTATAATCCTAGTTATACTCCTCCTAGGTAGTAGTGGTGCCCTCCTACCTATACATGGAACATACTTTATAATCCACTCGGGCACTCCACTCCAATCGTACTGTTTAACTTTAGAGCTTCCTATAATGTAAGGTGATACCACCACGTAGTCCTCGGGATGCCTATACCCTCTCACCATCCAAAGCTCTCTCGACCCTAATACACTTGACTCCACAATCCAGCTTTCAATCGGGGATTCCATGGTCGCACTATTACAACTCTATGTTCGCATGTCTAGCGGCCATCTCCTCCTCATTAACCCCGAGTTCTTTCATTAAAGCGTATATGACTCCATCGAGGAATACAGCAGCTGTATCCTCGAATAATGTTCCAAGAGGTGCTAGGGGCTCGTGGATCCCTAGTATCTGTCTTGCAAAGAAATCTACAACACGGCTAGTCTTAGCCCTACCCGGTACCCAGACTACTAGGTCTGCTAGCATCCCGAGAGGGCTATCAGGGTAACTTGTTACTGCAACCACAGTAGCACCAACCTTTTTAGCGGCCTCCGCAGCAGTTAGAATGAGCTGGGTTCTCCCAGAGCCTGATATAGCTATAGCTACGTCCCCCTTTGATATGCTAGGTACAATTGTATCACCTAAGACGTAAGAGTGGAACCCTAGGTGTAGGAGTCTCATAGCGAAAGCTCTCCCAACCAAACCACTCCTCCCAGCCCCCATGACTAGGATTTTCCGCTTATCATTATAGGCTTTAAGTAGGATGTTGATTAAACTATCAACCTGCTCTAAGTCCATGGACTCAGAGGCTTTCAGGATATACAGGGAGATCTCCCTCATGGCTTTAACTACCGGGTGATCCTCCCGGGAGCCCCTGTACCCCATTCATATCCCTGTATGCTGTGGGGGGTCCAGACCTTTTAAAGGATTATAGTAGGTTAAACTAACCCGGACACCTAGCTTTATAAGGTTCAAGCCCCTATTATAAGGAGGGTGTTTGAGGCATTGTGTTCATTAGAGTTCGCAACACTCTCGGCAGAAGGCTTGAGCTATTCGAGCCTGTAAAACCTCCATTTGTATCTATGTACGTGTGCGGGCCCACTCCATACGATTACACTCACATAGGCCACGCTAGGACCTTTGCTGTATTCGATGCTATTAAAAGGTATCTAGGTCTAAGAGGGTTTAGCGTCTATCATGTTCAGAACATAACCGACATAGATGATAAGATCATTAACAGGGCTAGGGAGGAGGGGAGGGGTTGGGAGGAGGTTGTAGAGGAGTATACAAGGGACTACATGCAAATGCTGGAGGCTTTAAAGGTGAGGATCGACTTACACCCTAGGGTTACAGCGCATATAAGGGATATAATTGAATTTATACAAGGTCTCATTGATAAGGGTTACGCTTATGTAGCTGAGAGTGGTAGTGTTTACTTCGACGTGGATAAGTTCCCAGACTATGGTAGGCTTAGCGGGAACCTGTCACGTGAAGCCTGGAGGCAGGAGGAGGAGTTCTTGAGGGAGAAGAGGAGCCCTTATGATTTCGCTCTTTGGAAGGCGGCTAAACCTGGGGAGCCTAGCTGGGATAGCCCTTGGGGTAGGGGGAGGCCTGGATGGCATATAGAGTGTAGTGTTATGAGTAGCAGGTATCTCGGCTCCAGCATAGATATTCATGGTGGTGGCGTCGACCTAGTCTTCCCCCACCATGAGAACGAGAGGGCTCAGAGCGAGTCGTACTTCAACACAAGGCCTTGGGTTAAGTATTGGTTGCATACATCGTATTTAACGATAGGTGGGGAGAAGATGAGTAAGAGTTTAGGCAACATAATACCCTTCAAGGACGCTCAATCAAGGTGGGGCTCGGGCCCCCTAAGGTTATGGCTTTTAAGTGCACATTATAGGAGTAACCTTGACTATAACGAGCAGGGTTTAGAGCAATCTCTTAGACTCTACGAGAGGCTTAGGGATATAGCCTCAAGGGTTACTAGGAGGCTTGAGAGGGGCGAGCCTACGCACTACCTGGATTCCCGAGGCTTAGAGGTGTTAAGATCTCTTAAAGCCATACACAGCTCATGGCATGAAGCTTTAAGCGATGACTTCAACTTAGGCCTAGCGATGAGGTGGGTTTGGGAGTTTACAAACACATATTATAGGGATGTGGAGGCTAGTGAAAGCCATTCAGTTCTACTCTACACCTACAGGGTTCTATACGAGCTTAACAGGGTGTATGCTGTCCTAGATGATATAATAGAAGCCCCTAAGGCCTTGGGCATTGAGGGCGATCTTCTAGAGCTCATAGTTCAGGTTAGGAGCGAGCTTAGAGCTAGGAGGATGTACGATCTATCAGATGCTATAAGGGATAGGCTTTCAAAGCTAGGTATTAAGCTAGTAGACTATAAGGATAGGACGGAGTGGGTTAGGGAGGGGAGGTAGGTGTTACAAGAGCTGGATAGAATTGATATAGTGAGGTATTCGAGGCAACTACCCCTGCTAGGAGCAGCAGGCCAAGTTAAGCTACTTGAGTCGAAAGTAGCGGTGGTAGGTTTAGGAGGTCTCGGAAGCCTTGTTAGCATGTACCTGGCAGCACTTGGTGTAGGTAAGCTCATAGTAGTTGACTACGACGAGGTTGGAGTTGAGAACCTTAACAGACAAATACTATACACAACAGATGATATAGGGAAATCTAAGGCAACTGTAGCAGGTGAGAGGCTTAAAGCGTTAAATCCACTAGTCGAGGTGGAAGCTAGAAATGCTAGGATAACCAGAGATAATGTTGCAGAGGTGTTAGAGGAAGCAGACATAATAGTTGATGGTCTCGACGACTGGAGGACCAGGCTTGTGCTAGATGAGTACGCGTGGGAAACAGGGAAGCCCTACGTGCACGCAGCAGTAGACAGCTACTACGGCCAGGTAACGGTGATACAAAGAGGGGTTACAACATGCCTAGCATGCATAACACCAAAACCAATACCAGAACCAGGATGCAGAGCCATAGTAGCACCAACAGTAGGAATAACAGCATCAATAGAGGTAATGGAGGTATTAAAACTAGCAACAAAAATAGGACAACCATCGTACAACAAGCTAATAGTCATAGACTCGTTAAAACCATCAATAGACGAAGTACCACTAAAACCAACAACAGAATGCGCTAAGTGCAGAGAAAAACTCCTAGAGTAACCCACAATAGGTCATGGAAGCCCTGAAATCCCAGAGACCCCCCGATGCCAACACCTCCAGTATAAAAGGTAACCCCCCAATGACAACTGAGTTTCTAGCACCAACCTTAGGATCCAGGCTTGAGGATCCCGTAGAACTTTAATGACGTGGAATCTAGGGTCAACCCCCTCCTCTTGAGCTCCTAAGTGAGCCCCCCGGGGGGCAAAGGCTGTTACGGAGCTGACGGTAGATTTAAATAGCTGTAGATACATGGTATAACGTGTTGGGTGAGCTGTCAAAGACCTAGGCTAGAACAGTGTGGGAGGTTGCCACAGTTCTATAGCTGAACAGCAGGTATTCAAGCTTCGGGGGAGGGAAGGGGTTAACGGGTACAGCCCCCTGGTGATCCGCACTGCGGTGAGGGGGGCTGTGGTTGCTGGGCGTAGATGGGAGCCCAGTGGCGTTAGGGCTCGACCGGGGCCCATGAGGTGTGGGTGAAGCAAGTGAACCCACACCAAGGCCCAACCCCGCTAACGGAAATACCGTTAGCGGGGAAACGCTCCAGTCCAAGCTAGCTGAGAGCCCAACAAGGTTTCCCCTGTAGAGCTCTGAAGCCCCGTAGGAGAAGGCCTGCAGGTGGGAGTTGAGAATCTCTGCTGTACGTTTAGTAGGGTGGAGGGTGTTAGAGGCTACACTTGTCTCGCTCTCCATATGGTGGCCCGTAAACCCCGTATATACTCCTGTTTTTAAACCCTTGTCTTCTCTCTCTAGGTGAAGCGTGGTGTTATTGGGGGCTCTCAGGCTGTTCTCCGGCCTCGCCTTAGCTGTTATCATTGTGTTTGCTATTGTGGCTCCTCTAGCCTCTGTTCTTCAGGCTAGTGGTGTTGATGGTAGGGTTTACGTTGTGGTCCCCAGGTCTTTTGTTGGGTGGCTTGAGGGGCAGGGTTATGTTTTGGATTCGCTCTTCATAGCCATGATGTCTCCTCTGGATTACAAGGGTTACTCTTACTGGCTTAGAGATGTTGTTGGGGATAGGCTTCCACTAGACTTCAGGAGAATCGCTAAATCCTGGGAGGAATTCTACAAGAATAACCCCGAGGTTTTAGAGGCACCACCTCTACCAGCGGTGAGCATAACCATAACCCTTTATAAGGATGAGGGTGATAGGGTTTTGGAGTGTACTGCTCATTACACTTACAGCACTATAGACTACTTCATTGAGGAGGGTTTGAAGTTAGATCAGGCTGTTGAGAGGGCTAGAGCTGACCCCCTAGCCCACCTTAGGAAACCCCTTGTTATAACATTGAATCCTAGGATGCCTAAGAGTGAGATTAAGGTTTCATGTGCTGATCTAAGCCCTATAGTGGAGGATCTCAGGAGGGCAATGGGTGGAGATGTGAGAATAAGCGGAGAGAGCTCCCTGGATACTATGGTAGCCCAAGACGGTCTAACACAGCAGTCCACGTGTCCAGCGAACTTCACGGAGGTCTGGTGGTACGATCTATACGATAGTAGGAACAGCCCTCCTAGCGGGTGGATGAGCAACGTTATCTACTATGACGGTAGCCCGGTACCGGATAGCGATAAGCTGAGGGTTTGGAGTGCATACGCTAGGAACTGGAGCCTAGCATACTACTTTAGGGAGAGCCAGTACACTTTAGGGGAAGCTATGCTACGCACTCTCCGCGAGCTATCCTTCCGTCCTCCCTTCAGCATATATGGTGGTAATGTTTACCAACAAAGGCTGTACACAATGGATGAATGGGTCGACATAGCTTTCAGGAACGTGCTAAGAGAGGGCCACACCCCTCCGTCATTCTACTCTTGGAGAGATTACCATGAGAGGAACCCTAGTGCCCCGAGAGAGTGGAGTGGTTTGCACCCATTCCTCGGAGTCTACCTACACAACCCAAATAATAAGCCTATTTATGTAAACGGAGCATTTAACATAGACAAGGATAGGTATTATAAGCATGGGATTGGAATAGCTGGCTTCATATTCGTTGGCAGCGAAAGCGCAACTTCTACTTCAGCACTCATGCCTTTGACGGTTCTCCAGCATCGTGGTAAAATGTATGCAGCTGTCCACGCCACCTATAGATATAATGGAGATGGCATGCTCGTGCGCCTAGATGCTACGAGAACTTGGCCGATCTCAGGTTGCGGTTCATACTGGAGGATTACTGTGGTAACTCCTACTATTGTGCCGATTAAGAGTTCCACATTATACCCCAACATCTGGACGAGACTATTTGAGGATCCTCGACTCCTGCCCAATCTCACTTATGGGAAGTATGAGGAGATAGTGTTCTTTGCGCGCCTCATCAACACCCCATCAAACAGTATAGTGTACAGGAATTCTAGCTCCGATGTAGCTAATCTAGTCTCCAACCCGAATCTAGCATCTCTTGCCACCAACATACTCCTCAATGCGCTTTTCTATGCTGCAGAGGATATAGGGTGTCCGCTTATCACACAAAACCCTAACCCCCGTTTCTGTAGGTTGTTTGTTAAAATTGCAAGCGAGCTCGTCGACCACGTCTACGAAGATCTCCAGGCCATCGGGCTATCGTATACCGTTGAAGTTTGGACATCGGGTTACGTGAGCGATGCTAGTGTTTGGGTGCGTAAGACCACCTTGGTATACATTGACAGAGCGTATTTAAACATAAGGTATAGGCCTCTAATGGTTCTATTCAACGTAACCGTTTCGTGAGAGCTCAAGGCTATAGCATTTTTATTTTTGGTAATGCTTTCACTCAACTTGTTGAAGGGGATTAGCTGTTTTCCCCACGCTTACCCAGCTACTACTCTATGGGCATGTACTCCCCTTAAACCCTAGGACCATGGCTTGATGCCCGCTACTAGTCTAGCTGTTTCGAAGACCTCTTGTTTTTAGCATGGGGTGTCCGATGGCCATTGGTTCGAGCATGGTGGGAGTTACTAGGGTCCACGAGTAAAGTTTATGTGTTAGGTGCAGCCAGACATTGCTTGGAGCTCTAAAGCAACGCTCGCAACTCCCCCTCTCCACGCTCTAGCCCCGCTAGCTGTGTTGGAGCTCTATTCCCTCCAAGCCCTACTTAGCCCACGGGGTCGTCGACCTTATGAGAGGTTACCTTAGACGATGAGGGAAGCCAGGGTTTACTCAGGCGTTGATATGGGTTTAACGGTTGAAAGTATACATATAAATGTTCTCCAGAATAAACTACTACTTGGGGGTTGGTGTGGCTAGCGTAGTTGAGATAGTTACCTCAATAGGCGTTCTAGCGTCACTTGTAGCTATAGCTACGGGGTTCCTATGGCTTGGTAGGAGGCTAGGCTTGCTAGAGGGGAGGTTGAGCCTTGTAGAGGCTAGGCTTGGGGCAAGGCTTGATTCTCTAGAGGTGAGATTTGACACAGCCCTTAGGATTTTCAGGAGCTCTCAGGAGTTCCTCGTAGACCTCCTAGCCTACGAAGGTTTGATGAGGAGGGAGGCCTATATACTGGCTAGGAGTGAGATTCAGAGGCTCTTCACGATAACAACGGTAAACCCGCTAACGGAGGAGGAGAAGCGTAGAGCCCTGGAGCTCCTGAACAAGGATGAGCTAACACTTGAGGAGGCCCAGGAGCTGTACAGGATAGCTGATAAAGTCGTAGAAGAGTACCCTGATAGGGTTGAGGCATGGAAACTACTATGGTACTCCAGGTTCTGGATAGGATACAACCTAAGGAAGATGAAGGAGGCGGAGGAGGAGAAGAAGAAGGCATGCTAACCCTCTAACACAGTGATCCTAGGAGCTCCCAGCCTACCCTAGGGTAACCCCTATATCCTGAAATCCCATCTCAATCTCCATACAAACCCATACACCCTTAACCTCATGGGCTACGCTAAGGTTCGACAACCAGCTCCGTGAGCTCGAACTCCTCTCACGAGAGGTTACCTAGTGTGACGGTGGGGAGAGCTCCTAGGGAAATAGGGTGGGCGGAGGGAGCTCCACCAGAAGCCTAGAGGGTATAGGAACCCATTAAACCCTAACCTCAGCTCATAGCCAGCTACTACCCGGAGCTCCACGCCTAGAGCGGGGGTGGCAGGGGGAGCTGGAGGTTTCCAATTATAGACTCTGGGGTGAGAAGCTCTAAACAATTACCAGAGCCCCCCGGTAAACCATGTAGTAGCTAACGGCATGAGGTGGAAGTTAAGGAGGGGTAGACCGTCAAGAGGGTTAGCTTCTGAAAGTAGAGCTCCTCACCCGTTTTAACGCTAATACCGTAAAGCCTGCTATGAAGAAAAGAGAGAGTATAGCCCCAAATAAAGCCATCAATAACAGCAAAAGGTCTCCACCAAACCTGTAGATTTCATACCCGAAGGAGCCCGTTAAACCCTTATACGCAATCCGGGCAGAGAAGACTACAAAATCAATCAGTAGGAGGGAGGCTAGGATTCGAGGGGTTAGAGAGAGACCCCTAGGCAGCCTAGCCTCCAGGGATCTAAGAATAATATTCCAACCTATGATAATATTCCTTAGTGTAACTAATGCCATTATAGTTAACACGGAGAAAACTACGAATGCAGAGAGGTTAGCAGCGTGGATTAGAGCTTCCACGAGCTCCATGCCACTAACACCTCACACCACCACTTAGCAATATCCAGCAAGCATGTATACTTACATCCTACGTGAGGTCCTAGCAAGCTCTAGTATCAAGCCTACAAACATCGCGGGCACAAGTAGTAAGCCTAGAACAACTAGAGCTAGGAAGAGCTGTGGATCCCTCTCGTACATCTCATACCCAGACCTCTTAAACTCCAAGGGCGATGTTAGAGCATGGTATACCAGGTATGAGAAGAGGAGTGCACCTAAAACAAGGAAGGCTGAAACTGCAATCCTAAGGGAGAAGATTACACGCTTAGGCAGCCTAGCCTCCAACGTTTTAAAGAAACGGCTTCTATCCAAGAAAACCTCAAAATAGAATATTTTCAACGAAATTAGAACCATTAGGATCCAAAATACCACCCTGATGGCATTGTAGATAGAGACAAGCGTATCAACAGACTCCATATCCCTCCACCCCGGCTCCCGTAGACCTTCCAGCTCGGGAGCTAGAGGGGATCTCACGCTCTATCATTCAGCTTGCACACCCCCCTGGCTAGGAACTCCTCACGCTTCCTAAGATACCATTGGAATAGATTGGTAACACCTGTCCTAAAATAGACGATTGCAAATAGAGGTAGTAGGAGTGGCATCATGTACCATGGTTTCCTAAAGTAGACTATTGCGACCAGAGCAAAAGTGGGGATAGCGAGCATCAACGATAATAGTAGTAAGGCGTAGACCTCAAATCCAAACACGAATGATAGGATTAGGTAGGAAGCAATAGCTACTATGAGAGCATCAACTAAACCCAACATCACACCATTTAGAATCATCATGTAATAGAGGAGTTTCCCAACTAGAAAGCAATCAAGCCTATCACATTGGAGGAGAGCTCTTCTAAAGAGTTCCATGGAAACTATGAGTACGAGAAGTACGGCAATGGGAGACCAGCTTAGACCATAGAAATTAAACACGAGAATGAGGATGATAATTGGAATGCCTATGAAGAGCACAGGTAAACCAAGCAAAGAATCAATATAGAAGAGAAGAAGCATGTAGAGCAAAGAACGCTCCCTAGGATCTATGGAATCCCACCAAGCCATACAGTATCTAATCCTACTCAACAACTACCACCCCCAGGGGTAGAACGAGGGTGATCATGGGATGTCACTACGCCTACCTTGAAGCTTTGAAGGATATCTCTTTAACCAGGCTCCTTATGGTTATGAGTAAGATCGCTGAGTTAATAGGTAATGCTAGGATTGAAACTGTAGCATACAGGATCAAATTAGATCGTGCGTAGGCCTGGTAGCCATAGTAACCCGTTAAACCAAGATAAGCTATACCGGTGTTAATGAGTAACGCTATGAGGAGGCAGAGCAGGATCAAAATCTTGAAGATAAGGTATATGCTCCTAGGCAATCTAACCTCTAAGGTTTTAAGGACAACACTCCTCCCAGAAACAATGTTTATCAGAAGCCTTAAACTTAGAAGACCCATAGCAACTCCAGTCACCAAGAAGGCAATATTAACAATGAGGATCAGGTAACCCGTAAACTCCATATAGCACTCACCTCTTTGCAACTACGAACAGGAAGGAGAATATAAACGCTAAGAATGCAAAGGACACGCTATTAGCCTGGCAACCCCTAGCACCAACTCTAAGCTCAAGATCCCAAACGATGTAGTATAAATTTTCAGGAATATGTGACTGAAGAAAATCGCTTAAAAGGGAAGCAATCAGCTCTGCAAGCCACCTTAGAAGACTTGTGTAAAACTCAAACAACGAAGACTTCACCACACATCGGTTGATCTCCATTCAAGCCTATTAAATCAACATTCTTCTTTACATAGCATAGACGACAGGATATTGCAAGCTCTCTAGAGGGACCTGCTAGGAGTCATTTAAACACCTTCAACACCTTCCTGTTGGAGCTTCGCTAAGCATATCCTCTTAGCTAGTATTTCCCTACGCTTCCTAAAATACCACTGGATCGGATTACCAACACCTGTTCTCCTATCCAGTATGTAGAAGAGCGATGTTAGGATGAATACTAAAGCGAGGGTAAGCATTAGAACAACAGGTTCCTCAATGAGTATTAGAAGTACTATGATTGGTACCGACATAATGAGCACTAAGGAAGACCAGGGTCCTCGAAAGTAAACCGCTACCGTTAAACTAGATGAGGTGATGGCTAGAATCGCCGTTATCAGTAATGTTGTATAGGGGTTAAACCCTAACTTTGATGTAAAAACTTGGTAGGTGATAAGGGAGATGAAGGAAGCGTAGAGGATGCCTAACAGGATACCCGATAGTATTGAGAAATAGTAGAGAGGTTTCCCAATTATGAAACCCTCTAGCTTGTCACACCGCAGAAGAGCCCTCCTAAACCAAAATACAGCGAATACAAAGCCTACAGCTAGACCTTCAACTAGACCCTCTAGCACCCCTCCAGGTGAGATCAAAAACGGTAATACTAAATGGAGGGTGAAAATTACAATGATAACACTGATACTACCATAGTAGAATAGTAGAAGAAAGGTTAGTAATTCCCTCTCCAGAGGGTTAAGCGAATTCCACCAAGCCACACAGCTCCTAACCCTACTTAGCAACAAGTACATCACCACTTAACAAAATCCAGCAAGCCGGCATATATACACTCACATCCTACATGGCGTTCTGTGAAGAATGTTATTGGACAAACCATCTTACATATAAGGGTGAATCAGGGTCTCGCTAACCTTAATTCATATAGTTACTCACTCACCATAGGCTTTAATGGGCTTTCGTAGACATTAACTCAAATATTAACTTTATTAACCTTTGTATAAAATAAGCATACATTATAGGTATTACCAATAGGCCTAAAATGGTTAGGGTTAGGAATAATTGTGGATCTCTATCGTACATTTCATAACCTGACCTTATAAACAACTCTAAAGGTGGTGTTAGAGCACGGTATACCAGGTATGAGAAGAGGAGTGCACCTACAAGTATGTATGTTGAAATTGCAATCCTAAGGAGGGTGATTACACGCTTAGGTAGCCTAGCCTCCAACGTTTTAAAGAAACGGCTTCTATCCAAGAAAACCTCAAAATAGAATATTTTCAACGGAATTAGAACCATTAAGATCGAAAATAGCGTCATAATAACACTGTAGATAAAGACAAGCGTATCAACAGACCCCATACCTTCTCACTTCCAGCTCTTACAAACGTCCTAGCTAGCTTCCTAACATTCTCCTGCAGAACAAAGCAATAAAAACTGGCATATAGCACAAGCGCCTCTATTGCATCCCAGCGCCATTATAAGCCAGAGAACGGAGGCACAGATAGTGAAACAAGCTGGAGCATAAATACCGCATTTTAATGAAACCATCGCACATATCTTACCAGTTTCGTAAAATGAATACGCGGTACATACTAAACCTACTACGAGGAGACATAAATCACACCATGGTATGGACCACCATAGTTCCTCTTCCTGGTCTGTTATTAGTGTTGTTATTGTTTTCACGTTCTTGTTGTACTCTTTTAGTTTGCTTTCGAAGTATGATGTTATTGTTCTTAGTTGTGCTGCTATCGTCTTGTATGCTTTTGCTTGTAGTTTTAATGTCTCGTTGTTGCTTTTCTCGTAGTTGTTTGATATCCTGTCTACTATTGTTGCTATTGTTCTTATTGCTTGTGATAGCTTCATTTCTGTGTTTAGCGTTGTTGTGTTTAGGTACATTATGTCTGCTAGTTTTGTTGGCTTATCCTCTAGTGGTTTGTAGTCCGCTATTATGCTTACCGTTTCATAGGCTTCTCCCGTGTTTGTTGGTTTTAGTACTGCTGCTATCCCCACTATTCCGTGTGTTACGTTAGCCTTATGCATTAGCATGTATGCTCTGGCCTCGATACTGTATGTTTCGTTGTACGCTCTAGCTTTAGCCTCTAGGAATACTGTTCCAAACCTGCCCCTAGTCTCGTTCAGTATAACGTTTAGTTGTACCTCATACTGTAGGTTTGAGGGTGGCTGTGAGCACGATGTGCATGTTATGTTTGATAGTAGCTTTGATAGGTTTAGGTTTAAAGCTGTGACATCGAACCTCAGGGGTCTAGTTGAGGTTACATTAACAAAGTTTAGTATAGTTGTATCCCACAGGCCCTTGAGGAGTTGGGTGGGGTAGTAACAACTATCATCCGAGCCCGAGCTAGAGTACACGGAGTAGGGGGGTTGGATTTGGGATTGTAGTATTGGTAGGGATAGTACTATCGAGATTACCGTGAGGGAGGCTAGAACCTTAAACCAGCCAAGCCCCCTCACAGCCTACACCAATGTAGAGAGAGAGCTAAGCCTAATAAATCTAAGCCTGAGACAACAGTTGGTTGGATTCGACAACTGCTTTAGGCTTGAGGCTTCTAGCACACCTCTTGGTTTGTGGTGATAGGGTATCGGCTCCTTTACCCTTCCCCTAGGCTATCGGGTTCGGGTCTAGCCCGGGGGGTTCCCCTCTTTCCTGGTGTTGGAGCTCTTGTGTTGTTTTCCACGCTGTCCTCATGGTATCCTTAGTTTCTTTTTTAGCCTTTCTACTAGGATGCTTATGGGGTCTAGTCTTCTTCTCTTCACTAGGCCTATGTCTTCTAGGAGTGTTCTTGCTGCTAGGTATCCTGGGAGTCCTGTTACTCCTCCTCCTGGGTGTGTGCTTGATCCGCATAGGTATAGGTTTTTGACTGGTGTTCTGTATTTTGAGAGTTCTGGTAGTGGTCTGTTGATCCAGAGTCTGTCTGGTGTCATGTTTAGGTGGAATATGTGTCCTCCCGGTGCTCTGAACATTTCTTCGTAGTCCTTCGGTGTTAGTAGTAGGATCTTCTCCACCCTACCCCTAATGTCTTCGAAGTACATGTCTAGGACGTTGTATATGTTCTCTAGGAGCTCCCCTCTAGGCTCCTCACCCCACCCTCTCGGGCTGTCGTAGCTGGTGTACTGTACGAATAGTGATATTAGGTGCCAGCCCTCGGGGGCCACGCTTGGGTCTAGGTAGCTCTGTGTGTTGATCGAGATCCACGGCTCCACACTATAACCCCTTGTTATGGCGTCCCTGTAAGCTCTCTCAACGTACTCAACGTCTGGTATCGTTAGCGTCGAGGACCTGTATATCCTGTCAGCGTACCCAGCGTAGCCACCCCTCGGTCTTGGGAGCTCTCTAACAGCTAGGATGGCCTTCGATGAGGCTCCAGGTGATTTAAGGCTTTTGAGGCGTCTCCTAAGCCTCTTATCCACAGCATCCTCTGGTAGGAGCTCTAACAGTGTAACCCTAGCGTCGAGACTACTGAGTATGAAGCGGGCCTCGTAGACCCTACCGTTAACCCTAACACCTCTGGCAACACCATCCCTCACTACTATCTCCTCAACCCTACTACCGAGGTGTACCTCTACACCGAGCTCCCTGCACCTCTCCGCTAGAACCTCTGAGAGCCTACCAATACCCCCAGCTACGTAAGCCCACTGCCCCCTAACACCAGTAATATCGCCCATGTAGTGGTGTGCTAGGGTCAAAGCACTCCCAGGAGAGCTTGGGGCTAGGAGCTCCCCGACAACAGCATCCTCTACGAGCAAAGCTTTAACCTCATCGCTCTCAAAAAACTCGTCTAGGAGCCTTGAGGCTGGAGCTAGGGGTATCCAGGTTAGATCCTCTAGGAACGCTCCATACCTGAGCCTAGCAAGCTTCAAAAGCCTACCAGCGGTATCCAGGAGCTCCCACATGTCAACAGGGGGGCTGGTATAGGCTACGTCTAAGACCTCTGTTACTGCGCTCCACATCCTACTCCACTCAATGTAAGCCCTCGCATCTAGCTCTGAGAACCTCCTGATCTCCCCAACAGTCTTATCAACATTAGACCAGGTTGATAAAACTCTACCTCCACCTAGGAGCACCGTCATACCTGGATCCTTGGGTATAAGCTTAAGCCTACCTAGTACTCCTAGCTCCTCCCCAACACTCTTCTTGAAAAGGCTTAGAACATAAGCGCCAACGGGAACCCTGAAACCAGGCCATAGCTCGGGGCTCGAAGCCATCCCACCTATATACCTTCCCTGTTCGAAAACAGCTACCCTTAAACCTCTTAGTGCAAGACTGCATGCGGCCACAAGACCGTTATGACCTCCGCCTATGACTACGGCATCGTACCCCATAGGATCTCACCAGGTTTAGTTGAATGCTCTAGACAGGTTATCCCATGGTAGCACTAGCTAGGTTCCTTGGGTATACCGTACTTCCTCAACACCTCATAGAGCCTTCTCGGGTCTCTAGAGTAGAGTCTTAGTATTGTTAAGCTCACCTTACCCTCATTAACTATGTCAACGAACCCCCTCTTCTCCTCCACTCTAATAGCCACATGGGGGTTTAATGGAAACGCTAGTGCTGTGTTTGAGAGGAGCCCTCTGTAAACTATGCCTTTAGTTGTTACTATGTACTCGTTAGGCATAGAAATCGCTACTATCTTCCCAGCCCTCCTCAAGGCTATCTCTATGGAGGCCTGTGATATGATGAAAAAACCCTCTAGGT
>Ga0079998_125860_pt1 | contig 40944 bp, 39 predicted proteins | sample PerSpoBPS_BMetaG_FD_69201 | JGI IMG/M metagenome (GOLD analysis project Ga0079998, IMG submission 69201) | Thermal spring microbial communities from Yellowstone National Park, Wyoming, USA - Perpetual Spouter B (PS_B) MetaG (SPADES assembly)... | ecosystem: Environmental > Aquatic > Thermal...
CCATCATCTTCCGCGTCAAGCCCCTTCGGGGCATCAACACGGCAGGCGAGACGAAGTTTTTCTTCCAGCCCGCAGCGACGCTGCCCACTGCCCCCGCTCGCCCCGCTGAAACCCGCTCACCGTCGGAGGGCAGTGAGCCCAAGCCCCATAGTTTGTTCGGTGAGTTTTTCAACGGCAGTGAGGGCTGATGGGCAAATGACCAATGGCGCAATGACCAATGGCCAATGACCAATGGCGCAATGACCAATGAGGCAATGACCAATGGGCGAATGACTGATGAGGCGGTGAGGGATAAGCCATCGGCAACTGACTCATCGGACATTGGCGCATCGGACATTGACACATCGGACATTGGCGCATCGGACATTGACACATCGGACATTAGCGCATCGGACACTGGCGCATTGGCCATTGGTTCATTGGGCATTGACACATTGGACCTTGACACATTGGTCATTGGTTCATTGGACATTCTTGCGGACGGCGTTGTGAGGTGACGGGAATGCGATGGCGCTTCATCTTGCCCTTGCCACCCAGCATCAACCACCAATACACGGAGCGGGACGGGCGCTGGGTGCTCAGCCGCGAGGCGCGCCACTACAAAGAGCACCTCGCCAAAGCCTTCCGCCGACTGAAAGCCGCTGGCAAGTTGCGCCCGCAGGAAACCAATGAGCCAGCGGCGAATTTGCCCCTGCGCCTTTTTGACGAACCTGAACCGTCAGACCCGTTGCGCCCTTCACCGCCTCTCTTCCTTCGGTTGCGGTTGGAGTTTTTCTTCAAGACAGCACAGCGGCGTGACTTGGACAACGGGCTGAAAATCGTGCAGGACGCCATCTGTCAAGCGCTGGGCGTGGATGACCGACAAGTTGTCGCAGTGGAGTTGGTCAAGCGGGTAGACGCTCAAAACCCCCGCCTTGAAGTGACCGTCACGGCGCTTCCCGATTGGGATTTTTCTCCGAGTGAGCCGATAGCGATGGCTTTGGACTTGCGCCCCTTCGTCCCGCCCATAAAGTCCCTTCACCGTTCCGCCCGCCGTCGCCCCTTCAACCTTGCCGATTGGCTGGCACAACGGGAGGAAGCGAGCGAGGGCGATTGACAAGGTTATCGTGACCCCCGCATAATTGCCGTCGGCAGCCTGAAGGCTGCCGTGATGAAAAATGGAGTGGCTGACCTTGCCGAACCTTTACCTTTTGCTGTTCTTTGTCGGGCTGGGGATGACGCTGACGATGTTCCTTCTGGGCTTGGGGCACGGCATCGCTCATTTGGGACACCACGAATTCGGTCATCACGACTTCGGACATCATGATGTCGGGCATCATGACTTTGGGCATCACGGCATCGGGCATCATGCAGGCGGACACCACGAACTCGCCCCCACCCACCATCACGGCGCTACTTCGCATGGGGCGCACCATCACCACGAAGTTGCGACAGGGCACGGTCACCTCGCTCAAGACTTGCTTTACTGGCTCAGCGTTCTGTTCAGCCCAACGATGCTTTCCATTTTCCTGACGATGTTCGGCGGCATCGGTTACTTGTGCAGCCAAACGCTCTTTTTGCGGGCGCCCGCGTTGAACATCCCGCTTTCGCTGTTTGCGGCGTTGTTCGCCGTCTTCGGCGTTTTCGTCCCGCTGAGGCGATGGATGGCGCGATGGGAAGCGACGAGCCACCCGACGATGCACGATTTGATCGGGCTGATTGGTGAGAGCCTTTCGCCCATCCCGCCCAACGGCGTCGGGACGATCGCTTACGAGTTCAAAGGCATCCGTCGGACAGCGCCCGCCCGCAACCGCACCGACAAAGCCATCAAGCGAGGCACTCCCGTCCGCATCATTGATGTCGTCGGCAACATGCTCATCGTGGAGAGCGCCGAAGAGCGCTTGGAAGTCTGGGAGAAACTGTGAGCAGGGGGGATGAAAGATGGCGGTATCCCTCAACGCGACGACGCTGGTCGCCTTAGGCATCGGGGCGGCGATTGTCGTCTTCTTCATGATGCTGCTGTCGTGTTGGCGCAAAGTCGGTCCTAACGAAGCGCTGATCATTTCAGGACCGTCTTGGTTTCGTCGGCGGGGCTTTCGCATCGTTCAAGGTGGCGGGACGATGGTCATCCCTATTTTTGAGCAGGTGCAAAGCCTGTCGCTGGAGTTGATGTCGCTGGAAATTCAGGAGGACAACATCTACACCCTGCAAGGTGTGCCTGTCTCTGTGGATGCTATCGCTCAAGTCAAAGTGCGAGGTGATGAGACGGCAATTGCGACGGCGGCGGAGCAGTTTTTGAGCAAAACTCCCATAGAGATTCGCCAAATCGCCCAGAACAGTTTGCAGGGGCACTTGCGCGCCATCGTCGCCACCCTCACGGTGGAAGACCTTTACCGCAACCAAGACGCCTTCGCCCAACGGGTCGCGGAAGTCGCCGAGAAAGATTTGGCGAACATGGGCTTGACAATTGTCTCCTTCACCATCCGCGCCATCCGCGACAAGCAAGGTTACTTGGATGCCCTCGGTCGCCCCCGTATCGCTCAGGTGAAGCGGGACGCCCGCATCGCCGAAGCCGAAGCGGAACGCGACGCCACCATCCAAGCGGCGAAAGCCCAACAGGAAGCCAAAGCCGCCGAATTTGCCGCCCAGACAAAAATCGCCGAATCGCAACGGGACTTTGAGATGCGCCAAGCCGAATTCCAGGCGCAAGTCAACCAGAAGAAAGCGGAAGCCGACATCGCTTACGACTTGCGCAAGTATCAACTGGAGCAGGAACTCAAGCGCGAACAAGTGCGGGTGCAATTGGTGGAGCGAGAAGCCCTCATTGAGGTGCAGGAAAAGGAAATCGTCCGCAAGGAGAAGGAATTGGACGCAACCGTCCGCAAGCCCGCTCAAGCGGAGGCTGACCGCATCCGCATGATTGCCGACGCCGAGCGCTACCGCACCGTCGCCCAAGCGGAAGCCGAAGCGGAAGCCAAACGCAAAACGGGCGAGGCGGAAGCCCAAGTCGTCCAAGTGCGAGGTCTAGCGGAAGCCGAAGTCATCAAGGCGAAGGGACTTGCGGAAGCCGAAGCGGAGAAGGCGCAGGGCTTGGCGGAAGCAGAAGTCGTCCGCGCCAAAGGGTTGGCAGAGGCGGAAGCGATGATGCGGAAGGCGGAAGCGTGGCGCCACTTCAATCAAGCCGCCATCAGCCAGATGTTCATTGAGCGGTTGCCCGAAATCACCCGCGCCCTCGCTGAACCGTTGAGCAAAGTAGATCGCATCGTCGTCATCAGCAATGCGGGCAACGGTGTCGGGGCATCCCGCATCACGCAAGATGTCGTGAACATGGTGGCGCAAATCCCGCCCGTTTTGGAGTCGCTCACGGGCATCAATGTCCGCGATTTGGTCACCCGATTGCCCGGCATCCAACAAAGCGATGCGGGGCAACAGTCGGGCGACGCGGGTTCGGGAGCGTCGGAGAAGTCAACCGATTGAACGCAAAAAAGCGCAACCCGCTCGCTTTGCCTGTCGTGGTTGGTAACCACTCCAACGGCAAGGGCGTAGTCATACCGCTCGTGCCCGCTCTTCGCGGAAGAGGGCGGCGAAGGCGACGGCGCAAAGGAGCGTGATGATGGCGGGGATGGTGAAAATCATCGTGTAGTTGGTCGTCCCATCGGTCGTGAAGAAGTCCCGTAGCCAACCCGCAAAGAAGCCACCGATGAGCAACCCCAAACCCAAAACCGCCACATTGATGAGCGCCTGCGCCGACGAGCGGATGTCCTTTGGCGCCACCATGTCGGTGTAGATGAAGGCGACGACGAAGAAGAAGACATAGCAGAAACCGTGCAAGGCTAAAGCGGCGATAGATAGCCAAACCGTCCAGGGCATCGCTTGATGGGTCGCCCAAGTGAAAGCGAAGACAAGGTAGCGAATCGGCCATGCGACGATACCGACCAACAACGAGTTGCGCACACCCCAGCGGGGCAAGGCATAAGGGAGCAGGAAGGTGATGGTGAAAATTTCAGCGATTTGAGCGATAGTCATCCAAGCGGGCAATGTTTTTTCGGTGATGCCGACGACGGTGCCCGCCGTTTGGAGGAAGGGGAAGGTCAGTATGTAGTAAAGCCGCAACTCTGTGGCAACGATGAAGGCGATGACGAAAAAGGTGAAGTAATTGCGGTCTTTGAGGAGCACCAACGCTTCGCGAAAGGCTAAAGGGTCGGGGGCTTCTTTGGCGGGCGGCGTGTGGGGCAAGGCGAAAGAGATCAAGCCCATCAAGATGGAAAATGCCCCCGCCAAAACGAACACATCAATGACCGCCCAATTTTCCGAGCCGAAGGAACGGCGCAAAAAACTCAAAACCAAACCGGCAAAAATCCACCCGATCGTGCCCCAGACACGGATGGGACCGAATTGTCGCTGTGGGTCTCGCAAGTGGTGGAAGGCGATGGAGTTGGTCAACGCCAAAGTCGGGGCGTAGCAAAGGGCAAAGAAAAGCATGAAGATGACCATCGGCTCCAGCGTCCTTTGAAAAGCGAGGACGAAAAGCAAAACGCCGCCGATCAAGTGAAACAACCCTAACGCCACTTGAGCGGGCAGGAGGCGGTCGGCAATTTGCCCCGCCGTCACTGGCGCCAGCAAGTTCATCAGTGGCAGGGCGTTGTAGACGAGGGCTAAACCCATGCCCGTGAAGCCCAGTTTCTTCTCCAAGTAGCCTGACAAAGGCGGCTCCCACGAACCCCAAATGGCGTATTGCAAAAACATCATCGCTGCCAGCAACGGCTGCGAGAACATCACTTGCACGGCTGTGACAAGTTCCGCCCAACCACCTTGTTCGCGCTCCGCTGCCATCGTGACCACCTCCGCGCCTTCAGTTTATCACGAAGGGAAAGGGACGAAATCAGGCGGTGAGCACAAAAGGCTTTCACCCAGCGGGCAGGATGCGGCGGAAATAGCGGAGCAAGTTGGCGTGAAAGAGTTGGCGCAAGGCGGGGCGCGAAATGCCCGCTTCCCTTAGCGCTGCCGCCAGTTGCGGAAACCCTGCAGCATCGGGCACGACAGGATTGGTGCAGCCATCAAAGTCCGAACCCAAGCCTAACGCCTTCTCGCCGACAAGTTGGACGCCGTGACGGTAATGCCGAACCCAATCGGACAAACCGCTGCCGACGAAAGTGGGGACGAAGGTCAGGCAAATTATCCCACCTTGTTGCGCAATCGCTTTCGCCTGCTCGTCCGTCAAGTTGCGCGGGTGGTCGCAAAGGGCACGGAAGTTGGAGTGGGACGCAAAGACAGGTTTGCGGGCAACTTGCATCACATCCCAGAAACTGCGCTCCGAAAGGTGGGAGACATCCACAGCGAGACCCAACCGTTCGCATTCAGCGACGATTGTTTTGCCCGCTTCTGTCAACCCACCCGCTGCCTCTCCAACCCCGACGCCATCCGCCAATTCGTTGCGGTGGTTCCAAGTCAGCGTCAAGCAGCGGATGCCGAGGCGAAAGAAGAGGCGAAGGAACTCCACCCGTCCCATCAGCGGTGAAGCGCCTTCCAACGAGAGTAAAATGCCGATGTTCGTTGCGGTGGTTCCAAGTCAGCGTCAAGCAGCGGATGCCGAGGCGAAAGAAGAGGCGAAGGAACTCCACCCGTCCCATCAGCGGTGAAGCGCCTTCCAACGAGAGTAAAATGCCGATGCGCCCGTCGTCGTTGAGGTCACGCCGCTGCAAAATCAACCGCACTTTGTCGCGCTGCCGTTGCGCCCATTCCCACGCCCGTTCCAGATGATGCAGGGCATAAGCCAACGCTTCTATGCCCACAAATTTGGGGGGCGTGAAGATGGCGGCGATTTGCCATCGCCCACCTCCTTCGGCGAACCGAACCAAATCCCAATGCCCTTCCGAGCGCCGTTGCACCAACTCGTCCAAATCGTCCCGATGCGTCAGCGAATCGTTATGAGCATCAAAGACCGCCACCTTCATCCCTTTCCCCTCCGCCCAACAGGATGCCACAATGAGGCGCAGGGAGGATAATGGCGTGGGAGTGTGTTCAGAAAGTCGTGGGATAGGTTGTGTGCGTTGCGGCTGAAAGGCATTTTGGTCGTGGCTGATAGCCACACCAACAAGGAAGATCAAACCGACGCTTCCTCTGACCTTCTGTTGGAGCGGCTATTAGTCGCGACAAAGGCAATGCGGACAATGGCGATGCGACGATAGCAATGTCCGCTGCAGCGAACAGCGGTTATTCAAGGGGTGATTTCCGAACATCCTTGTGTCGGGCGAAGTTTTACGCTGCGCCGACAAAATCGGTCGGCACGGCGTCCAACCCTGTCCTACGGCTGATTGGTCACAACTTTCCGAAAACCCTTATGGCGTGGTTACGGGAGCATGGATGCCTATGTCACCCGAAAAGTTGGCTGGCATCTGCCTTTGAGCCAATCGGTAAGTTGCTGATGAGGAGGGTAGGCAGTGATGGCGCTGTCGGTCATCATCGCTGGGTTGGGGGCGATGGGCAGTGCAGCGGCGTTTCATTTGGCGCAGCGAGGCGTAAAGGTCATCGGGTTGGACAAGTTCGCCCCGCCCCATCCCTTCGGTTCGTCGCACGGTCAATCCCGCATCATCCGCGAAGCCTACTTTGAGCATCCCGCCTATGTGCCTTTGGTGCAGCGGGCTTACGAGTTGTGGCGGGAATTGGAGGCGGTTGTGGGCGAACCGTTGCTGCGCATCACGGGCGGGTTGATGGTGGGCGAACCCGAAAGCGAACTGGTCACGGGCACTTTGCATAGCGCCCGACTGCATGGGCTGTCTCACGAGGTTTTAAGTGCCCAAGAGGTGCAGCGTCGCTTCCCCGTTTTTCCTCTGCCTGACCGCTTTGTTGCTGTCCATGAGCCGCGCGCTGGCATTTTGTCGCCCGAACGCTGCATCGCCGCCCACTTGACAGCCGCGCAGCGGCACGGTGCCGACTTGCGGTTCGGTGAGGCACTTATGGCGTGGCAGGCGGATGGCGAGGGCGTGACGGTGATGACGGACAAGGGGCGTTATCGTGCCGATGCGTTGGTGTTGAGCGTCGGTTCGTGGCTGCCCAATTTGATGCCGTCTTTGCCGCTGCAAGTGGAGCGGCAGGTGATGTTCTGGTTTCGCCCGAAACGCAACGGCGATCGGTTTGCGCCCGACCGTTGCCCCATTTTCATCGTGGAGTTTGCGTCGTCCCGCTTCTTTTACGGCTTTCCTGATTTAGGCGAGGGCGTGAAAGTCGCCCGCCACCACGAAGGTGAACTTTGCACGCCTGAAACGGTGCGGCGGATGGTGGACGAAACGGAAGTGGCAGCAATGCGCGAATTGGTGCGCCCATTTTTGCCCGATGCCGACGGCGAATTTTTGCGGGCGGAAGTTTGCCTTTACACCAACACGCCCGACGGTCACTTCCTGCTGGATTGTCACCCTGAGCATCCGCAGGTGCTTCTCGTCAGCCCTTGTTCGGGGCACGGCTTCAAATTCGCCAGCGCCATCGGTGAGTGCGTCGCCGATTGGCTTTTGACCAACTCGGTGCGCCACGATTTGAGCCTGTTTCGCTATCGTTGGGGCGATGGGAAACGGCGGCAAAATCAAGAGGCGCAGCAATAGCGATGGCGGGCAAACCGATGGCGTTGGCATGGGAAGGGGGCAGATGACGATGCGGTTGGCGGTGCGGGAGAACATGGTGCCAGGCGAGACGCTGGCGGAAAAGTTTCGCAACTTGCGGGCGTGGGGTTACGACGGGATAGAGTTGACGCGGAGCAGCCGATGGGAGTGCGTGGACGAAGTGAAGCGGGCGATGCGAGAGACGGGCATTCAGGTCAGCATCGTCTCCGCCATCGGGGGCGGAGCGCTCATTGAAGCCCGAAGGGAAGAGCGGGAGCGGGCGATGCAATCGCACAAGACGGCGTTGGAAATCGCCAGCGAGTTGAACGCCGTCGGGGTTATCAGCGTCCCCTTGTTGCCGACGAAGATGCAAAATCGTCCCCGCTTGCCCGACCTTTCGCCTTGGAAGACGACGGAAGAGTTGGAGCGGGCGTTGATGGTGGAACTTTACGGTGAACTCGCCGATTACGCCCGACGGTTGGGCAATGTCGTCATCATCATAGAGCCGTTGAACCGTTACGAGCAATGGCACCCCAATCGGGTGGAACAGGCTGTCGCCATTTGTCAAGTTGTCGGCAACCCGCATTGTCGGACGATGTTTGACTTCTTCCACGCCAACATTGAAGAGGCGGACATGGCGGAAGCCATCCGTCAAGGGGGCGAATATCTTGCCAACATCCACATCGCCGACAGCAACCGCTTGACGCCCCCGCACGGGCATACCGATTTTCGCCCTTGCTTTCGGGCGCTGAAGGAGATTGGCTATGACAAGTTCATGGCGTTGGAGTGTGGCGTGCCGAGTGAACCGACTGAGGAACTGAGGCGATGTGCCCAATATTTGCGCCAACTGTGGGACGAAGCCTGACGGCAGCGGGTGGCGCGCAAAATCAAAACGCGCTCTTGAGGCTATTGGGAAGGCTCGCTCCCTTACGGGCTTTGCAAAGACCGAACGAGCATCTGTGTCAGCAGCCCTGTCGCCAGCAGGAAAAGCCCAAGCAGCACTGAACCAATCATGACGGTGAGATAGACGCTGATCGCCGTTGCCAATCCTCGCCGAAACTCCACTGTCTCCGCTTCCTGATTGAGGGCGTGGGCGACGCGCACCAAATGCTCGTCCATCGTTCCCGTCCGTTCGCCCAAAGCGACGGCTTGGGCGATTTCGGGCGGGGCGCCGTCCAGCATTGCAAGGACACGGCTGAGCGAAGTGCCTTGCCGCACTTGCCCGACCCGTTCGTGGACGAACTGAGACAAGTGCGGAAGGTAGGGGCAAGCGGTTTCGGCGGCGGCTTCCAACGCTTCCGAAGGAGGCACCCCTGCTTTCAGCAGCACGCCCAAAGTGTGGGCGAAGCGCGCCCAACTTCGCTCCTTCGCCAGCGGCAAAAGGTTCAACACGGTGGCAAGCAAGTGGCGCAATTTCTTCAGCGCCCCGATGATTGCCAGTAAAACCAGCAGCAACTTGAGGGGCGGAAGGAAAAGGCTTGTCAGGATGGCGAACCCCACGACCACCAACGCTTGCAACGCCATCGCCACCCCGATGACGAAAAATTGGGCGCGCATCTCTTTGAGGGAAAACTCCCGCTCTTGCTCGGCATGCTCCCGCAAGGCTTCCAGCACGATTTCCCAACGCCCGTGCCGTTCCCCTGCCCGAAGGAGGGCGTGAACGGCAGGGGAGATGTCGCCCCCGATGTCCGCCAGCATCTCGGAAAGGGGCATGTTCGGTTGCACCAACGCCCGCTGCAAGGGTGCTTGGATGAAGCGGGAAAGGAAGGGATGGGCAGGACCAAACGATGCCACCGCATCCTCCAACGGGATGCCCGCTTTGTAGGCATGGTGAAGGTAGCGAAACAAGGTGGTGGCAGCCTGCCAGTGGGCGGCACGAAGGAAAGGCTCTCGCACCTTCGCCAGCAAACTTGTCTCCCGTCGCTCCTTAACCCGCTCCCTTTGGGACTTCGGCATCACAAGCGCTTTTTCTTCCATGCCCGTTCGCTCCCTGCGTCACTGGTCAACGCCCATGAACTTGTCCACGGCTTCCACCATCCCGCCATACCAGTGCAGCCAAAAGCGGGCGACGGCGAGGAAGATGGCGATGGCGGCGAGGAAGAAGCAGACGAAGTAGGCGGCGGCGGCTTGGGCACGGATAGCCGTTAGCGCTTCGCTCTCCAAAAACTCAGCGGCTTTTGTCAAGCCCTCGTCTATCGTGCCCGTTTTCTCGCCCGTCGCCACAATCCGAACGACCATCGGGTGCAACAGCGGCAAGTCCATCAGCACCGCCGAAAGCGGTTCGCCCTTTTGCAAGCGCGGGGCGTGTTGGCGGGCAGCGGTTTGCAACTGCGGGCTTCCCGCTGCATCGGCTGCCAATTCCACGCTGCGCGACAGTTCCATTCCTGCTCCGACCATCATCGCTAAGGCGCGGGCAAAGCGTGACGCTGCCAGCAAGCGGGGCAAATTGCCGACCCAAGGGAGGGAGAGGCGGATGGTCTCCATCAGCGGGGCAAAGAGCGGCTGCCTCGTCAGGAATCGCCAAACCGCCCAACCGAGGAAACCCAAAGCGATCAGGGTGGCGATAGGCAACATCTTTCGGGTCGCCGCCCCGTAATGCGCCGCCAAAAACGGTTCTGTCTCCCCTTTCGCCCGCAGCAATTTCTCCATGACGACGGGCATGACGAAGGCGACGAGCAGGATCAGCACAATCGCGAAGGCAAACAGGAAGCGCGGATACATCGTCGCCCGCCGCAACTCTTGGCGGAACTCGTTTTCCCGCTCAAAATGCCGTGCCAGCAGGTGGAACACATCGTCCAAGTTGCCCGATTTCTCGCCCACTTCCACCATCGCAAGGACGAAAGGCGGGAAGGGATAGCCTGACTCCGCCAACGCTTTTGAGGGCGCCACCCCTTGAGCCATCAGGTCAGCAGCCCGTTGCGCCGCCGCCCGCAAAGGCGAACGGCGCTCCGTTTGGGCGAAAATCGTCAAGGCGTCCGTAAAGCCCATCCCCGCCCGCATCGCCCCGTTCAGGTGGCGGAAGAACATCGCCATCGGTTCAGGATCCACTTTGACGAGGGTGAACTTGGGGCGTCCGTCAGTTTGCTCCTTCAGGCGCGTCACCCACAGCCCTTGCTGGCGGAGTTGTTCGTAGGCTTGGCGGGGGTCAGACGCCACAATCGTCCCCTGATGAGGTCGCCCATCTCGGTCGCGCGCTTCATAAAGGAAGGTAGGCATGGTCAATCACCTCGGCGCTCGTCTCCTGCCGAATACCATGCCGAGCAAACACGCCGAACCGCCTGCCATTTTGCCACTTGCCCTGCCCGTTCGGCTACAGGGATGCCATCCAACGCTTCCGTCAACTCCGCCAGCGGCAGCAAAACGAAGGCGCGCTCCCACAAATGCGGGTGGGGGACGGTCAAGCGTTCCGTTTGCACCCGTTCGCCTTCCGCCCAAAGGATGTCCAAGTCAATCGTTCGCGGTTGCCATCCGCCCTTTTGCGTCCGCCCCAATTGCCGCTCAATGGCTTCCAAGCGTGCCAACAATTCGTCCAGCGATAAGTCGGTCACGATTTCGGCGACGGCGTTCAAGTAAGGCGGTTGGGGCTCGGCGACGCCGAGGGGCTCACTCTCGTAAAGCCCTGAAACCCGTGTCACCACAATGCCTTGCTCTTTCAGCAAATCCAGTGCCTTCCGCAAATTTTCCAATCGGTCACCCAAATTAGCGCCCAAGCCGATAAAGATGCGCCTAAGGCGTTTCATCCCTGCTCAACTCCACCCGCACCCCCGCCCATTGCAGCGGGATGGGGATGGGCGGATGGGGTTTGCGGAGTTCCACTTGCACCCGACGCACTTGCGGGAAAGTTGTCAGCAAAGTGGTCGCGATGGCGTAAGCGGCGGCTTCCAGCAACTTGTAGCGGTTGTGCTCCAGCAACTCCCGCACCACATCACAGACGCGGGTGTAATCCAGCGCCCGCTTGATGCTGTCCGTTTGCGCCGCCTCTCGCAAGTCCAATTGCAAGGCGATGTCCACTTCAATGGGTTGCGGCACCCGCTGTTCTACGGGCAAGCAACCGACCCGACTGAGGGTCGTCAAGCCCTTGACAATCAGCCAATCCAACAGTGTTCACTCCTTCAGCGTTGTGGCTGATAGCCCCTCCAACAATTTCCCGTCAGGGCGCAAAGCCTTGCGCCAATCCATTCCTTTCGTCGCGCCTTATAGGCGCTCCAACATGCGTCATTCGCTGCCGTTTACCAGTTGCCAGTCGCTAATCGCCAGTCGCTGCCGTCAGTAGATTGTCTCGTCCCGTTCCGCGCCGCTTTCCTTGCCTTCGCCCCGCAATTCCTCTTCCATCGCCGCTTCCATTTCGTCAATGACCTCGCGGTCTACTTCGTCGCCGAGGGCGCTGGTCAAGCGGCGCATGACGGAGCGCAGTTCGCGGGGCGAGGGGTTGTCGGAGATGTCCAAGTTCTCAAAGGAACTGGCGAGGTTGTCAAGGCGCGTCTCTTCGCTCAGGTGGGCGCGGATGCGGGAGATGAGTTTGGTCAGTTGAGTGCTGCCGCAACGGGGGCAATAAGGGTCGGTGTTGTCGGCGACGACGCCGACGAGGAAGGTGAACACCTTGCCGCATTGGTTGCACCGAAACTCGTAAAGGGGCATCCCGCTCACCTCCCTCACGCCAGCAACTCTTTGTAATGGTCGCGCACTTTTCGGATAGCGCGGGCGATGTCCTCCATGTCTTCGGGTTCGCCCAAAAGGACATTTTGCGTGAGCCAAATGGCTTCGTGGTCACAGACGCGCTCGGTGACAGGACAACGGACTTTGCGGTAATCGCAATGGCGGGCGTAAGGATGCCAATCCAGCGCCTCTTTGCTAAAGGCTGGCTCGCGATAAAGGGGCTTGTAGCCGGGGCTGGCAGGGATGCCTTCCGCCCGCAAGGCTTCTATAAACTTCGCCTTGGGCACATTGCCCATGCGTTCGGGGAAGTAGCGGAAGATGAACAGGTGATAGGCGTGTTCGGTGACCCGCTCGTCATCGGGCAAGGGTTCTACGATTTCCAATTCCCGCAACAGGCTGTTGAGGTAGGCGGCGTTGCGTTGGCGCTTGGCGTGGAGTTCGTCGGCGCGCTGCAACTGCACCAGCAAGATGGCGGCTTGCCACTCCGTCATCCGATGGTTGCCACCGACAAGGTAATGGGCATACCATTCGCCCGTGCGCGACCGACCGCAGTTGTGCAGCGACCAAACTTTCTCGGCAATCTCGTCGTCATCGGTCAACACCGCCCCGCCTTCACCTGCGTTGATGTTTTTGCTGGCTTGGAAACTGAAGCCACCGGCATCGCCGATGGCGCCGACCCGCCGACCCCGCCAACTGGCGCCGTGCGCTTGTGCCGCATCTTCAATGAGCGCCAAGCCATGTTTTTGGGCAAGGGCTTTCAAGGCATCCATGTCAGCGGGACGCCCCGCGATGTGCACCGCCATGATGGCGGTCGTTCGGGGCGTGATGGCGGCTTCTGCGGCTTGCGGGTCTATCGTCATCGTCGTCGGGTCAATGTCGGCGAAGACAGGCACAGCGCCGACATCCAACACCGAAGTCGCCGAAGCGATGAAGGTGTAAGGCGGGACGATGACTTCTTCGCCGGGCTTAACTCCGACGGCACGCAAAGCGAGGTAAAGGGCTGTCGTGCCGTTAGTGCAAGCGATGCAATGTTTGGCGTGCTGGTATCGGGCGAAGGCTTGCTCAAACTGCTCCACCTTGCTGCCGGGCGTTCGCCCCCACCATCGCCCGCTTTCCACGACCTCCCGAAGGGCTTGCACTTCCCGCTCGTCAAAAATCGGCCACTTCGGGAACGGCTTGGTGCGAACGGGTGTGCCGCCAGCGACCGCCAATGTCGCCATCGTCACTCACCTCGCTGAAAAATTTACGACTGGCTTACCGTCGCCGTGATGGACGACCAAAGTTGCATCGCCGCTCGCACTTCCTCCATCGTCCCTTGCGCCACCTGTCGGGCTTTGCGTGAACCTTCCGCAAGGATGTCGTCCAACTCGGACGGATGGCGCTCCAATTCCGCCCGTCGCTGTCGCAACGGCTCAAGGGCTTCGTTCAACCGTTCCGCCAATCGCTGCTTGCAAGCGACGCAACCCAACTTGCCCAACCGACAATCCGTCGCAATTTCGGCGACTTCAACTCGGTTGTAGATGTTGTGCAACGCAAAGACGGGGCAAATTTCGGGACGCCCAGGGTCGTTGCGGCGGATTTTGTGCGGGTCGGTGAAAAAGACGCTGACTTTCTGCCGCACGACTTCGGGCGGGTCGGCAAGGTGGATGTGATTGTCGTAACTCTTGCTCATCTTTCGCCCGTCTATGCCCGGCACATAAGGGAACTCGCTGAGCAACGCTTGCGGCTCTGGGAAAACATCGCCGTAAAGCCGATTGAAGCGGCGGGCGATTTCCCGCGTCATCTCCAAGTGGGGCAACTGGTCTTTGCCGACGGGCACCGTGTCGGCTTTGTAAATCAAGATGTCCGCCGCTTGCAAGACAGGGTAGCCGAGCAACCCGTAGTTAGGCGCTTTGCCCTCCTGCACCCACTCTTTGTAAGTCGGGTTCAACTCCAGCCACGAAACGGGCACGAGCATGGAAAGGAGCAAGTGCAACTCGGCGTGCTCGGGCACCCACGATTGGACGAAAAGGACACAGCGGTTGGGGTCTAAGCCCGCGCTCAACCAGTCAATGGCTAAGTCGCGGATGTTTTGGCGCAGTTGGCTGGTGTCTTCCCACGCCGTCGTCAAAGCATGCCAATCGGCGATTTCGTAAAAGCACTCGTAATCGTCTTGCAACGCCACCCATTGGCGCAGCGCCCCTTCCCAGTTGCCCAGATGCAATTTGCCCGTCGGTCGCATGCCTGAGAGGATGCGTCCTTGTTTTTGCGCCATCGTCCTTTCACCCCTTTTGTCCCTTGCCGTCAAAGACCTGCCAGCCGAAAGAGCCCGTTCGCCATTTCCCGAACAGGCACCCAAATGAAGTTCAAAGCCCCGACATACAGCAAGACCAGCAAGACAAGGAAACCCAATCCCGTCCGCTCCCACATGTCCATCCGCCAACGAAGTTCCATCGGCAAAAACATCCGAAGGATGCGGCTGCCGTCTAAGGGCGGGATGGGGATGAGGTTGAAAAACGCCAGTCCCAAATTGACCAGAATGCCTGCGGACCCCATTTGCGCCAAAAAGGTCAAGATAGGTGCTATCAGCCAACGAAGGGATGGGGGAAGCAAGTTCGCCAATGAGACGACGAACGCCAGAAACGCCGTCCAGAAAAAGGCTTGCAGGAAGTTGGACGCTGGTCCCGCCGCCGCCACCAACGCCATGTCGCGGTTCATGTGGCGAAAGTTGAGGGGATGGACCTGAACGGGTTTCGCCCAACCAAACCCGACGCCCGCAAACATCGCCAGCAAAAACATCAGCGCCCCTAAGGGGTCAAAGTGGGCGCGAGGGTCTAAGGTCAACCGACCCTGCACGACGGGCGTCGGGTCACCCAACTTCCACGCCGCCCACGCATGCGCCGCCTCGTGGATGCAAATCGCCAAGACGAACACGGGCACCCAAGTCGCCAAACGCAACAACAACTCTTTGATGAATGCGGCATCAAAAAACATCGCCGTCACCTCATCGGCTTGTCCCGACTTCCCAAGACATCAAACCGTCGGGCGTGTAGCGGAAAATTTTGTCGGTGAGCGGGTAAGGGTCGTGGCGGGCGTCTTCCCGCACCTGCCTCAAAATCCCTGCCAGAAATTGCGGGTCATCATCGCAAAAAGCCATCAGGCAATCACGGCTGGGCACCGCCACCAAAAACTCCCGCCCCAAAAGTTGCGACACCTGCGCGTAAAAATCGGGCAGCAATAACCGAGCCGCATCGTAACTGTCGCCCTTGGCGATCACGATGCCCTTCACCCGCTGTCCATCGGAAAGGGCGACCATCTGGAACTTGCTTTTGAAGCGGACGAGGTTTTTGATGGCGAGTTCGTGCAGCCTGTTGATGCTCAGCCCCCAAACCTCCAGCCAGTCGCGGGGAATGAAGCGCATGTATTTGCCGTCGTCTATGACATAAGTGATGACCAACGGTTCCACCCACCGCCGAAAAGCCACCTGCCCCATCGTCGGGCTCGTCATCCATTCCGTCGTCTTCAGTTGGGGCATGATTTTGTGGCGCACCTCTTTCAAGGTCGGGACTTCCACCTTTTGTTGCTCCCGCGCCGCCACCACGCCCTCCAAAAAACGCTTCAAGTGCTCCTCCCGTTTGTCGGGTTCGCGCAGGCACGCCTGATAGATGTTCTGCAACTGGATGACGAAAGTCCCCTCGCCTTCCCGCGAGACCAGCACCAGCGGCTTTTCTATCTCCAGCCGCAAATCGGGCATCAAAACCCGACACCGCTCCAAGACCATTTGCGTGAAGGTGTGGGCGTCCAGCGCCTCCTCGCTGATCAGCAGTGAGCCAATCATGTCGTCCACCAGCGCTCGCTCCCGCTCCCGCTCGGCGACGGGGCACGAGTAAGTGATGAAAAGCCCCACTTGCCCCCGAACCAAAAACCAGTGACGGCAGTAAGTTGCGTCCTCGGTCACATATTCCGTCGTTGCCCCGATGGCGCCATTGACGACGCACGGTTGCGCCTGCCCTTGCTTTTCGCCCTGCTCCATCGCCTGCCGAAACATGTCCAAGATTTCCTCGTGGCTCAGGGGCAACTTTTGCGAAAAGGTGTAGACGGAAATGTCCAATTGCCCGACGGGGTTTTCCTTCGCCGCAAAGGAGAAGGTGCCCGTCTTCTCGTCCTCGTCCACTTCCCAGTCGGCGGGATACCAGAGCCGATACAAATGGGCGGGATGGCGAAACTCTGGCATGGCAATCACCTCAACCCGCTCCGTCGCAAAAAGCGTCGCGCTACTCGCAACGCAACGCCCAATTGTTTGTCGGCATCAGCGTTTTCGTCCAATTTTGCCGCCAGCGCCGCTTGCAACCCGACGGCAATCGCTCGCCCTTCAACCCCGTGCGCCTTCAGCGCCTCCCCCGTGATGTCGGGGCGGGTTCGCCGCCACTCCAAAAAGTAACGCTGCCAACTTTCTTTCGCCACGCTTGACCGCTTCGCCGCCAATGCCAGCGCCGCTTCCAACGGCAACGGGTTGAACTTCCGCACCCAACCGCTTGGACGCTTCGGCAACCGGCTTCGCAAAACCCGCAGCAACACCAACCCACTTTGCCGCTCCGTCTCCCCCAACTGGTAACGCAGGCAAAAGGCTGTCACGGCATCAGCCGTCGGAAGCAGCGCCAGCAACAATGCCCATTCCCTTTGCACCCTCTCGTCAGGGAAATGCCCTTGATGCCATTGCAGCCACTCATCTATCCGCTCCATCCAAAGTAGCCGCGCTTTTGTGAGGCGCAATTCTGGGGCGACGACTTGCAAGATGCCCAATTGCCACAGGCGCTGAAAAGGTTTCGTCGGGTCACGCTCTTGAAGGGTGCGCCAAAGTTCGTGCTTGATGCGGTCGCGGGAAAGTTTCGTCAGCCAACTTTCGTCGCGGGCTTGACAAAGCAACCGAAGCGTCTTGGCGTCCATGCGGAAACCGAAGCGCTGCTCGTAACGGACGGCGCGAAAGATGCGTGTCGGGTCGTCCACAAAACTGCCGTCGTGCAAGATGCGGATGATGCCATTTTGCAAATCAGCGTAACCGCCCGTTGGGTCTATCAGTTCGCCGAAGCGGTCGGGCGAAAGGCAGATCGCCATCGCATTGACGGAGAAATCGCGCCGCCACAAATCGTCGGCGATGGTGGCGGGCTCTACTTTGGGCAAGGCAGCGGGTTGCGGGTAACGCTCCTTTCTCGCTGTCGCCACATCCCATCGCCCCATCGCCCAATGCAGCGTCGCCGTCAAAAAGCGCTCGTGGACGGTCACCGTCCCATTCCATTGTTTTGCCAACGCCTGCGCCAACTTTGTTCCGTCTCCTTCTACCACAATGTCCACATCCAGCGTCGGCGCCCCCAGCAGTAAATCCCGCACGAACCCACCGACGGCGAACGCCGCCATGCCTAAACTTTCGGCGATGACGCCTACCATCCGCAACGCTTGAGTGACCGACGAGGGCAACCTTTCGTCCAGTTCCCGTGCTAAGTTCATCGGCGTCACGCCGCCTTGCGGGCGAGACGAAAACCGTCTTCCACGCCACTCATCGCCTTTTGGGCGATGTCCGCCAGCGCGCCGATCAGCAACGGGTCGGTGTTGGGCATCTCAATGCGCCGCAATTTGATGCCTAACTTTTGGGCTTTCTCTGTTGCCTCAATGTCAATGTCGTAAAGCACCTCAAGGTGGTCGCAGAGAAAGCCGATGGGCGCGACGAGCACATAGCGATGCCCTTGCCCCGCTAACTCGTCCAGCACTTCCAAAATGTCAGGACCGAGCCAATCTGTCCCGCTGGCGCTTTGGTAAGCGAAGAGCCAATCGGAAACGCCGACCGTTTGGGCGACCGCTTCACAAGTTCGGCGCAATTCGTCAGGGTAAGGGTCGTTCCACTCCAAGATGCGTTGGGGCAAACTGTGCGCCGTAAAGAGAAGTTGCACCTTGTCGCGCTCTGCCTCATCAAATTGCGCCCATGCTTTCCGCACCTTCTCGGCGAAACAACGCACCAACAACGGATGCGTCGCCCAACTTTCCACGAAGCGGAAACGGATGGGATTACCCAGCCGCTCCAGCGCCTCCGTCGCATAGCCGATGTATTCGGCGACGCTGCGGCGGGAATAATGGGGCGCCAAGATGATGCCCACCGCCTCAGTGACGCCATCGGATGCCATCCGCTCAATCGCCTCAGCGATGTAGGGATGCCAATGCTTCATGCCGACATAGACGGAAACGGGACGGGGGACGAGGGACGGGGGACGAGTGTTGAGTCGCTCTTGCAAAAGTTGGGCTTGGGCGAAGGTGATGTCGTTGATGGGCGATTTGCCCCCGATGGCGCGGTAGCGCTCCATTAGTTCGTGCAGCATCTCCGCCGAAGGTTTTCGCCCCCGCAATATGTGCGTGTAGTAGGGCTCAACTTCGTCCAGCGAGTTAGGTCCGCCATATGCCATCAGCAAGATGCCCCATCGTCGCTCCATCGTCGGTCAGGCGCTCCCTTGCGCCCTTTCACCTCCGTGAAAAGCAAAGTGATGGGAAAAATTTTGGCTTGTAGTGGTTAAGTTTGCGCCTTCTCGCCAACCTTTTTGTCGCGCCCTTCTTTGCTGCGCCTTTTTCTGTCGCGCCTTTGGGGCGCTCCAACAGCGATGTTGGAGTGGCTACCAGCCAGGACGGCGGAAGATGCGCGCCCAAGCATGGAGCACTCCCGCCAAAACCCAACTGAGCAAGACCTTTTTGGCGGCGACGCCATGATTATAGCGTTGCGCTTGCGCCCTTCTTCGCCGTGACTTTCCTGCTGCGGCTTCCTTCGTTGCGCCCGACAAATGCTTTGACGATTGCGTTTGTCATTCGCCCCTCCTTTGCCCTTCCGCTAACTCGCCCAACCATTGGGACGCCATCAAACACTGGACATTGGTCATTGGACATTGCCCATTGCCCATTGGACATTGGTCATTGCCCATTCTTTGTGGCAATCTTTGGCGCGGTGAAAGGGCAATGGCGAAGGGCTTCGTTTGGATCGTGGGCGCTGGTCCTGGCGATGTCCGCCTGCTAACGCTGAAGGCGAAAGAGGCGTTGGAGCAGGCGGAGGTCGTCGTCTATGACCGCTTGCTCACGCCCTCCATCCTGTCGCTGGTGCGCCCTGAAGCGGAACTGATTTATGCGGGCAAGACGCCAGGTGGGGCGAAAGTTTCGCAAGATGTCATCAATGCCTTGCTGATTGCGAAAGCCCGCGAAGGCAAAAAGGTGGTGCGGTTGAAAAACGGCGACCCGTTCATTTTCGGTCGGGGCGCGGAAGAAGCGGAAGCGTTGGTGGAAGCGGGCATCCCTTTTGAAATCGTGCCTGGGTTGAGTTCCGTCTTTGCCGTCCCCGCTTATGCGGGCATCCCGCTGACGGATCGGCGTTTTGCGTCTAGTTTTGCCGTCGGCGTCGGGCACGGGGCGGAGGAAGCGAAGCCCGTGAACTTTCGCCAATTGGCATCCGCAGAGACGGTCGTGGCGTTGATGGCGGTCGGCGAATTGCGACGGGTCGTCGCAGAGTTGCTGGAAGGAGGCAAAGACCCAGAGACGCCAGCGGCGTTGATTGAGTGGGGGGCGACACCCCGTCAGCGAACCCTTGTCGCCCCGCTTCATCGGTTGCCCGAAATGGCGCAGGAAGTCGGGATGCAACCGCCCGCCGTTTTGGTCGTCGGTGAAGTCGTTCGGCTGCGGGAGCGCATTGCTTGGTTTGAGCGCAAGCCATTGTTTGGCAAACGCATTCTGGTTACCCGCGCCGAAGAGCAAGCGGAAGCCCTTGCCAGCAAGTTGGAGGATTTGGGCGCAGAAGCCATTCGGTTGCCTCTCATCCGCATCGTGCCCACTGAAGATGACGCGCCATTGAACGCTGCCTTAGAGCGCGCCCTCAATGGCGGCTACGATTGGATTGTGTTCACCAGCACGCATGGGGTGCGCACTTTCTTTGAACGGGTGCAACGGCACGGCAAAGATGCCCGCGCCTTTGCGTCGGTGCGTTTCGCCGTCATCGGTCCTGCGACAGGCGATGCCTTAAGGCAATGGGGCATCCAACCCGATTTGATGCCGACGCGTTACACCAACGAAGGTTTGGCAGAGGCGATTTTGGCGAATGACCAATGTCCAATGACCATTGAGAATGACCAATGTCCAATGGCAAATGGGGGGAGGGCGAAGCGGTTTTTGTTGTGGCGGGCGCACGGGGCGCGGGAAGTGTTGGCGCAGCGTTTGCGGGAAGCGGGGGCGTTGGTGGACGAAGTTTACGCCTACCGCACGGTGCCCAACGAATTGCCTGACGAGTATTTAGCGGCGGTGTTGAAAGAACCCATCCATATCGTCACCTTCACCAGCCCATCGGCGGTGAATGCCTTTTTTGCCGTGTTGGGGGAAGGGCGGGCGCGTCATCTCTTGGCGACCGCGGCGATCGCTTGCATCGGTCCTGTCACGGAGCAAGCCGTTCGGCAGCGGGGTTTTGAGCCATCGGTCGTTTCCGAGGTGCACACAATCAACGGCTTGGTGGAAGCGATGGTGCGATGGGCACAAGTTAAGACTCGTTGAGCCGACGCAACAACTCTTTCAGGCGCACCCGCAGCGAGGCGGGGTCTTCGCGATAAAGGGGTTCAAGGTAACTGATGCAAGCGCGTTCCGTTTCGCCCAACCAGTGCCACGCCAATGCCGTGTAATAGCGCACGAGGGGATGATGGGGGTCGCAACCGTCAAGGGCGGCGAGGGCTTCAAAGGGGCGGCGTTGGCGCGCCCAAAGGATGCCAGTGAGGAGGCGGGCTTCGGGCGTCTTTTGAGGGATTTGGGCGAGGAAGTTTTCCGCCTGATGGCAGTGACCGCCTTCTATGAGGGCGATGGTCAAGAGGATGCGCGCCCAAAGGTCATCGGGGCGCAATTGGCTCGCAAAATTCAGCCACTTCGCCGCAGCGTCCCAAGCGCCATCTTCCAACAACCGTTCGCCCCGCCAACGACAAAGCCAACCGAAAAGGGAGCGCATCCATCGCATCCATCGGGGGGGAGAAGGGAGCGGTAACGCTTTGCCCTCGCCTCGTTCCGACACCAACCGTTCCAAGTGCAAAACCAATCGGGCTTGAAGGTAAGGCTCGTCCACGACGGGCAAGCGCTTCAAAAGTTGCAAGGCTTCTTTGGGTTGCTGGGTTTGAAAGAGCACCAACGCCAGCCAACTGCTGGCGACGAAATTTTTGGGCGAAAGCAAGAGGGCTTGACGGAGGGCGCGTTCCGCTTCACCCCATTTGCCCCGCAACGCCAACACTTTCCCCGCAAAGACCCATGCGGGAGCGTGATGGGGAAGTTGTTCGGTGGCTCGCAAGGCGTGCAAGCGCGCCGTCACGGGATGCCCCAAATGCCAATGCGCCCACGAAAGTTGCATCCGAACGAAAGCATCTTCGCCCAAAATAGCCAATGCCTTTTCCAGCCATTGGGCGGCTTTCTGGTAGCGTCCCCGCCAAAGGGCGAAAACGCCTAAGTGAAACCACCAATGCCCCCGCAAAAGTTGCCATCGCTTGCTCAGCCAACGATGCCACGAAGGTGGGAGGAGTTTTTTCCTGCGTCGGGTCGCCATCGGTCGCTTCATCGGAGAATCGTTCCCCCCATCGCTTTCGCTCAAGGGCAATCGGTTGGCGCAAGCCCTGTCCATTCAGGCGGGGAAGCCCCGACATCCCAAGGCGGCGTCGTCACAGGAGAGCGGGATGGAGAAGCGGGCACGGTCAAAGTTGCGAGCAACCGCAGGGCTTCCGCCACCAATCGTTCGCCAGCATCGGGCATCAATTGCGAGGAACGAGCCAGCCGCACTTCATAGCCTCCGCCTTTGAAAGCATCGGGCGTCGGCAAGTAGCCCACCATCCCGTTGGCGCAAGTGACGACAAAAGTCATCGGGAAGGGCGAACGCCGCTTGATGTCCCAGCCGAATTGGCAGAACAGTTCGCCGGGAATGGCGACGAAAGCGCTTCGTCCACCACCCATGACCTGCACTTCGGCATTGACCGTCGGTTGACGCTTCACTTCTTCGGCAAGCAAGAGCCATTCGCGGGCGTAAACGCGCTCAACACTCCACAAGCCGTCGGTTGAGAGCAACCGCTTCGCTTCGTCCAGCCACCCATCGGGCACGGTTCGCCGCTGTAAAGGGACGATGGCGGTGCGAGTTTGCAAAGGGGCATCGGGATGAAACTCCATCTGAGCGATGGTTTGGAGGACGGCGCCACCTAAAGCGGTGCCGAGGCGCCACGCCCACGCTTCTCCAAATTCCCGCTCCCGCAAACTTAAGTTGTCCACCTGCGTCACATCGCCGCAAGCGCCGGGCAGGAAAACGGTCAGGCATTGCTCGCCTAAAACGCGCCGCAAGGTTTGAGCGAGGTAGAACGGGTAATCGGCGCTGAATTGCGTCCCGCCCATGACGGTGCAATGGCAAGCGAAATTGACGAGGCAACCGAGCCAATTGCCTTGCTCGTCGCGCGCCGCCAATACGCCGACGGTCGGGTCGGTCGGACCTGCGGGCTTGACAATGTGAGGATTGCCCTTTCCTGGGTGGGTTTGGTGCAAGCCGTTGCGCATGACGAAGCGGCGGTTGAAGGCTAAACCCGATGCCGTGCCGACACCGATGCCGACGAAAGCGGGGCGACGAGTTTCCATCCCTTGTTCAACGGCGCGGGCAATTTGGCTGGCGACAAAAGCGCAATAGTTTGGGTCGGCTTCGCTCTCAAAGACATCGGCGATGGGACCGCCCGTGTGGGTGTGGGTGGCGGCGATGAGGACATTTTCGGGCGGGATGTTGCAAGCCTTTTGGATTTGCCTTCTCGCTTCGGCGACCAGCGACGATTTCACGGAGAGGGCATCAACGGAGATGATGGCAACAAGGCGCTCGCCATCGTCCAGCACGGCTGCCGTCGCATGGAGCGGGTCATGGACGCCCGTGGAAACGACCCGCCGAAAACCGCCAGGGATGAGCGAGCCGACAGGCGGCGTGATGTCCGTTTGGGCGAAACCGACCAACACCTCGCATCACCTTCTCATTGGCTTGCCATCGCACGACGCCAACAAGATTGGCACGCCCCTCGCTTGCTGGGACGATGCCAAAGGCTTGACGGAACTGCTACAATTTTCCCGACCTTGCCCCGAGGCAGCAACGACCGATGACAGGGGTGACGGTTTATGCGGCGCGGGCAGACTTTGACGGAGTATTTGCTGTTGGGCATCCTTATCGCCATCGTCGCCATCGTTGCCTTGACAGTGTTTGGGGGCGGGTTAAGTAATCGCTACGCCAACACCGTCAATCAGTTACCGTTCCCGTGAGGCAAACAAAAAGGCGGATGGGACGGCAGAGAAATCCGTCCCATCCGCGTGGCGTCCTGTGGGGTTAGCCAAGCAGTTCGGTGACGACTTGCCCTTTGTCCACGATGGTGACGGGACGCCCGTTGGGCGTGTAGTAGCGTTTGTTGGGGTCAATGCCCAAGAGGTGACAGAGGGTCGCAAACAAATCGGGCACGGCGACAGGGCGATGGACGACATCGGTGCCGTCTTCGTTGGTCGCTCCGATGACTTGACCGCCCCGAATGCCGCCGCCCGCTAAGACGACGCTGAACCCGCGAGCCCAATGGTCGCGCCCTTCGTTGGGGTTGATGCGGGGCGTCCGACCGAATTCGCCCATCCAGACGACGAGGGTGCTGTCCAGCAAATCCCGCTCCTTCAGTTCCTTCAGCAAGGTGGCAAAGGCGGGGTCAAGGATGCTGCAGAGGCGTTGGGTGCGGGTGAAGTTGTCTTGATGGGTGTCCCAACCGTCCAAGTAAACCTCCACGAAGCGGACGCCCGCTTCCACCAACCGACGCGCCAACAGGCAACCGCGTCCGAAGTCGTTATCGCCGTAGGCTTGCTTGACACTTTCGGGCTCTTCGGCGATGTTGAAGGCTTTCGTCAAAGGCGAGCGCATCAGGCGCAAGGCTTTGTTGTAGGCAATCAGGTGGCGCTGCTGATTTTCGTTCTTTGTCCAGTCGGCGAATTTGCCCTCCAAGTAGCGGAGCAAAAAGAGGCGTCGCTCCAATCGGTCGGGCGTGACATATTGCGGGGGCAACAAATTCTCCACAGGTTGGCTCAGGTTGGTCACGACGAGAGGGTTGTAAGTGGAGCCGAGGAAACCCGCACCGAAGGACGGACCACGAATGCTGACGAAGTGGGGCAGGTCAAAGTTTTCGTCGCCCAACTCTTTGGCGACGACGGCGCCGAAACTGGGATGCTCCACCGTCCCTTGCGGAAGGTAGCCCGTGTGCAGCAAGTATTGTGCCCGCTGGTGGTTCGTCTCTCTGGAGACCATAGACCGAATGACCGCCAGTTTGTCGGCATGCTCCGCCAGTTGCGGCAGCAACTCGGTGAACTGCACATCGGGGATGCGGGTCTTGATGGGCTTGAAGATGCCGCCGTTTCTGCTGTTGGGTTTGGGGTCAAAGGTGTCCAGTTGGCTCGGTCCGCCGTTCATCCAGAGCAAAATTACCGACTTGGCTTTGCGGATGTCGTTCGTTTGGGCACGAAGGGGTTGCTGAACGAGCCAATCGGCAAAAAGCATGCTCAGCAACCCGCCCAATCCGACTTTGATGAAGCCCCGTCGGCTCAGCCCTTCCGACCAAGTTTCCAAGCAGCCACAGCAGTATTCCTGCGTCCATTGCCCTAACGGCATCCTTCGCACCTCCTTGCCTAACTTGTTGCGCCCGAAGGCGCTCAGTGGTTGAACAGAAACTCGCCCGAATTGAGCAACGCCCAAGCGATGTCTTCAAAGGCTTGGGCTTTAGGGGGCAAGGGCACATTGCCCGCCATCATCGCCAACCCGATGTCGCGCCGACCCCGTAAGACAGGGACGCGGTTCGTGCCAGCGACGAACTGCCGAACATGCTCCAACATGACCCGCTGTTCGTCAGGCGTTGGGTAGCGGCAGTAGAAGCGCAAAAAGAGGGTGTTGAGGTGCTCTTCGTCGGAGCGCTCGTCGGTCAGGGCACGGAAGAGGGGCAAGCCACCTGCCAACCGAACGGCACGCTGGACTTGCTCGCCGTTCATCAGCATCAAGGCTTGCTGGATGGTTTGCTCAAAGGCGACGACATCGGGCTCTTCGTCGGTGTTGAAGACCAAGACGAAGCGGCGCACCATGAACTGGTGGAGTTGCTCGTAAAGGCGGGGCGCTCGCTCCTTCAGCACTTCTTCCGCACCCGTCGCCCGAAGGAAAGCGTTGAAGAGTTGCTCGGGCATCAAGGGGCGCAGTTGGGCTTGGGCGAAAGTCTCGGGCGAGTTGGGTTTGCTTGAGGGGGCTTGACAGGAAAGTTGGTAGGCTCTGGTGCTGACGATGATGCGGATGAGTCGTTTTAGGTCGTAGCCGTTGGCGATGAAATCGTCGGTCAACTTCTCCAACACTTCGGGGACGACGGGTGGGTTTTCGGGTCGGAAGTCGTCAATGGGATGGATTAAGCCGTGCCCGAAAAAGTAAGCCCAATAGCGGTTGACGACGGCTTGGGCGAACAGGCGGTTTTGCGGGTGCGTCAGGTAAGTGGCGAAGGCAGCCCGTCGCTCCGCTGGCTCTTCGGGCAAGGTGAGGCTCGCCAAGACAAACTTGGGCGAAACCATTTGCCGTTGCCCGTTGCGCTCCATGAAGGCTTCACCGCGTGGTGCTTCCCAAACTTCAAAGGCGATGATGCGGTTTTGGTCACGCACGGGGCGAACCCGCACGCGGGCGAAATAAGCGGCGACGCTCCAAAAGTCCTGCTGCTTCCATCGGGGGTCGTTGAAGGCGTCGTGGCATTGGGCGCACTGGATGCGCGTCCCCAAGAAGATGCGCGAGACAGCGCCCGCCAACTCTTCGGGCTTGGCTTCGTATTTGACGAAGAAAGTGGCAGCGCCATTTTCATCGGTGCGTCCCGTCGCCGTCAGCAAGTCGTAGACCCAGCGGTTGTAAGGGACATTTTGCGCCAGTTTGTCTTGCAGCCATTGCTCCATCGCCCGAATGCCGACGAGAGCAGCGACCCGTTGGCTTTCCCGCCCGATGAGCCAAATGCGCCAAACCGTCGCCCACCACTTGGCGTAATCGGGGCTGTCCAGCAACTGCTCTATCAACTTGCGTCGCTTGTCAGGGGAACGGTCGGCGAGGAACTGGCGGGTGACCTCTTCGGGGGGCAGGTTGCCCGTCAAGTCCAAGTAAATGCGCCGCAGGAATTCAGCATCGGAAGCGGGCGGGGCGGGTTTGATTTGGTGCTCATACCAGTAGCGAGCGATGACGCTGTTGATGCTCTGGACGAGCCGTTGCTCATCGGCAAGGTTCTCTTTCGTGCCATTCGTTTGCGCTAACGCCACGACCCACGCAAGGGTTAGCGACACCGTTACGGCGACCACCCATCGGGTCACACTTCTCACCTCCGTGACGAACCATCAGCACTTCAATGGCGCTGTTTTATTGGACGCAGGGGGAATGCAATGGGACGAGGGGACGGGCGCTATTGACAATGGTCACGGGGATGGCTACACTGTTGTGTCGGCACTATGCCTTGAGCGAAGGAGGTGATGGCGATGCGCCGAGAGGTGCCGATTTGGGTCGCTGTCGCAGTTGTCGTGGTGGTTGTCGCCGTTATCGCAGTGGCGTTGTGGTGGCGGATGAGCCCTACCCCGCAGCCTGTCGGGGTTGGTCCTGTCGCTCCTGAAGCGACGAAGCCACGCCCTGGCGGTCCTTACAGCGGCAAGGGCTTACCGCCAGGAGCGATGCCCCCTGCGCAAACTCGCTGAACATTAAAAAACCGAAAAAGGAGGCGGTCAATATGCAGCGTCGTGCCTTCACACTGATTGAGTTGCTCGTCGTGATCGCCATTATCGCGATCCTAGCGGCGATTCTGTTCCCCGTCTTTAGCCAGGCTCGCGAGAAGGCTCGGCAAGCCCAATGCCTTTCCAATATGCGCAATGTTGGCTTAGCAGTCACCCAGTATGTGCAGGACTATGACGAGACTTTCCCCTTCACGACTTCTTGTCAGAATTTCACAGGTCAGCCCCTTCCGCCCCAAGCGTGGACTTTACCGCAAGGGCAAGTGCACCCTTATGCCCGTAACTCTCAAATCTGGCAATGTCCTTCGGCGAAACGGGGCATCCAATTAGTGCGCCATCCAATACGAGCATTAGGGGATCTGGGTTACACGGGAGCATCTGACTGGACTTGGACAAACTGGCACTTCCCGCCCGATTTCAACGGCATCCTGTTGTCCATCGGCTACAACGAACCGCTCATGATTAGCCTTACCTGCACTTGGAACAATCGCCCCATTCGCCTTTCACAAGTGCCTGCGCCTGCCAGCACGGCGGCGTTCGCCGACGCCCCGCACTTCTCCAGTTGTGGCGGGAGGCGCGCTATTTGGGCGGACACTTGTGCCCCTCACAGCGGCTGCGGCGGTTGGGAAGCAGAGCAACCTTACACCCGTCGCCGCAGCACCCGAAATACTCGTCACCTGGGTGGGAGCATCCTGACTTACGCGGACGGACACGCCAAATGGGAAACATGGAGCAAACTGGCGCAAAATTGCGCCAACATTTTCCGCCCACACTTGCCCCGCGGCGACGGCAAGATTTCCATCTACGAGATCGGTGGTCCTGGCACCAGCGGAGACTGAAAACACGATGGCGGGCGCAGTTTCAAGGCTGCGCCCGCCATTGCTTCACATGCTTCACAACCGCCCTGGCATGACGACTTCCAATTCCGTCCCATCTAACGCCAACCGAACAAAGCCGAAGGCAACGGTGTGAAGGTGGGAAGGGTCAAGGGGCGGCGCCAGCAAGGTGAAAGTTCCTTCGCTGAAGTCCCACCGAAACGACAACCCCAAATTGAGCAACTCCCCGTTGAAGTCCAGCAAGCCGACGACGAGTTGTTCGTAATGGTCAAGCGTTCGCCACTGAAGGAAGGGGACGCCACCCAACAACTCCTTTGCGGGCATGAAATCGCTGACCGTCGGCGGTCGGTCCACGATGACCAACGCGATATCGCCGACCCGTTCGGCATGGAGCACCGTCGTCCCCAAGAGTTCGGAAAGGCGATGGCGCACCGTCGGCGGAACGGAAACGCCCTGCCCCAGCAAAGCGTTTCGCCAACGCAAATTTGCTAACGGCAAAGTGACCTCGCGGCATTGATGCAGCCATTCCCGAAACCGTTCCTGCCGAAAAGCCCGCCGCATCTCCCGCGATTTCGGCACCACCGCCTCAGGCACGGGCACGGAAATCACTTCCGTCCAAACGATGCCTTGCCATTGGTGTTGATAGTGAGCCAATTCGCCTGCGCGTTGAAGCAAGACGACATGGGTGGGACGGACGGCTTCAAAGGTGTGGTGCTTGAGCGCCCAACCGACACCACCATGCACCAAGCCGTCGGTGTCCACGATGACGGCTTCCGCTCCCATCGCCAACGCCCGCTCCACCATCAACTTCGTCCCGACGACCGTTGGCAACAAATGACCGACGGGCGAAGTCGCCCCGACGAAGTAGGCGGCGCGAAAGGCAATTTCCCGCAACCGCTCAATGGGGCGTTCCACAAAGCCCATCCCGATGGTCGTCGGCAAACCGATGTCCGATTGCCCCAAGTCGGCATCCACGACGGCGACCCGCCGACCCCGCTCAAAGAGAAAGCGAGCCAGAAAGGCGCAAAGAGTGCTCTTGCCCGTGTCCATCGCCCCCATCACGAGGACGACCAAGGGGCGTCGCACCGACGCTGCCAACCGCTCCGCTACTTCCTGCCATTCCGCCGTGACGGTCACCGCTCATCACCGCACTCTTAGTCTGCCAGTTCCTTGCGCCACAATTCAGGGCGAAATGCCGTCGCCGAAAAGTCGGGCGCTTGACAACTTGGGAGGCGATGGGGATGGTCAATTACGCCGTGCTTTGTGAGGCGCCGAAACAAGTCGTCCTCAAGGAAGAACCGATGCCGTCTTTGACGGCGGGCACTTTCCTCGTGCAAAGCCGCTTCTCCGCCATCAGCACGGGAACGGAAATGACGCTGGTGACCGCCGATTTTGAGCCTGAAAGCGTTTGGGCGCGCCTCGCCCGTTACCCCCTCAAACTCGGCTACAGCCAGATGGGCGAAGTGGTCGCTGTCGGCGAGGGCGTGGACAAGGTGAAAGTCGGTGACCGCGTTGTCGGATGGAAACCCCACACGCAATTTGCCCTCTATCGGCAGGACGAGTTTTGGGTGAAAGTGCCTGAGGGCGTTGCCGACGACGCCGCTGCCTTGTTCGCCCTTGCCGTCATCGCCCTCAACGGCGTGCGGCGGGCGAAGGTGCAATTGGGCGAAAGCGTTGCCGTGTTCGGGCTCGGTCCCATTGGCATTTGGGCGGCGCAATTTGCCCGCCTTTGCGGTGCGCGCCCCGTCATCGGCGTGGATGTCTTAGCCCACCGAAGAGGATTAGCGGAGCGGGTGAAAGCCGTAGATGTCGCGTTGGACGGTGCCGACCCGCACCTTGCTGAGCGCATCGCCGATGCGACGAAAGGGCGGATGGCGGATGTCGTCTTTGAGGTGACAGGCAACCCGAAAGCAATCTTGACGGAAGTGACGGTCGTTCGTCGGCAAGGGCGATTGGTCATCCTCAGCAGCCCGCGCGGGAAAACGCCCTTTGACTTCCACGATTGGTGCAACTGGACGAGTTTGACCATCCTCGGCGCCCATGTCAGTTCCCATCCGCCCCACGAAAATCCCGACGACCCTTGGACGCGAGAGCGCAACACCGAGTTGTTTTTTGAGTTGGTGCGTAGGGGCGAAATCGCCACGACGGAACTGGTCACCCATCGCTTCCCTTGGCAGGAAGCGCCCAAAGCCTACGAACTGCTGATGACGGAGCGGGAAAAGACGGGCATCGTCTTGCTGGATTGGCGGTGAGGGGGCTGACACAATTTGAAGTGGCAAACCTTTGAAGGGAGGTGAGCGACGATGGCGCAGCGAACGGTCACTGTGCCCGAATATGTCGTCACCGACCGTGTGGAAGTCAATCCGAAGACGACGGCGTTGCTCATCGTGGACATGCAAAACGATTTCGTCAAGGAGGGGGGCAAGTTAGTCGTCCCGACGGCGAAGGACACCGTCCCTGCCATCCGCCAGTTGCTGGACTTGGCGCGCCAACACGGCATGTTCGTCGCCTACACGCAAGACACCCACTTGCCCAACGACCCCGAATTCCCCATCTGGGGCGAACATTGCCTCATCGGCACTTGGGGTTGGGAAATCGTGGACGAACTTAAACCGCAGCCGAACGAATTGGTCGTGCCCAAGCGCCGCTACGACGGCTTTTACGGGACGACTTTGGAGCATGACTTGCGGGTCGCTGGCGTTGACACCCTCATCGTCACGGGCACCGTCGCCAATATTTGCGTCCTGCACACCGCTGGCAGCGCCGCCCTGCGGTGGTTCAAAGTCATCGTCCCCAAAGATGGCATCTCAGCGTTGACGGACTTTGACATGGAAGCAGCCCTTCGCCAAATCCACTTCCTCTATCGCGGCACCATCACGACCTCTGATGGCATCGTCGTTACGCCCTGATTTTGCGAGGTGAGCAAAATGGCGGTTGCGGAAGCGACGGCAATCACGGTCAAGCAGGTCATCATCCGTCAGGTTCAATCGGTTCAACCGCCCTTGACTTTCACGGTAGAAGTGGAGTGGCTGCCTGAAGAGGGCATCTACTTGGCGCGGTGTCCAGAGATGAAGGCGATAGGATGGGGCGAGACGCTTAAAGAAGCCGTAGACGAACTTGCCGATGAAATCTGGGACTTCGCCGATGTGTTGGTGGAAGACCATGCCAAAGACCCAAACTTGCATGACCCGCGCCTTCCTTATGCCCGCTTCTTTTTCTCGCTGGGCAGTCCAGAGAGGGTGCGGGCGATTTTGGTTTGAGCGATGGCGACGAGACCCGTGAAAGGAGCGATGAATTTTGCTGGTGCATCCTTATCGTGGCGATGGGCGATGGCTGCGGGGCAACTTGCACGCCCACACGACCAACAGCGACGGGAAATTTGCCCTGACCGAACTAATGCGCCGTTACGAAGAGCGAGGTTACGATTTCCTCGTCATCACCGACCACGACAAACTCACCCCGCTGACGGATGCCGTTGGGCGTCTTTTGTTGCTGTCGGGTTGCGAGGTGACGGCAGGGGGCGGGCATGTCGTCGCCGTCGGCATCACCGAACCCATTGAACCTCGCCAACCTCGTCAAGCCATCATTGACGCCATCAACGCTCAAGGTGGTATCGCCATCCTCGCTCACCCCAATTGGGGCAAAACTTTTTGCCATTGGCAGCAAGATGACCTGGCGGCTTTGCAAGGTTATGCGGGCATAGAGGTCTTCAACGGCAACATCTTGCGCGACGACGGCAGTCCCTTAGCGAGCGACCGATGGGATAGGTTGCTGTCACAGGGGCGAAAAGTTTGGGGTTATGCGACGGATGACACGCACAACGAACAGGACATCGCCAACGGTTGGACGATGGTGTTGGCGGACGATGCCACGCCCGACGCCATCGTGAGGGCTTTGCGAGACGGGCGTTGCTACGCTTCGTCGGGCGTTTTTCTGGAGGCGATTGAAGTGGACGGCGAAGTTATCCGCATCGTCACCCGCAATGCCGACCGCATCGCCTTCGTCGGTCCGTATGGTCGCTGGCTGTCTTGGGTGGATGCTTCCCGTGCGGAATACCGCGTGCAAGGCGACGAAGGTTATGTCCGTGTGGAGGCTTACGGCAGTCGGGGCAGTGTCGCTTGGACGCAGCCGTTTTGGATAGCGTGACAACTCAGCGGACGACAGGCAAAACGAGGCGCTCGCTTTGTTGCCAGGCGGGAGTGTGTTCCTCTTCAAAGGTCAAGGCAACGGATGCCGTCAGCGAGAGGATGCCCCAACCGAGCAAAATCGCCAAGCCTGTCAAGGCGAACAGCGTCCCGTCGGCAAACCCACCAACCCGCACCGCATCACGCAGTTCGGTGACAAATGCCATCAGCATCGTCGTCGGACGGTTTTGCTTTTTTGCGTCGGCAACTTGCGTGGGCGAAGTCACAAACGGTCACGCTCCTTGTCGTTGCACCTTCCGCTCACCTCCGCCCACACCGTTAGACTGCCGTCATCGCGCCGTGACGCTGCCACAATTTTGCCATCGCAGGAGGTGTCGCAGAGTGCGGTGGATGTTGTTGCTGATGATGAGCGTTTTGGGTTTGGGAAAAGGGTGGGGGCAAGGGATGGAAGCGCCCCGCAACTTGTTGCGCAACTCGCACTTTTGGATTTGCACCAACGAAGGCGTGCCCGATTGGTGGGGCACCAGCGCCCCTGAGCGATTGCCCGATTGGGCAGGTTGCCTGTCCGTAGAAGAAAGTTCGCCCATCCCCAGCACAAGGGCGTTGCGCCTTTTCAACCCGAAAGACGGTTTCGCCTTTCGGCTTCAATCCTTCGCTTACGCCCTGCCATCGGGCAAACCCTACACCTTCTCCGTTTTCCTTCGGGCGGAGCGTTCGGATTTTCCCGTCACCCTCAGCATCGGCTACGACCGAAGCACGACGGTGATGGTGTCAACGGAATGGCGTCGCTTTGTTTTCACGGCGACACCGCAGCGAGGTCACTGGGCAACGGGACGATTGATCGTCAGCCTTTCGTTTCGCCAAGCAGGAACGCTTTGGGTTGCCGCGCCCCAACTGGAAGCGGGCGAAACCGCCACCGACTACACGCCCCTTTATGCGGGCGATGTTTGGTTGCTTCAAACCGCTCAGCCCTTTCGCGCCGTCGTGCAATGCAACGCTTACGCTTCCGAGCCCCACTTTCGCCTCTGGTGCGAAAACAACTTGAACGAACCTGTCACCGTCCGATGTCGGCTTGGTGAAACGGTTTTGTCGCCACAAGACAAAGCAATCCTCGCACCCCGCGAGCGGCGGTTCGTTGCGTTCCCACTCAACGCCGTTCCGACGGGCACTCACACCATCACAGTGGAAGCCATCAACGGGCGGGGCGAAGTGGTGGCGACAGTGACCGACCAGTTGACCAAGTTGGCGCCGACGCAAAGCACTTTCGTGCAAATAGACCGCCCCCGTCGCCACCTCGTCATCAACGGTCAACCGCTGATCGTGTTCGCTCAAGGCATCCACGCCGACCCCGAACTTTGGTGGCTGGACGACATCGCCTCGCACGGTTTCAATGCCGTCATCCCGATGATTCCCACCGACCCATCAACTTGGGCGACGAGTCGGCAATTTTTGGACGAAGCATGGAAGCGCCGCCTTTGGGTCATCGCTTGTCTGCGCCCACCGACGAACCAATCGGCTGCCGAAATCACCAGCGCCCTCGTTCGCACCATCCAAGCCCTTCGGGATCACCCTGCGGTCATCACTTGGTATCTGCTGGACGAACCCGAAGGTTGGTGGGCGCGGGGCGGACGCAAGGAAGATGAATTGCTGACGGTCTTTCAGGCTGCCAAGCAAACCGACCCCTATCGCCCCGCCCAACTCAACTGGTTTCAATGGACGGACGGCAAGGGCGGTTACGGCTCGTTGCAAGCCAGCGATTTCGGTTCGTTGGATCACTACCCCTTCGGGCGCGTGGAGAACCCGATGGGGCGGGTCGCCGATTTTCTGTGGCGGATGAACCGCGACTGCCGCCCCCTCGGTAAGCCCGTCGCTTTCTGGCAGCAAATGTATGGCTACGACGACGCCGTGCGAGAACCGACGCCCGACGAAGCCCGCGCCCATTCGTGGCTCACCGTCATCACAGGTGGGCGGCTGATTTACTGGTTCATCTACAAGCCGATGAGTTTGCGTTTCTGGAACGCGATGCCCCAGATCGCCGAAGAAGTGAAGCGCTTGGCGGACATCGTGACGGCGGACGATGCCTACGAACTGGCAGTCGGGCGCGAAGGTGCCGTCCACTACGCCCTTTGGGCGAAAGGCGACGCCATTTACTTGGCGACAGTCAACGCCAGTTACGCGCCCCAACGCGTCCCGCTTTTCCTGCGCTGGCTGACGGGACGGGAAAGCCAATCCGCCGTTGCGATGGTTCAAAGCGGACAAATCAGCCTGAAAGAGGGCGTCGCTTTCGTCTGGCTTCCACCTTTGGGCATCGGTTTGTGGCGGTTAGAGTGAGACGGTTAGCGGCTTCGTTTGGTCGCGGTTGATTTCGCACCTTGTCGCTGTCTCCCTTGCCCCGTCGCCGTTCCCGATAGCCAACGCTTGAGGGGCTGATAGACGCTTTTCAGCGTCGGGTTACGGTTGATGCGCCGTTCCAGCAAGGCTAAGGCGTTCTCCCAAGTCAACGAACCAGGGACGAGTTGATAAATGCGTTGGCGGGAGATGCCCAAAAGTTGCGTCAGCCATTTCACGGGCACTCGCCCATGCACGGCAGCGCTGACAGGCGAGGGGATGCCCAATTGAGCCAACTTATCCGCCAACTCCTTGATGCGCTGCAACTCTTGGGCATTGTAAAGCACCCCCCGCCCTGCGGGATTGGGACGGACAGGCAAGATGCCCCTCTTGCGCCAAGCGGTCAGCAAACTTAACCGAATGCCCAGAAACTCCGCCGCTTCTCGCTCCGTCAGCCACTCCTTCTTGGGTTGTCGCGCCATCTTCCGTCACCCTCCTGATGCCAAGATAACAGCGCCGATGCCATTTCGGGATTTCGGTGTTCAGGATGATGAAGCCAATCTCTGGCTGCCGTTAAATCATGACGGGGGTGATGGCATTGTCAAGCCCAACATCCGCAGGCACCCTCTTCGTCTGCGCCACGCCCATCGGCAACCTGCAAGATGTCTCTTTGCGGTTGCTGGAAACGCTCAAAAGCGTGGATTTGGTCGCTGCCGAAGACACCCGCATCACCCTCAAGTTGCTTTCGCACTTCGGCATCAAAAAACCGTTGGTCAGTTATCACCAGCATTCGTCGCCTCAACGCACCGAACAATTACTTGCCCGCTTGAAAGCAGGGGCGTCCATCGCCCTCGTTTGCAATGCTGGCACACCCGCCATCTCCGACCCCGGCGTGCCCTTAGTGCGAGAAGCCCTGAAAGCGGGCATCCGCGTCGTGCCCGTGCCTGGTCCGTCCGCCGTCACTGCTGCCCTTTCCATTGCGGGTCTGAGCGCTCAGCGATTTTTGTTTCTGGGTTTCCTGCCCCGTCATCCCTCGGAGCGTCGGGCGATGTTGGAACTTGTCAAAGCGTTGCCCTTCACCCTCGTCCTTTACGAAGCGCCCCATCGGTTGACCGAAACGCTGGACGATTTGCTTGCCGTGTTGGGTGACCGAACGGTGACGCTTTGTCGCGAGTTGACAAAAGTGCACGAAGAAGTTTGCCTGACGACGCTTTCCGAACTGTGCCGACGCTTCCGCGCCGAAAAACCCCTCGGCGAATTCACCTTCGTCGTGGAAGGTGCCACGATGACAACGCCGCCAGTGGACGACGCCACCATAGACGAAACCTTGCAGCAATTGTTGGGGCAAGGTTGGTCGGTCAAGGAGGCGGCGAAAGAAATTGCCCGTCGCTTTGGCATTGCCCGCTCTCAGGCTTACCGCCGTGCTTTGCAAATTCGCCGCAAAACCTGACGGCGTTCGCCCTCAATCGCGCACCCGCAAAAGTTGGGTCGGGTCTTTCTGGGGCATCACGGCGTCGGCACGGACATAGTGGCAAATGAACGACCGACGCCAGAAAGGCGATTGATTATCGGGCGAGAAGTGGACGGTCAAACTGTGGTGGATGACGACATCCCCCGCTTTGGCGGGTGCGGGCGTCCATTCCACCCCATCGGGCAAATCGGGAACCAAATGGGGCGTGCCTGGGATGGCGCGGTGCGGGAGCAACCCCCACTTGTGCGACCCAGCGATGTAATGCAGGCAACCGTTTTCCACCGTCGCATCATCCAACGCTATCCAACAGGTCACGCAGGCATCGGCAGGTTCTACGCGGAAATAAGCGTTGTCTTGATGGGGCAACTTGGCGGAACCGACAAAAGGTGGCTTGAGCATCGCTTGGTCGTCATAAAGCAAAAGGGGCGTCCCGATTAACTCGGCGACGATCGCCGTCAAGGTTGCGTCCATCGCCTGCTCACGAAAGATGGGTTCATAGCGCGTCAATCCCGAAAACTTCCGCACCGTCGCTGCCGTTCGGACGGCGATGGGGTTACCCGCTTCGGCTTCCTGTTGGGCGCCGACCCGTCGGGCTTCCTCGCTGTCCCATCGTTCGCACAGTTCCTCAATGCGCCGCCGCATCGCCTCCAAACGATGGGACGGGATAAGGTTGGGCACGATGACAAATCCCATCTCGGCAAAGAACCGCTTTTGCTCGCCCGTCAACATTTCGTCACCCCCTCTCCGTCATCACGAAACCAGCGACCGAACGACCGAAGCGCATCGGGCACACAAATCGGGATAAGTTCCATCGCGCCCGACACTTTCCTGCCGCTGCCAGCAGCGGGCACATTTTGCGCCCGGCGCCAGTGTCACGGCAATTTGCAAGTTGGGAAAGACTTCGGACGGCACAAGGATTGCTCCCTCCGTTACCCTTGCGCCCTCCACAACCTCCACCTGCGAGACGATGAAGACTTCGCTCAGCGGCACCGTGAACCCGCTCAGGAAATCCGCAAGGGCGCTATCGGCGATGAGTGTCACTTTCGCCTCCAATGGGTTGACGACGCGCCGCTGCACTTTGGCGACTTCCAATGCCCCCTTCACTTCGTCCCGCACCTGCAAAAGCCGCTCCCATTTCTCCGCCAATCTTTCGTCGCGCCAAATCGTTGGCACATTCACCCAATCGCTCAAGGCGACGCTTTCGGGTTTGCCTTGCCAATGGGGCAAGTGCTGCCACGCTTCCTCGGCGGTGTGGCTGAGCATCGGGAAAAGCAACACGCACAACGCTTTGGCGATTTCCCAAAGCACCGTTTGCGCCCCGCGCCGTCGGGGATCGTCAGCCGCCTCGCAGTAAAGCCGATCCTTCAGGACATCAAAGTAGAACGCCGAAAGGTCAACGGCACAAAAGCGTTGCAGCGTCTGGAAGACACGCGGGTAGTCAAACGCCTCATACGCTTCCGTCACTTCATCCACCAACTCAACGAGCCGATGGAGCATGAAGCGCTCCAACTCCGTCAATCGCTCGTAAGGGACGGCGTGACGGTCGGGGGCAAAGTCAAACAGGTTGCCCAAGGCGAACCGAAGGGTGTTGCGGAAGCGGAAATAAGCGTCGGCGAGGCGTTTGAGGATTTCGGGACCAAGCCGAACATCTTGCGAATAATCGGAGGCGCAAACCCACAACCGCAACACATCGGCGCCGTATTGGCGGATGACTTCCTCAGGAGCGACGACATTGCCCAAACTCTTGTGCATCGCCCGCCCTTGCTCGTCCACGACGAACCCGTGCGTTAAAACGATGCGGTAAGGCGCGTCGCCCTTCGTGGCGACGGCAACCATCAGCGACGAGTTAAACCAACCTCGGTGTTGGTCGCTGCCTTCCAAATACATGTCGGCAGGCCATCGCAACTCAGGACGGCTCTCCAAGACCGCCCGATGGGTGCAACCGCTATCAAACCAGACATCCAGCACATCCGTCTCCTTCGTGAACGCATCCCCGCCACAGTGCGGGCATCGGAAGTTTTCAGGCAACAACTCTTTGGCGCTTCGGTCAAACCAAGCGTCCGACCCCTCTTTCCGCACCCACGCAGCGACACTTTGGATCGTTTCCTTCGTCACGACGGGTTGACCGCAACCTTGACAGTAGAAGACAGGGATGCCGACACCCCAAGCCCGCTGTCGGCTCAAGCACCAATCGGGGCGATTTTGCACCATCGCCTTGATGCGAGCCTTCCCTTCCTCAGGCACCCACCTCACCCGCCCAATCGCCTCAAGGCACTTTTGCCGATGCCCAGCATGGTCAATGCTCATGAACCACTGCGTCGTCGCCCGAAAGATGACGGGATTGCGGCAGCGCCAGCAATGGGGATAGTTGTGGCGGACCGTCCCGCTTTTCAGCAACGCCCCCACTTCCGTCAGCCACTCCATCACGGCGCGGTTGCCCTCCGTGTGGACGAACAAACCCGCCAACCGCTCGCCCGCTTCGGCGGTAAATCGCCCCCGTTCGTCAACGGGACTTAAAATTGGCAAACCTTCCCGCACGCCCACTTCGTAATCTTCGGGACCGTGCCCCGGCGCAGTGTGCACCAAACCCGTGCCTTGCTCCAAGGTGACGAATTCGGCGGTGACGATGGGCGACGGGCGATCAAAAAGCGGATGCGAAAACACCACTCCCCGCAGTTCCTCTCCGACCAACTCCCGCACGATGCGCACCTCGTCCCAACTTAACTCTTCCGCCACCATCGGCAACAACCCTTTCGCCACAAGGTAAAACTCCCGTCCCGCGCCCACCGTCTCGCGTCCCGTTTCCACCAACACATACTCAAACTCAGGGTGCGCCATGATACCCGTGTTGCCGGGGATTGTCCAAGGCGTCGTCGTCCAAATGAGCGCGTAAACTTCACCATCTAACTCGCCCATGTCCCTTGTCTTGTGTCCCGTGTCCCGCAACTTGAACCGCACCCAGATGCTGGGCGATTCCTTTTCGTGATACTCCAACTCAGCCTCCGCCAACGCCGTCATGCAGTGGTAGCACCAATGGACGGTCTTGAAGCCGCGATAAAGGTAACCGCGCTCGTAAAGTTCGCCGAAGATTTCCACCAGCCGCGCCTCAAACTCGTAGTCCATCGTGAAGTAGGGATGCTCCCAGTCGCCGAAGACGCCGAGCCGCTGAAACTGTTCGTTTTGCCGCCATGACCAAAATTCGGCGAACTTGCGGCAACGCCGCCGCAGTTCCCGCTTGAGTTCGTCGGTCATCGGTTCGCCCGGCGCCCACTTGCCCTCGGCAATCAGTTCCTCTTGGACGCGGTGTTCAATGGGCAAGCCGTGATTGTCCCATCCGGGCACATAAGGCGTGAAGTAACCCCGCAAAGCGTGGAACTTGACAACGATGTCCTTCAGGATTTTGTTGAGGGCGTGCCCGATGTGGATGTCACCGTTGGAGTAAGGCGGACCGTCGTGCAAGATGAAAGTTGGGGCATTTTGCCCCCGTCGCCGTTCCAGCATCTTCTCGTAAATGCGCCGCTCCTTCCACCAACGCTGGATTTCTGGCTCACGCACGGGCAAATTGGCTTTCTGCGGGAAATCGGTCTTGGGCAAGTTAAGCGTGTGGCTGTAGCCCGATTTTTTCGCCGTCTCCATTGCGTCGCTTCCCTCCGTCGTCAAAATTGCCTTTGACTGGTTGGCATTTCGTCAAGCCGTGCAAAGTTTGTCACGCCATCCTCTCGTCGGCGTCGGCAGCCAAGATGTGCCGCTCCCGTCCCGTCACACCTAACTTGTTGCGCCTGATAGGCGCTCCAAAAATTTCACCGTCGGAGTGGCTGTCAGCCACGACAGCAACGGCACTCGCTATTCGCTACTCGCTATTCGCCGCCATTCCTGTTGGAGTGGCTGCCAGCCACGACAGAAAGGTGATGGCTCATGCGCCCTACTCAAATGGACTGGCAAGGGACTTTGCGGCGCTTGTGCGCCGACCGACGATCGGGGGCAGCAACTTTGACCCGCAAAACTGCCCGATGGTTCATTCGCCTTGCAGGGTGGCAACCGACTTCGGTTTTGCTCACCGCCGCCGACCAACTTTGTCAAGCCCACCCTGCGATGGCGCCCCTTTGGCATTTGAACCAACTCGTCCGCCAACACGCCGAAACGCCTGACCGCTTGCGCCGCGCCCTCAAAGAGTTCATCGCCGATATGCATGCCCACGAAGAACTCGCTATCACCTACGCCGCCGACCTTTTGCCCGAAGGGATGGTGCTCACTCACTCTTTCAGTTCCCTCGTCTTTCGCAGCCTCGTCCGCGCCCATCGGCAAGGTAAACGGTTGCGGGTCATTTGCACTGCCTCGCTGCCCGGTGGCGAAGGCATCGCTTTGGCGAAAGCGCTGCAGCGCGAAAGTTTGGAAACTTTGCTCGTCGCCGACTTGCAAGCGTTTGCGTGGCTGCGGGAGAGCAACTTGCTACTTGTTGGCGCCGATGCCCTTTGCCTTGACGGTTTGGTGCACAAAGTCGGGACACGCCCACTGGCTTATTTCGCCCGAACCGTCGGTGTGCCTGTTTGGAGCGTAGCGACTTCCGAAAAGCGTTTGCCCCTTTCGTGGAGCGAGATGATGTGGGGCGAAGCGCCTCCCTTGACCAAACAACCCCTCCCCCAAGACCCCACCCTTTACGACCTGACCGAATGGACACTCATCACCGCCATCATCACCGAGCAAGGTGCAAAAGGCGCGTGGAAAGTCGGCGCAAGGGAGTGAAGTCAGCCAAACTTAGCAAGCAAGGTGACTTTGTTGGAGCGCCTATTAGGCGCAACGCATTTGCCGTTGTAAAGGGCAAGGGGTGAAATGGGATGCTCCCGACAGGCTTGGAAGTCCATGTGGCGTGGGCGACCCATCATCGGTGGGCGGCAGGGCAATGGCTGCGCCGACATCCCGCTCCCGCTTACGCTCTTTGGTTCGTCCTTCACGGCGCAATCAAAATCCGAAGCGAAGATGGACGCGCTTTGGAACTTTCGGATGGCGACGCTTTGTTGTTTCCGCCCCATGTGCCTCGCGACATCTTCACGCCTCACGGCGCCGAATGGCTTTCGGTCGGTTTGGTCGCTCAGTTGTTCGGGCGCGTGGATGTCCTCTCCCAATGGGCTTTACCCCTTCAATGGCGT